>ERZ1035025.29-NODE-29-length-96353-cov-16.334057_pt1 | contig 96353 bp, 137 predicted proteins | sample MGYA00520619_ERZ1035025 | MGnify/ENA primary metagenome ERZ1035025 (study PRJEB33766, sample SAMN09781742) | gut metagenome | biome: gut microbiome | host: Homo sapiens | place: Madagascar | study: EMG produced TPA metagenomics assembly of the PRJNA485056 data set...
TGGACTAAAATTCTCAATTGCTTCTTCAAGGTAATCCATAGTTGTATCACATGATTTGTATGTAATATTTTTCTTTTCATCGTATCCCTTTATCTTAGAAATTATTCCAAGAAAATATGCTTGTGTTTTTAAACCTGTTTTTTTATCTAATTTAATATGTTTATTCTGTATCTTTTTAATTTCCGCTTTAGAATCTACATCAAATTCTTTTTTTGCTTTATCGATTTCTATACAAGACATGACATCTAATTGACAGATATCAAAATAAAGTTTTCGAAAATCTTCATTAGAATAATATAATTCTTGAATAGACATTTTAGTATTGTTCGCCATATTCCACAATTGGCTATTTAATTGTTGTGAAAGATTAATGATTTCTCCAATCAAATTATTGCTTGTTCTAATATCAAGATCTGCTTGATCCTCGTATGTATATTTACGTTGCACTTTTCTTGCATGGACATTTGATGTAGGAACTTTAAATATATGATAATTTTTTTTGGCTACACAAAGTAGGGTCTCATTATCAGTAATCAGCATTTGGTCTGAATCAAAATCACATCCGCTTAATCGTTCTAAAATATTTTCTTTAATAGAGTTTAAACAAACTATTTCATCCGTTAGATTAAAATATTGATTAATACTTTTGACGTATTTATTTTTTGATACAAGAATATTACCAATAGTAACATGTGGGCTTCTACAACACAGAAGCTCTTGTCCATCTTGGAAACGTGGATTAAATATTTCTCCAGGATTTAAACTCAAATTTGTATCGTCAAATTTTCCAACTGATGATTGAAGCATTTCTAATGGATTACCAAACAATACCGAATAATTTCCATTAACAAGTACATGCCCCTTTTTTAAATTTTTTCTATATGCCCAAAGAAGGTTTTTCTTAAATTGCATAAAAATATCTGTGTTTTCAAAATCTGGACATATATTTAACATTGTATAAATTATATCGTTCATATTTTGAGGGCTACTATCTTCTAATGCCTTGCATTTAATATGATATTTAAATACGTCAATATCGGTATTAAGTTTGTTCATATAATCAAACGATGGTTGTAAAAATTCTTCAACATCACTTTTAGATAACTGAAGAGTGTTTAACAATTGATAATGACATTGAACCATTCGTCCATCAAAAAAATGTGTTTTTTTCTCATGTTTCACAACACCAAACATACTTGGTAAATTATTTAGCCATTGCTCCATTGATCCAAATTTAAGATATTTTACACTGTTTGGAGTAGTAATCATCTTAATTTCAGAGACATCGGTTGCAAGTGTAAAACCATTTAATTGTGAAATTTTTGTGATGTTATTATCTCGAAACCATTTTTGAATATTCGTGTTAAAGCAACATGATTTAAAAAATTTATTTCTTAAAAGAAGCATTCCATAACAAGAATATTCTCTCATAACAGATTTATCAATTAAGCTTTGCCCATCCCAAATTGAATTATGTATTTCAATTGTTTTTTCATCTGTATGGAGCCATCCATCGTTGCCAATCGTTGTCTCAATTACAGTATCATTAAATACGCTCTCATAATCATCAATAATTAATATAGACTTTGGGTCGATTTCAATAACATCAATAATACTACTTGTCGGAAGAGCAATGTATGCTTCGAGTGCTGCAAGATCAATTTCATCTCCGTCTTTTACTTCAAGCCCACATAACCCCCATTTTTGCATATGTTTTGATAAATTCTTTTCAATGAACAAACATTTACCAACACGACTACTTCCTGACGATCTTTTAAATCTCACATAGTTTCTGCCATCGCATTTAAATCCATCTTTGTATAAGATATTTCTTAAAGCTGCGACATCAATAATTGTTTTATTGGCAGAAGTTTTAAGAATATACATTATTATATGTCTTGATGTTTCCTTATGTATTTTTTCCTTATAAGAAAATTGAGGTGGCAAATTATCACATATGTACTTTTTATCAATCCATTGGTTTGTTTGCACTCCAATAATTTCACCTGTTAATTTATTTTTGCAAATACAATTACTGAATTGCATCTTTGATAATTCATACCCAAATTTCATATATGTGTCTACTTGAATTCTGTTAAATTCTTTGACACTATAATTAAATGTAACATTGATAACCATGTTACTATATTCCTTGTCTGGATTATGTTTGTCGTAGAATGAAAATGCTTTTTTACCAATACCAAAATGTTTTCCATTGGTGGCAACATAATTTCTCAATTCAATCAAATCCAAACTGAAATCATATGTATTAATGTACTTTTTTAAATTTTGTTCAAGTCCATTATCCGTTTTTCGGAGAAGAGAGTATCCTTTCATACTCTCTTTTTTTTCTCCGATTTGATGATTTGAAATATATAAATCTTTTGCATCGATACTTGGAATTTGTAATGGATTTGTATTTATATTTTTGATCATTAACATATCTCCTTTGTGTCTTTTTCAATAAACCAGATTGGTATTCTTGATTCATTTATTGTTTTTATATGTCCTGATAGTTCTTTTGTAATATACTGTTTCCATGAAATTAATGGATTTTGATTGTTTTCATCATCGTGATAATAAAACGTATTTTCAACAACAGTATCTTTTTCAAAGTTGAACAAATGACTAGAGATCAATGGGACATCTATGTCTAACTTTTCATGTGTTAAATTTCGCATAATCCATTTGAAATCCATAGATAACATAAACAACTCTTGCCTTTTGATATCAGAAATACAATGCTGTAATATAATGTCATTAAATTCAAAATGCATAGATATATCTGTTGATGAAGATATGATTTTGGCAGTCCACAAATTATTGTTGGCGCCATTAATTTCTGAGCAGATAATACTAAATTGATTAAACGCATCGTTCTTCATTAACTCCAGAAAACGCTTCTCAAAATTTTTAAACGTCATATCAATTGCGCTTTTAAACATATCTGTATCAATTGCAATGTCTTCAAAATGCATTTTACTGATAATAAAATGATTATATGTAAATGCAACATTGGCACTATATGAAGTAAACTCATCTACTTTTAAGCGAATATCATTTTTATTCAGATTATATTTTTGTTCCAACAATCTTAATTTATAATTGATATTTTTTACTTTATGCCTTATTTCTTCATCGTGTGAAATCATATATCGTAAATCTTTGATAGATTTTAATACGCCATATCTGTCATTGATGTATTGAATTTTATCAATTGTCCAATCTATATTATTTGTGAAGCCAATTTCATCACGGAAAATAATTTTAGAATTTAGCAACAGAGGATTAATAAATTCTCCACTTTCTTTGTCAAAAAATGAAGATTCTATTTTTAAATTAAACCGACTATTCTCAACTGTAATGAGTGTTGGGAACTCAAAAAATGCATTTATATATTTGTGCTCGTGATTCTTTAAGTAATTTACTCCAGTAAAAAATTTTTCACTTACAGATTTATATCTTTTTAGCATTTTTTTATCTTCAGTTAATATGGTTTCATCAATAGATATAGGTAGACCATTTGCATATTTTTTTAATTTTTTATAATTTGGAAAACTGAGAGTAATACCATTATTTTTTATATATAAATTTAAGTGAATGATAAATTTACTTGAGTTTAATGCCTTGACAGAAACTTGAAAATCATTTTCAAGATTTAAAATTCGAATAGCCTCATCCTCAATTTTACTCACATAATTACTAGATATATGTTTTGCAAGAATATTCTCCAAATCAACACATTTTATTCTTTTCACAATTGAAGCAAAGAAGTGTTGGTCATCAAAATGCAAATCTTCAAAACAAGACAAAACAAAAAAATCGTCTTCAGTAATTTCATGTTTGACATACAACTGTGTGTATTTCCAGACCGAATCTAATTTATTCACATATTCTAAGTCTCTTTTCTTGGATTCAATGATATTCTTTTTTCTTTTCTCTAATTCAAGGTAAACGTCTTTGTCGTTTTTATCATACAATCGCCCATAATATCTTCCATCTTCAAACAGTAGATCAAATTCTGGAATATCATCAGTAAAAGAAGAATTAATCAGATCTTTTACATTAATTTCCACAACTGGGCTGTTTAACTCACACCAGCGATCAGCATAATTTGAGTATTTTTTCTTATTAGAATAATTGATTTCAAAGAAAAATCGTTTCCCAGTGCTATCAATTACTGTGATGTCTGGGCAATATATTCCAAACTTTGTTTTGTGATTCTTCTCAATTTCAATACTCTGTACGATATAAATTTGATCATCATCTTTTATCGTAAAAAGTGATCCTTCAGAAAATAGCCAATTTTTATATGTCCAATGAATAAGTGTTTCCGAATTTACGCATGGACTTTCTGTTATGTGATAAAAATGTGGCTGTACTTTTTTACTTGACTTTGCTCTCATTTTTACAGGTTCATGACAACAAGGGCAAAAGTAGTTAGTATTTTCTTTTGCATCTTTAATATGTATGTATTCATCATTTTCATCCTGAGCCACAATTAAAATTGGGACATATCCTGTGTTTGCCATTCTACTCATCATCCTCGCTTTCTTCAAAAATCATGTCTGTCATCCGTTCCATTTCAGTCCTTGGTTTTCTGAAAGCGTCTTTATGTAAACTTTCTTCCTTGATCTGGCAATAAATATCTTCCGTAATCATTTCTCTGGTAGTAGCAGAACGACACATTCCTGCGCAAAACAGTACGGCACCGCCAATCAGAATCGTAGATAAAACTATCATTCTACCGCACCTCCACAACATTTGATCTGCCACTTAAGTAATCACATGCGCACATCAGCAGCTTGTAGATTGTGTCGGCAGAATCAACATGGATATCGAATTTACCAGCTGTTTCAAGCTCAAGTACCTTAGCCATCATTGCAGTTCTGAGAGAATATCTTCTTGCTGTGATCTGTAAATCATCTTCAAACTGATGCCAAATTGGGAAGTCACCTGTTTCTTTAGCAATTGAAAGCGTTACTGTAAATGTTTCATCCTCTTTACCGTTCTCTTCGTTATGTCTGGCAGTTGCTAAAATCTTATGTTTTTTATGATTAATCGGAACCTCGATGGTTGTCCCAAGGCTTTTATAACTACGCTGCGGACGGTTCTTTTTCTGCATAGCTTTCTGTTCTGCATACTTTTCTTTATTAAGTTTTCTGGATTTCATTGAAAGTCTCCTTTTATATATAAATATTTGTCTAATGAGTTTATAAGTTTGTATGTATTGCAGTAATTATTAACTGATTACTGAGGTTCTGGTTTGATATTCTTCTCAATTTTGCGCCAATCATTGGGAAGAGAAACCTGAAAATAAATGCCACGAGCACTCTTATTTTCTCTGACCATTTCGCATATTAATGTATGTTTATGGAAGCGTAGAAGCTCTTTGACTTGATGCCATCTAAAACAATAATCAGTGCTACCTGATCGGATGTTCCGCAGAATATCATTGATAAAAATGCGATAATACTGGTCATGCGTTGGTTTATAGACTACGGCATCTGTTGTACTATCTCTGGTGCGGATACCATCATTCCGTTTTAATTTCTTCTGAGTAGAAGGAGTAGTGCGTAGTCTCTGCGCTTCAAGTTTGACTGCGAACTGTTCTTGTGTCATGTTCTCAAATGAGATACGATCAGAAGTAGTCAATAAGTCTTTGAGTTCTGTATTTAATTGTGTTGTCATGAAAATTTGTTAGATCCTTTCATTATGTATATTATTGTTTAGTTAATTTTTAATTTGTGTTTGCTTGATAACTCACAATGCTGCCAACAAAGCGATTAATCAAGGGTTTCTAAGTTTGAAGAAGTAGTGCGACCGTATTCTCCATAAGGTTTTAGCTGACGTTTAATTTCTTCAACTTCTTTTTTATAATCGTAGTTTGAATCTAGGCGATATCCCTGAAAACCATCATATTTGTATTTATTTGCAAAAAGTGTTCTTCCATTTAGAATTGCGCCAGTACCTGGAATCACACGAACTAGATTTTCATGATGAATAATTCCGATTTCATCAAGTGCTTCAGCACATTTTGACACGGTCGTTCTATGTAATCCAAGTTCTTCTGCAATAATATATTCTGCCGCTACGTATGTTTCTGGTCTCTTTTTTCTATTTTTCTTTGAATTATAATCTTGAGATGGACGAAATACGATATGTTCTCGCAGATAAGCAAGTACAAGTAATACGTTCCACACCTCGACATTATTTGGCATTTGTTTATTTTTATGTAAATTAAGTAAATGTTCGAACTCAAAATTATAAATAATTCCATATTTTGATTTTGGATTATATAATTTGTTTTCTTCCTTGTTTAGAATACTGTAGAGACGTAATGTTTTCATTGTTTCAAAATCAATTTCTTTAATATAACCTTTGTCTTCAATCATTCTCACAAACGAATTTAATTGATTAACAATTCCTTTATTATTGTAATTTGCTTTAAAATGCAGAAATCTAGCCAGCACCAATGGATGATAGATTATAGGCTGTTGTTTTTCACTCCAATATGTTAAAGTATTGTTCCTAAACCCGATATGAAATAATATTCTTTTAGATCCGTAGGTTAGATCATAGAGTAAAAATTCAGGGATTCTGTGGTAATTTTGGCTACTTGCTGGTGGGTTAATCTTTACTTTCATAATAAATATCTCCTTGTATATGTAAATTATTGTAAACCGATATTTTACCACCAATGAGGTCTACACCACAAAAAATTACACCATACAAATTTATCATAATGTAAAAAAATGCGTGAGATAATTTTGGTAGTAAAACGGTCTCATTTAGAATATTAAACTGTTAACATATTAAACTATTAACATATAAAACACGAGAGAATATAAATATTCTCTCTCCCTATTTTTTGTTTCGGTCGCTGACGCTCACTCAACGAAAAAATTCCGTGTTCGCTGACGCTCATCTCTTTTATCTTTTGATCTTTCATCTGTCTTTTCTTTTTGTCTGTGTTATCTGTCTGGGCGATTGTATTGATCATCTTTTTATTTCTCCTTTCTTTGTTTTGTTTATCATGTAAATCATGTATGATAATTGCTTTATGTTTTCTTCCTGTAATGTCTGTAATCTTTTTCTGGTTACCTCATTGTAGTACAACCACATATATGATTTTGAAGCTCTTGGATATAACATCTCAGAATGATCTCTCCAGTAATTATGAATCTTCATTGTAATTTCTTTTCTGGTATCTGCCAGTACATATTCTCTGAAATAATTGTCTGTGAGCTTACCATGATTGATAACCTGACAGATTATCTCTGGTGTGATACCTGTTGGCAATTTGCAGAAAAATTTCATCTTGCCATTGGAAGCATTTGTAAAACTGGTTGTATCTTTCATGATATATATCCTTTCTTTCTTCGTTTTCTTTTTAAGCATATATGTATTTTATCACACTTATTGCCACTTGTCAACAGTGTCAATATACAAAAACAAATTAATGCTTTTGAGGCAAAATGTAAATTTGTTTAGGTTAGATTTCCTACGTTTAGAAGAGTTTTTAATGGTAAAATTCCATTCTATGTGCAAATTGGCATTGCGGATAGGGTAAAGATGTAAATGGATTTATGATCTCTCAGGAATGATTTTTGCATGGAAAAATATCTTTGTACTTTTTCTTGTATAATGCGAATTTGTATAGATGATAATTTGCTGAATGTAAAGTGCACCACCTTATGCAAGGAGAGAAGTGCTGCTACATAGATCATGTGTAGACTTGGTCAATGTACTTTCTTTATGTTTAGATGAGAAATCAGATGCTAATTTTCATTTTAAATGCTTGGACAATAACTTGTTAGGGTGCAATAGTAGAATTGATTTATGATCTGTAGAGTATGATTTTTATGGGTGTTTGAGAGTGATAAATTTTTGCACAAAAATAGACCGCATATCATTTCTGTGTTACGAGTTCTCAAAAGGTTGATAAGATAGGTTCCTCTTTACAAGAATAATTCATCTTCGTTGGAATGTTGTCTGACAAAGTATATAATACAAAATCTGGTGCCAGATAGAGGATTCTGTTTTGTTGACGTAAAAAACAGGGGTTATACAAAGAGGAACCTGTAATGATACATGGTCTGTATTTGATTATATCATGTAAAATAATTTGCTGCAATGAGATTTTGTGGCATGAAAATACGCCCAAAGAAGAGGACTCTCTGAGCGTAAGTTCTGACAATGAATCTACTGTTATCATTATCTGGGGTACCAACTTGAATACTTTAATATCATTTTTATGTCTGTTTTTGGCGTAAATGCCGAGGGTTGCCTAATCCCTCAATGGAAGTATAACATGATTGTCTGAGAAATGGAAGTGGCATATTTTGATTGTAAGGTATTTACCTGCGGTAGCAATGTCGAGAAGGAACGCTGACGCTTATCCTGTCTCTCCTAAACTGCGCAATAAATTGCTTGTTTACTCGGGATAGAAGAGAAGAGGAGTAGAAGAGTAATCGTCGTTTTTTCAGTATTTATAAGGGTTTTATGCAAAATAGGTATGAAATTGGTGACATCCTGTTTTGGCGATCAAAAAAGTGAGGTCGTCAGGCATGGGTACAAAAATGAATTTTTGGGTTTTTAAGATGTGGTATAAAAATAAAGGAGAGAAGAGAATTTTGTGGCAGTGGTTTGAAAATAAAAACTTGCAAAAAAGTGGTGTGTAAAAGGTCTGATTTTGGTCGAAATGGTAATAAAATTCGAGTGACGTCGTCTAAAGCCAGTATTTATGAGGGGTTAAGTGGTGTATTAGATGTGAAAAAGAAAAAATCGGGTCATTTTGGGCAGGATGTAATTGCCAAAAGTGGCTTAAATAGGGAAGTTGAACGACGCCACTTACGACGTGATGTTTTTTTGATGAGATAGGAGAAAAGTAGTGAAAGTGTAGGAATAGTGGGGGATTTTGATGGATTTAAGGAAAAAGGAAGAAATTGGGAGGAAGTGATTGAGAAATTGGAAAATAATGGATTAAAAAATGAGAGGGAGATATTTGGCGTGTTGAAGACGTCAAGGCAAAAAGTATAAAAACTATATTGCTAAATATGTAAATATACCCCTACATAGTATAGTTATAAATATATAAAAACTACAGTAAATACTGGATAAATCTATTTGAAAAACTATAATTTTATCAAATAGATTTTGTAAATGATTTACAGATAATTTTATGCAGTTTTGTATAGTTTGTTGATGAGTGAGTATAGATTTACAATTATTATAAGTGGTATTGATTACTATGTGATAGAGTATAGGATATTATATAACTGTGCATATCGTATATATACAGTATATACTCGCATCGACTTAGTCCGATATCGGACTATTGGTTACCGACTGTTAACTAATAATAGTATCAATTCCTATTATCTTAATCCTACGGCGAATATAAAATCAGTAATCATTCCTATTTTTTGTACCAATCACATTCATTCAAAATCAGTCAATCAATATCAAACAAGATAAACAACTACAAAATAATAAATCACAAAACGCAAGCATATCTCTGCATAATCTCACACTCACATTATCCATCACTTTTATCAAATTTGTTGGATATCTTAATTCAGTCACAATCGGTCAAACATAGTCATAACTTTTCTCTATACCACTTGACAGCACCATAAAACAGTGCTACACTACTAACCAAACAAGTGTTCGATGTTTGGCAGACTTCCAGCACTTGCGACAATACACAAACTAAAATACTAATTAAATAAATAAATATATAGCAATCACGCAAGATCAAACAATCAGACATATACAAAAGCATATACAAACATAACACAATAGTATAACTCATACTACTGTATTAGATTAGATCCAAACCACGGCAACTATACAAGTTCGTATAATAGTATAACATACAACTATATACCATGCACCCTAAAGACACAATCAATAAATATACTACATATACATAATACTATATAAGAGTACACCTACGGCATAGACAAGTGCTACACATTATACTATAATTCATATACTAATACACTACATTCATAATGACGTGCTGTATGAGTTCTTTCTATATAATACACGTTATACTTGCATACTCACGTTATAACACGTTTAAAACGGCTGTAAGTACGTTATAGAGTGCATGGGCAGAGTACAAGCGGTATAAGATAGTTTAATTGTCTTTGCTGTCTGTACTGGTATTATCTGATACTATGTTAATATCTAAGGATAAATTACAAGCGTCAAGATATTTAAAAAGAGTGTCTAATTTAATACTATGATTATTATTATTTAATACTCTAGCAATATTTGATTGTGACACACCTACACGCCTTGCAAGTTCGCTATTACTTATCCCTTTGTTTTTCATCTGTATTTTTAATATAGTAATTATATCATTTTGATTTTTAACAATCATATATTATTTCCTTTTCTTTCTATATAATAAGGTAATTTTTCTTTTTGTAATATATTTGTATTATAACACAAAAAACGTATTGACAACATATATCAAATATGATATAGTATAAGTGTCTTAAAGATAAGGCATTAAACAAATAAGCATTTGATTTAAAACAAAAAAGAGTTTAAAAAACTCTTGACAAGGTATATCAAATATGATATACTTAAAACAAGTTAAGAGAGAGACATAAAAACAAACCACATTGAGTTGTCGGTAGTTTTCAAAAGTCAATCAATTAACAAGTAACTTATAATCAGACTTTCAAAGGAGCTGATAAAAAAATAAAAAATTATACAATTTCACACATTACCTATGACGATATAGGTTACTTAGGCAAAGAAAAAAGGCTTGCTAAAGTCGTGATGATTCCAGCAAGCCTTTAAAGATATAAGATATACCTTACTTCGCAACTAAAGTATATCAGATATTATTCTTTATTGTCAATAATTCTTTTGACAATCTCCCACGAACGGCGAAAAATTGAATGATTTCAGTCCTTTATCATGATAGGATTGTATACCCTAGATAACGGAGGGTAAAGCTTCCAGGGTATACATAGAAGCACCATAAAAAGGTGTAAACGTGATGAGTAATCGCCGTGTGGCAGAGTAGGGAATAAACCGCAATCATAGGATAACGGGTAAAGGGTACAACTGGCAAACCTTCATGCGTTTGTAACGTGTGGAGTTAACAACTTAACATTGAACGGATCTAAACTTAAGGGTATCATTTTTTGATACTCTGTTTTTTTTGAATAAAACATCATAGCCAAAGATTAACAATGATTCAACCAGTGGATCACTGGTTAAGATATCATAATTCTTTTATAGGTCGATGATGGGGTACAAATTAACGCCTTGCATGGTATGCACTCGAAAGACAAGCCACTGTCCATGACACTGTTATTTGTATCCATTCATGAACTTATAACTGAAAAATCCAGCCTTAAAAAGCTGGTCATAGTATTAAGGAGGTAAAAAGCTATGAAAGAAGCAATTAAAAGATTAAAAGAAAAAATCTACAATCAGTTTTTAGCTGAATGTGAAGAAATTTCAGAAGAGTGTATGGAGGAAGGATATCCCAGCACTGGTTATAACTACGACTTAAGAGTCGCAGATTTAGAAGAATGGTACGATGGAGAATATGGATATATCGGACTATTCTAAACCAAAAGACACGATCTAAAAAAAGATTGTGTCTTTTTTATTGTAACTATTTAAAATCCCGCTTTTATAGAAATGTAAGTCGGGTAACTAAAGAAAGAAGGTAGAATCATGAACACGAACACAAATAAAGACGGTTTTACAGCATGGGTTACAAACTTAGGGAAATACAATGAAGGAGAAATTATTGATAAAGCTGTAAATTTCCCACTTGCTGATGAAGATGAAATTAAAAACATCTTAAAAGAAATAAGTATTGGTGCAGAGTATGAAGAATATTTTGTTGCTGATTATGATGCAGAGTTTGATACAACGGAGTTGGGAGAATACACACCACTTTCAAGGCTACAAGAAATCGGAGAACGCTATGCAGAACTTTCAGATGAAGAAAGAACTGTATTTAATGAAATTAGTTCAGAAACGTCAAGCTTAGATGAAGCGTTTGCCATTGTAGAAAATGGTAATTATATTATCTATGCAGATTGTAACAGTATGAAAGATTTAGCTTATCGTTATGTAGAAGATGCTGGACTACTTGAAAATATTCCAACAAACGTATCAGATTATTTTGATTATGAAAAATATGGACGTGAAATGAATATGTATGGTTGGTATGTTAATTCTAAAGCATTCAACGGCTACATTTCAATTTTAAATTAGATAAAAGGAGTGTTTTAAAATGGATAAGTATTACTTATATAGAAACCAGGAAACATGCTTATTAGAAGTGCTAGCGGTTAACAAACTGTTAGCACTTTTCAATATCTCAGATGATAGGGAAAACGGATCTAGTTTTTCGGATTATATTCAAGATAACATTAGGGCTGGACTTATCCAGTCTTTTAATGTGTCTGATAAGATGGATTCATATATTTATGAATTGCCGGCATTATACCAGGAATATATCTTACAAGAATGTGAGAAGGTATTCAACAGTATTTCATGGATTGACACACAAGAAGAACTTAAGAAAGTCGAGTGTGAAAAACTAACCAACCTAACCGACACAATTGACTTAATACAGTTTTTATAAGTCGAATATTATAGACAAGTCAAAACACGGCTTGTCTATTTTGTTGAACTTATAAATATTTAAAGTCCCGTAAAGGGCAGAAGGAAAACACAATGAATAATTTTTATAGAGAATTCAAACCAGGAACACAACTTATTAATCTAATTGATATGTACGGTGTCAAGATCGTTGGAAAAATTGGAACATGGGAAAGTAGCTACGTTCCCAAAACTGATGCAATTACATATCTAAAAATCATTAAGAATGGTACAACGATCTACGATCACAATTTAGATGTCAATCGTTGTATAAAGTATGATGAATGGGCACCCGATAAGCTGGAAGCGGTTTGCTGGTTACTTATGGAAAATGTTGACGCAATCGACATTGAAAACATTATGGATAGACTTATTCATAATGAATTATCACTCGATATTCATCATATGAAAATGTGGAAAAAACAAGAACGCAAAAAGGAAGAACAAAAAGCCTTGCACGAACAAAGAGAACATAACAAGAAAGAAGGGTGTACTCTACTAGAAAAACATGATCTGTACTTGTTTGACGGTGTGAAAACGCCTAACAATGGATACCAAACAATGGTACTACGATTCCATAATGACAAGTTTAAAGAGTCATTTTTACACGCCTATGAGTTATACAAGAAAGATTCAAGAAATAAAACGGTGGGCGGTTATATGGACTTTTTGATCCAATATCCAAATACGGAGGATGCAAAACAGATTGACATTGTTTACCGTTCTAATGATTTTATGAATTGGAATAATTTGGATCAGATTAAATCTATATTATCATTATCATAAACCAGGAGGAAAACATAATGGAAAATAAGACACAATTACATAAACCAAAACTAACAGAAATAGTCGTTGCGATTGTATGGATTGCGATGGCTATTGTTACGTTTATTAGAATCTCTTTTGCTTTTATCTTAGGAGTTGCCATTTTAGGGTTGACCGCTGGATATTTACTCGCTTGTATGGGAATTTTTGATGATACAGATATAGAAGAATAAGAAAGAAGGTATATCGCAATGAGAACGAAGAACAAAACAATCAAGATCCTATTAGCCGTAGCACTCATGTTTACGGCTTTTTTAATGATGAAAAATACTGTACACGCAAAAACAAAAAGAAGCACGTACAGAACGATTAACGGTATCTATAACGCAGATGGAACGATTGACACGGTAGATGGTTACTGTTGGAAAGTACGCAAGGAATCTTATGCCTATCCAGGGACTACCGTTGTAACTGTCAAATTTAATACTCATAGAACAAAAGATAAACTCGATGATTCTATCGTAAAGATCACAGCAAAGAATAAGAATATCCAGCTTATAAACGATTATATACGTAGAAATTATGATCTAAACGCCTTTGAGGTTAAATATATCGCTACTGGAAAATTAACCGATAAAATGATCCGTGAACGTGCTGTAAAGCATACGATTTATGTGGAAATTATTAAAAGTGTTTCTGCCGGAGGTAAACATGGAACGTATGGAAAAGGATACTACCTTGTTTATAACAAACGTGTACGCAAAGGAAAGCACGTAACAAGCTATTGTGTGTGGAATCCTTGCAATAGCTACTGCGACGACGTAGAAGCGATCGCAGATAATGGAAAAATCAGATAGAAAGAAGGTATGGAATTATGACAACGATCACTATATACAGAAACAAACGCAACGAGAACAAATATATAGAAGTACATAATGATGGATACTATCATAACTCTGTAAAACAGTTTATGCAATGGAAGAAAGATCACAATGGGAATCAGCTTGCCAAACCGATTAGAAATGAAACGGGAGATCGAGTGTTGCATAGATGGAAAAAGGCAAACCTAATGGAGCTACTGGAAGATTATGAACAGATTACAGCATAAGAAGGAAGTGTGGAAAAATGAAGATTGAAACGAAAGAAAAAATCATCAAAGACACTGTATATATCGCAGAAGATGGAAAACGATTTATGACAAAAAGTCATTGCTTACAATATGAAGAATCATTGAAACGTGCCAAACATTGGGAAGATAAGAAAAACATTGTAAACAAAATGATAATAAATTTTGATCTTGTGCCAATGGTAGAAGATACGAGCACTGATAGAGTGTATACCTATTTTAAAGTAGAAAATAATGAAGATGTAAGATTATTGGTTGATGTTTTCAATATAGAAGATATGGCAATACCTTCTATAAAATCATATCCCGATATTATTATTTGCGAATCATATGGTGCTATTAAAGATATAAACGATTATGCAGAAATTGTACCAGAATTGAACGATATGTGGTGGGATAACTTAAATAATATTCGACAAAGAACAAAAGAATGGTGGAAAAGTTTAGGCTACGACATAACAATTACTAAGAAAGACCAGGCGGAACGATAGAATGGAAAAGAACTTAAAAGATTTATACTTTGTATCTGTTTATTACAGTTTTGATTGTGATTCACCGCTTTATGTTTTTAGTACAGAAGAAGAAGCAGTTGCATTTATTAGAAAACAATATCAACAAGAATTAAACACAGAATGTAGAGAATTGGAAATTGATATGAGTGTTTCTGAAAAGGATTATAGTGATTATGGATTATTTGTCAATATATCCGATGATGGAAACTTTGCACGTATTGAACAAGTAAACGATGATCCGTCATTTATTGAATGGAATTTAACAACATTAAGAAATGATTTATAAAAAGGAAGGTGTATAAAATGGAAATTTTAAAGAATGAAATTAAGTTTTATGAAATCGAATTAGGTAAGAAATTTAATGGAAAATCAGAAAGTCCATATGAAACAGATGATGGAATCCCTATTGTTAATGGGATAATTGATGCAGAATACAGCATAGCAATTAAAGCTGATCATTATCCATCTTTACAAGAAGCGGAAAATTTTTGCAAAGAAGATATTGAAAACTTTGGATATGACGGGGTGTATGGTATAACGCCACTTACAGAACAAGAATTGCATAGTTTTTTTGACGATAGCAACGTTGATAACTGGAAAATTTTAAGTAAATAAGGAGAATAATTATGGAAATTTTAAAGATGACAAGAACAAACATGGTAGTGATTCAGACAGTAGAAGAAGAACAAAACACTTTTGATATTGGAAAAATCAGAGTCGCAGCCTTGCCACCGATTGCAAAGAAAGATCTTATCGCAGAACTTAAAAGTAAAGGCTTCTGTGATGGAATGATTCATACCGCTATGCAATGTAGGTTAGAAGATTTAAGTGGATATGTGAACGTATGGAAGTATGTAGCATATATCCTTGCGGTAGAACTAATGGAAAGATTATAAGAAGGTAGGTGGAAATTATGATAGTAAGAAATACTTATTCCGATGGTAGAACGGAAATTTTCTGTAACACGCCTGATGAGTATAACGACTTATGCTGTGAGTACGATCTTGAAGATTGCGGTAACAGTGGAAAATATGTTGGATCTAGTTGGTCACACGATGATAAGAATAACGTAGATGTTTATTATAAGTAGAAAGTAGGTGGAAAGAATGAGTCGCAGAACGACAATGACAGCACTTGCGTGTCACGTAGAACGAAAATACAATGCATTGTACTTCACAGAAAATCCTCCGAACGCTGGAATTGATGATAGCTTACATGGTTACAAATACTTTTTGTTATATAAGAACACGTTCGGAATTTTTCGGAAGTATAGAACGCAAGAAGAAGCAATAGAAGGTATGACGGAAATTTTAAGAGAAGATCCTGATAATCTATTTAACTTCTCAATGTGCTGTGCATAGCTTATTACATAGCCATTTAAGGCTTTTACTGTCTGTAATGAAGCAGACTACACATTAACGGATAAACTCGACTATTGAAGCTAATAGTTACGTTAAATGAACGGAAAGACTGTACTACTGATTGTTAGTAGTGACGTACTTGAACGGAAAAACGGTGGCGTATGGTAGATAAAAGAGTGCTTTTATCAGGCGGTTCAATTCCGCCCTCGCTACTTTTCACGATGGAAATTATCGTGTATAATATAAGAGAACAGTTAACTTAAAATCTGATCGCAGGCGGTCAGTCACTAAAGAAAGGAATAGTGAAAAATATGATTCTAGAGTTTAGAAGAGTTCCAGATATGGATAAGAATTTTACGAAATTGACTTATCGTGGATACACAATGCCATTAAAGAAAGGTCGTTGGTATTATGGACAAGATCTTGAAACTGGAAATCTTTGTGTTACGAATGGTTTTGAATGTGGTGGACGTACTCAAATATTTATTCAGTATGAGAAATGGAAAAAATATACAGAAGAATGGCTGAGTTTGTATGATGATAACGGAAATCAGCAAATAACAATCGCAGAACCAGATTTAACTAATATCATGACAGATATTAAGGATAATATATCTCATAGTATGGATATTGATGATTGGTGTATGGGAAAAGGATATGATGCAGAATATCTTAGACAAACTAAAAAAGAAAACCTTGAAGCATTGGAAAAAGATTATCAATATTATTTATACATGGGTTGGAAGTATCCTTACTTTGTAAGAAAAATTGCAGAAAAATGTATGGAAAAGAATATTTAATTAGCTATTGTTTATAGCTTAACGGAAAATTAAATAAGAACAAAGTAATTCAGGAAGATGCAGAAAAGTATCTTCCTTTTTTAATGGAAAAAATGCAGATTTAATTACTTTAAAATAATTAAAAAAGTGATTGACGAGTAATTGAAAAAGTGATATTATATCATTGTAAGGAGTGAGAGAAATGGCAAGAAAACCAATGTCGATCCAAATCGAAGAAACCTTACAAGAAAGTTTTAAGCTAAAATGCAAGTGTAATTCATTAAAATATAGTGATGTTGCAGAAGCATTATTGCAGTCGTATGTTGATGGAAAAATTGACGTTCGAGTAGAAATGAAATACACTGTAACGCCTAAAACCTTGTAAAACAAAAAAGGTGGCAAGCTGGAACTTACCACCAAAGAATGTGTAAAATATCTTCCACGAATGGAAAGATATATACCCAATCCGAACAAATTGAGTATATATCAAATTATCAATTCTTTCAAGTGGAAATATTCATTTTCACATATTCCAATTTGTTTTAATAGCACATTGAGAATTGAATATCTTGTATTTAGTAGGTACCTGAGAACGGAAGCTACGAAAAGCCGAAACATCTAAAAGCTGTGAAGTATACAAGAGTGATGGAAATTATATTTTTACAGAAAGGACTTAGATAAGATGGAAACAAACAGTATTAAGATCGGAGAAAATGATTTACAAGTCAAAGAATGGAATGGGCAGAGAGTTGTTACATTCAAAGATATTGACAGAGTTCATCAAAGACCTGACGGAACGGCACGAAAAAGATTTAATGATAATAAACAACACTTGTTGGAAAATGTTGATTATTTTAATCTTAAAAAATCAGAAGTTCTAATGTCCGAAAAACGGACATTAGGATTTGATGTGCCAAATCGTGGACTTACTGTGTTGACAGAAAGCGGTTATCTGTTAATCGTGAAATCATTTACTGATGATCTTGCATGGGATGTGCAACGGAAATTAGTTAATACATATTTTAAGTTCAAAGAAACAATGGAAAACTTACAACCTGTTGAGAATGGAATGGTTTTATCAACTGGAAAATTTGAAGAAGCTGTAGAAAGCATTGTATCTTGTGCAGACACATTTAAATCTATGATTGATTATTCAACGATCAATTATAAACAACAGCAGATTTTGCTTAAGACAGCCAGAATGAGAGTTGCGGATCTTTTAGGTGGTGCTAAATCACCTGAGTATAAGGAAAAGAGCCGAACATATTTTAAAAACTTATGGCAGAACTTTTGTTATAAGTTTGGATGTGGTTCTTATAAAGACCTTAATCCGCAATATATGGTTGGTGGAATTGCAGAGTTATGGATTTTACAATGGGAATATAAAGAACATAAGTAGAATCGGAAACAATTAAATAAAAATACTTAGAAAGCGGTATCTATTATAGGTATCGCTTTTTGAGTTAAAAGAAAAGTTTTATCACAGAATAGGAGCGGAAATTATGAATGATAAAAAATATGATACAGAAATGATGGCGGCAATATGTCAAGAATATGAAGATGCTTCTAAAACTTTATCTAGTCTGACGAAAACATTAGCAATTGTTCATATGAAGTTGGTTCAGGCAGAAAGCTATACGCAAGAAATCTCACTCAAACAGTATAAAAGACTGAAAGAAGAGGTAAAAGAATTAACAACAGCAGTACATGATGCAACTATCATGCTCAATGTTTGGGATAAAGCACGAGAAGTTTGTATGGAAGTTATAGATGATGAAAATTAAATGTCAATTTTATTGTAGAAAGGATGGAAATTAACATGAAAAAATACATAATAGATATCACAGAAACTTATAAGAGATCAGTGGAAATTGAAGCAGAAACAGAAGGTACAGCAAAAGATATTGTAGCGGAAAAGATTAACGCAGGAGATATTGATATTCCTCGTGATGGCTGTGGCTACGATTATGAGTATGAGTTATTCGCAAGCGAGGTAGAGGAATATGAAGTGTAATTTTTATGGACTGTTTACGACAGTGGAAGAAAATGATAAAATATACATATTAGTTGAGGTGCCAGACCTTAACATTCTGACGGAAGGAAAAAATCTTGACGATGCATTGAGAATGGCACAGGATGCTGTATCACTTACATTGGTTACGAAAGAAGATGCAGGAATTGATATTAACAAGATTGTTCCTACGGAAAATTTAGATGTAACTAAGGGAGAATTTAGTGATTTTGGGCAGACGGTCAGAGAGTCATTTTGGATTGACACGGAAACATACAGAGAGAAACTTAAAGAATGGAACAAAGGAGAGTAAGTTATGTGGGTTGTATTATTAATAATTATTTTTATGATTCCAGAGGAAACACTGGAATATATGTTAGGAGCTATCTTAGGCGGTGGCTATGGAATTTTAATGATCATAGCATTTGTTGCTATCCTGTATGGGATTTATAAGTTCTTTTCCGATCTTTGGAACGGAAGATAGAATGGAAAATATTATTTGATAAAATACAAATGAATATAGGTAACTAAGACACTTATGGAAAATTCCAGAGTGTCTTTTTTAATACAAATTTATACATAAGAAAGGTGGAATTAATTATGAATCTAAATGAAATGGAAATCCCTTGCGATCCAATTTCGGATAAAGCAAAGAGGGATGAGTTGGTGCAGAACACGGAGCTTTTGAAACAGGTTACGATCAAACCGATTCCGTGGCTTCCTGGACGAGATTATATTACTACGGAACAGGTAGCACGATTCTTTGATGGAAATGTTGACGAGGTTAAGAGATTGTGTACGAAGTATCGCAAAGAATTTTTAGACGATGGAATGGAAGTTAAGACAGTACAGGAAATTATTGACGGTCAAGACGCAACAACGGAAAAACAGAAGGGAAGAATCATGGTAACGTATCCGAACGGATTGAATATCTCATTCGGTTATAAGGGTACTAAGGTATTCACACTTAAATGTTTAATCAGAATGTCTTTGTTAATGGAAACTTCAAGCCTTGCTGAGAACGTGAGACATTATGTTTTTATTAATGACTACATCACGATGGAAGAACAGAAAGAGAAAGAACAGGTAGAAGCAGGTGTGCAGCTTATTGATACAACGGAAATTTTAGGCAGAAGAATTGATCTGTATAGAAGTATTGAGAATCCGTTATTCCTAGCTAAAGACGTGGCAGAATGGATTGATTATAGTAAGAGAGATAATGGAAAATATCGTACAGATAAAATGTTAGAAACAATTGATTCAGAAGAAAAATATAAGACTAAAATCCTAAGTGCTAATAATGTTAGCACTCAAAATTTAGGTCAGCTAGATAGTAATGGAAAGACAAAAACAGTGTTTTGGTTCCTCACAGAAGATGGACTATACGAAGTGTGTATGCAGTCACGCAAACCGATTGCAAGGCAGATGAAGAAACAGATCAAAGAATATCTTAGAAACATCCGTAAGACAGGCGGTGCAGTTGACTTTGGGAAAGAGTCACAATTCATTGAACACTACTTCCCGTCATTTTCTGAGGACGTTAAGCTTGCAATGGTAACCGATCTGCGAACACAGAACAAAGAACTCAAAGAAGAGAATCAGAAGTTGCAGAACGACAATAAGCTATTAGCAGCGGAAATTTTAACGTGGGATGATCGAAACAAGATGAACGCTGGTATCAGAAAATTGGCTGCGGTTACAGGAACACAGTTTTCTGTTATGTGGAACGAGCTGTATAAGAATTTACAATATAAATATGGAATTGATGTTAAGAAACGTGGAAAGAAACCATTTTTACAGTGGATTCAGGAGCATGAATGGGATAAGGTATTGAAAGTCTTTTGTGCAATGTGTGAAGCCAGAAACTTATCTCCAACAGATATGTTCCAGCAGACGGCACCAGTGGGAAATTTATATGATAATGAAAGTGAGGATGATGAAGTATGGAATTAGAACAGGTTGCTCATTTCTTTGAACAGTTTTGCCAAATATCTTTTATGTTATATGGGATTGTTTTTCTAGCTTGGTTATCGCTAAGAAAAATTAATCGTGAATATAATAAGGTATATTTAAGCAAATATATAGACGTATTAGAGGAAATATTAGAAGCTATTATGAAGCCTATGAAAGTAATCACAACATTATGGGTTATTGTGGCTTTCGGAATGCTTATTTATCAACTGATCTAATTCCATATAATAATTTTGGCAAAGAACCGAACGGAAGGTTCTTTTTATTTTACGGAAATATTTGACAGGAACCGATTTGGCAGGTCGGTTCTTTGTCAAATTTATTATACAAACTAATAATCAACTAGACATATAATTGTTAATGGATAAGGTGTTAATTACATAGAGAACTAATAGGAATAGAATAGGTTTCTATTAGGATTGGCACATTAATAGTTTAATAGTTGGAATTAAATGTTGATTTTATTTCTATTAGTTTACGGAATACAGCTATATAAAAATAATGAGTATAGAGAAAAATAAGACAGTTTAGAAAGGAAGATAAAGAATGAACCTACAGTTAGTAAAAACGGAAAATTTTAACGATATAACGTGTGATTTTTATAGTGCTGAGGACGATATTTGGATGACAAGAAAACAGATCGGAGAGGCACTGGAATACAGTGATCCACAGAAAGCAATTGATAATTTACACAATAGGTATAGAGATAGACTGGATAAATATTCAGTTACCCTCAAACTGGGGGCTACTGATAACAAGAAGTATGATACTACACTTTATAACGAACGTGGCGTGATGGAAATTTGCAGATGGAGTAAACAGCCAAATGCAAATGCCTTTATGGATTGGGTATGGGATATTGTACAGGCTTATCGTCATGGAAATTTAAGAACAGGAACTCCTGTGACAACAGTAGAACGGTTTCTTACAGAGCAGACAGAACTTATGAAACAGATGGAAAGAAATAATGAACGTCTGTATAAAATTACGATTAAAGGGTTTAATCAGTTAGCAGACATTGTTAAAGAAATGAAAGCGGAGCGGAAAGAACTGTATAAGCAGATTGGCAAGCCTACGAAAGATATTCCAGTGGTGGATACGGAAAATGCTATTGCAGAATACAAACTTAATGAATGGAAATCCAACGTGTATTCAATCATCAATGATATTTTGAAAGAATCTGACGAGTTAGGAACTACTACAAGAGATATTCTTAAAGAGACATATAGGTATCTTACCAACACATATGGTATTGTGTGGGAGCAGGATCGGAAAGAATACAAAGAGAAGTATAATATCGGGGAAAGAGGTAATGTACCAACGATTGATCTTTGCTATGACAAATATCCTGACCTATTGGTTAATTCATTGGAAAAACTTCTGCGACAGTTCCGAAAAGAGAACGCACAGCCTGATTGGGATGAAATGAAGATTAAGATTACCAATTATGCTAATCACATTGGAAATAAATCTAAAGGTGGAACTTCTGTTTATCGGAAAATCTATACTAAGATGACAGAGAATGGCGTTAACTGGGATGAATATGCTCATGGGCTGTCTAAATCTCAGCTTATTAAAACAAATGCAACCTTATATAATAGATTTTACGAGGCTGCGGTGGAAATTATTTCAGAAGAATAGAAAGGTGTGATATAATTATGAAAATTGACAATGTAGCAGATTTGCCAGATGAATTTGGAGCTTGTATTGAATGTAGAAAGTTTTCGGATAAAGATAAGAACATGAAAAAGATTGTGTTTGAATATAAAAATGGAAATTATGTAGAGACACATCCTGTCTTTTTGTGTTCAAAATGCTTTAAAAATTTGTGTCAATCCACAGTAACGGCATTAATAAACACATATCAATAAATAGCAACGAAACAAATATTTGATCAGAAGGAGTGATGGAAATGGAAATATTAACATTAAAGGGCATTGGAAAGTCTAAATTGTTAACACGATTATTAAGGCAATGCCCACCAGAAAATTGTTTGATAGTTATATATAAAGAAAAAGATTTTTCTGTGAGATGGATCCCAGAAAATTATTTTTTTACAGAAGTTAACAGCCTCGATCTGATGGAAAAGGATATTACACAATATATCCAGAAAATGAGACAACTTAAATATGAACTTATTGATTATATCGTTATCTACTCTAATGTAGAAACGGAAAAAGATATGAGGAAAGATGGAGTATATAGAAAACTGGAATCTTTGTTTAAAAAAATGTATGATTATAGTTATCCAACTTGTATTGTAGCTTGTAAAGAATAAAATGAAACTTTGATAGAAAGGAAGTTGGATAAATGAGAGAAAATGCTAGGAAAGAAGGAGATTATATAATATCAGAAGATGCTCTTGGAACATCATATAAACACCCATCATTTGGAATGTTATCATTCAATCGTACTCATGGCGGGCATAGCAATTTATTTGGTAGTAGCATTCAGCATAACGATACAATCCATATGGTATTAAGGGAAGGTGTGGTTACAAGGGGACTCAATGATGATTGGTATGTTGGAGAAGATGAGATTCTGGAAGTAGAAATGTCGCAATCACAATTTGCGGAATTAATTACTTCTATGAATGTTGGAACAGGTACTCCATGTACTATTAAATATTTACGTGGTAAAGGACGTATTAACGAAGCGGATTTTATCAATAAAAGACAGCAGATAACAAATGAATTTAAAGAGTGTATGAACGAGCGTATGAGCGATGCAAAAGAATTTTATGATGAAGTCAAGGAGCTTTTTACTACGAAGAAATCTATTGGAAAAGGTGATCGAGAAATGATTCTGAGAAGACTTGCCAACGTGACTCAAGGTATGGAATCTAGTTCAAAATTTATCTTTGATCAATTCCAAAATCAAATAGACAAAACAATTACAGAAGCTAAAGGAGAAATCGAGGCTTTTGCACAGAATAAAATTAATGCAATAGCTCAACAGGCTCTTGTAGAACAGAAAGAAGATATTTTAAAATTAGAGAATCCTGTTGATGTAAATCATATGGAACTTGATGAAGAATAAAACGAAAATTTGATAGGTGGTGGTACGAATGGTGGATTTGAATGATCACAAATGTACGTCTGAATATACAGATGATGAACTGTTGGAGCAGGGAAAGTTAGACATTCAGGTAAGATCACATGGAATAAGAGACGATAGAACTTTTTTAGAACAATATATAGTCTTGGAAGAAATCGGCAAGCGATGGATTCGAGAACATGAAAATATGAAGAAAGAAAATATCGTGAGTAATCAGTTCAAAAGCTGGAGCGATGATAAGTTGTTGAAATTTTATAAGGAACGAAAAGAAATTTATAATGGAAATTTCCCTATCTCGTATATTAATATGTTAGCGGAAATTTCTGATCGTTGGATTAAACAGAATGAAATTAAAGAGATAGAATTAGAAGAAGGTGCTAAATGAGAAAACCAATAACAAAATGTCCGCACTGCGGAAGTGATCGTGGAATGGCTGTTAGGTTTAAAGCTACTGGAACCGATATATATAGTTTTGATGGACATTTTCAAGATGAAGAAATTATTGAATGCTGTACATATAATAAATGTATGACATGCTGTGACTGTGGTAAACGTATAATGAGTTATGATGAATTTATGACACATTATGCAATTGATGAATTAACAGGTAAGCATTTAAAACAGTGAAAGGAGAATTTTATCTCCACATATAGAGGGGAGTGATGCGATGAGTAATGCAGGATGGATTAAACTCCATCGGAAAATTACAGATCATTGGTTATGGGAAGATAAACCGTTTGCCAGAGGGCAAGCAATGATTGACTTATTGATCCTCGCAGGCTATAATGTACAATCTAAGTACGTTGATGGAAACTTAGAAGCTGTCGAACGAGGATCAGTAATTACCTCGATCAGAAAATTATGTGATCGATGGGGATGGAGTAATTCAAAGGTTGTCAAATTTTTAAAGACACTGGAAAACGACAGTATCATACATGTAAAAAGCGACACTAAAAAGACAGTCATAACCATAGTAAATTACAGTGTTTATCAAGGTTTTGAAGATGAAAAAGCTACACAGAAACGACACCAAAACGACGCAGAAGCGACACATAAAAAGAAAGTAAAGAATAATAATAATATAAAGCGGTTCACACCGCCTGATTGCGAGCAAGTCTCCAGATATTGCCAGCAAAGAAACAATGGGATTGATCCAGAAGAGTTTGTGGATTATTACACAGCCAAAGATTGAATGATGGGCAATAGCAAGATGACAGACTGGAAGGCAGCAGTAAGGAACTGGGAACGAAATCAGACTAAGAAGAACGCTAAATCAAAGACCAAGGTAACGAACCTTGCACGTTTGGAATGTGATCGTGATTATGATTTTGGTGCATTGGAAAGACAGTTGTTTGAGAAACAGATGATGGGATAATTTTGTGTTGTAGATGGAGATAATTGTAAACTGAATAATGACAATTTGGAGAAGCTTATGGGCTTCTTTTTGTTTTGTCTAAATTTAGAGAATAGGAGTAAGAATTATGGAATTAATCGAGGTAGAAATTAGACCAGAAGTACGTGAACAGTGTAACAACTAAGAGAGGAGATTGGAACAATGAAATTATACGGAACAGTGAATACAGAGGTTGATGTGAGCAAATATAATATATTAATAGCTGCGGCTCAAATACTATACGATGGACATCTATATGATGGTTGGGGAATTCATACAGAGTTATTAGAGTCAGATCATAGAGAAAATAACACTGGTAAAAGAGGATTATTTAAGGTTGAAGATATATCATATCATGGTTCCCCAGTATGGAAATATACATTGATTACTGACGATGAAAATGCAATAAATGATTTTCTGTTGGCACAGGAAATAGAAAAAGTAATTAAGAGAGTGTAAGAATAACTAGGAGAGGTGAGATTATCATGGCAGCAACACAGTTTGAAGTTATTGAAACAGTAAATAATAATAACACAGAAGAATCTGAGACAAAGATTAAAAGACGCAAGGATGGAAGTCCTAAATGGACTCGATCTAACAAACAGAAAGGCGTATCATCTTTGGTTTATCCGATTAAGAACAAAGAGAAATTTGCAGCTTTTAATGCATATTTCAGAGATCAGATTGATAAATCCTACACGGAATATAAACGATATGTGGCTGCTAGAAACAATCTTTTGGTTGCCGTTGGAAACAATACGGCATATCGTATCTCTGATATTGTCAGGCTTAAATGGGGTGACTTGTTAGGAGATAAGACTCGTAAGCAGGAAAAGAAAACAAAGAAGTTCCGAACGGTATACTTCAATGATTTGGTTACTGAAGCAGTGGATATTTTCTTTGAAGCTGTTGCAGGAACTAAATATGATATCAAGGTTGATGGCGAAGTGCCAATGGATGATTATATCTTTGGGACGTGCAAATCAGGATCTGGGCATATGACTGAAGCAAATGCTTTGGACTTTGTTAAAAAGGGTGCCAAGGCGGTCGGGATCGAGGAGAACATTGGTACGCATACATTGCGAAAAAACTTTGTATATTGGACACTTGTTGATCATAAGGACGATCAGAACGTGCTGTACACACTCATGAGATTATTAAATCACAGTAGTCCTGCAATGACGTTTTTATATGCTACAATTACAGAAGAGGAAACACATGTATTGTTTGATGACATCGCCCAGACATACAAGGAAATTATCAGCGGAGCATTTAACGGACTGAGAGAAAATGTTATTAATGTGAGCTATGATAGAGTAATGGAGATTATCAAGTTCGCTTATAAGACAGGCAAGGATGATGCAGATCAAGATGATAAAGTACATGAAGACAATATGCAAGCATTAAAAGAATTATTGGAAGGAGTTATTGTATGATATTTGTAACAGGAGATACACATGGGGATTGGATGACTCGATTAAACAGTCGTTCTTTCCCTGAGGGCGTAGAGTTGACTAAAGATGATTATGTGATCATCTGTGGAGATTTTGGACTATGGCATGACACTAAAGAAGAACGATATAATCTTGAATGGTTAGAGAGCAAGCCATTTACTACACTGTTTGTATGTGGAAACCATGAGAATTATGATCGGCTGTATGAATATCCCGTAGAAGAATGGCATGGCGGAAAGATTCATAAGATTTGTGATTCTGTTTTTCATCTCATGCGAGGGCAGATATTTGATATCCAGGGAAAGAGATTCTTTACGTTTGGTGGAGCTAGTTCTCACGATGTTCAGGATGGGATTTTAGAGCAAGACGATCCAAGAATTAGTGAGTGGTACAGAGATTATGACAAAATGTTTAGGATTAATCATACGTCATGGTGGAAAGAGGAGTTGCCTTCAGAAGAAGAAATGACAGAAGGTATGATGAATTTGAAGCGGAATGGATCGCAAGTGGATTATATAATTACACATAGTCCATACACATCTGCATTACGTCAAATGGATCAAGAATCAGGAGTGTACAAAACAGATATATTGACGGATTATTTGCAAGAGATTAAAGAATCTGTTGAATATAAAAAGTGGTTCTTTGGACATATGCATGTGAACCAGAACTTTCCAGAAGATAATGCGATTGCAATTTATGAGCAGATTATTAGAATTTTGTAAGGAGAATTTTGTATGAAGATAAATACGATTAGACAAAATAAGGAAGAAAAGAAAGCAAACCAGAATCTTATGTGGATTTCAGCAGAGATTCCACCGCTAAAACCAGATAATGCATCACGTTATATGAGATATAAAACATATCCTGTTATCGTGGATTACCAATATAATGATGGATGTGTGGGCGAAGTGCTTGATTTCTGTGACTATGATTTTGAAGAAAAGAAATGGAAACTGGATAAGCCTCATCAAGTTAGACAGTATTTTCCTCTCCCAAGTAAGCACAGAGTAAAGCGTTCGAACAAAAACAGAACACACGTTCGAAAAACCTCTTGATTTTGTTCAAGTGCGGTATTATAATAAGAAGTGTAGAAATTCTTTTGTTCAAAAATAAAATCAAATTTGTATATTGACACTGTTGACAAGTGGCAATAAGTATGGTATATTCAGTATATGGAAATGATAATGCAACTGAGGAAAGTTGAGGTACATGAAATGAACGGATATACCAATAAAAAAAGAAGCAAATCAAAAAAGAAATATGCATATGGAAGATATATGGAACCACACGTCTGGGAAATATATTTTGCCGATTTACCAAAGGTAGAGGATAGTCATATATTATCAGGCTTACGACCAGTAATTGTTTTTTCAAATGATATATGTAATAGCACGAGTACGGAAATCAATGTTTATCCAATGACAAAAAGATTAAGAAATTGGATACCTACTCATGTCACAATTACGCCAGACACAACGAATGGTTTGAAGAAAGTGTCTCAGGTGCATTGCGAACAAGGACGAACAATCCCTAAAAAGAATCTTTTGGAACACTGGGGACAAGTTACTGACTTATCTCTTCAATTAAAAATAGTACATGCGATTATGATTCAGAATGGCATGTTATCATATATGAATGTTGCAGTATCTTAGAATGGAGATTATTATGAATAATAAAGAATTTATACAAAATTATATAAATAATCAAGTGCCCAAATCACATCATTTGCGATGGAATTGGTTATTACAATCAGATCTTGCTAGTGAAGATGAATCTACATTGACTTACGCCCCAGGTGTAATACAAGAAGCGATTTTAGCAGATACTAAGGGTAAAAAGCCCAAAAGTATGAATTCGATCAGTAGAAGATACGATCAGCTTGTGAAATTATATACTTATGCACATGATCAATGTTATGTCAAATATAATCCATTCAAAAGTGATAAATTTATAAACTTGCAAACTGTAGTCGATATTTATTTTTCTAACAGAATTAATGTCAATTACATTACGCAAGATCAATTGAATATGTTGATAGCAAACTTGAATATGTGTAAAGCATCAAGTAATACTAAAATTAACACTGGATTATGCATGGCTTGTTTGTACAACGGAATAAGCATTAAGGATTTAAAGGACGTTAAATTCGCAGAGATCAATCAAAGTAACCAAACAATTTTAGGAAAGCCAATTGAAAATAATTTGGTTGATAAATTAAAGCAGTATAGACAAGAGATGGGAGATGAATATATATATGATGACTTTGTGATGATAGCACGGGGGAAATGTAACAATTTAGAAGAATATCAGGCAGAACAAAAGCGCATAGACCGTACTGTTAGGGAACAAATAAAATCAATAGGTAATACTTTGGATTATAATAATTTGTCAATTAATGATCTTCTAAATTCTGGATTTGTACAATATTTAAAATCTAAAATGGATATTGAATCAATTTCAGATTTATATTATATAAAACCAAAAGAAGGTATTTCACGATCTTTAATCGCACGGCAATTTAATGACATCGCAATTGAATTTTATTATAATTACTACAAGCGATATAGATTGGGTGGTACTAAATATAATTTTAGCGATCGTCAAACTGTGATTGGTAAAACTATTGGTTATTTGTACAAGGATGAAGATTACAAGAAATATCGTGTACATCAAATTATGACAGAGTAAAGAAAGGAATTTTGTTATGGACAATCAAATATTAAAAGTGTTGATGCTAAATCAATTGAATCACATGCGGATTGATGTACTTGATTTACACTCATTAGAAATGTCGTCGTGGTTTCTAAGTGAATATAAGATTCGAGCAGATAATAAAACGATGAGAATCTATGGTAAGGATAAAGATCTTTCATATCATTGGATAGACCTTATACGAGATAAAAAAATGTTTTCTCGATTTATGCAGGATGATATATTTGATATGATTAAATTCCTGCAATTTACATACAAAGATAGATACAAGATTGAAATTAAAATCCAGACAACAAAAAAGAAAGCAGAAGTCATTGGCGAGACTTCTACTTTCAAACAAACTTATAAATCCAATTAAACAAATAATAAATAACAACAAAAGGATTTTTGAATCTACCGTGTTGGCAGCACGATAGAAAATCGAATTTGATATTTAGAATTGTTTAATCTGAAAGGATAATAATATCCTTAAAATTATTATAACAATTCTAAACATGTTCGTCAACATGAAATTTTTTCCAAAACACTACAATTAAATATAGGAGTGATGTATGAAATACATAATTACGGATGGAAGTAAGTATGTAGCAAGAAATCCATACCAAGCTAACAAATACTATCAAGCAGATTGTCTTGATTTAGCAACTCAGTTCACATCAAAGCAGGCAAAGCGTATTCTTGGATCTAAGAATCGTGATATGAAGTGGATAAAATCAGGCTTTTATATCCAAGAATTTGATGGCAACGACACTGGGAAAGTCATGTCTCGTAGAGAAAGTAAGCGTAGAAGCAACGGAAATTGCTTTAAGGACTTTGAATGGGATAAATCTATCCTAAACGATATTGAAGCAGAAGAGCGTGCTATAGTAGGTCTTTTGGCATATGACTACGAAGAGTTAAGCCAGAAGAAATTTGAGATGGAACAGTCATTGTCTTATACAGATTCTGCAATCAGTGATATTCTTCACGCAATTGAAGGAAAGAAAATCAATGCTGCAAAGAGAGCTGTGATTATTGGATATCTTAAGACAATGCGAGAACTACATACACAGATTAAGAAATGTATTCGATATGTAGAGGTAATGCAGGAAAGCATTAATAATAAAGAAGATATTGGTACATTGAAAAAGAAGTTACAAAGCTCAGAGCGAATGATTATGTCGGTAGAACAAAGTATTATGAGCTGATCCAGAATATAATCGGGTAGAGTTTCTTCCTTATTATATATGATGACTCGCACAGGTATTTGTGCAAAATTGAAATGTAAAATTATAACTTAGGAGGTATTATATGGATAATATTAAAAACGAAATGATTTTTAACAATGAAAACTTTGGAAGTATTACAACGGTAATAATCGACAATAATCCTTGGTTTGTTGGAAATGATGTGGCAAAAGCATTAGGATATACGAATTATCGAAATGCAGTTTCTAAACATGTAGATAATGACGATAAGCTGCGTACCCAAATCGAGTACGCAGGTCAGCAGAGACAGATTACGGTTGTTAATGAATCTGGGATGTATGCATTAATTTTTGGAAGTAAATTAGATACCGCAAAAGAATTTAAGCATTGGGTAACGTCAGAAGTTCTCCCGCAGATACGCAAAACGGGTGGATATATTCCATTAGAAGAAGATGATGACGATCTGGTTATTATGGCAAAGGCAATGAAAATTTTAAAAAGAACATTGGATGAGAAAGAAGATCTTCTTAAACAGCAGAAACCACTCGTTGATTTTGCTAATACGGTAAGCGGATCACCAATATTAGTGGATGTTGGTACAATGGCGAAATTGCTACATAAAGAAAATACAGACTTTACTATGGGAAGAAATAAATTGTTTAAGTGGATGAGAGATCAGAAATATTTAATGGAAGACAATACTCCATATGAAAAATATATCAAGCAGGGAATTTTTAAAGTCGCTGAATACGAAGCAACAACTAAAAACAAGACCAAGGTAAGCTCAAAAACATATGTGACTGGTAAAGGACAGATATTTTTATATCAAAAATTAGCAGAATATTTTGCATCACAAAGTGCATCGGCTTAGAAAGGAAAATTATGGGTATTTACATACAGAGATTCGGACATTCAGGGCAAAGATATTTTGAATTAGATGATATGGAATATAGTCCACATTCAGGAGACTGCATTAAAGTACTAAACAAACAAAATGGAAAAGAAAAAACATATGTAGTGATCAATGAAGACGTGGGAGATCTACGATTACATTCAAGAGAGCTAATGCCAAGAGTTCATTATAGGATTTGTGATGAAAAACATTTGGATAACATTTATATGTTTGGCGTTTCAGCTTTGTTTGATAAAGAAAGATGGATACTACGTATCTATGACTCATTTGGAGTTGAAAGAAAACGAAAGGGTATATATTCATTTGTTGATACATTAGACAAAGATATAGATATTACTCTTTTGATAGGAAAATACCAGAGAGAGGATACGTTTAATGTCAAAATACCTTGTGAATTGAAAAATTAAAAGAAGGAGAATTATATGGAAGAAAATAAAACGGGCGTTTGGATAAAAATGAGGAGTGGAGAAAAACTTAGGTACGACCATGATTGGATGGAACCATTTGGTGTAGGTGATCTGGTCGAAATAAATAGTGAAGATATGTATGTAAACTTTAAAATTGTAACTGTTGAATCCAGAAATAATTCATCAATAACTACTTATGGAATTAAACCTCAAGTTAGAATTGATCGAACTCTACATCCTCATGATGTTACTAAATTTCGAAATGCTGAAGCAATTGTAATGGATGTGAATAAATACAGTCAGGCATTGATTATTGTTCCATTTTGGTATAACAAAAAACTATATAGAAACCAGAGAATACGTTCGTCAGAAGTTGCCATTACAATTACAAGAATAGAAAAATTAAAAACAATGAATGAAGATATTGAGATTCAGACAGGTACGATTTCAGCCGACGAAATACAGGTTGATACATTAACTCTACCACCACTTTCAGAAAGAAGAGTGTCTGCTCTGCCACACTATCAGCAAAGCCCAATTACTGCAACGTCAGAAGCAGAAAAGAATTGGTGGAAAGAGTGTTGTGGAGGATCTGAAACTGAACGTGGATTACGAGCAGACGCACCAACACTTGATGATTGGAATGGTGAAATGAGTGCAACGTTAACATTCTCGTCAGAAAAAATTGATGAAATCATGAACAAACTTGCAGGAAACGAAGAGGAGAAAGAAATGAATACGAAGAATTTAAAAGAAATGATCAAGAAACCAATCTATGTTGATAAGGAAATTACAGTAAAAGAACCAATGTTAGACAATAACGGTAAACAGATTGAAAAAGATGGCGAACCAGTGTTTAAAGTAAAACATTATCATGGAATGGTTAAAATCTTATGGACTTCTGGAGCGGAAACTGTTGCGTATGTAGAAGGAAATGATGTGTATGACAGAGAAAATGGCTTCAAAACCTGTGTATTAAAATACCTTTGCGGCAACGCAGGTGCTCATGATGCAGTTGACTTCTGGACAAACAAATATGTGAAATATCCAAGCAGCTGCATTGAAGTGACAGAGAATTTATGTAAGTTAGAAAAGATCCTTGAGAAAGATAAGTATAGAAAAGATGATCAGAAAGGTTTACCTCATGCGAAGTTCTTAAGAAGAACGGTGGATCATTTAGTACCTAGCTTTTCAGATGACAAATTACATTATACACCAGAAGATGAAAAGCTTGCTAATGAATTTAAGAAATTAGTAAAGAAATATTTTCCAGAACTTAAATGTAGGGAAATTTACATTAATGATAGAAAACAGGAAGACGTTTTCGTAGCAATTAAATAACAAAATGAAAAGGAGATAAATTATGTGCACACCAATGAATGAAAACTGGAGCAATTTTTTAAGCAAATTGTCAGAGCGTTTAAATAAAATGCTCGACTATGTGGAGAAAAACAATTCTACATTGTATGAAACTGATATTGATAAAGATGTGCTGTGGGAAGTATATCTGAGTAGTTTTCCTGAAGGAACCAATAAGATGTATCGCAAGAGAAGAGAATATGACTGTGGGCATTGCCGAAACTTTATCAAAACAATCGGTGGAGCTGTGGCAATTGTTGATGGCAAGATTCATACGATCTGGGAGATTGATACCGATGATGTAGTATTTCAGCCAGTAGTTGATGCTCTGAGAACATATGTAGAATCAAAACCAATCAAAGATATTTGGAGACATTTTACAAATACAGTTGGTACAAAAACCACAAATGAGTATACGGAAGATAAGCAGATTATTAAATGGACTCATATGTATACGTCAATTCCAGAGAGATTACTAGAGAGAAAATCTGATATTCCTACAGCAAAAGCAAAAGTCAGAGATCGAAAAAATGTATTTAAAAGATCGCTTGATGAAATCACAGAAGAAGCTGTTGATACAGTATTAGAGTTGATCGCTTCAAATACCCTTTATAGAGGACAGGAATGGGAAAGAGTTTTAAAAGATTTCAGAAAATATCAGCGAGAATACAATGGTTTATCCGATGAAAAGAAAGATACATACACATGGGCAAAAGCCATGACAATCGGAGATGTAATTGGTCGTATTAGAAACCATAGCATCGGTACATTACTTGTGAATATCAGCGAAGGTATGGATTTAGATAATGCAGTAAAAGCTTATGAAAATGTGGTAGCTCCTGCGAATTACAAACGACCTAAAGCAATCTTTACAAAGAAAATGCTTGAGGATGCAAAGAAAACTGTAACGGATTTAGGATATATGGATTCATTACAGCGTCGATTTGCAAGACTCGACGACATTACAGTAAACAATATCCTATTTTGTAATCGTGATGCAGCACCACGTATTCAGGGTGGCTTAGATATTTTTGACGAGATGAGTAAAGAAGTCGCTGTAAATCCTAAGAAATTTTCTAAAGTAGAAGAGATTAGTGCAGAGAAATTTGTATCAGATGTTCTTCCAACGGCAAAAGAACTAGAAGTTCTGTTTGAAAATCGTCACAAGAAGAATATGGTTTCACTGATCGCACCTGTAAATAAAGATGCTAAGAACATGATGAAGTGGAGTAATCCTTTCAGCTGGGCATATTCAGGAAATATGACAGACAGTGAAATGAAAGAAAGAGTTAAGAACGCAGGTGGTGCAGTTGATGGAGTTTTAAGATTCTCAATTCAGTGGAATGCAAATACAGATTGGAATCAGGACGATTTTGATGCACATTGCAGAACTCCACGTCATCATATCTATTATGCTTCAATGTATGATTATGCAACTGGTGGAAGCCTTGATGTTGATGTAACTCATCCACATAGAGGAGAGCCTGCTGTAGAAAATATTACATGGGCAGATAAATCCAAAATGGTTGACGGAGAATATGAATTTTTCGTAAGAAATTTTGCTCATAGAAATGGAGTTTCTGGATTTACAGCAGAGATTGAATTTGACGGACAGATTTATGAATTTGAATATGATAAGCCTTTACGTCAGAACGAAGATGTTCCAGTAGCTACAGTTACATTAAAAGATGGTGTGTTTACAATCAAAGAGAAACTTCCATCAACAACATCTTCAAGAGAAATCTGGGGCGTCAATACAAATCAGTTTGTGCCAGTAACAGTAATGTGTTATTCGCCTAACTATTGGGATGAACAGACAGGAATTGGACACAAACATTATCTGTTCATGCTAAATGGATGTGTAAATGAAGATACTCCAAACGGATTCTTCAATGAATTTTTGAAGCAGGAATTAGTACAGCATAAGAGAGTATTCGAAGCTTTAGGAAGTAAAATGCACGTCGCAGATGACACAAACCAGCTATCAGGAATTGGTTTTAGTTCTACAAAACGAGATGATGTGATCGTCAAAGTCAAGGGTGCAACAGAAAGAGTTCTTAAAATTAAATTTTAATATAGAAAAAGGAGATTGAATTATGACAACAGAAAATTTATTTGAAATTGCAACAAGAAACAAGATGAGATTCCCATCTACAAAAGGTGAGTTATCCGTAGAAGATTTATGGGATTTATCCGATAAAGATTTAGATGTGGTTTACAAAAATCTGAAAGACCAGGAAGTTAAATCTTCAGAAGAAAGCCTGTTAGATGACGCAAATATTGATCCAAAGTTAACAGCAGCGATTGGTATTGTAAAGTACATCTTTACAACAAAACGCAATGAGGGACTTGAAGCAAAAGAGCTTATTGACAAGAAAAGGAATCAGCAGTTATATATTGATGCTCTTTCCAGAAGAAAACTTAAAGATATTGACAATATGTCAGTAGAAGAATTAGAAGCGAAAATTGCTGAGTTAGATGCTTAAATATTATATGCCTGAGCGTCCATTAGGACGTTCGGGTACCACAAAAAGGAGATTACAATGGTTTATAAATTAGTATTAGGAGACTGGTCGGAAGATGGGCATAGTATGTCCAAAGATATTCTATTTGATTGTAATTATGATGTGCATAAAATTAGACAAGCATACAAAGACAGTTGTAAAAAGTTAGGAATTACTTTTAATATCAATAGAGATTACACTGGTTTAAATCTTGGTTATAAGAGTGAAAGACGACTTTGGACAGAATATGAAGAATCTGGTATTAGCAAGGCAACGCTTGGAATTTTAAATAATGCTAATTGCCTTGATGGAATCGAGTATTATGAGGAAGATGGTAGCTATTATATTGAAGATTACAAAGATTGTGCAAAACTTATTATGAATTTTATAGCGGTGTCCATGCCTCAAGATTTTACATATAAATTAGTGCAGGAACCGAAAATTGAGCCAATTAATGGTTTATGGAATGATGAATTAAATGAGACATTTGGATATGGATTATTTTATTCATAAAACAGTAATTTAAAGGAAGGAGATTAAAAAATGGATAATAATAAACTTTTAGTTGTCGTTGATATGCAGAATGATTTCATTGACGGAAGCCTTGGAACCAAAGAAGCACAGGAAATCGTTCCAAAAGTCGTTGAAAAAATTAAGAATTTTGACGGTGTAATTGTAGCAACAAAGGATACGCACCACGAAGATTATTTTTCTACGCAGGAAGGAAAGAAACTTCCAGTAAAACATTGCATTAAAGAGGAAAAGGGGTGGCGGTTTAACGAACAAATTAAAACAGAGTTATTTTCATCTGACATGTTTGCGGGCTATCGCAAGCTAGAAAATGGAATGTATCTTCTGGATGTATATTGCAAAGAAACATTTGGGTCATTAGATCTACAAACTGATTGCGAAGCGGAATTTGGGGAAGATAATCGATCTCATCCAGAAGATGTTGAAGTTACATTAGTCGGTCTTTGTACAGATATTTGTGTGATTTCAAATGCAATGTTATTAAAAGCAGCGCTGCCAGAAGCAAAGATTATCGTGGATGCATCATGCTGTGCAGGAGTGACGCCCGAGAGTCACAAGAACGCACTCGAAGCAATGAAGATGTGCCAGATTGAAGTAATCAATGAGTAAAGGAGTGATGAAGAATGATTAGTATTGGTGGAGTGGTGGTTATTCCTGAGTCTTTTCCAGATGGAACGCAAAAAATTGATTTTTCGTTAGGTGCGATATCTCAAGAAATCATAGAAAACAAGATAGTGTATATCACATGGTTATATGAGTCAGATAAAGAGTTGTTTTCTTTGTTATGTATTTCTAAAAATATTAAAGAACATTTTCCGTGGTTACAACAAGCATTAGTGATGCCATATATACCAAATGCAAGATTTGACAGAGTGCAAGAGCCAAGCGAATGCTTTACATTAAAATATTTTGCAGAAATTATTAATAGCCTGGGATTTGTAAGAGTTATTGTAACTGATCCACATTCCGATGTATCTACTGCATTGATTGATCATGTAGAAGTAATTCGTGGAGCGTCATATATTACACAAACTTGTAGTAGAGTCCTTAAAGCAGAACCATCAAGAAATCTTGTAATTTATTTTCCAGATAGTGGATCACTAAAAAGATATTCTGAATTTGTATCAGATGATTATCCGATTGTTTATGGAATCAAGAATCGTGATTGGAAAACAGGTAACATCCTTGGTATTGAGATTCATGGAGATACAGATAAATTAGATGAAAATACAGTAATTCTTATGATCGATGATATTTGTAGCAAAGGCGGAACATTCTACTATGGATCAAAAGAATTAAACAAATACGGTTGTAAAGATATGTATTTATATGTTACTCACTGCGAAAATACAATTCTTGATGGAGAGTTATTAAAAGAGGACAGCTTATTTAAGAAAGTGTATACAACACGAAGTATTTTTACAAAAGAACATGAGAAAGTTGAGGTGCTAGATTAATGAAACAGACAAATCCAATGTTATTAATTGATTTTTACAAAGCAGTTCACGCAGAGATGCTACCAAAAGGTATTACAAAATCCGTTTCTTATTTTACTCCACGTATGAGCAGAGTGAAACGATGGGATGAGGTTGCAATGTTTGGATTGCAGGGATTCATCAAAGAATATCTGATCGATTACTTTAATGAGAATTTCTTCTTTGAATATAGGGACAAAGCGATTGGTACATATAAAACAAAAATGGATGCAACTCTTGGAGAAGGTGCGTATGGATTGCAGAAGATTGAAGATCTTTATGATCTTGGTTATTTACCAATTGAAATCAAAGCTTTACCTGAGGGAACTTTAGTGCCGATGCATGTTCCAATGTTTAGTATTGAGAATACTCACAAAGATTTTGCATGGTTACCACAGGCATTAGAAAGCTTAATTTCCGCAGAAATGTGGCATCCAATGATCGCTGCAACTGTTGGACATACATACAGACAGATTGTTAACAAGTTCTATGAAATGACTTGCGATGATCATATTCCACGAGCTAAAGCTTTAGGAGCGTTCGACTTTAGGGGAGAAGAATGCTTACAGTCTGCGGTTAAGGCAGGGGCAGGATGGTGTCTATCATTCTTAAATACTGCAACGGTTCCAACAATTCCATATTTAGAGAGAAATTATAACTGTGATTGTACAAGAGAGCCAGTTGCTTTTGGTAGTCCGTCAACAGAGCATTCGGTTATGTGTAGTAATTATGCGATTGACGGAGACGAAGAAACATTGATTAAGAGATTACTGACGGAGATCTATCCAAACATAAGTTTTTCCGCAGTGTTAGATTCATATGATTATTGGAATGTTGTAGAAAATATTCTTCCAAAACTTAAGAATGAGATCATGGATCATAATGGATGTCTACTTGTCAGAGGAGATTCAGGAGATTGTGTAGATGTAGTAACCCGAACAGTATTCAAATTATGGGAAGAGTTTGGCGGAACTACGAATAGCAAGGGGTATAAAGTATTAGATCCTCATGTAAAAGCAATTTACGGAGACTCAATTACGGTGCAGAGATGTGAGCAGATTTATGACATTTTAGAGAAAAATGGATTCGCAGCAAGCAATGTTGCACTTGGTGTCGGATCATTCTCATTCCAGTGTATCGAAGAAGATGGAGTGTTGAAACCGTTTACAAGAGATACATTTAGTAGCTGCATCAAAGCAACATATTGTGAGATTGATGGTAAACCATATCCAATTTTTAAGAATCCAAAAGATGGGGGATTTAAGAAATCTCAGAGAGGTTTATGTCATGTCTATAAAGAATCAGACGGTAAATTGACATTTAAAGATGGATATACTTCAGAAAATCTTCCAATGAATAATCTGCTTGAGACAGTATTTAGAGATGGCAAATTGGTAAAAGAACAGTCATTACAGGAAATTAGAAGAGTTTTAAACGAAGGAGAATTTTAAGAGAGGAGATATAAAACATGAGTTTTAATGCAGCAGAAACCAAAGACAGATTAGTACAGTGGATCAGAGATTGGTTTGAAATTAATGGCAAAGGATGTAATGCCATTGTAGGAATTTCAGGAGGCAAGGATTCATCAGTGGTTGCAGCCCTATGTGTAGAAGCACTTGGTAAGGATCGAGTAATTGGAATTATGATGCCACAGGGTGTGCAGTCGGACATTGAGTATTCTCAAATGCTATGTGATCATCTAGGAATTGAACATTACACAGTTAATATTTTTAATGCTTGCAGAGATATTAAACATGAAATCAGAGATGAATTAGGTGGTAAATGGAGTAAACAGAGTGCTACAAATTTACCTGCTCGTATCCGTATGGCTACATTATATGCTTTTGCACAGAGTATGAATGGAAGAGTAGCAAATACATGTAATTTATCTGAAGATTGGGTCGGATATGCAACAAGATATGGAGATTCGGCTGGAGATTTTAGTCCATTAAGTGATCTGACTGTGACAGAAGTTAAAGCAATTGGTAAAGTTCTGGGACTTCCAAGAGAGTTAATCGAAAAAACGCCTACTGATGGGTTATGTGGCAAGACAGATGAAGATAATCTTGGATTTACATACGAAGTGTTGGATGAATATATCAGAACAGGTGAATGCAAGGATAAAGCAGTGAGACAGATCATTGATGAAATGCATGAAAAGAATGTATTTAAACTTGCTCCAATGCCTAAATTTATATCTGGCATGTGGATCGAGGCAGGAATGGAGTTGGATGATTAAATATGGAAGTTAAAGCAAAATAGACAGGTCGTGTTTTTGTATTCTGTGTTGGAGAATGGAAGCTTTATGTTGATGGCAAAGATGTTACCGATAAGATTCCAGAAGACTTACGTACAGAACCTATGAATACATATAAAAGATATGAGCGATGATATTTCAAGGACTGGGTTGAAGAATGGAAATCATATTATGACGGACTGAAACAAGATGAGTGGATTAAATCTAATAAATATTGGTTAGATGAAATCACAACAGATATTGAAGTTCAACGCCAAATTTTCAAAGCAATTAATGAACACGATTTTCGCCCTAACTCATGTGGTGGGTGTATTTAGTAACTAGGTTATAACACGAAGATGTTATGATAAATAAATTTTAAACAAAGGAGATATTTATGATTGAAGTAATTGGAACAGTGGTACCAGTGTTTGTTGCGGTAGGTGGCGTAGGAGCTATTATCGGTAGCGGTTATGTCAAAGCAAGTCCAGATAAAGCTTATATTATTTCTGGACTTAGAAAGACACCTAAGACATTAATTGGTAAGGCAGGGTTAAAAATCCCATTCTTTGAAAAAGCAGATCATCTTAATCTTGAGTTAATTCCAATTGATGTTAAGACATCAAGTTCTGTGCCTACAGCAGATTATATCAATATCAATGTAGATGCAGCGGTCAATGTAAAGGTTAGCAGTAATCCAGAAAGATTAAAACTTGCAGCAGAAAACTTCTTAAATAAGCCAGTAGGCGATATTGGACAGGTCGCAAGAGAAGTCCTTGAAGGTAATATGCGAGAAATCGTTGGAAAGATGAGTCTCGAAGAAATGGTTTCTGATCGTCAGAAATTTGCACAGCTTGTTACAGAAAATGCGAAGCCAGATCTTGCTGCAATGGGATTAGATATTATCAGTTTTAATGTTCAGAATTTTATGGATGATAATGATGTTATTGAAAATCTTGGTGTAGATAATGTTGTTAAAATCAAGAAGAAGGCTGCGATTTCCAGAGCTGAAAGCGAAAGAGATATTGAAAAAGCAAAAGCAATGGCTGAAAAAGAAGCAAATGATGCAAAGGTAGAGTCAGCAACAGCGATTGCAGAAAAGAATAACAATCTGGAGATTAAAAAATCTGAGCTTGAAAAGATTTCAAAAGCAAAGAAAGCTGAGGCAGATGCAGCATACAAGATTCAGGAAGAAAAATCACGTAAAGAAATTGAAGTTGTAACTGCGGATGCTAATATTATGCGTCAGGAAAAGGAAATTGAACTGAAACGAAAAGACGTTGAGGTAACAGAGCAGACATTAGATGCACAGATCAAGAAGCAGGCAGAGGCTGAAAGATATGCTTCACAGCAGAAAGCAGATGCAGACTTATACAAGAAACAGAAAGAATCTGAAGCTAACAAATATGCCAAAGAAAAAGAAGCTGAATCTACAAAATATGCTATGGAGCAGGAAGCTGAAGGTATTCGTGCAAAGGGTGTAGCAGAAGCCGAAGCAATCAAAGCTAAAGGTATTGCTGAAGCAGAAGCAATCGAAAAGAAAGCAGAAGCTATGAAACAGATGGGTAAAGCATCTATTGTAGAAATGATGTGTCAGATGTTCCCAGAAGCAGTTAAAAATGCAGCCGCACCATTAGGAAATGTAGGAAGTATCACTATGTATGGAGAAGGAAACACAACAAAATTAACAAAAGATATTATGAATGTTGTGAATCAGGTATCAGATGGTGTTAAAGGATCTACAGGTGTTGATCTTGCAAAGATGTTAAAAGATTTTGTTTCTGAAGATAACGAAGTAGAATCTACAGATAATGAAAATCTTGGAACGCCAGAGCCAGCAGATTACCGTGAGTTCTAATAGGAGAAATTATTATGGCAATTATTATTATTTGTGTAATTGTAGCAATTATCGCATATTTACAATTTACTAAAAACGGAAAGCAGATTAAAAATGTGGCATCTGGAACAGTTACAGAAAAGATCAAAGAAAATGCAATGACTCCAGAGGGAGCAAGAGCCAGATATAATACTGCAATTAAAGAGAAACAGGACTTTTATAAGAAAACAATGGGTACATACACAACGGTAGCTGGTAGATTGGCAACAATGGAAGATGATCTCAAAGAAACAAAAGAAGAAATTTTTAAAACCGAGGCAATGATCAACCAGTACATTGATAATCATGATGATAAAAAAGCAATGTATTATGCTCAAAAATTAGCCACGCTAAAGGCACAGAAATCAGTGTACGAAAAGAAAATCCCAGAGTTGCAATCCACAAAGGATAAACAGGAAGAAATTAAAAACCAGGCATATGATCAGCTCATTAAGTTAAAAGGCGAAAAAGATACTGTAGTTCTCCAGATGGAGGCAGATCAGCAGATTGCAGAATTACAGAAAAATTTAGATCAATATAATAGTTCAAATGCTGCTCAGGAAGGTTTGGAAGAGGTTCGAGAAGGAGCAAAGAAACTTAGCGAACAAGCCAAAGGTGTTACCATTGCGTATGAATCTAGTGCAGAAACATTGGATTATCATATGGAACAAGAAGAGCGACAGCAGGAAGCTAAAGCCATATTAGATCAGATGAAAAACGCTCGTAAATAGCGGATAGACTCATCTATAAAAATTAATTTCATAAACATAAAACTGGCATTTTATGACTCTATAAACCACAATATATAGTGATTATAAAATTGTTGAACCACTATATATAGTTGTATAAAGTGCCAGTCATGGAAACATAGCTCAGTTGGTAGAGCAGGCAATACATAAACATTCATTTTTCTACCTCCATATAAGTATTTTATTTATTTACATTTTAATTTTCATCACATATAAATTGCCGACACAGGTTCGATTCCTGTTGTTTCCACTAAAAAAGACCTTAACCTAAATGGTCAAAGTCTTTTTGATTAATCGTTTGGTATGACCTCGATAACATCTTCAACTTTGCAATCAAGATATAAGCAAATTTTATCAATGTTTTCGAGACTGATATATTGATTCTTTGCCATCTTAGCAATAGTACCAGAACCCATATTTAATGCGGTTCGTAAATCAGATTTTGTCATATCTTTTTTCGCTAAAGTAACGAAAAGCGGTTTATAACTTATCATATGATATACCTCCACATCTATATTGTAGCATATTACATACAGGATGTAAAATAAAATATTCAAGAAATTGAAGATTTTATATTGACACTATCTGCAAGAAGTGGTATATTATATTCAACAAGTGAGAGATAAACTTTAAGAAATGAAATATGAAGGGGCGAGAGGATGTCAAATAAAATTTACAGATATTATCAACCAAACGATAAAGATACAAAAGACAATCATTCAGATTGCGTGATCAGAGCATTAACAAAAGTTCTTAATAAAGAATGGTTAGCAACATTTGATGACTTATTACCATGCGCAAGAGACATGCAGTGTATGCCATCAGAACGAAGATGTTATGAGGAATATTTATTCGATAACGGATTTGCTTATCAAGGCATAAGCAACAGAAAGGGGTCTAAACGACCAACAGTTGAAAGCTTTGCAAAAAATCATAGGCAAGGCAATTACTTGGTAAATGTTGCGAATCATGTAGTTGCAATTTCAAACGGTTGTTATTACGACACATGGGATTCTGGAGATTGCTGCTTGTATGGATACTATTATAAGGAAGAAGGAAAAATTGATATTGATACAAATGATGGTGGATATGTCAAGTTTGACTACAAAGGTAAGAGATATATTTATTACAACTGTTTTGTAGAAAGTATCGCAGATATTGATTAGAAGTATAGAAAAAGGAAGTGGAGAAAATGGGAATTAAAAATCTAACAGAAGCAGAAGAAAAAGAGTTTTACAGACTCGTTGGGAAGATGAATGGAGAAGAAACAGACAAGGAACAGGATGCAAAGGTAAAGAAACCAATATATGGGCAAGAGTATTTTTTTATCAATGGTCATGGATGGGTTGAATGTGATACATGGCGAGATACAGCTGTAGATAACAAAAGATTGGAATTTGGAAACGTCTTTTTGATAAGAGAGAAAGCGTTATTTGATGTAGAAAAAAGAAAAGTAGAAGTTGAACTTGAGCGGTATGCAAAGGAGCATAATGGTCCGATACTCGAAGATAGGTATTGCATTTTGTATGATGAAGACGATGAAGAACTTACTTATGGTGTATGGATTGGTAGCAAAGCACAGGGAACAGTCGTGTTCAAATCAAAACAACTTGTATTTGATGCAATCGAAGCAGTAGGAAAAGAAAGAATTTTAAAATACATCTTTGGGGTAGAAAGTGAGGGGAAATAAATGAGTACAACAAAAACAATTGATATTTCAAAATTATCTGAAGCACAACAGAATTTATTCAAATCATTATTTGAGCAATTTTGTGAAAGATCAGAACAGAAAGAAGAAACAAATCCATGTGGGTTAAAGAACAGAGATGAGTATTATTACATCACTAATGATGGACAGATCGGTATTGCAAAATGGCAAGGTAGAGCATCAGATTTGAGAAGATTAGCTTTAGGTAATGTATTTAAGACTGAAAAGGATACAGAGTTTGCTATTGAAAAACAGAAGGTCAATGTTGAGTTGCAGAGATATGCTGACGAACATAATAATTCGGAAAAACTAATTTGGGATGGTGAAAATGAGCATTGTTGTATTAGGTATGACATTGTAGATAGAGATTTAACAACGGCATATTTATATGCATCACAAACAATCAATGGCATTTATTTTACTTCTCCGGAAATTGCAGAGGATGCTGCCAACAAAATCGGTACAAAACGTATCATGAAATATCTATTTCATGTCGATTGTGAGGTGGATGAATAGCGTGAGAAAAAGAATTTTAATTGGCTGTATGACAGTGATTATTGGATGTATGTTAGCAGGTTGTGATGATCGAACATATCATGATGAGAATGGAACCGAGAAGTCGATCGAATTTAAATGGATTAATGATGGGTTGGTATTCGATAAATCAACAGATATTGTTTATTACAAATACACTGAAGCAGAAAGAATGTATATGTGCCCATACATTAGTAAAGATGGGCGATATTGCAAATATGAAAATGGTAAAGTTGTTCCGTTAGAGAAAGGAGAATAGCATGAAAATTTTATATCATGGGAAACCTTATAAAGTATATGGTGTATGTACAGATCGATGTGAAAAAAATAGTTTTTCTACAACTTACGCAGATTTCTTAATCTTTAAAAAGGATTGTTGGCGATGGGTATCTTCGTATGATTGTACACCATATAAAAAGAAAAAATATAAAAAAAAAGGGTGTAAAGAATATTAAGTATGCACTTAGAGATTTTTCAACATTTGCATTTACTGATGATACAACCGATGAAGAAAAAATAATATTTACAATTCAAGGGAGCAAGGCGGATATGAATTATAATCTAACATTTCCTGTCGTAGTTCTGAAAGATGAAAATGACTCAGTTCCATATATGGCATATATACCATATTTTGACGTAATGACGCAGGGATATGATGAAGAAGAATTGCAGATGATGATCAAAGATTTGTTGAATCTCTGCTTAGAAGATAAGGAATCTTATAAAATTCCAGATTGGGCATATCATTATTTCAATGCAGATGATGTCAAGGAACGAGGCAGAAAATACTTTGAAGAACTTGATGATGGTGATGATACATATTTCCAAAAGCATTTTTACACAATATGGTGGTTTGATTTTGCACCGCAGAAATGAGAGAGAGAAAGGAGAAAAATAAAATGGACGTTTTGTTTTACATAATTTGGGTATTGGCGTTTATTGTAATCGTAGCAATTGGTGTTGGAGTACCGTATATGACATATTACAACTACAAAAGAATCAAGGCAATGGACAAGAAACTTACAGGAATGTGTACGGGTCTTGGCATTATGTTAAGACCAGAAGAAGGTGATAATGAATGAGAAGATTGATTTGGTATATAAGATCTTGTTTCTGTAAGCATGATTGGGAACAGATATTTGATTCAGATATATATTGGAGTGATAAATCAACTAGACCTTTTAGGCGTGAAAAGGTTTATCGCTGTAAGAAATGTGGCTGTGAGAAAAGATATGTAATAGAGTAAAATCTGAGTTTTATCTAAAGTGAGGTGATTAATATGGGAGCTAATATTGAGTTTGCTATTGGCTATGCGATTGGGATTTGTATCGTTGGAACGATTATATTCCTGAGATACGAAAGAAAGATGGATCGACTGAGGCAGGCAAATGTAAATCTGATCTTAGATAAGATGTCGTTCATGGCTGATGCGAACGACAAAGAAAATGGTACATGTAATAAGGAAGAAACTCGTTCAGATGTTAAGGACGCAGTGAAGTATGCAATGAAGAAAAGCCATCCAGATAATGGTGGCAGTGCAGATGATTTTAGAAAATTTAGAGAGCTTTATGAAGAAATGGAAGGTAAGTAAATGCTAAAGGTCGGAGATAGAGTTTATATTTATAGAATGAAGCCTGCGGCTAAAGGAGGTTTAGTTAGAAATAACGACAAAGGTACAATTACTCGCATCGGAACAGATGAGATTGGTCGCAGATATGGGTATAGATATATGACCGTTAAATTTGACAACCCAGTAAATATCTCTAATCGTGATATTTACTCTTTAGAATTTTTTGAAAACAAGGATGATCGTAAGATAGGTAGAATACGAGATACTGGATTCTTACTATATGGTAGAAAATGTGAGGAATAAGACTTATGAGTAAACAAGAATCATTGAAGTTTTTGCAAGGTTTGATTGACGAAGTAGAAAATTGGACAAAAGAAGATATTGAGCGAGGTCGGAAATTGATGGAGAAAATGGAAAAAGAAGAACCAAAAGAAGTTGAAAATAGTGATGGGTATTGGGAATTTATAATGCCAGATGGTAAAGGAGTGAAGTAGATATGGCTAAGAAACAAGACGATAACACAATGACAATTGCAAGGAAGATTACTTTGATTCCTGTCGCAAGTGACAATAATAAATGGAAGAAAAGAGTTGATAATTTTTTAGAAAAAGATTTTCCAAGGAAAATTGAAGCAAAAAAGAAACAGATTAAGAACACAAGTAAGCCAGAACGGAAAGATGGATATAAACAACAGCTTGTAGAATTGGAAAAGCAATACGAAGAGTTCAAAGAAAATGGAATTAAAGAGTACACTCATAAAATGGCAAGTGATTATACATATGATATTGTAAGAAAGGCAATGGATAGTGAAGCAAGACGAAAGAACTATATTCTATCTTACATATATACAAAAATGATACAAGAAGAAGTGGCAAATTTACCGACTCTTACAGAAAAGAATAAATGGGTGAGTGCTAATGTAAAAGAGTGTTACCGTAAAGCAGGTAATAAGAATGGTAGTATCTTTACAAATGTTGATATTGACAATCCGTTAGCAGGATATGGATCTGATTTCAAACAAGCGCTTACAGGAAAAATTAAGAATTTAATTAAAGATGGAGTATTGGAAGGAAAAGTTTCTGTCCCAAATTATAAATTCGATTCTCCTTTTACTTTAACTAATCAGAATTTCGGTATTTTTACAGATTGCAAAGATATAACCGAATTAAAGAAGAATATTGGCAAATCTACATGTCCAGTGTATGTGTGCTTGGGTAAGAATGGGTCCCCAACGATTGCTAAATTCAAGATTAATTTTGGGTATAAACAAAACAAGAATAAGGCGGAATTAATTTCAACGATTATCAAGATTTTCACAGGAGAGTATTCAGTTGGCGGAAGTACATTTGGTATTGATGACGATAAAATAGAAATGAATTTAAGCATAACAATGCAGAAACAAAAAATGGATTTAGACGAGAATACTGTGGTTGGAGTTGATTTAGGACTTGCTGTCCCTGCTGTATGTGCTTTAAATAATAACGAGTATGATAAACAATATATTGGAAGCGGAAACGACCTCGTTTCAAGAAGAACAAAATTCCAAAATGAATATACACAGTTGCAAAAAGCTTTGAGATTGGCAAAAGGTGGACATGGAAGAAAAAGAAAATTATTAGCTTTAGAGAGACTAAAAGAGAAAGAAAATAATTTTGTTGACACATATTGCCATCGAGTTAGTAAAAAAGTTGTTGATTATGCAATTAAAAACAGAGCTAAATACATTAATATCGAAAATTTAAAAGGATATGATTCAAGTGAATTTGCTTTAAGAAATTGGAGCTTTTACAAATTACAACAATATATTACATATAAAGCAGAACAGTGTGGGATTATCGTTAGAAAGATTAATCCGTCATTTACTTCACAAGTATGTAGTTTTTGTGGGCATTGGGAGAAAGGGCAGAGAAAAGATCAGGCAACATTTAAATGCAAGAATCCTAATTGTAAAAGTCACAAATTATATACTGTAAACGCAGATTATAATGCGGCTAGAAATATTGCAATGTCAACACAATTCACAGATGACAAGTTTAAATGTTCAAAAGAAACGATTCAGGCTGCGGCAGATTATTATGGAATTGTGTTAGAAGATGATAACAATAATGATAAAGCTGCTTAAATATTTGGTGTGTTTTGGAGGGAGTTCGGTACTCCCTCAGCCATAAATAAAATGGTTACGCCAAGAGTGAGGAAAAATTTTTCACTCACTAAAATTTGTGTAATTGAACAGAATGTAAAGTTTTGCATTTGTATACATAATTAATATTTGAGGTTTGAGAACCATTAAAAATTACACAAGTACAAAACTATTAATATTTGCCATTGTGTTTCCTCCTTGTTTGAGAACCATTAAAAATTACACAAGTACAAAACAGGAAAAGTAGTTATCTCTCAGTGCGCTAAAGTTTTAGAACCATATTAAATTACACAAGTAAAATACATGGCATGTTTTGGGAAATTTTATTCCAATTAAAATTTCTGGTCACTGAATTGTGGCTATGCCAAAAGTGAGATTGTAAGATACTCACTAAAATCTATGTAAATTAGGTAGCAAAAATTGGACAAAAGAATTTGAGGTTTGATACCTATTTAGTTTTACATAGGTACAAAACTGCAAACGCTTTGACAGGCAGATAAAAAGGGTTTGATACCTATTTAGTTTTACATAGGTACAAAACGCATGATGATTTTTTGGAGAAAACGGAGTAGTTTGATACCTATTTAGTTTTACATAGGTATCAAAACGTGAAGTATTAGGCACAAGAAAGAACGTTTGTACTTATTTGATTTCACATTATAAACTCAATAAAATAAAAATTTTAAAATATTTGGTGTGTTTTGGGAATATATAAAATATTCTGCTCAAATAATATTGAGTACGCCAAAAGTGAGGTTTCTTATAGCACTCACTAAAATCTATGTTATTTTGTCGGATTTATGTTATTTGAGGTTTGACAGCTATTAAAAATAACATAGGTACAAAACGGTAACAGTTTCAGAGCAACGAAAAACATCGTTTGACAGCTATTAAAAATAACATAGGTACAAAACCGTGTAAGATACTTTGACTATGAACCAGAAGTTTGACAGCTATTAAAAATAACAAAAAACCTAAAGGAAAATAAACAGAAAATGAAAACAAGACAACAACGCAAACAGAAGATAAAACGATTCTTTGATCGGCTGAGTCCTGAGGAATTGGACAAGCTATTAGAAAGAAATGGAATTAATGATAAAGAGTCTAATGAGGCTCTTTCATATAGAACTATAAAAGAAGAAATTGAGAAAGGAGAGATATAATATGGCACATAACTTGTATATTGAAACACAATCAGAATATACAGGATGTAGTCCACAGCTGGAGGTATTAAATGTAAGAGATTGCAAACATATCATTGCATCATTAGATCATTACCCACCTACAGCCGAGGAGGTTAAGAAAGCAGCTTGTATATTAATCGGACGATGTATTTACAAACGTATTTGGAACATGGAAATCGACATTGATAATTTGGATATGCATTGTTCTCCACCAAAAGAAATGACGATTGAAGAAATCGAAAAAGAACTCGGTCATAAAGTAAAAATTGTAGAGGAGAAAGAAAAATGAAAGTATTTTTAGGAGGAACATGCTCTGGCTGGAAATGGAGAGATCAGTTACAAAAGATGTTAGATTGTGATTATTATAATCCGATCGTAAAAAATTGGAGTGAAGAAGACCGACTGCGAGAAGTTAAGGAAAGAGAAGAGTCCGATTATGTTCTGTATGGTATTACGAATGGTATTAAAGGAGTATACAGTATTGCAGAAGTAGTTGATGATTCTCATAAGAGACCAGATAAAGTGATCTTTCTTAATCTCTATCAGGAACAAAAGAATAAAGAATCTAAGCAGATGAGCCACAGTTTAAAAGCAGTCGAAAATTTATTGAAAGAAAATCGTATTAAAGTATATTCTGGCGTGCATGCTATGCAGGATGTTGCAGATTTTCTTAATTTAATGAATAAACGAAAGGGGTAAAGAAGAATGAAATGTTTTTATCACGTTGATCAAGACGGGATTGTGTCTGGTTTTTACGTTAGAAAAGCTTGCGAACAGCGAGGCTTAGAGTTTGAACCAGAAGACTTCCGAAAAATTAATTACGGTATGAAATTCCCGTTTCATGACATTGAACAGGACGAATTTGTATTTATTGTAGACTACAGTATTGAACCAGAAGAAATGTGGCAGTTGCTCAGTATTACAAAGAATGTATTTTGGATCGACCATCATCAGTCTACGATTGAAGCATATAAAGATTTCATGTGTGATGTGAAAGGAATTCGAATCACTGGAGCAGGTATTTCAGGAGCGAATCTAACATGGTTGTACTTTAAAGAAATGTGTGACAAAGATTGGGAGCAAATTGAGAGGACGGATGAGAAAAATGTAAAAAGATTACTCAATATATATAAATATAAAGAAGATTATCCAAAACTGGCAGAATATACAGCCATGTGGGATACATTTTATTTTGGTGCAACGTCAGAACAATTCATAAAAGCATTTCACTATGCATTTGAATCGTACGATTTTGATGCGTTAAGTCCATTGTTAAACATGTTAAATGGAGATCAAGGAATTTATGAAACAGTAAAAATTATTGGTGATATGATAACAGATGGCTTATCAATTATTGAGTATTTAGAAGCAAATGCAGAACAATATCTTAGAGCATACGGTTTTGAAACCACCTTTGAAGGGCATAAAGTCTATGCAATCAATCGAGCATTAATCAATTCTGATTTCTTCGAATCTATTGACGCTTCTAAATACGATATGTTCATCGGTTTTTCATTCAATGGAAGTATGTGGGAATACCAGCTACGATCCGCAGAACAGGATAAAGTAAATGTGTATGAGCTTGCTGTGAAATATGGTGGTGGCGGTCATCCAAATGCAGCTGGGTTCAGAAGTGATAAATATGTGTTAGGAGTGTGATGTATGTCAAGGAAAAATACAAGAGAAATTGAACTTGCTTTTAGTAAACACAGAGATCCAGATTGGGAAGCCGATGTTGAAATTTATGGTAAAAGAGTTTTAAAAACAGTTCGTGGTATTTGTCTTGGAGATGAATGGACGGAAATTGATTCATTGAAAAATAAAGATTGGATTGAGCTGTCAGATATGTTTGGTAATTTTGACAATCATAATCCCTATTTCAATCATAACCCACAATATGTTTTATTGGATAAATTCTCTATAACATCTCCTGCGATATTGTGTAGCAATGAAATAGTTATGAAAAATGGCAAAGTTTTGAGTGTTGATAATATATCAGCAAATCTATCAGGCGAAAATGAGGTATACAAGATTTATTCAAATACGAAATATGATGATTATACATATTATGATGAATCAAAAAATTTAGTATTTGAATTAGCATCAAAAGATGTTGATAAGATAATCCGATTTATGAGAGATTTTATGGATGTATTGCGTGACAGTAAGTTAACAAAGTATAGAAATAGTAGCTTTTTATGGAGACTATTTAACACTCTTGATATGCCATATTTTAAACAAACATATTCCATGAATGATTTGAAAAAATATACAAACACATTTAGATCCGAGGTTTGTGGTCAACTAAAAGAAACTATTCCTAATTTTAAATATACTGGAGTTCCAATGGGCGGGTATATTGAAAGATATTTTGAATTAAGCTATGTAGAGGAAGTACAAAAATTCATTAAAGAACAGGAGGATAAAAAATGTGAAGAAATTAAATGATGAACAGCGAAAGCTGATTGAAGATAATTATTCTTTAATTTGGCATTTACATGAAAAATATTTTACAAAGTTTACAGATTTTGATACATATATGGATCTTGGTCGTATGGCAATTTGTAAAGCAGCATTAAAATGGGACGAGTCTAAAGGAACTTTTGGTACATATCTCTTCTGGGTATTACGTTCAGAAGTAAATCAATATTATACAAAATGGCACAGACCAACAGAAAAAATGAATAGGAATGCTGAATCGTTAGATACGCCATTGGCAGGATATGAACCAGAAGATGATATTACAATCGGAACAACACTGATGAGTGGGGATAACGTAGAAGATGAGGTACTTACAAAGGTACATTTTCAAAATGAGTTTGATAAATTGGCACCGAGAAATAAAAAGATTATTGTTTTAAAACAGAAAGGTTTAACACAAAGACAAATTGCAAATCAACTTGGAATCACTCATCAGTGGGTTAGTCAAAATATTGTACAGTTTAAGAAAGCATTATGTGGTTAAGAGAGGTGAGACCATGACAATTGAAGAAGTAAAGGATTACATAAACTCGTCTACAGAGTATGACTTTTTGCGAGATTATCCGCACAAAATCGCTTTTCTCACGTTAGGTGGAAGTTATGCCTACGGAACAAATACAGAGGATTCGGATATTGATTTACGTGGTGTTTTCCTTAGTGATAAAAGAGAGATTTTGTTGAATAATAATCCAAGCAATCTTGAGAAGACTGATGATCATAAAGACATTGATACCGTGTTACATTCGCATATTAAGATGATTAATATGCTTGCCAAGGGTAATCCTACATTTTTAGAACTGTTATACTTTGCGCCAGACCGTTATTTATATGTATCTGATATTGGTATGGAGTTGATTAAAAATAGAGATATGTTTTTATCCAAAAGAATTTATCATGCATATAAAGGGTATATATGTGATTGTGTGGATAATTCCTTTGTTATATGTAGAAAAACGGATTTCATTGAGAAGACAATGAAAGTAAACAAATCAATGATGCATGCGGTTCGTTTGTTATTACAAGGAATCCAATTGCTACAGCAGGGAACTATGTGTGGGACAATGGAAGAAATCGGCAGCGATTTGATAGACATTAAAACAGGATACACGACGATATGTGACAAAAAACATCCTGTTGATGGTATGGATATGGAATGGATAGAATGCCATCCAAACAAATCTTACAATACTTTTGTGGAGAAGCTATTATGCGAATTTGAATATGGGCACACGTATACAACTTTACCAGACGAACCAGATTGGGATCGTATCAATAACTTCTTGGCAACTACAAACGAACGAATTGTGAGAGGAATGGTGTAAAAATGTATGTAAAGATTGGAGACGAAATCGCTTTTCATCCTGGCGAATGTTTAGAAGAGTTTGTTGAATCTTGTAGGATGACTCCTTACCAGCTTGCGAGTAAAATTGGCATGGATGTTGATTATGTGCAAGGACTGATTGACGGATCACAAAGTGTTACAAAAGAATTTGCGAAAGCAATGGCTGATCATTATGGATTTGCTGACGATGGACAGTTTTGGTTAAATTTGCAAGAAACATTTGATAAGAAAGTAGGTGGTAGAGATGTTTGAATTAATAAAACAGCCACGTTCTGATAACGATAAATGTACTAAATATGATGTCGTGCTTGATAAAGAATATACTGTAGAAGAATTTATTGATGCGATTGCAGATGGAAGAAATGGAACACATGGTCAAATCACAATAAAAAATGATAAAGAAGCCATTGAATCATTGGTCTATAATATCGAGAGTAGTGATTATAGACATTGTATAATCCAAAATGCAGAAGAAAAAATCAAACAAGTATGGGCAGATGGTAGCTGGTTAAAGATCAATTATACTATCTTACTTGAAAACAAAAAGGAAACACAAAAATGTTCGCTCAGATTCATCGTTAAGAAGCCAAACGGAGAAGAATCAGTGGTTGTTATTTTTAAGAATAAATCCGATGGCACATATTCGTTTGTTAATTTGACAAAAGAGCATATTTGTTCGTGTAAATTTAAGACAATTGAGGAAGCGATTCAGGATATGAATGATCGTGTAAGAAAAGGATTGATTGAGTCCTATATTGTGAAAGGAGAAATGAAGCAGTGAGTGACGTATTTCAGATTTATTTAGCAGGTGGTATGCAGGATCTGTCATTTGAAGAGCAGAATGATTGGAGAAAAGAAATTTGTAGGTGTATCAATAGTCGCTGTGAGAAATCATTAGTTGATGTAAAACCAGTTAGTATTATCAATCCAGTAGATTATTACAATTTCGAAAACGTCAAACATGAGACAGAAAAAGAAGTTATGCGATTTGATACTCGTCTTGTTAAGAATAGTGATTTGATTATTGTGTATGCAAATGATCCAAAGAGTATTGGCACATCTATGGAAATTGCTATTGCTCATGAAAACAATATTCCAGTATTGATCTTAAATGATGGTAATGAAAAACTTCATTCTTGGTGGATTGAGATGTCTGATAGGGTGTTTAGTGAGTATATTGGTCTGTGTCAATATGTTGTAGATTTTTATTTAGAGATGAAACATTATCGTTGTGTACATAATGTGACAATAAAATAGGAATTTGAGGCAAAATGAAAGGAGTTGAAGCACTATCACAGCAGAGAAACAAGGCAAGTTTATTATTTTCCATCTGGATGATGGCAAAACTTGTAAATATGATTTATCAAATGGTGATTGCTATGGCAAAAGTGGTAAGAAAGTGAAAGCGTTAAATAATATTTTATCTGGACATTCGGCTGATGAATTGGATAAATTGTTTGTGTCCAATCCACATTATGCAGAGTTTCTAAAATATGTAAATTGGCGAAGAAATTGTGAATGTGGTAGAACTACGTGGGGCTTTATTGATTATAATTTAGGAACATTGTTCAAATATGCAAGTAAGTATTCTATGTGTGAGCAGTTCTTCGCTATAGGATTTACGCACAAACAAATTGCAGAAGATTTCAGATATTCAATTAATGAAGTACCAAAATGGTTAAGAAATTATTGTATTGGCGTGAAGATGAACCGCTTATTAAATAACAAGTTTGTTGATTTTTACAAAAAATATCCAGATTATGTTCAAACAATTCTTCAGACACAATATATGACCTTGAGTCAATCCGATTTGATGTTCTTTTTTGCTAATCGTAACACAGATTATTATATGGATATATTAACGTCTTTGAATAAGAATTATGGATATAATCTCGCAGATGTATTTGTTTACATGGATAAGATAATGACGTTTGAAGCAATTGTTGCTATAAATTGGTTGCTCAAAGAATTATATGATTATGCTCGTATGATGGACGCAATCAGTCATAAATTTGATAAATATCCAAGGCATTTCAAAACAACAATGGATATTGTTACAAGAAATTATAAGAGATTGAAAAAGGAATTTTCGGAAGAAGTCTTCAAGAAACGTATTAATAAAGAATACGAATTTACATATAAAGGTTTGAGATTCTTGTATCCGAATTGTACTCAAGATATTAAAGACGAAGCGGTACAGCAGAATAATTGTGTGGCAAGTTACATAGATCGGGTCATTGATGGCGAATGCCACATTATGTTCTTAAGAAGAGTAAAAGAACCAGACAAGTCCTTAGTAACGATTGAAATACAAAATGGAAGAATTGTACAAGCACTGCAAAGATTCAACGATCCTCTAACTGCCGATCAGCAAGAAGCGGTTGATGCATGGAATGAACATTTTAGTAAGAAAGGTAAGGTGGCAGCATGATTAATATTAACGAATTAACTACAGATCATAAGATTAAATTAAAGAAGCCAATGGGATGCTTTGATAATCTTGGCGAGATATGTGAGATTGTTAAGATTGATACGGATGAAAATGTTATCAATTTTAGGTTTGGTGTAGATGGCGTACATCTTGGCGTGATGTCAGGAGATGAATTGGAAAAATATTTTGATGTCATTGAACCAGCTGTTGTACCAGATGATTATGAGTGGCATCCGTATGGGTTTATTGACGGACATCGGGTTAAATTTTGTGCGAGTGTCAATGGCGGAATTCAGATGAGCATTGGTTATAATAAATCAATTATTTCAGTTTCATATAACCATCCAGAAATTGGATATCGCACAATTCAAAATGGACAGCATGGTAAATTTTATGAAAATGATTTAAAGGTTGCATTTTTCAAATTACAGAAATCATATTATGATCAATTATATAAAGATGTTCGCCATGAAGTTGAATCTGAGTGTTTTGCTAAGAGAGACGAATGTGGTATTGAGCTAGGAGAGTAATGAAATATGAATGAAAGTAAAGATTGTAAAAGTGAAAAATACTTGGTAGTAACTGTTGGGGATAACGATTTTTATAACGATATATATGTAGTTTGTAATTTGTTATATTATCATTTTCAAAGTAGAGGAGAGTATCCAGAATCGAAAGAGGACTTAGAACTACTGAAGCCAATTATTCAGAATCTAATATATCAGAGCACAGAATTGCGAAGATATAATAATAAAGATTATCCTGCTAGCAAATTAGAATATTTTGTGCCCGACTTATGGTTTTCTGATAAATCTGGATTAAAATGGCTTGATGATACTGAGTTTGGTGTTATTCCAATGTTCAGTGGGTCAAAAGTTTTTATAAAATAAAAGGAGAAACATAATGAAGAAAGAAATCTGTGGGATTGAATTAGGGAAGTGATGTAGATGAAAGAATTAAAAATTGGAAATTATTTCTGGGGAATTCAACGAGGAGACGATAGGACTAATAGAACAATTGTTAATGGGAAGATTATATCTGTTAATAAGATAAGAAACAAGAATGGGGAACTCGTAAAGTATATTGAATTAGATAATGGGTTTACTTCTAGTTCTTCAGTAAATATTGATGATATTTATGAGAGTGGAGATGAAGCAATGAACGCTTATCATGAAGAAAGCCGCCATATGATTGATAAATATAAATCAACCATTAATACCATAGGTGATCTTATTATATTTATGTTTAATAATGGTGTGGGATATGATGAGTATTACGAAAATTATGAAGTTTATCAAACAGTTATAGAGAAAACAACAGAACTGTTAGGAATTAAATTAAAGAGAAAACTTCCGTGTAATTATTGCCATAAAACATCTCTGTATAAAACATGTGAAAAGCCAGTTACAAAAGAGGCGCTAGGAGTAGAGTATACTTATCTTGAAAAATACGGTGTTTGTGAGAATTGTGGATGCGAAATTTGTGTCCCAGAATATTATGAAGAAAATCTTAAAAGGATGCGTCAGGCATATAGCGATGCAGAGAGTAAAAAGAAAGGAGATAAATAGAGTGAAGAAAGAAGATAATAAAGTGTTTACATACGGGCAGTTAGAAGAATTAAGAGATAGTTTAGTAGTTCCAATGGATGAGGTTGGATCAAATAAGCAAGATCATATACTTCGAAAATATTATAATATATGTAGTTTACTTGATGCGTTTCAACTGACGAAACCACTAATTGATGAACTAAAATGTCAGCCGATTGCAGCGAGATATTTTGTTTTTTCGTTATGGAACGAATTAGTGAATTCGTGTATTAATGCGTGCGATACATTGACTGTGAACGACATAGAGAATCGAGATTCCGAAAAGCTACTATTTACTAAAACCAATGCGGCACAGTACATCCATGTATTAAATGATATGATTTCCGTAAATGATTATACAACAATTCAAGATGAAGCGTTGCAGTTTGCAATTGATACAATTAAGGAGAAATATAATGGAGAAAAGTAAACAGCATACACCTGAAGAGATTTTAAATGCATTACATGTAATGCAGGATACATGTGAGTATTATCTTCATGGCAATGATGAAGATTGCAAAAAATGCCCATTATGTACAATGACAGGGAGGGCACCAAGTTGCACAATTAGAGATTCTGATCCTTATGTTTGGGAGATTGATGATGATCCAGATACTACGTGGCGAGCATTTAAAAAGTAGGAGATGTTTATATGGATGAGAAAAATTATGGAGAGTATGCAGAAGAAGCAGTGGCTGTTGCGTTAAAAACAATTCAAGATATTTGTGCTCTTAACAAAGATTGTTATGGCTGTAGCATTACATGTCCATTTTTAGAATTACAGGATGGAGGAGCTAGACAAATATGTCATATCTCCTATGATTATCCTGTTGATTGGAGATTAAATGAATTTCCACCTAAGCAATGGGAGCCTTTTTACAAGGGATAAACTACATAAACACAAGTAAATAAAGGAGAAAATGTCGTTGAAATTAAATGACGAACAGAGAAAATTAGTGGAACAAAATCATAATTTGATTTACTCTGCTATGCGTAAATTTGGTATAAAAGAAAAAGATTTTGATGATTATTATGACATTGCTGCAATAGGATTATGCAAGGCAATGCTTTACTATGACGAAAGTAAAGGGGTATTATCTTCAATTACATATAAGTGTATTTTGAATGAAATTTTATTACATAAAAGAAAAGAAGATAGTTTGACAAGAAAAATTAACAAAGAGTGCGTGTCATACAATGTTAGTTTTTCTGAAGATGAGAATGATATGTCATTTGCGGACGATGTGCTATTAGCTGGAGAAAGTTTTGAAAATAATTTTATTTTAATGTTTCAATTCAAAAAGAAATGGCATACATTAAATACAAGAGAAAAGGAAATCTTTAAATTATATTTTCTTGGATATGGCTGTTTAGAAATTGGTCAGATTTATGGCATATCACGACAAAGAGTGAGCAAAATAATCTTAAAGACAAAAGAAAAACTAAAACAAGGAATCGAATGTAATTAATAATTTCCAAAAAAGCTTTTTGCTTTTATTATTTTTTTTGACGCATTTGTTATAAATGTAATAGAACGATTATAACAATGTAAGCCGATCAGATAAAATTATTTTTTGTTCCTGTTGACTTTGGCAGAGTTGACAGTGGATATAAATTGATGACTTATTTACAAACTAAAAACTAACTAAACAAATTTAATAACAAGAGGAGGAATTCTATTTAATGAATTTTGAAATGACAGGGAAGCTCAGCATTAGCAAGGACACAGAAAAATTTCACCCTTACAGTGAGACAAAATATGAAAAGTCAGGCTGGGTACGAAGAAGACTGTTATTTAATGTGACATGCGGTGACAGTAGGCATATGTTAACTGTTGATGCAGGAAGTTTCGAAGATGGACACGGTGATGTTTATACATATTCCAAACCAGAATACGACTCAAGTGGTAAGAAAATCAAAGATGGAGAAAAAATTCAGATTCCTTTTAAAGACAGATTAACATCTCCAAAACTGGAAGAAGTATCAGATTTCAGAAAATTTGTTTTTGACCTAGAAAAACCAGGAAGAAGATACAAATTAAAAAATGCCTTAGAAAAAATCAAAGAAGGTAAAGATATTACGGATAAAGATCTTGCCGAAGTTGGATTAACGTCCGTAGATGAGATTGAAAAAGAGTACGAAAAGAGCAAAAAGAGACATCATGAGTTTATCTCTGAATGGGATTACGCAGAATTTATCAAAAAAGTCATTGATAGTGGCAAATATGATGATTGCAATTTCCATATCAGAGGACGTGGAGATTATTCATATTCTGATGACAAAGAAAGATTTTATGAGAATCTGATTCCTAACAGAATTTATCTTGCAGCAGATGATGACGAACCATATTCTACAGCAACAATGAGTTTTGTATTTGGAGCTGAAAGCTTAGATGAAACAAGTGTTGAAGAAGATGGTAAATATTATGTTAATGGATTTGTATTTGAATATATCCAGAGCAGAAAGAAGAAATTAGCTGTTCCAACAACAATTGTTATTCCAGTTCCTGATAAAGAAAAGGATGAAAGCGGATATAAGAAAGCCAATGGATTAAAGAGAAAATTCATCGTCGAAGATGAAGATAAATACATGGAATACGGTATTCTCGTGAACATGATCAATGGTTCTCAGCGTGTAGAACTTACAGAAGACATGCTCTCAGAAGAACAGAGAGATGACCTTGAATGCGGAATCATTACTATGGAAGAGATTCAAAAGGCAATCGGTGGAAGTGCTTATGGAGATAAGGTCAAAGAGTATCAGTTAATTAAACCATCACGCAACGGTATCAAAGAAGGAGTTCAGGACACTGTTTATGCAGCAGAAGATATGGAAGTACCTGCATTAGAGATTGACGAGAACGAAGATTTATTCTCAGAAGAATCAATCGATAACGATAACGATAATGATGACGATGATGACTTATTCGATTAGAGTTTAGAGCTTTTAGCTCTTTACTCGCTTGATGATTTATAAAACAAAATACTGTCTTTAAAAGGAGAAATTATACATATGGCATACGGTAAAAGAAGTAAAATTAGTGACAATTTATATGATTATTCACTTATGATCTGTGGAGAATCTGGTATTGGTAAGACAACGGTTATCAGTGAAGTTTGCGAAAAAGAATTTGGGGAAGATGGATATCTTTTATTAAACACAGGAGATGAAGAAGGAGTTTCTGCTATTGATGACGTTACATATGAAGATGTTCCAAATTTCAAAAAATTTGTAGAAATCTGTAATGATATTATTAAAAATAAAAAAACAGAATATCCAAATTTAAAAGTCGTGATTGTAGATACGCTTGATCAGTTGATTGACTTGACACAGAAAAAGGCTATTGAAAATTGGAACAGAGAAAACATGAAAAACAAGAACTTCAAAAAAGCTAAAACACTGAATAGTGTTGAAGGCGGGTTTGGTGCAGGTTATGATGTTGTGTTTAATATGATCTATGATCTGGTTAGAGCATTAAGAAAAGTTGGAGTAAGAGTATGGTATACATGTCATTCAAAAACAAAAGATATTGTAGATCCAGTAACGAGTGCTTCTTACACAACATTGACATCTAATCTTGCCCAGAGATACTTTAATGACTTTAAAACTAAAGTACATATTGTCGGAGTAGCTTGCCTTGACCGTTCCATTGAAGCAGAAGGAACAGGAAGAAAAGATATTATCACTAAAAAAGAGATTACGGTAAATAAGATCAAGGATGAAAAACGTAAAATTGTATTTAGAGACGATTCTTATTCAGTAGATAGCAAATCAAGATTCTCAGGAATTGTTGATGAAATTCCACTTGATTCTGACGAGTTAATTAAAGCTTTAAAGGACGCAATCCAGAATTCTAAAAAGAAGAAAAAACCTGTAAAAAACGCAGTTGTTAAACAGGCTCCTCAGCCAGAGCCAGAAGATGAGGTTGAGGAAGACATCGATGATGTTATTGAAGACGACATCGCAGAAGCTGATGAAGATTTAATGGAAGATGTCATTGATGATATTGATGAAGACACATCAGATGATTATCCAGAAGATTTAAGAGATCAGGTAAAAGAATTATGCAAAACTTGTGAAGATGCAGATTTAAAAACAAAAGTTAAAGGCATCATTAAGCAGTATGGAAAGCTTAGCGAAGTCGATGAGGATGGATTAAAAGAAATGTACGATCTGCTGAAATAGGAGTCTGAACAATGCTTGTAAAATGTAGAATTTGCGGCAAAAAAGTAGACAGAAACGAAGCTTTTAAAGTAGCAGTAGAAGGTAAACCAAATGCCTACTACTGCTCAGAAGCTGAGTATAACAAAATGATGGAGAACCGCAAGAATAGGAATGATACATATTATTGTATTTATGATATTTTCGGCTATACGGTGACAAATACTGTATTAAATAAGGAAGTAAATGCCCTTGGTAAGATTTACGGATTTAAATTAATCCTAGAATACTTACATGATAACCAAGAATATTTAACGAGAATTGTTGGAAGAGAATACAATAGTGAATTTGCTAAGATCAAATACTTTTCAGCAATTCTAAAAAACAGCCTTGTTGATTATAGGGATTCAGACGAAGAGATTCCGCAGAGAACACAGGCTACAGTTAAACACCATGTTGTAAGTAAACAGATCAATGAAAATATCGGGACTGAAAAAACTAAATACAAAAAGAAAAAGAAATCTCGTAGATGTATAGACGATATTTTGACGGAAGTTGGTGAGAAGGAATAGCAGATTTTGTTGCAGGAGTTAAAGACAAATATCCGTCAAAATTATTGAAAGGTCGCATGGAGACAGAAGGAAATGTAATCAGTTGTTTCTTTAAAGATATGTTGCTTTTGGATGACACAACATTTGAACAGCACGATTTCATTACAAAAGATGGACTTTTTTACTTTTCTATGCTCAAAAAATTACGTGAACAGGGTTTCTATTCTCTGGATGAAATCACGATTTTATCAAACCTGTCTGAGAACGCTATAAAAAGATACACTGACATGGGAGGATGGGATTCTATTCAACATCAGATAGATATTATCAACACACAGAATTTTGATGTGTATATCGACATTCTGTATAGAGAAAACACTATGCTGAAGATGTATGATGATGGATTTAACCTGTTCAAAGAGATAGACATTGACGGCAAGAAAATCGTACCAGTAACACTTTTCAGAAGAATGACTGCCGAGGAAGTTACGGATTGGTATGATGCAAGACTAAGTACATATGGTACGGGATATTCCAGTAAGATTCTGGAAGAAGAAGAAATTGATTTTGATGATGATTTTATTGATTCCTGCGTGGAAGGTGAAGAAAATGGAGTTCCATTTGATGTGGCAGGGATTGATATTAATGGCGAAGAAATGAACTGCTTTCCGTTCTTATCCAGACAGATCATGGGTATTCTTGAGGGAACACTTACTATGATGGGTGGATTCAGTAGTGCAGGTAAATCAACATGGTTTATCACTTTGCTTATGGCATTGCTGAATTATGATAGGAAAGTATTGATCATTTCAAACGAAGAAAAAGTAAAGAAATTTAAAGTCAAGTTTATGATTTGGCTTTTGGCGAAGCATAATCGTTATTTTAAGTTGACAAAAAAGAAAATGATGTCTGGACAGATTGATGATGCAAGCCGAAGAGAACTAAAAGACGTGCAGCAATTATGGCGAGAACAGTATAAAGGTAGAGTGAAATTCTTACTGATCAATGATGCTGACATGACTGTTGTTAAGAAGAAAATCAGAGAGCATGTACTTCGCTACGGATATGACACAGTGTTGTATGACACTTTTAAGATTCAAGAAGGAGATTTTAAAGGTAATCGTACTGATTTATCTTTAGTTCATGATAGTCGAGAGTTAGATAAACTTGCAAAAAAATACAACATTATCATGCTGGCATCTGTGCAGTTAGCAGAGTATATGAGAGGAAGGCTATTTCTTGATAGTTCTGTTCTTTCAAACTCTAAGCAGATCAAAGAAGTGTTAGAGAATCTTTTCTTGATGAGAACTGTATATGATGAAGAACTTGATGAAAAGAGCAAATTCTATTGTCGTCCATTTAGACTAAAAAAAGTTAATGATAAATGGATCGAAGAGGAGTACCATCCTGACCGCACTGCGGTATGGAGAGCTTTATTCGTTGAGAAATGCCGAAGCGGTTCAAACTCATCGGATACAGGAGTTGGCTATTTACTTAAATTTGATGGTGACCACTGTATCTTTAGGGAAGTTGCTCAGGCAAGATTTAAACACGGAGAGATCAAATAATTAAAATGTGCGGTGTGATATATGTTAGACAATATAAAGAAAGAACTATTGTCTAATCCTGAAAAAATAAGAGAAGTCTTAGAACATTTTGATTATTGTCATGTAGTGATCAGAAACACATATATGTCATTTGGTCGAGATGAAGTTTCTTCAAAGAAGTCCATAGTAATCAATCTGAAGAGTAACAAAGCGTTGTTTGTGCATGATTATGCCAGAGCAATCCAGAAAGATTTGTTCTCATACATTATGCAGCAACGTGGAGTTGATTTTGCAGAGGTTTTAGGTGTTGTCAAAAACGTCTTAGGAATCACTGATTACTATGATTTCTTTGATAGACAAGGTATCTTTGGCGGATTTTATGAAAGGATTAGAAATCATAATATAGTTCGAATCCAAACTTATGATGAATCTATTTTAGATAAATACAATAATGTAGGGAATTTAAGATTTCTTAGAGATAATATATCACTTGAAGCACAAAGAGCTTTTGACATTCGGTTTGATACATCATCTCAAGGGATCGCAATTCCGATTAGAAATCAATTAGGACAACTAATTGGTGTAAAAGAAAGATTTAACTATGATGTTGAAGATGGTGAAATGAAATATTTCTACGATGTTCCGTGTCAAATGTCTCAAACATTATATGGATATTCTCAGAATTATCAGTATTTAGCCAACGGTGTTGTGTTGATATTCGAGGCAGAGAAATCTGTAATGCAGTGTTTTACATATGGAATTAGAAACTGTGTGGCACTTGGAAGTGGGACAATCAGCAAGAAACAGGTGCAATTATTATTGGAATTAAATCCTAAAAAAGTAATATTTATGCATGATGTTGGCTATGACATTGAGAATATTATGAGAAATATTGACATGGTAAAAGGATACTCAAGATTTGCTGAGATTGAGTTAGGATACTGGGACTTTAATTTAAGCGAGTATCCCAATAAGGTATCACCGTCCGATATGGGAAAAGAAAAGTTAAATTACATATTAGAAAACGAAATAAAAATGATAGGGGATGAAGACGTCGAAGAAGAAATATAACATTTTGAACGATTGCAGAGGACTTTTTGAAGATGAGGTATTTGAAATTATCATGCATGAGCGTGGTATTGATGATCCAGAGCATTTTCTAAATCCTACGGAAGATGATTTACTTCCTCTTGATGACTTAAAAAATATTGATAAAGCATATGGGCTCGTGATGAGTGCGGTGAATGAAGAGAAACGTATTGCAGTACATTTTGATACAGATACTGACGGCATCACATCTGGTGTCATTATGACACGATATTTAAAAAACATGGCAGAAAATCCAGTAGATGTATACATTAACCGAGGCAAACAGCATGGATTAGCAAATCAGGACATTGCTAAGTTTTATGGGTATGATTTACTGATTGTCGTTGATAGTTTGGATAAAGACGAGACTCAGTATAAGGATTTAAAAGAAACAGGAGTTGATGTGATTGTGTTAGACCACCATGCCATCGATCCAGATGTTCCTTATGACAACTATTGCACATTAGTTTCTTCTCAGAGAGAATATGAAAATCCACAGCTATCTGGCGCAGGTGTTGTTTGGAAGTTTTGCAAGTATATTGATGAGCAGAATAGTACAGATTATGCAGATGATTTGGTCGATCTAGCAGGCGTTGGGCTGATTGCAGATATGATGGATATGAGAGTAATGGAGAATCGTTACATTGTATCCGAAGCTTTGAAAGAAATTAGAAATCCTGCGATTAAGAAGATTATTGGTGGATTTGAATTCAACAGCACAGCAGTTGCTTTTAGTATTGCACCGTTGGTTAATGCTGCAAACAGAATGGATCAGAATGAAATTGCTCTAAATGCTTTCCTTGAAGATGACAATAAAAAGTTACGAGGATATATTAAACAGTTAAAGCAATGCAAAGAAGACCAAAATGAAGAGGTCGCACAGCTGATGCCAATGATTGCAGAACAGTGTGAAGCTCAGAGTGATAAAAAGATGATCACAACTTTTATCGACACTGATTATGGTATTTCTGGGTTAATTGGAAACAAATTGCTTGAAAAATACCAGAAGCCGATTCTTGTGCTAAAGAAAAATGAAGATACATATGCAGGATCTATGCGAGCAGTTGGTGTAAAAGACTTCCGACAGATGTGTAATAACAGTCAGTTGGCTGAAGCAAATGGACATGAACTTGCCAGTGGTATTGAAATTCCTAGGAAGAACTTTGCTGAGTTCACCTCTTATATAGAAGAAACTCTTCCAGATAAGCCAGAAGATACAACAGTTGATGTCGATATTATGCTTGATATTTCAGACATCACAAGAAAAATGGTTGACATGATTAAGAAAATTGATCGTATTTCTGGACAAGGATTTAAACCTGTAAGAGTTTATATTGAAGAGATTGACGACTATGACATTGGTCAGATGAGCAATTATAAACATCTTGTCCTGAAACCATGTAACAATGATAAATTGTGGATCATTAAATGGAACTATGATGGATCGTTTGAGGATATGGAAGACCATTCTATGATGAATGATGAGTTTTGTGCAGTTACTACACTTGATTGCGGATTCTTTGGAAGAAAGTTTGTGCTGAAAGCTGTGTGTGATTCACTTGAAGAGGTGGGATGATTATGGCAGGAAGAGAAGTATTTTGTTCAGTCTGCGGTTTATCATCCACTTTGGACGGACATTTTTGGAAAGAAAAGAAGTTGTGCAATAGACACAATATGCAATTAGAAAAACATGGGAAACTGTTAGATAAAGACATGGTGATTCCTAAAAAGAGACATAGATGGACTCCAGAAGAAGAAGCCAGATTAGAAGAGTTGTATAAACAAGGACTTTCTTTTGAAAAAATTAGTAAACAAATGAAGTTATCGGTGGCAACTATAGCGGCTCGAAGTCGTCGTTTGAATCTTGGCGATAAGTATATGAGGTCTAATAATCCTAATTTTAAAGCGACATATCAGGATTATGATTGGTGCTATGAAAGATATGTTGTTAAAGGAATGACTCATCAAGAAATGGCAGATGAATGCGGTGCCTCGTTAAGAGTTATTCAGAAATGGTGTTCCGAAGTTCATAAATTAAATTGTTGGACTTTTAAAAATAACAAGACATTAACCGATAAACAGTATCAAATTATTTTATTTGGCACATTAGGAGATGGACACATCGACAAAAGAGAAACACAACCTTTATATATTGAATGTCATTCTATAGCAGAAAAAGACTATGTGTTTTGGAAGTATGAAGAATTAAAAGACTTATGTAATTCTGAACCAAAGTATTATGAAGGTGGCTATAAAGATTTTGGCTCTGGAACAAAGTATTGGTGTAAACCACACTACAGATTCGAGACAAGGATTATTAATCAATTAAAAGAGATTCGAGACATGCCAAGAATTAATAAGATTTGGAAACTGAATGAATTTGGTTTGTCTCTTCATTGCTTAGACGATGGAAGTAGAGGTAAATCGGCATGGGAACTATGTTTGGCAGAATATACTCAGCAAGAAATTGATTTGTATATTAAGCTGTGTAAAAAGAGGTTTGGGTTATATGCCAAACAGCAGTCAGATAAAAGATATATAAGATTCGATTCAGATTCAAGTAGAATTATTGATCAAATTATTTTAAGCAATATTCCTAATTCGCTTGACATTATCAAAAAGAAGATATTAGAAAACGATAAAATTTCTAAAAAAGCAAGATACATTTATGTTGTCACGCAGAACGGAGAACAGATTGGTTTATCTACATATTGTAGATCTCATGATATTCCATATGAAAAGACAAGAAAATATGTCATTGAGCACAATATCTCTCGAATTCAAGAAGCTGATTTACTAAATAGATTAAAAGCTGGAGGATTTATGAATGCGGTATAACAATTATCATAAACACGATCATGTATCAAATATCTTTACTCCAGATACAAACACTAAGCAAGAAGACTATATCCTAAAAGCATTGGAGTATGGGCATACAAGTTATTATAGTACGAATCATGGCAGTTTTGGAGATATCTTTGAAGCCAGAACATTGTGTAATAAGTATGGATTGCGTTGTATTGCAGGCATCGAAGGATATATTGTCCCAAATGCGTCGCAAAAAGACAAAAGGAATTATCATATTATAGTGATACCTAAAACCGATGAAGCCAGAAAGAAGATGAATTATGTATCAAGTATGGCAAACATCAAAGGGTTTTATTATAAACCAAGATTTTTTTTATCTGATTTATTAAAACTTGATCCCAATGATGTTTATATTACAACTGCATGTGTAGCAGGATTATTACGAGATGAGGATTCAATTAATGAGATTTTTATGCCTCTATATAAGCATTTTAAAGAAAATGTAATGCTAGAAGTTCAGACTCATGATGATCCGTTGCAAATTGAAATCAATAAAAAGGCAATATATCTGTCTGATCAATATGGGTTAAGCTTAATTGCTGCAAATGATTCACATTATATTGATGAATCAGGCAAAGAAGAACGTTTGGAATTATTGCGAGGCAAACATATCAATTACGGCAGTGAAGACGATTTTATATTAGATTATCCTACTGCTGAAACAATGATTGAAAGATTCAAGAAACAAGGCGTTTTGACGGATAGACAAATCTCAGATGCATTAAATAATACGTTATTGTTTGATGAATGTGAAGAAATACAACTCGATTATTCAATTAAAATGCCTACGATTTATCCTAACTTGACTCCAGAACAAAGAGTGGGTCTTCTAAAAAAGGAAGTAAATAAACGATTCAAAGAAATTCGAAAAGAAGAACATATTGAAGGGGAAGAGTTTAAAAAATATAAAGATGGAATTCGATATGAGATGAAAATCATTGAGGATACTAATGATGAAATACATACAGCGGACTATTTTTTGTTTAATGAGAAAAATGTAGATCTTGCAGTTAATAAATATGGTGGCGTATTGACTCGTGGTGGAAGAGGTAGTTGCGGTTCCTTCTATATAAATAAGATATTGGGAATGACACAACTAGATAGATTTAAAATTAATCTTCCGCTTTTCCCAGACAGATTTGCTTCTACTGCCAGATTGCTAGAGAATCGCTCATTGCCTGATATAGATTTTAACGTAAAATCCCAAGAACCATTTATTAAAGCTTCAAGGGAATTGCTTGGTGAACACGGGTGTTATCCAATGTATGCACCAGGAACCATGCAAATATCTGAAGCATTTAGAAATGTATGTAGGTCTAAGAATATGTCATTTGACGAATTTAATCATGTGGCAAAAAATCTGGAAGAATATCAAGATGATCCGAAATGGAAACCGATTATCGAAGAGGCAAATCGCTATGTTGGAACAATTATATCTGGTTCTGTACATCCTTGCGCCCATATTTTAAGCAACACTAATTTGCTTTATGAGTACGGTGTTACTCGTTTAGGTGAAAACGTATGTGTTTTAATTACTTCATCTGAAGCAGATGAATATAAGGTACTTAAAAACGATTATCTTATCGTCACGGTCTGGAAGCTTATTGATGAAACATTTAAAGAGATTGGAATTCCGATTATTAAGGCAAATGAATTATTGGATAAAATTAAAGATGATCAGCGAATATGGGATTTATTTAAAAATGGTATTACATGTACTTTAAATCAGGTTGATAGCGACAATGGATGTAGACAAGCAAAACAGTATGGTATTTCGTCATTTGAGGATGGCGCCCATATTGCAGCAGCCATAAGACCGTCTTTTGATTCATGGAGAGAACAGTTTTTAGATAGAAAACCATATACAACTGGTTCAGATCAGCTAGACGATGTTTTGAAAGATACTCATGGATACATTTTATTTCAAGAATCATTAATGCAATATTTTGACTGGTTAGGGGTTAGCCCAGCTGAATCTATTGGTTTAATTAAGAAAATTTCCAAGAAAAAAATTAAACAATCGGATTTTGATAATCTTGAGGAAAGAATCAAAAAGCAATGGATTATTAATACTGGCTCAGAAGAAATGTTTTCCGAAACATGGCATTTGGTACAAAGTTGTATGAGCTACGGATTTTGTTCAGCCCATGCAGCAGCAACCTCATTGGACATGTGTTATGGAGCATATCTAAAGGTCAATTATCCTTACGAATACTACAGTGTTTGCTTCAATAATTACGTTGGAGACAAAGAACGAACGAATAAACTGACAAATGAGTTAAAGTATTTTGGTATTAAATTAAGTGATATTAAGTTTAGGCACTCTAACTCAAAATATTCTTATGATAAAGAGGGTCATACAATATTCAAAGGCATGTCGTCCATTAAATTTGTTGGAGATAATGTTGGGGAAGAACTGTATGCATTACGAGATAATCAATATGATTCTTTTATAGATTTGTTGCAAGACATATCTAATACATCTGTCAATTCTAAACAGTTAGATATTTTAATTAAATTAGATTTCTTTTCTGAATTTGGAGACATTAATTATCTACTTAAACAGGTTGAGTGCTATGACAAATTCTATGGCAGAAAACAGTTTACAATTTCGAAGCTCCAAAAAGAAGGTGAAGATATTGAATTAATCAAAAAGTATTGTCAGAAACAGACAGAAAAAACATTGAAAGAATTTGATTATATTGGATTTTTGAAAGATATGACATCAAGTATGGCATATTCACCAGTTTCAATAACTGAACGGATGGATTATCAGAAAGAATATATTGGTTACATCAGTTACATTAACCCAAACGTCGGCAAACGATATTACTATGTTAAAGATTTATCTGTAACAAAATCCATCGTCAACATCCAACTATATGAAATTTACTCTGGAAAAACACAAAAAGTAAAAATGTGGACAACCCAATATAAGAAGAATCCATTCGATGAAGGAGATATTCTATATCTGAAATCAGTTGAGAAGAAACATAAAAAAGAACCAACTGGAGAGATCAATCAAAAAACAGGAAAGAAAATCTACAAAGATGTGCCAGATAAATTTGAGTTTTGGCTTAAGAATTTCACTATTAAAAATGACGTAGAGGAGGAATTAGTATAATTCAATTTTATAAATACACAGATAAGGAAGTCAAAGAACTTATCAGCTCGATGACAATTCTTGTCGACACAAGAGAACAAAAGGCTGATCATATCATAGGTTACTTCGATAGAAAAGGCGTAAACCATAAAAAGAAAGCATTGGATTATGGGGACTATAGCTTCATGATCCCTGCAAATGAGAAACTTGGTATCCAGAGAGATATGTATTTTGACAAAAAAGTATGTGTTGAACGCAAAGGAAGTCTTGAAGAAATTAGTGGTAATTTATCAAAAGATCGTGCCAGATTTGAAAAAGAATTAAGTCTGGCACCTGAGACAAAAGTTATCCTGCTTGAAAATGCCAATTATTCAGATATTGCAGATGGCAATTACAACACGCAGTATAACAAGAAATCGTTCATTGGATCATTGTACAGCTTTTGGTTCAAATACAACGTTCCGATATTCTTCATGCCAGATAATAAATATTCTGGGCTGTTTATTAGATTATATTTTGAGTATTACTTTAAAAATTATTTAAAAGGGAAATGAGGTGTTGCCTAAATAATGGAGAGTCAGACATGCGAAAAGGTATGCGAGTTTGAAATGATTCCTACATATCAGATATTTTATAATGAAGAATCAATGTTTGGTATCTATGCGTTTTGTACAAAAGACCAGATACCACAATTCAGTCCATACAATGATAATAAATTTGATGACTCAGGAGATAAAGAATATGTTGCAAGCAAGCTTGTTGGAGAAGTTCAACAGCTATATATTGGGACAAAGTACAAAGTAAAAGCAACATGTATTTACTCTCAAAAATATCATGAATATCAATATAAACCGATTTTGGTTGTTGCAGATGTTCCAAAAACACAGACTGATCAGCTAATGTTTTTAAAAACACAAGCCAAAGAATCAATCGCAGAAGGTTTGCTTGCTGAATATCCAAATATCATTGAGGATGTTATGGCAGGTAAATGTAAGACGATCGATACATCTATGATTAAAGGACTTGGCAAGAAGACATGGGTGAAGCTCAGAGAGAAGATTATTAATAATTATGTGATTTCCGAGGTTGTAGTTATGTTACAGCCTCATGGGATTACTTTTAATATGATTAAGAAATTGGTAGAAGCTGAGCCAGATCCTGAAAAGTTAAAGTATAAAATCAACACAAATCCTTACATTTTAACTAAGATCAGAGGTCTTGGATTTAAGAAAGTTGATGATATTGCTTTAAAGATACGTCCAGAGTTAAGAGATTCCAAGTATCGACTTAATTATTTTATGACGTATTATTTAACGAATCTTGGCGAGAGTGACGGGCATACATATATGGCGATTGCCACATTGCGATCAGAAGTTAGTGCAACAGTTGGAGAATGTCTACATATATTTGACGATTATGTTAAAAATGATTTTCCTCCAGACATCTATGTTAGTGGTGAGCTAATTGGCTTGAAAAAGTATTATGACACAGAAATGAATATACTGGCATTGTTACAAGAACGCAGAGATACTAATTCTACTAAGAAGAAAGAGATAATCACCGTAAATGAGATTGGACAAGTTATTACAGAAGTTGAGAAAGAAGAAGGATTTACCTTCAGTGAAGAGCAAAACAAAGGTATTTATACTGCATTGCAAACAAACGTTGTCTTGATTAGCGGTGAGGCTGGCACTGGTAAGACTACCTTATTAAAGCCGATCATCAGATGTTATAAGAAACGAAATTATAGTATCGCTGCATGTGCATTATCTGCTAAGGCAGCACAGAGGATTCAAGAAGCAACAGGGCTAGAAGCGAAAACTATTCATAGATTGCTTGAGGCACAAGGTGTAGATTCGTTTATGCACGATGCCAACAATCCTTTACCAATTGATGTAGTTCTTTTGGATGAAGCAAGTATGGTTAATGCAGGGTTGTTCTATCAATTGCTTTTGGCAATTCGACCAGGAACAAAGATTATTATTAGTGGTGATCATATGCAGTTACCACCAATTGGATATGGCAACATCTTCTCTGATTTGCTTAAAATGGATGAATTGGATTCAGTGCAATTAACGAAACCAATGAGACAAGCAGAAAAGTCTGGTATTCTTAGCGATGCCAGAAAAGTGCGTAGAGCAATTTCGCCAATTGAGGATTTTAGTGCTAAACAAGTTCATGGCGAGTTACATGATATGTTTTACATCTTCAGAAATAATCGTGAGAATATCTTTAATCTGGTTGTAAAACAATTTATGACGTGTGTTAAACAAGATGGCATGGATAATGTAGTTGTAATCTCACCTCGTAAGTCGGGATGTATAAATTCTACAGAAGAACTAAACGTAGCAATTCAGAAAGAATTGTATAAAAATAAATCCAATGCAAGATTTGTAACATACGGTAAAACAAAGAAGTTTTATGTAGGAGATAAAGTGCTTCAAACCAGTAATGACTATGAAAGAAATACATTCAATGGTGACATTGGATATATTACTGGTATTGATTATGATAAGAAAGTTGTTCATGCTATGATGAATCCAGACATGGATAAGAAGATGATTGAATATTCTTTCGCTCAGTTAGGACAACTTCAATTGGCATATGCGTTAACCACGCATAAGCTTCAAGGATCGGCTGCTCAAACTGTGATTGGTATTATTGATAACACGCATTATAAATTGCTTGATAACTGTATGCTATACACGATGCTAACAAGAGCTAAGAAAAGATTCGCACTCCTTGCAGAACCAGAAGCGTTTAAGAGATGCATTATGACAAATCATAACAAACGACGAACATGGTTAAGCTTAAAATCTTAAATTTGTTTATTGGCACTATTGACAGGCGGCAATAAACATGATATGATAAGAACATATTAAGGAAAGGAGATGTGAAAATGAGAAAAAGATTTTTAATGAAAGTTATCTCATTCAGTTTTCTGGCAATGTGTTCAGGGTTCATGACTCATACAGTTAAAGCAGAAGAACGACCCACGGCAGAGGCTTCTACGTCATCGACAGAAATCATTGTTCAGACTGAAAGACAAGAACCAAAACACGATGAAGTGATCAGAAATAATCCAATCAGCAAAAGTGTTGAGTTGAAAGAGATTGACAATCATTATCAGAAATGTAAGAAAGCCGATGAAGAGAAGGCAAGACAGATTCGGTTAAAGAAGCTTCGAAAGAAGAGACTTCGAATTAAACGACAGCGACTCAAGCAAAAGCAAGAACTTGAAAAGAGTTCACTTGGCACATTTTTGATTACAGCATATTGTCCGTGTCATGAATGCTCCGAAGGATATGGATCAAAAATTGCTTGGCAACGTGCAGGTCATAAATTTGCACGACCGTATCACACGATTGCGGTTGATAAAAATATTATTCCTTATGGTACAAAAGTGAAAATTGAGGGATATGGAGACACAATCTTTGTGGCAGAAGATTGTGGCGGTAAGGTCAAAGGAATGCACGTAGATGTATTCAAATCAACACATTCTGAAACATTGAATGTGAAACAACATAGAAAGATATATGTAGTGAAGTAATTGGCAGTTACCCAAACATATATGAAAAATAAACTTATAAACTTATTAAACAGATATAAACAAGACAAAGGAAATCCAAAAAAAATATGAAAATTGAAGACGTAAAGCAAATGAATGTCTTGATTGACAGGATTACCGATGCTTCATATGCGTACTACGCAGAGGATAATCCGATCATTTCAGACAAGGAATTTGACGATTTATGCGACGCTTTAGAACGACTTGAGAAGGATTCTGGCATCGTTTTAAACAATTCGCCCATCCACCACGTTCAAGGATTTGTAATTGATTCTCTGTCCAAGGTGAAGCATACACGCCCAATGTTATCAGCTCAGAAGACGAAGGACGTCAATGAGGTCAAAAAATTTCTTGCAGATAAAATTGGTGTTTTATCGTGGAAACTTGACGGGTTGACGGTGGTACTAAGGTACAAAAAAGGACGCTTAAAACAAGCAATTACAAGGGGAAATGGCGAAATTGGAGAAGATGTGACTCATACGGCTCGTATGATTTTCAATTTACCTCTTGAGATTCCTGACAAGCGTAGTATTGAGGTACGTGGAGAATCAGTTATTAGTTATGAAAACTTACAGAAAATTAATGAAGCGTTGCATGGTAAACACAAGAACGCAAGAAATCTGGCAGCAGGCACAATTAGACAGTTAGATGCGAATGTAGCGAAGGAAAGAAAGCTCGCCTATAAAGCATTTGAGTTAGTCAAAATTGATGGCGTATCTGATGAAAAAATGCCAAGTATTGCAGATAGTTTTAAATATCTTGCAGAGCAGGGATTTGACGTTGTAGAACATCAGATTGTTGATCGAGATAATGTTGAAGAATATATTGAGAAATTTGATCCAGAGACGTATGAGTATCCTGTTGATGGTTTGATTTTTACTTATAACGATTATCAGTATGGTAAATCACTTGGAACAACAGGACATCATCCATTAAATATGATGGCATTAAAGTGGATCGATGACCTCTACGAAACAACGATCAGAGATATTGAATGGAATACATCTCGTACAGGGTTGATTAATCCAGTCGCAGTATTCGATCCAGTTGATCTTGATGGTGCAGAAACTACAAGAGCCACATTACATAACGTAAGCTACATTGAGGGATTAGAACTTGGTGTAGGTGATACGATTCAGGTTTATCGTAGTAATATGGTAATTCCAAAAGTACACGATAATCTGACAAGAAGCAATACATTTAAGATTCCAGATACTTGTCCAACCTGCGGTGGCGAAGCAAAAATCATCAATGAAAATGATAGTAAAGTTTTAAAATGTATGAATCCTGACTGCAAGGCAAAGCTATTAAGTAAATTTGTGAACTTTGTTTCCAGAGATGCAATGAATATTCAAGGTTTATCTGAGGCAACTCTGAAAAAATTTATTGATCTTGGATGGCTAAAAGATTATGTAGATATTTATAATTTAGCAGAGCATAAATCTGAAATGAAGAACCTTGATGGGTTTGGTGCGAAAAGTGTTTCTTCCTTATTAAATAGTATCGAGGAAAGTCGCAGATGTAAACTGGTTAATTTTGTAACAGCACTTGGCATTGAACTTGTCGGGAAGTCAACAGCAAAGGATATTTGCAAATTTATTGATAAGATTTCTCTATCAAATAACGAAAATCCATATGATGTGTTTATCGAAAGAATCAAAAAGAGAAAATATTTTGGACATATTGATGGTGTTGGTGTCAATACTTCATTGTCAATGGATGATTATTTCAAAGAAAACCTTGAAATGGTTGAGAAATTAGCCGAAGAACTTGAATTTGAAATGCCAGAAAGCAAGAAAGAATCAACTGTTGATCTTACGGGAATGACTTTTGTTGTGACTGGTAAAGTAAATAAGTTTGCCAATCGTAATGCAATCAAGGATGAAATTGAGTCCAGAGGTGGCAAAGTCGCAGGATCTGTGTCGAAGAATACGAATTATCTTGTGAATAATGATGTGAATTCCACAAGCAGTAAGAACAAGAAAGCACAGCAATTGGGTATTCCGATCATTGACGAAGATGGACTGATTAAAATTCTGAAGGGAGAAAATTAAATATGAGTAAAGAGAAAAACACTGTATGGAAGATTCCAGTAATCATTCTAGTAGGAGTTGTGGCGGTATTTCTAGCTTGTACATTTGGAGTTCAGAGTTCGCAGAACCACGCAATTTCATTAGAAGAACAGGTTGACAAAGCAAAATCCGACATTAACGTACAGGAGAAACGTAGGGTTGATCTGGTTTGTAACTTGGCAGATTGTGTGAAATCTTATGATAAACATGAGGCAAGTACGCTTAAAGAAATCGTTAAAGGACGTAGTTCTAGAGGAACTGTTGAAAATGCAAGTACAGCAATTGCAGCAGTTACAGAATCTTATCCAGAACTCAAGGCAGATAAGAACTATAAAAGGTTGATGAATGAATTATCTGTCACAGAGAATTTAATTGCCGAATATCGCAGTAACTACAATCAGCAGATCAAAGAATATAACAGATATGTAAAGAAATTTCCAACACGAATTTTCTTAAGTAATCTTGGATATGAAACAAAAAATTATACTTATTTAGAATATAAGGATGCTTCTGAAACCGCACCTCAGCATTTATTTGGGGAGTAATATATGAAGCAACACAAAGGATTGAATTTTGGTGATTATGAGATAACGCTAAGGGAAATCTTAGCGAGTATAACATTGATCGCAGTCATGCTTGTGTTTGGAATCGTTATCAGTAGTAATATTGATAATTCCATCCTTGACAAAAATGAAGAGTATAATCATGCACTTAAGATAAAAAATGATGATGTTTTTCAATATGGTATGGAAACCAATGTAGGTAACGCTTTTGTTTATGGGAAGTTAGAACCTGTAGACACAGTTACATACAAAGAAATTGGCGGTAAGTATTATTATGTCAGAAAAGTCAGGCAAGAATATCGCAGACATGAAAAAACCGAAAGAGTAAAAGATAGTAAAGGGAAAGTCCATTACAAAAAGAAAGTTTGGTATTCGTGGGATGACATGTGGAGAGAAAGTAAGACTTGTAAAAAGATTAAATTTGCAGGCAAAAAATTCAAGGAAGATAAGATTGATTTCATAGGGAGTCATTACCTAAAAAGAATTTATCATTCTTCTCGTGTGAGATATGAATATTATGGCATGGAATCAAAACCTATTAAAGGAACTGTTTACACGAAACTTAAGAATAACACCATGACAACCTGTGACTTAAGTGCAACAAATTTACATGAAACGGTTGAGTCATATAAGTCGAGTGGCGAAGTTTGGAAATGGATATTCTGGATTTTTTGGATTATCTTAACTGGCGGTCTAACGTATGGTTTCTATTACATTGACAACGATTGGTTGGAGTAAAAACTATGATAGGTAAACTTATTGATGTTACAAATTTCAATCGACAAGAGGCGGTTGAGTTCATAAGAACGAGATGTACAGATTGTGATATTTACTATTTTTGCAACGGAGCAGATGCCAAAATATGTAATGACAAAGTGGATTATCTTTTAGAAAAATTTAGAAGAAAGAGTAAAGGAGAAAAATACATGATTATTACAGGAATGGATCATTTTCAGAGTGTGTGCAAACGAAAATTAGTTGATTGGTATAACAAACATCGTCCAGATGCAATTGACTTAAGTAATGTCTTTATCGTTTGGAGTTGTAAGACTTTGCAGAATTATAAGTGTTTAGCATCTACTACAATAAGTGGCGATGGTCTTTACGCAGAATATACATACAACGGAGACAAACAGGAATTATACGAGGATGTGTATAAGAAATTAACAAATACATGCCACACAGAAGAGTAAAGGAGAATTGATTATGGATTTTGGAACAGCAATTGATGCAATGAAAGATAAAAGAAAAGTAGCAAGAGAAGGATGGAATGGCAAAGGAATGTTCTTATACTATGTGCCAGCTGGAGCTTATGCACCATGTACAGATATTGCTAAAAGTATTGTAAATAAAGATGGATTAGTTGAATATGGCGCTTATATTGCAATGAAAACAACATGTGGTGTAGTAGTTCCTTGGCTTGCAAGTCAGACAGACATGTTAGCCGAAGATTGGATGATCGTAGAATAGATAAAATTAATCTTTGATAAAAGGAAATATATGAAATTAAAATATTGGAGAGATCCAGACGCAGGATGCTTGTCTTGTTTATTATGGCTCATAATTATATTAGGAATTATTACATTTGTGCATTTCATCATAGTTAGTATCTTATTTTGGATGATGAACTTAATGGCAACAACTCCATTAATTATGCCGTTGAAAGCAAAATGGATTATAGCGTTTGGTATAACAATTATAAGAATATTATTGGAAGGAACAAGGTAGGTGATTAAATGGCTTTGATTGGAGCGATTTTAGGAGATATTTGCGGTTCTCAATATGAGTTCCGCAGACCTCACAATTTAGATTGGAAGAACTGTGAATTGTTTACTGATAAATGCAAATACACAGATGATACAGTTCTAAGTATTGCAACGGGAATGTGGTTATTGGACGATGACGATGAACACAAGCAAAATAAAAAGCCTTGGGAGTTCTATTTAGAATATGGTAAGAAATATCCTGGTACGGGATATGGTGAAATGTTTGAAGACTGGTTATACGATGATGGAAGTCGTGTTAATGAAAGTTTTGGCAATGGATGTGCCATGAGGATTTCACCAATTACAATGTATTTTAATGGTTTTGCTAATCGTCCAGATGTGCTGAATTATTACATAGATTTAGCACAATGGACATGTGAAAAAACTCATCGTCATGCGGAATCTTACAAAGGAGCATCAATTGTAACAGGTTGTTCTTTTATGGCTCTATGGGGCAAATCAAAAGAAGAAATTTATCAATATGCACTCAAAAATTATCCATCTAGTCAGTATACATATGGTGTTGATCGACCACTTGAAGATTATAGAAAAAATTATGTTTGGTCTGCAACAGTTCAAGATAGTGTGCCAGTGGCAATCAGATGTTTCTTAGAGAGCGAAGATTATGAATCATTCTTAAGGAATGTATTATCTTTGCCATGTGACACAGATACGATTGCTGCTATTGGCGGTGGTATTGCAGAAGATTTTTACAAGAAAACACTTGATAATTCAGATGAGCTTTTAGAAAGATATCTTCCAAAAGAGTTATTGGATGATGTGAGTAAAATTTACAATGAAATGCCATAAGGTAGGTGATTAAATGAAATTAACAACAACAGAAGAAATTGAAGTGTGGCAGATTCCTACCGATGTTAATCGGTTAGATGATAAGCCTAACTGGGTGAACGAAGAATTCGAAAAGGAAGGACTACAGTTTAGAATTTGTAAAATACACAACAAAGCTAATGCTTATTCATGTGACATTCGAGTAAATAACGCACATGGCACTACAAAATTAAATCTTGGTGACTATATTCTAAAGATGAACAGTGGGATTATCTTGGGTGTGAACAGATATTTATTTGAATCTTTATATGGTAAATATCTGAAAAAATAAGGAGATGAGAATATCAAGAAATCTGAGGAAGGATGTATTTCATGGATTGCGTCAATGATAACGGCATTAATTGTATGGTCTATCACAACATTTGCTATTGTTTTTGCACTATCCTTGGTTATTACATATTTTATTCATATTATGTTGCCATTTAGTTTCATGGTATTGGCAGCATATGCACTAATAACAAACCAAAATTAAGGAGGTTGAATTATGAGAATTAAGAAACTTTTAATCGCAGGGGCACTTGCTTTAACAGCAGTTGGATGTGTTTCAGCATATACAATTTATGCAAACACATTAAACAAGACTACAAACAAAGAAGCTTCTACTACACAGGAACAGAAAACAACAACAGAGACTAAAGCCAATGCAGTAAAATCCACAGAGAGCACTAAGGATGAAGAATTGGATCATTCAAAAGAAGTTACAGACGATTCAGAAAATGAAGATGTTGATACAGATAATTCAGAAGATTCCAATGATTCTACAGAGGATGCAGATGAATCAGAAGATGTTACTGAACCTTATGAAGTAGTTCAGGACGGTAACGAAGATGATATTACTTGCGATCATGAATGGGGAGCTGAAGAAGGCGGATATGATTCAGAAAAAGGATACTTTTATTGGAGAGAATGCAAAAAATGTGGACAGCAGAAGATTGATCGTTATGTATCCGAAGAAGAATATTTAAAAGATGATCCAGATTATCAGAAACCAACAACCGAAAATCATGGAAACTCTACAGAGAGTACAGAATCCACAACTGAAGCAACAACAACTGAAAACTAAAATATAGCATAAGGAGAAAATGAGTCTATGACAAAATTAGAGCAGTTAAATTTACTAAAGGATAGAAAAGCCGTCTTAATCGCTAGAGGCAAAGATAACGGCAAAATCGTAACAAAAATCAACAGAAGAATCAAGAAATTAGAAAAGGACTTATAGGGATGGCAGGAAATAAAAGTAATGTTTTAATCGCTCTGGTTGGACGATCTGGAGCAGGCAAAAGTGTCTCAGCGAAGTATCTGGAAGACATTTACGGTCTAAAATATCTACGATCATATACCACTAGAGAGAAGCGAGCAGATAAGCTTGATGATCATACATATGTAAATCTAGCCCAGTATTCAAGAATTACAGGCAAAGTTGCAGAGAATCATTACACTGGCAATTGGTACTGTGCTACAGAAAGTCAGTGTGATGATGCAGACGTATATGTAGTTGATGTTCCAGGATTAAAACAGTTAAAAGAAAATTATCATAAGAAACATATCTTGGCATTATGTATTGATACACCAAGTTCTACACGTATTCAGAGAATGAAAGATCGTGGAGATACAAGTGATGCAATTGATGAAAGAATGAAAAAAGACGAATCTGCTTTTGAAGAAGCTTATGATTTATGCGACGCAGTTATTAATAATGAAGGAAGTTTGTCTATGACTTGTTTGAATATTATGGCTGAATTAGAGAGATTCAAAAGACAGATTAGAGACACGGAAGGAGCGACAACAAAGGAAGTTGATCAGAACAATTAATCAGCTTAGAAATTTAGTTTCTAAACTACATATAGAAAAAGAGGTACTTGTGAAAGATGTAGAAACAGGTAAAACCATGATGATTGAGAGCGTATCAACCGAAAAGATTGATGGTGATGGTAACGATGCACGATATACGTTGAACTGCAAGAAAGCAGGAGACGGGTGCGTTACATATAGAAGATGATATTATTACATAATTTATTGGAGGTCTTTTATTGAAAGTAATTAAAAGAGATTGTACTGTTGTAGATTTCGACAAGACCAAAATTTACACAGCGATTATGAAAGCAATGAAAAATGGATCTGGTTTAATCAAAGAGGATGTTGCTAGACAGGTCGCAGAAGAGATTGAGAATGATTGCAAGCAATTATCTGAAGAAATTGACATTTCTGCAATTGAAGCAATGGTATTTAAGAAACTTGTTGAGAAAGGACAGGAATTAACTGCAAAAGCATATGAAGGTTATCGCAGTGTTCGAGAGTTCCAGAGAGAGAATTATGACCCTATTGACAGCGAAGTTCTTGGGCTTATTGAGGATGCCAACGAAGAAATTAAAGATGAAAATGCAAATAAAAACCCTGTATTAAATCCAACAAAAAGAGATTATATTGCTGGTATCGTTAGCGAGAATGCGACAGAACGCTATTTACTTCCACCAGAAATTGTACAGGCACATAAGGAAGGCATTATTCATTTTCATGACAGAGATTATTTTTTACAGAAAATGCATAATTGTGGGTTATTAAATATTGAAGATATGCTTCAGAATGGAACTGTAATTAGCGAAGTTTTAATCGAAAAACCGCACTCATTTTCAACTGCTTGCAATATTACGACTCAAGGCATTGCACAAGTAGCTAGTTCTCAGTATGGCGGACAGAGTATTTCTTTGGCACATTTAGCACCATTTGTGGATGTGAGTAGAAAGAAAATTAGATCTGAAGTTGAATTAGAATGGGCGCATGTTGATATTCCATACAAAGAGCAACATATTGAAAAAATTGTAGCCAATAGATTGTATGAAGAAGTCAAAAAAGGTATACAAATTATACAATATCAGCTGGTCACGCTTATGACGACTAACGGACAATCCCCATTTATTTCCATTTTTATGTATCTGAATGAAGCCAAAACACCGCAAGAGAAAAAAGATTTGGCTTTATTGATTGAAGAGATGATTAGACAAAGAGATGAAGGAGTCAAAAATGAAGATGGTGTATTTATTGCACCAGCATTCCCAAAATTAATTTATGTCCTAGAAGACGATAATTGTGACGAATCTACAGAATATTGGTATCTGACCAAATTAGCAGCAAAATGTTCTGCGAAAAGATTGGTTCCAGATTACATCTCTGAAAAGGTTATGAAAGAGTTAAAAGGAGATGTTTATACTTGCATGGGATGTAGGTCATTCTTAACACCTGATCGTTTTACAGATAAAGGGATTGGCAATATTGCACACGCAAAAAATTATGATCCAAAGCAGCATAAATATTATGGTCGATTTAACCAAGGAGTCGTTACGTTATCTCTTCCAGATATTGCATTGTCTTCTAAAAAGAATATGGATGAATTTTGGGCATTGTTTGATGAACGAACAGAACTATGTCATAAAGCACTTAAAGAAAGACATAAACGTCTCCTTGGAACAAAGTCAGATGTAGCACCTGTTCTTTGGCAGTATGGAGCATATAGCAGGCTGAAAAAACATGAGGTAATTGATCCATTATTATTTGATGGATACTCAACTATTTCATTAGGATATGCAGGATTATATGAATGTGTCAAATATATGACTGGGCATTCTCATTCAGATGGTGGAATTGGTGAAAAATTTGGATTAGAAATCATGAAGCGAATGAATGATAAATGTAAGAAGTGGAAGAATGAAGAAAATATTGATTACAGTATTTATGGTACACCTTTAGAGTCTACAACGTATAAGTTTGCTAAATGTTTAAAGAAACGATTCGGCAATGATGTGTTTGAAAAAATTGACGGCAAGGACAGAAATTACATTACAAACAGCTATCATATTCCTGTATTTGAAGAAATTGACGCCTTTGACAAACTTCGTATTGAAGCAAAATTCCAAAAACTTAGTCCAGGAGGAGCAATAAGTTATATTGAAACTCCTAATATGGAACATAATGTGAGTGCTTTATTGGAAGTAATTAAATATATGTACGATCATATTATGTATGCAGAAATCAATACAAAGAGCTGTTATTGTGAAAAATGTGGATACTCCGGCGATATTCCATTAGTTGACGAAGATGGTATTTTGAAATGGAGATGTCCTCAGTGCGGAAATGAAGATGGTTCTACTATGGATATTGCATTCAGATGCTGTGGTTACATTGGGACTTCTAAGAATGGAGGCAATCAGGGAAGATATGGGGATATCCATGATCGAGTTTACCACTTAGATGATAAGGAGTTAGATGAATGAGATACGCTTCAATAAGAAAAATGGACATTAGCAACGGAGAAGGGCTTGGTGTAGCCCTCTTCGTTCAAGGATGTCACTTCCATTGTAAGAATTGTTTTAATAAAGAAACATGGGATTTTGATGGTGGTAAAGAATTAACAACGTGGGATGTGTTGGAATTGTTACGCCCACTAACTAATCCGCAATATACAAGATTAAGTATTCTTGGTGGAGAACCTTTGGCAAAAGAGAATAGAGATGGTGTTTCTGCAATATGCAAATTTGTCAAAGAGTTTATGCCAGACAAAAAAATCTGGCTATATACAGGGAATAAAGCAGAAGATATTGGCTTGGACTTAGCTGAGTTCTCTCGAAGACGTAGAACAAGCCACCTTATGTACGATTGCAGACTTGAGATTCTTCCTTACATAGATGTCCTCGTAGACGGACAGTATGTAGACGAATTGAAAGACATGTCTTATCCGTGGGCAGGATCAACAAATCAGAGAGTGGTTGATGTACAAAAATCATTAGAAAGAAATGTGGTGGTCTTATGGAAAGGCACTTCGGATAATCTGTCCATGACAGAAGAACACGATGAAAATGAGTGAAATAAAACACTTTTGTCAAAATTATTAAAATAAACATAAGAAAATCGTTGAAATATAAGGGATTTTTCACATTAAATATAGCAATAAAATTCCACTTTTATCCCACTATAGAAAGGAGTGTGCTAATTATGCCAAAATCAAAAGATTGTCCACAGGATACGGACTTTCTACAATATGTTCCTACAAAATTTCAGCAGAATCGCAAGACAATGTTAAAGAAAAGAAATCGTAGGAAGAGTTATCATCAAAGGTTAGCGAGACTTAAAAATATCGGTGGGTATCCTGAACCTGTGCAATATGTAGACAAGTATTATTGTGGATTCTATGAAATACCTCGTAAGAAACCTTATTATAAAAGGTTATATATCAGCAATTGGGATGATTACAGATTTCATAAGAGACTGTCTAACAAGAAAGTTCGCAGAGTATTAGATGTGTCAAGTCGAGGTGGCTATAAGAAAGTACACGATCTATGGTGGGAGACAATTTAGAAAGGAGATAGGTATGACAAAAGAAACCTTAGATGATATAAGAGAAGTTATTGGTACACTAAGCGTTTGCATGAGCTATAAAAGCATTAATAACATCACATCAATTCCAACTTATGATTTATTACATCAAGTCAATATTTTAAAAAAAATTGTGCAGAAAAATATCGATCATGTAGTTGATGGTAGTCGATGCGTAGTTGTGGAAGAATCAAATTCTGAAAAGTTTAAAAATTGCGTTGACAATTACTTAGATAAAGGTTACAAAATTTCAGCATCCTCATGTAACAGCAAAACTTGGAAAGCAATTCTTGTGAGAGAAGATAATGAACAGGAGAGTAAGTAAATATGAGCATAGATTATAGAACATGTGAATGTGGCGAGACATTTGCTGATTGCGCAGACGGAGTTGTTTTCTGTCATTGTGGTATGGCTTGGTGTAGTGAGGAATGTGCAGCAGTAGACGGATATAGAGAAGAAGTGATTACACACGAAGATGGTTCTGAGGAAGAAATTCGTAGTTGTAATTTTTGCCGAGGAGACGATTTCGGTGATAGGGAACTACTTGAGTTTGTAATGTCTGCCATTGGCGTAGATAGAGATAGCCTTGTTGAATTCTATAAACAGTATAAATTAGAGTTTAAGAATGGCAAAGCTTGTAATCTTGATGGATTTGTTTCTACTTCATTTTACGATAAAGAAAGTGGTATTGGAACTGGTGCTGTGCTTGGCGGAGTAGTAAAAGGAGTGAGTTCAATTAATGAATAACAGAGATTTACCAAAGAAAGATGATATTTACAAACATTTCAAAGGACATTTTTACAGAGTGATTGACCTTGCAACTCATACAGAAACAGATGAGAAACTGGTAATCTATCAGGCAATGTATGGAGATTTCAATATTTACGCCAGACCAGTAGAAATGTTTCTGAGTGAAGTTGATCACGAGAAATATCCTGATATGGAACAGAAATACAGATTTAAAAGAGTAGGAGATCGATCATGCAGATGACATTGGTCTTCGATATTTGTGAAAAGTTGGCATGGGCGCTTGGACTAATTGGGTTTGTAGGCTTTACAGTGTATCTAATCATTGCAATTGTATTAAGTGTAAAAAACAAATCTGTCGAGCCATTGTATAGTGTGTTTCCACAAGAGCTGCCTTGGTATTTGAGTTTCATGTATATTTCAATTGGATTTTTATTTTTGATTAAATATTAAGGAAGGTTGGTGTAAAAGAATCTTAAAAAATATATTCTTTTTTATTGGACAGTCAATGTTAATAACAAGCTTCACGATTACGATTAATATGTTGATAGGACTTGCTGCCGCACTATTCTTTTCCATAATTGAGAGAAGTGTTGATCCAATAAAAGATTTTAAAGCTTCAGGATTATTGAAGCTCTATATTCAATGGGCGATGATCACAAGTTATATCTGTGTGATTAGTGTTGGCATCGCAACTTATATATAATGTAATATTTCTAGTTACATTTCTGATGACTATTCGAGGAGAAATATCTATAGATTAGACATGTCTTATTTCTTCCATATGATGACTTTAAAATTTTGTTTTTATCTACGTTTCAATTTCTGTAGGTAAAACAATACAAAAACAAATACATAAGAAAGGTTTTATCAAGTAATCCTAGGTAAAACGCAGTGCACTGCCTTGTAAATACAAGGTTTAAATGACAGAAAATAAAAACAAAACTTCAAAAAACAAAGCGTGGGAATTAGTAAATTTTTGTGAATTTGATAAATTTGCTATCAAATCTTATTGTGCAGTACATAACGTAGATGAGTCGCTGAATCTTGGTGATATTACAAAAGTGGATGAAACTCAACTCAAACCATTTAATATGATTTGCGGAGGATCGCCCTGCCAGGACTTCAGTATTGCAGGCAAAGGAAAAGGTTCGGTTTGGACTTGCAAACACTGTGGACATACTTATAATCCATTAACAGTTCATTGGTCTGAACGTGATGCGTGTCCAGAATGTGGTTCAAAAGATATTGAAAAGACAAGATCCTCTTTATTGGTTGAATACTTAAGAGTTATTCGTGCCAATAAGCCAAACTTTGGTATTTATGAAAATGTAAAAAACATTGTAGGTAAAAAATTTAAAGATACAACATTTAAATTATTTACACAGGAACTTGAAGAATATGGATATAACGTATATTGGAAAGTATTAAATGCAAAAAATTATGGTATTCCACAGAACAGAGAACGAGTTTATCTAATTTTTATTAAGAAAGAATTAGATAATGGTAAATTTAATTTCCCAGAGCCATTTAATAATGGAATTAGATTGAAAGATATCTTAGATAATGTCGTTGATGACAAATTTTATCTAAATGATGATCAGGTTAAACGAATTAAAACAAGTACATATAATCAAAATAAGACAAGAATTCAGAATGATAATTGTTGCCAAACACTTTGTGCCAGAGATTTTAAAGATCCCAAGTGTGTTCAAGTAGGGCAATTATATGGCACAGAACGAGAAAAGAATCCTCAAGCTGGTAGAGTATATGACCCAAACTATATTTCTCCAACTATGGATACATGTAGTGGTGGTAACAGAATGCCAAAAGTTGCAATCCCACAAGCAACTAAAAAAGGTTTCATAGAGTGTGAAGTCGGTGGTGTAGCAGATTTATCATATCCAGACTCAAAAACAAGAAGAGGAAGAGTACAAGATAGTGGCAATACATCACCTACAATTACAGCAACAGAAACAGGAATTTGTAAAATTGAGTCCCCTATTCGTATTAGAAAATTAACACCAAAAGAATGTTGGATATTAATGGGATTTTCAGATAATGATTTTGCAAAAGCTGAACAAGTTGTTAGTAACAGTCAATTATATAAACAAGCAGGAAATTCAATTGTAGTAGATGTTTTATACTATATCTTCGTAGAACTATATAAGGCAATGCCATATTTATTCGATGATTTAAAACTAAGCAGTTTCTTTTCTGGAATTGGAGCATTTGAGGTGGCATTAGATCGATTATATCAGGGAATTAACAACGGTTTCAAAAGATAATTACATTTGTGAATGCGAGGAGGAATATGGGCGAAAAGAATAAAGATTTAGACAATTTATATTTAGAGTGTCAAGGTTGTGCGAATAAGTATACTTCTTTTGAGTGTGCATTGTGCGAAGACTTTGACATGTATAAAGAGGAGTCGGATAAAGAAGAAGGATTTGCTTATTTGCAGCTTGACGATGTAGCAACTCCTGAAGAATGGGAATTGATGAAAAACGCTACTAAGGATCTTCAGAAATTTTTAGCAGAATTAGGACATCAGATTAGATTAGATTAGATAGAGGTGATTCAGATGTTTAAGATACAAGAAATTGGTAGGTCTCCAACACCTAAAAAACCAATCGCTGTGTATGCAGTTCGTGAAGATAAAGATAGTGACAGTTATTGTGATTTTGAAACGGTTGAATTCCTCATATACAAAGACGATAACTGGGTTTGGGTAGATGGTTTGTGTTATGAACCATATGGATTAAATGGATCGTGTGAAATATAAAAGGAGAGTTAATTGTTCCAGAAATTAAAAGAGAAAATTAGAAAATGGTTGCTAGAAATTCTGCAACCAGATATTGATGCCTTAAAAAATGAAATTGATGAAAGCAATACTACGTTAAAAATTGCCCAAAGTAATTGCAATGAGGCAGCTCGTCAGTGTCAGATTTCAATACAACAAAATAAAGAGATGAAGAAAATGTATAACCAACTTACCGATGTAGCAGTTGACGTTGGATTTCATGATTCAGAGCGTTCGTGGGCAGTTGTATGTATTGCTGGGAGACCTGAATATGTAAAATTTATTCCTTTAAGCGGTGCAGATGTTAGAACTGTTATGAATTTTTTAAGACAGTTTCAGTATTCACGGCTCATTGTTGATAGTCCACTAAGATTCAAAGATGAACTTCAGAGATATTTTATATAGAAGGAGATTGCAAACTATGATAACAAATAAACCAACAACACTGATTATTAAAGACAGAGCAACGGGCAAAACAACACAGTTGCTTTACACAAGTGCTACAACACAGTATCCGATTATTGTACAGAATCATTCACAGGTCAAGCTATTATTAGACAAAGCAAATGATCTTGACTTAATTATTCCAGTACCTATGACCGTAGAAGAATGTAAGAACAAGCGTGGAATGAATTATGATCATGTTCTTATTGATGAAGGATACAATTTAATTGGCGAAGCTCTTGATGCTTATATGGGAACACATGTGATGGCAGTAACTTTGACTGATAGAGTAAAAGAGTTAGCAGAGTTAGCAGATAAGAAAGTGGTGAGAGTGTGAAAATTTCGGAACTGCAATTAAATTGCACATATAACAATAGTGATTTGGAAGAATTTACAAACTGCCATCCAAAGCAGATTATTAGTGATCAGATTCCAATTCCAATTTGGGAAATCCTATATCGCTATAAAACTGCTCGTGGCAACGATAAGACGGCAACAAAGTATATGATTTTAGAGGAATTTTCATGGGATATGATCGCAGGTGAATTCAAGAATTATATTACTGAGTTCAATGAAAAACATCCAGAAAGAAAACTATCAAATGTAGAAATTCTTGATAGTACATTTCTTGGAAAAGTATATATTCCACTTGAATAAATATAAAAACTCAATTGTGATCAATTCCCTGTAATCAGGGTTGTATAGTGAGATGTCATGTATTACCCATGAAACATAGCGACAATGATGGCTAAAACGTAAAATCTTACGCCATGACCTAAGATAATTGGTATCTAAGTATAAGATAAACACCTTTAACGGATGGGTAAAATCCAAAAGTTAAAGGAAGATTACAATTGAATCCAATTTATGATGGATATATTAAATTTTTAAGAGATATGTCTGGTAAAAAATTACCAGATTTAAAAGAAGGATATTTTTGGCTTAACAGACAAATTGTTAAAGGATTTGACAGACAAGGGAATATACATAAATTTTATAAAGTTGTTGTTTCTGAGGATTTAGAAAGAGTCGAAATTAAGAAACTAAAAACATATGACAATATCAAAGATGTAGACTTAGCAAGTTGGCAAGAGCTGATTGACTTAAATAAAGAGCATTTAATTCAAATTGAATCTGAATCATTGAATCTAATCAAAGAAAAGATGCAGAAATATGAGAACTATACTTCGATTATTCCTGTGTCGATGGGAAAAGATTCTATGGTTACATGCCATCTTGTGAGAAGTTTATATCCTGATACAAAAGCAATATTTAACAATACATCCTTAGATTGTGCAGACACATATCAAATGGTAAAAGAGTTTGCGAAGTGCGAGATCATGAATCCAGATAAAGGATTCTATCAATATGTAGCATCTGATCATATGATTCCAACTAGATTTTCAAGATTTTGTTGCAGGATTTTCAAAACAGGTGTAATGGTATCACAACTTGACCATGATCATCCGTATTTATTATGGATGGGAATGAGAAATGAAGAATCAAATACAAGAAGCTCTTATGAAGATGAATGGGTTAACAAATCAGAATGGGGTAAGACTTGTTGGCAAGGAATTTTACCTATTAGAAAATGGACAGAGTTCGATGTCTGGTTGTATACGATATGGAGAAATATTCCTATTAATCTTAAATACAAGAAGGGTTATTCCAGAGTTGGCTGCCATTGTGCTTGTCCATTTTATACGAAATCTACATGGATTCTTGATAAATATTGGTATCCGAAATCGTACCAAAGATGGAGAGATATTCTTAGAGAAGATTTCGTAAGCAATAAGAAATGGATCATCATGAATTGCACATTAGATGAGTATTTAACTCAGGCTTGGAACGGTGGAACATTTAGGAATGAACCAACCGAAGAAGCTATAAATGAGTTTGCTGAATATTCTAGCATTGATAAAAGCGTAGCAACTAAATATTTTAACAAAGTATGTGATTGCTGTGGTAAAAGAATTAAACACAAAGAAGTTCTCAGCATGAATCTCAAATTACATGGTAGAAACATTGATAAATTCTATTGTAAAAAATGCCTTATACAAGAATATAATTGGGATTCTGAGGCATGGAATCACCAGATTGATATGTTTAGACAAGCAGGATGTGAGTTATTTTGAAAGGAGATTAAATTGGAAGAACCAAAACATATGACAGTTGGACAGCTCAAAAAAGAGTTAGCAAAACACCCAGATTATATGCCAGTGGTTGGCGTAGATAGTGAATTTATCACCACAACAGAACATGACACTATTGCACTTGAGGATGGTGTAGGATTGCACGAATTTGGAGTTGTGAGAATTTGTTAATTGATGACTTTAGTTAAACAATAAACCAGAAAGGAAAAATGAGAGTGTAGCTACTGTAAACCATATGGGCTTTCTGGTAAAGACAAATAGTATATCAAGGAAGTAAAAATAGAATTGCAAAATATATTGTACCAATTATTCAGAAATATATTAATGATAACAATATTGAAACATACATAGAGCCATTTTGTGGAGGAGCCAATATTATTGATAAGATTCAATGTAAAAACAAAATTGGTGCAGATATTAATGATGAATTGATTGCATTGCTGAAATACGTTCAAGAAAATCCAACAATTCCAATTGCTCCAGAAATTTGTTCGAAGGAACATTATATGGATGTTAGAGAAAATCGTAAAATTCATAGTAATAAATATTCCAAAGAGTACACTGCTCTGATTGGTTATTGTGCAAGCTTTGGAGGGAAATACTTCAATGGCGGGTTCGGACAAGATAGAACTGGGAAAAGAAATATTTATTATGAGAGAGTGATTAATTTACGAAAACAAGCGATTTCATTAAAGAATATTTCTTTTATGTAATTAATCATAAATTTGGAATGAATAGTTTTTCAGTTGCCTTTTGCCCGTTTGTACGATTAGCATCTTGACACACTGTGCGTTCTTTTTGCCAAATGCATTTAAATTCTTCACTTGGCATATCGTATTCGCTAATAATAACAAAGTTATTTTGTGCAATATCATGACAAAATTTATAAAAATGATCATAATTCATACAACTTTTAGCGTAATTACTTGTGCCTTTATATGGCGGATCAAGATATAATAAACAATTTTTTACATCCTTGAAATAGTTATAGTCGCATGACATAAAAGAAATATTTTATCGCAAAATTGACCGTCAAAAACCCCTTATTTTACAAGGGTTTTTGTCGATGCGATTTTAAGAAATTTTAGAAAAATGAAGAAAATTAAGGAAAGGTAGTTGCATCTATGGATATAGTTGCTTTTATTGAAGAATATTTTGGCATTCAATTACTTACATATCAAAAACTACAACTGAGAATGTTGATGATGGAGTATGCCAAATACGAAGGAAAGGCGAGACCAATGATTGAAATTTTAGAAAAAGGAACACGCAAACAATGTACCTGTGAAAATTGTGGTGCGGAGTTGAGCTATGAGAAAGATGATATAAGAAGTGGAGGAGTGAGATCATTTAATTTAAGAATTTTAAGTAGTACACCACCAAACTATATCATCTGCCCACAGTGCAAGCATCTAGTAGAAGTTGAGGTATAGAAAGATGATTAAGATTTTGAAAGAAGGCACTAAACGCAAAGTGAAGTGTAATGGATGTGGCGCCAAATTAAGATTCGATGAATCTGATATTAAATCTGAACTTGTCGGATACAGCTATTGCAGAGGGTTTGTGGCATTCATTCTCTGCCATCAGTGTGGTCATAAAATTATGATATAAAGGAGAGAAAACTTGACATTAGATAAAGAAGATATTTATGACATTGCCAAGGCAGTCGTAAAAGTAATTAAAGATAAAGGCATGATGAAGAATAAGTCCAATAATCACGCCTCAGAGAAAGTACAACTTCTGACATTAAAACCAGGAGACACCTTTAAGGTAGCAGGATATGAATGGATTGTGTTAAATCAGTTTAAATATCCTCAAACTTGTTTCTGTATTATGAAAGATTTTTTGGATAATACAAAGCCATTTGACAAATATTGCAACAACTGGAAATCTAGTAGTCTTCGTCAAGATTTAAAATCTATCGGATATAAAATCGAAGATAATTCGCATGATGTGTTGCAATATATGGAGCGTGACTTAATGGCACTTGATGGAACAATGGCGGGTGAAATAAGTAATGATAAAATTTCTTTACTAACTTTAGACGAATATAGACTATACAGAAACTACTTAGAGTATCCAACAAAATCTTCAGGCAATACCGCATGGATATTATTAACTGCCGCATCAGAAGAAAATCGTCTAGCTATTTGTGCTGTTGATGCATGGGGAATTAAACAATGTTATTGTGCAAAGCCTTTTAACATTCGTCCAGTATGCACATTTAAATCAAATATATTAGTAGAGAAAGTAGACTCATGAATGCAAATGATAAGTTAAAGAAATGGATCAATCATAATTATTTGACAAAAGGAGACGGAAGAATAATTACAGATAAAACAAAATGGGATGATATTGATTATTACAATAATAATTTCGAAGAAATCATGTTTGATAAATTATCCTCCCACAAACCCCTCACTAATGGTGACCTTGCGAAGTTAGTAAATACTGGGAAATTAATTGTAGATCAGGAAACTGTCTGTTCTTATGATGTTTATTCAAAAATCAGAACGATTGTGTGCTTAAAATATAAATATTATGCAATCGAATATTGGGACTATAACGATGGAAGTAATTGGTATCCTAAACAACCGTATGAAGTGAAAGAACATACAACCACAATTACTGAATGGATTCCAGTAAAACAGGATTCATAAAATAAATGTTTTGTGTACAAAAAAAGATACCACCTCAATTAAGAAGTGGTATCTCGTATACAAAATTACACTGTTTCCAAACTAACTAAGTTGATTTATGTGCAAATTTATTATAGCACAGAAAGGAGAAAATGTGAAGACAACAAAAACCATTGAAGAATACTATTGCGACTTTTGTGGGGTTGAATGCCCTAGTGAGCATTATGATGTCGTGTTGCCTTTTGCCCAACCAAACAAATACACAAGTAGATATACTCCAGAAAATCCAGATGATGTCACAATCAAACATTTGTGTTTGTGCAACAAGTGTGCTAAAAGAAATGGTTTACTCAATACTTTTCTTTCGAATGCAGGTCACAATAGGGTTAACATGGAACAAACCGTAACTAAACCATATGAAGGGTCGTACATCAGTATGATTGGAACATTAAGATATCAAACAATTTGTTTTAGTGAATATCACAAAATGACACTTGAATATAAGAAATAAAATTTGACTTTGAAATAAAGGAAGGAGTATAAACATGTCCAAACATCAGAGAAGAAAGTTAACAATATATTATCAGGTCGGTGAGAAGAGACTAAAACAATCATTTCGAACAGTACAGGAATTCTTAGACTTAGATACAGACTCTCATAAACATAATAATCCTATGGCACCAACCAATGACACAAAGATTACCTGTGTGGCTTGGAAAGGGTGTGCATTATTTGATGAGGCGTATAGTTTGGGCGAAGTAAAAAGACTCCTAAAAGACTTTGATTTAACTAAAGCGAAACGTAAATCTCGCAAACCAGTTCACAAATATATCAGAAAGGGTATTTATTCTATTGATGAAGTTAGGGATAAAGTTAAAAATGTTTTATTTTTAAGTCAAAATAATAAAGTTAAAGTTAGTTTCGATGGCGATTTAGTCAAAGGTAATAGCCAGAGATACCAGACATTCTTCACTAAAGGCTGCAAATGTGTTAAGTGTGGAATCGAAGGTAAATATTTTGCTAAAGAAAAAAGTTTGAAAGACAAGAGTTATCATCTGAATTTATATGCAATTGATGATGATGGTGATGAGATTATGATGACAAAAGATCATATTATACCACGATCCAAGGGTGGTATTGATGATATTAGTAACTATCAACCAATGTGTGAAATTTGCAATAAGGCAAAAGGAAACACAATAGAAGATTAAATTTTAAAGGAAAGGAAAAATTAGTAAAGTTCCTATAGGATAAAGTGCGCACTACTTACTAAGGTAAGAAGGAACTTGACAAAAGAAAGAGCATTAGCACATATCGAAGAAATTGCATGGATTAAACCAATTGAGGGCGCAGATAAAATTGAACTAATTGGTGTTCTTGGTTGGGTGCTGATTGCCCAAATTGGGGAATTTAAAGTAGGAGATAAAGCGGTGTTTATTGAAATTGATAGTAAATGCCCAGAAGATGATGAAAGATTTGCTTTTTTAGAAGCGAAGCATTACAAAATTAAAACAATGAAACTAGGCAAATTTAAATGCTTCAGTCAGGGATTGGCGATGCCAATTACATTATTCCCTGAACTATCCGATAAACAAATCGGTGATGACGTCACAAAAGAATTGAGAATTACATATGCTTCTGAAAAGGTTGCAAAAAGAAAAACCAATAAAGTAGATCCAAATGCCAAATATCGGTCTATGGTAGCTAGACATAAAAAAGTTTTCTCAAAACCAATTATTAGAAAAATGATGAGATATGGCATCTGTAGAAAAATCTTATTCATGATTTTCGGTAAAAAACGAGACAATCCTAAAGATTTTCCATCATGGATTGTAAAAACCGATGAAGATAGAATTGAAAATTGCCCACTATGGCTTGAATCAACGGATGAATGGATTCAGACAGAAAAAATTGATGGAACATCTTGTACATATGCCATAGATCACAAGAAGAAAGGCAAGGATAAATTTGATTTTATCGTATGTAGTAGAAATGTTAGACAAGCTGACAGAGACCAGAAATGCCATCATGACTCCAATATCTACTGGGAACTTG
>ERZ1035025.30-NODE-30-length-95792-cov-23.091668_pt1 | contig 95792 bp, 61 predicted proteins | sample MGYA00520619_ERZ1035025 | MGnify/ENA primary metagenome ERZ1035025 (study PRJEB33766, sample SAMN09781742) | gut metagenome | biome: gut microbiome | host: Homo sapiens | place: Madagascar | study: EMG produced TPA metagenomics assembly of the PRJNA485056 data set...
AAATTGTTATAATAAATGTAAAGATCACGCTCTTAAAAGTTATAATATTCTTTAAGCTAATTTCTATTTCGTCAGAAAATAAACATTCAAAAATATTAAATATCCAACATATTAATAATAGAATAATAGGAAACGCCTTTTTTCTCATATATTTTACCTTAATTCCGCAACACTATAAATATTAACTCTTATAACATCCTGAGCAACAAAAAGGTCTTAGACAAGCTAAGCGGCAAAGCCGAGCGGCCCAGGATGTTGCCATGTCAGAAGATTTACTTAACTTAGTGTTGCAAAAAAATAATCAAATAAAACCTCATTAGGCGTGGCAAAGATACAAATAAAAACCGAGAAACTCACATCTTTTGGTGGTATATTTCCAATTATGGAGAAATTAGACAGGATGTTGTCTCGTACAATAGACTCCACCTTAGGTTTGCGTAGCAAAGTGTATGGCTATCAATGTAGCGAGATAATCCGTTCTCTGATGTGCGTATTTTACGAAAACGAGTCGTTTTAGAAAGATATCCGCAACCTCAGATATCAAAATATTACAGGTTGCGGATTTTAGGTATAATTGAGAGTTGAGAATTTAGAGCGCGTCAATCACGCTGCAGATATCACCGAAGATGCGTGGCAACTCGCCGAGTCCGTTGATGTGGTGGTGAATGCCTTCAGCCTTGTACCACTCGATAAGCGGAGCGGTCTGGTTGTGATAAACGTCGAGGCGTTTCTTTATTGTCTCTGCGTTGTCGTCAGAGCGACCGCTCTCCTGACCGCGCTTCACGAGACGAGTCATCAGCTCGTCCTCCGGAACGTCGAGCTCAATCATAGCAGCCACCTTGTGTCCGCGCTCTGCGAGCATCTTCTTCAGGGCCTCAGCCTGCGGGATAGTACGTGGGAAGCCGTCGAAGATTACGCCCTTGTGCTCCTTGCCGAAGCTGTCATACACACTTGCGAGGATGTTGACCATCAACTCGTCGGGGATGAGCTGTCCGTTGTCAATGAAGCCCTTGGCAGTCTTGCCAAGTTCTGTTCCGTTCTTAATCTCGCTACGGAGAACGTCGCCTGTAGAGATATGGTTGAAGCCATACTTCTCAATCATCAGGTCGCTCTGGGTGCCCTTGCCTGAACCAGGAGCACCGAAAATTACGATGTTTTTCATCTGAATTCTTTATTATATAATGTTATTTGTTGACTTATTTTTAGAAATTCAAAATTCACAACTCCTACTCCACCAATGTGTAGATGTCGCGCAGGTTGCGTGCCTGCTGGTCGTAGTCGAGTCCGTAGCCGAGGATGAAGTCGTTAGGTATCTCAATGGCTACATACTCTATATCGAGCGGCACCTTCAAGCACTCCGGCTTGAGCAGCAGTGTGCAAATATGTACCGACTCCGGCTCTTTCTCTTTCAGCTGATTGAGCAACGTCTGCATGGTGAGTCCCGACTCGATGATGTCCTCAACGATGATCACGGTGCGGCCCTTGATATCATCGTTCAAACCGATGAGCTGCTTCACCTTTCCGGTAGACGCAGTGCCCTCGTACGACGACATCTTGACGAACGAAATCTCGCACGGCACGTTGATCATACGCATGAGGTCGGCAGCAAACACGAACGATCCGTTAAGCATGGCGAGCAGCAACGGGTTCTTGCCTGCCATGTCCTTGTTGATACGATCGGCTACGACCTTTACTTTTTGAAGAATCTCAGCTTCGGGGATTGACACCTTGAAGGTCTTGTCCTTTATTTTTATCACGCTCATAGGGTACAATATTTATAATTAGGTGCAAAGTTACTGAAAGTCTTGCACATAAAAAAACTGCTTGCAGATTTTTTTTGTCGAGACGCATCGTAACTTATCAAAAGTTACTGAAAGTCTTGCACATAAAAAAACTGCAAGCATATTTTTTTGTATTGTCTTCGGTTTGCAGTAACTTTGCACACATGAAACAAAATCAAGCATCTTTGAGCAGCAAGCAGTATGCTGTGCCGTTCATCCTCATCACCTCACTCTTCTTCATGTGGGGCTTTGCGCGCGCCATCCTCGACGTGCTCAACAAGCATTTCCAGAATGCGCTCGACATCAGCATCACACAGTCGGCACTGATTCAGGTGACCACTTATCTCGGCTACTTCCTCATGGCGATACCCGCCGGTCTGTTCATCAACCGTCAGGGCTACCGCCGCGGCGTGGTAAGTGGACTCCTGCTGTTCGGCTTAGGCTCGCTGGCGTTCATCCCCTGCTCAATGCTGGGCACGTTCTACGCCTATCTCGTGGCGCTGTTCATCATCGGTTGCGGACTCGTGTTCCTCGAGACGTCAGCCAATCCGTACGTAACGGAGCTTGGTCCGAAGGAGACAGCCACGTCGCGTCTTAACTTCTCGCAGTCGTTCAACGGCGTAGGCTCTATGTTCGCCACTCTCGTCGTGGGCAGTTTCCTCTTCCAGGGCGCCGACGGCAGCGCAGGCGGCGACGCCGTGATACCTTACACCATAATGGGCGCGTTCGTGCTACTCATAGCCGTGGTTTTCGCACGAGTGAAACTGCCGGAGATAGTTCACGACAACGACAACGACACAAAGCAGGGCGCACACAACCTGAAGATGCTCTTCCGCAACCGCTGGTTCGTGTTCGGACTGCTTGCGCTACTCGCATACGAGGTGGCGGAGATTTCGATAAACTCCTACTTCATCAACTTCGTGACAGGTCAGGGCTGGATGAAGGCAGCCACGGGCTCTACGATACTCACCATCGGCTTGGGCGTGTTCATGCTGGCGCGCTTCATCGGTGCGGCTGTGATGAGCAACATTGCGGCAGAGAAGTATCTCGCCGTATGCGCTCTCGGCACCGTTATCTGCATCGCCGTTCTGCTGCTCGACTTCGGTCGCGACGTGTCTGTTCTGGCGCTCATAGCCAACTATTTCTTCGAGGCTATCATGTTCCCGACCATCTTCGCCATGACGCTGCGCGGACTCGGCGGACTCACCAAGAGCGCTTCGTCGATACTGATGATGACACCGGTAGGCGGCTGCGGATTTCTCTTGATGGGCATCATAGCCGACTCTACCGACAACTTCACGCTGCCGTTCTTCATACCGCTCGCAGGCTTCACCTTCGTGCTCGTGTATGCGCTGCGATATATAGCTAAGAAATAACAAGAGGGTGTGTCAAAAGCCTAATTATTAAGGTGTTGCCCTTACAGGGCGCACTACTCAATATGTACATTCAATACCCAGGGCGTTGCCCTGGGCTATGTAGTGCTGCCCCTTCGGGGCGTGCTACTCGCGAGTTTTGACACCCCCTCTTTTGTTTTCTATCATCTATCACAAACAAAGAATATCTGCAAACAATGCCGTAATCTGCAATATTTTCAGTAACTTTTGATAAGTTACGATGCGTCTCAACAAAAAAAACCTGCAAGCAGTTTTTTTATGTGCAAGACTTTCAGTAACTTTGCAAGTTGTCAATCGATTGATTGATTGATAGTTGTCCTTTTATTCATCAATAAAGCATAAATACAGACAATGGCAGAATCTAATTTCGTAGACTATGTAAAGATATATTGTCGCTCGGGCAAGGGCGGCAGAGGCTCCATGCACCTCCGACACGTGAAGTACAACCCGAACGGCGGACCCGACGGCGGCGACGGCGGTCACGGCGGTAGCATCTACCTGCGTGGCAACCACAACTACTGGACACTGCTCCACCTGAAGTTTCAGCGCCACGTCTTCGCTGAGCACGGCGGCAACGGCGGTCGCGACAAATGTCACGGCAAGGACGGCAAGGACATATACATCGACGTGCCCTGCGGTACGGTGGTGTACAACGCCGAGACGGGTAAGTACGTGTGCGACGTGATGCACGACGGACAGGAAGTGCTGCTGCTCAAGGGCGGCAGAGGCGGACTCGGCAACTTCCAGTTCCGTTCGGCTACCAACCAGTGTCCGCGCTACGCACAGCCGGGCGAACCGATGGAGGAGATGACAATCATTCTCGAGCTGAAGCTGCTCGCCGACGTAGGTCTGGTGGGTCTGCCCAACGCAGGCAAGTCGACATTGCTCTCAGCCGTGTCGAGCGCACGCCCGAAGATTGCCAACTACCCGTTCACCACGCTCGAGCCGTCGCTCGGCATCGTCGACTACCGCGACCACAAGTCGTTCGTCATGGCAGATATCCCGGGCATCATCGAGGGAGCGAGCGAAGGCAAGGGACTCGGTCTGCGCTTCCTGCGCCACATCGAGCGCAACTCGTTGCTGCTCTTCATGGTGCCGGGCGACACCGACGACATCAAACGCGAGTACGAACTGCTGAAGAACGAGCTTGAGAAGTTCAACCCGGAGATGCTCGACAAGCACCGCGTACTCGCCGTGACGAAGTGCGACCTGCTCGACGAGGAGCTCATGGACATGCTGCGCGAGACGCTGCCCGACGACCTACCCGTGGTGTTCATCTCTTCTGTAAGCGGTTTAGGCTTACAGGAGCTGAAGGACACCCTGTGGAAGGAACTCAACTCGGAGAGCAACAAGCTGCAGACCATCACCGCCGAGGACACCCTCGTACACCGCGACAAGGACATGACACGCTTCATGGCTGAGCTGGAAGCAGAGGGCGAGGACGAGATTATCTACGTCGACGACGACGACATCGAGTACGTTGACGACGTGGAGGACCTCGACGACTTTGAATACGAAGAGGAGGCAGACAATGAGTAACTCTGCGCTGCGCCCTACATATTATAATATAGCCGACGGCGTGTGTGCATTCTCTACCACACGCCACGGCGGAACCAGCGAGGGCAACCACGCCTCGCTGAACATCAACCCCTACTGTGGCGACAAGCCCGAGCACGTGGCTGCAAACCGCAACCTTTTAGCTGCAGAGTTGGGCATCAGCACCGACCGCCTCATACTGCCCCACCAGACGCACGGCACCGAGACACGCATCATCGGACCCGAGTTTTGCGCCCTGCCCGAACGCATACGCCAGATGCTGCTCGAAGGTGTCGACGCGCTGCTCACCAACGTAGAGGGCGTGTGCATCGGAGTGTCGACAGCCGACTGTATCCCAGTGCTGCTCTACGACGAGGAGCACCGCGCTACGGCAGCCATACACGCCGGATGGCGCGGCACACAGGCACGCATCGTGAGCAAGGCGATTGCCGACATGAGCGTGGCTTACAAGACCGACGCGAAGAAGCTGAAGGCGGTTATCGGTCCGGGCATTTCGCAGAAGAACTTCGAGGTGGGCGACGAGGTGTACGCCGCCTTTGAAGCTGCAGGCTTCGACATGACAACACTCGCAAGGCAGGAGATAAAGCGCAACGCAGATGCCACCGACCCCTCCAAATTGTTTGAGAAGAAGTGGCACATCGACCTAATACTCGCTAACCGACAGCTGCTCGAATTTGCAGGTGTGGCTCCAGAGAACATCAACGAAAGCAACATCTGCACGTACGACAACGTAGACAACTACTTCTCGGCACGCCGCCTCGGCACCGAGTCGGGACGCATCTACACGGGCATCATGCTATAAACCCAAATAACTATAATGCGAATAAAGAAACTACTATTAGCCATAGCCACACTCACACTCGTGTCGGCAACCCCCGTCAAACATCAGTTCACCGCTGCCGAACAGCAGCAGATAAGCGTATCCACACCCGGACTCTTCAGTCGCTCCAACGCCTTCAACATCGACCTCGATGCACTGAAGCCGAACGAATACTCCTTCCCACTGCCCGTGGGCAAGGCGACGCTGCGCAAGAACAACGTAGTGGAGATAACCACCAAGGACGGCGATGCAGTGAAGGCAATGTTCGAAGGCACGGTACGTGTCTCGCGCAAGTTCCCCGACATGGGCTACACCATCGTGATACGCCACCGCAACGGACTCGAGACCGTCTACGCCAACAACGCCGAGAACATTGTTGAGGTTGGACAACACGTGCGCGCCGGACAAACCATAGCCATCGTCGGACAACGCGGTGGCAAGTTCTACTGCGACTTCTCTATCATGATCGACGGCAAACGCATCAACCCCACCGCCGTTGTGGGCATCGGCAGTCACCGACTCCACCGCCACACACTGCTCTGCGAGAAGCAGTACAACTACATAAACGTGTCGACCATCGGCGAGAAGGTAGACTTCGACGACAGCAAGAACTTCACCACCGAGGACGTCTTCACCAAACAATCGACCTACAAGTGGAACCTCGAAGAGATGAAGAAGGGCACATGGGCATACCCGCTGCCTGGCGCAAAGGTAATAAGCCCATACGGAGGCAGACGCCGACACAGCGGAGTAGACCTGAAGACGAAGCCGAAGGACGAGATATTGGCTGCCTTCGACGGCGTAGTGACACGCTCAGCAACCCACTACGGCTACGGCCTGTGCATCGTTATCAAGCACGCCAACGGACTCGAAACGCTCTACTCCCACCAACATAAGAACCTCGTGAAGGTGGGCGACAAGGTGAAAGCCGGACAGGTTATCGGTCTGACCGGACGCACCGGACGCGCCACAACCGAACACCTGCACTTTGAAACAATATTCAAAGGACGCCGCTTCAACCCCAACCTCATCTTCGAGCACAACTCGCGCGGACTGCAGAAGGCTACACTCACACTCACCAAGAACGGCGGTATAACGCAGAAGCGCAACTAAAAAAACAGGCAGACAAAGCCATCTGCACATCTGCCAAAAACAACCCTCAAATTGCCACGGCGTGGCAACATTGTTTGCTTAGCATGTACAACGACATTGCCGCAGCAGGCAAACAACCTTGCCACGCTGCGGTAATTTGAGGGATGTAAAACTGCTGTAAAACGAAAATCTCGAATACACCATTTTTAGTTATAGGATGTTAAAACAAGAAGTTTTTTCATCAAACATTTGGTGGTTACAAAAAAATGCTATACCTTTGCACTCGCTTTCAAGAACAAAGCAATTGTGAAGCAAGGGCGTTTAGCTCAGCTGGTTTAGAGCATCTGCCTTACAAGCAGAGGGTCGGCGGTTCGAATCCGTCAACGCCCACACAAAGCGAACAAGTTATACAACTTGTTCGCTTTTTTTGTTTACCTACTACGCATTAACACCACAAATCACATTATTTCACAAAAAAACTACACACAAATAAAAACTTATTTGTAATTTTGCACCCGTAATTACACATATTATATATAATAGCAATTATGAAACTTGATTTGCTGACAGCCATCTCGCCGATTGACGGCCGTTATCGTGGCAAGACCGAGCGCCTTGCCGACTACTTCTCTGAGTATGCACTGATACGCTACCGCGTACGTGTGGAAATCGAATACTTCATCACGCTCTGCGAGTTGCCATTGCCGCAGCTTGCTTCGTTCGACCATCAGCTCTTCGAGCGTTTGCGCGACATCTATCGCAACTTTGGCGAAGAAGAAGCCCAGCGCGTGAAGGACATCGAGAAAGTGACTAACCACGACGTGAAGGCTGTAGAGTACTTCATAAAGGAGGAGTTCGACCGCATCGGCGGACTCGACGCTTACAAGGAGTTTATCCACTTCGGACTCACCTCACAGGATATCAACAACACATCAGTACCCCTCTCTATAAAGGAGGCGTTGGAGCAGTTCTACTATCCGCTCTGCGAGGAGCTCATCGCACAGCTCCGCGAGTACGCAGAGGAGTGGGCAGCAGTGCCAATGCTCGCCAAGACCCACGGTCAGCCGGCATCGCCAACACGCCTGGGCAAGGAGGTGATGGTGTTCGTGTACCGTCTGGAGGAGCAGCTGCGCCAGCTGAAGGAGTGCCGCCTCACCGCCAAGTTCGGTGGAGCCACCGGCAACTACAACGCCCACCACGTAGCCTACCCCGAGTACGACTGGAAGGCGTTCGGCAACCGCTTCGTTAGCGAGAAACTCGGCCTGGAGCGCGAGCAGTTCACCACACAGATCTCCAACTACGACTGCCTCGGCTCGGTGTTCGACGCAATGCGCCGCATCAACACAATCATCATCGACCTCGACCGCGACTTCTGGATGTACATCTCAATGGAGTACTTCAAGCAGAAGATTAAGGCAGGCGAAGTAGGCTCATCGGCAATGCCGCACAAGGTGAACCCGATCGACTTCGAGAACTCGGAGGGCAACCTCGGCATGGCTAACGCCGTGCTGCAGTTCCTCGCACAGAAGCTCCCCGTGAGCCGTCTGCAGCGCGACCTCACCGACTCTACCGTTCTGCGCAACGTAGGCGTACCATTCGGTCACGGCGTAATCGCAATAGAGAGCACACTCAAGGGTCTGCGCAAGCTCATCCTCAACGAGGAGAAGCTCAAGGAAGACCTCGACAACACATGGGCAGTAGTGGCAGAGGCTATACAGACAATACTTCGTCGCGAGGCTTATCCGCATCCGTACGAGGCACTGAAAGCACTCACACGCACCAACAAGCACATGACCGAGGAGACCATCCACGAGTTCATACAGACACTCAACGTGAGCGACGCTGTGAAGGCGGAATTGATGGCTATCACACCAATGAACTACACAGGCATTTAAATCAACCCCCGATATAATTCGACAATAGCCGTGAGGCTATATACATAAACAATAAAAACCAACAAGTAACTATGGATTCAGAAAACGTAAAGAATCAGGAACAGAACACAGCGGATCAGACTACTGGCAATAGCGAGAGCTACGGCCGTGCCGCAGGAAACTATCAGAAAGAGTATCGCAGCGTGACGGGACGTCGCCCGCGTATTCACACACAGCACTCGGCTTCAGCCTCATCACAGAGCGAAGACGGCGGCTTCCGTCCGGAAGGCTTCGGCGCAGGTCTCGGCTCACAACAGCAGGGCGGATATCAGCCACGTCAGCAGGGCGGTTACCAGCCACGCCAGCAGGGCGGTTACAACCGTGGCGGCTATCAGCAGCGTCCTCAGGGCGGCTATCGTCCACGCTACAACCAGGACGGCGAACAGCAGCAGGGCGGATACCAGCAGCGTCAGCAGGGCTATCGCCCACGCTACAACCAGGACGGCGAACAGCAGCAGGGCGGATACCAGCCACGTCAGCAGGGCTATCGCCCACGCTACAATCAGGACGGCGAACAGCAGCAGAACGGATACCAGCCACGTCAGCAGGGCGGCTATCAGCAGCGCGGCGGCTACGGTCAGCGTCAGCAGGGCGGCTATCAGCAGCGCAGCGGCTACGGTCAGCAGGGCGGATATCAGCAGCGCGGTGGCTACGGTCAGCAGGGCGGCTATCAGCAGCGCGGCGGCTACAACCGCGGTGGCTACGGACAGCAGGGCGGCTACAATCAGGGTGGCTACCAGCAGCGTCAGCGCACACCGGGCTACGACCCCAACGCTAAGTACAGCATGAAAAAGCGCATTGAATACAAGGAGGAGAACTACGATCCGAACGAACCGCTTCGTCTGAACAAGTTCCTCGCCAACGCAGGTATCTGCTCGCGCCGTGAGGCTGACGAGTTCATCCAGGCAGGCGTGGTGACCGTGAACGGAGAGGTAGTGACCGAGCTCGGCACCAAGATCAAGCGCACAGACGAGATAAAATTCCACGACCAGCCCGTGAACCTCGAGAAGAAGGTGTACGTGCTGCTCAACAAACCAAAGGACTGCGTGACAACAAGCGACGACCCACAGCAGCGTAAGACCGTGATGGACCTCGTGAAGAACGTGTGCCCGGAGCGCATCTACCCCGTAGGCAGACTCGACCGCAACACAACGGGCGTGCTCCTGCTCACCAACGACGGCGACCTCGCTTCCAAGCTCACACACCCGAAGTTCCTGAAGAAGAAGGTGTACCACGTATTCCTCGACAAGAACGTAACAGCTCACGACATGCAGCAGATTGCTGAGGGCATCGAGCTGGAGGACGGCGAGATACATGCAGACGCTATCGAGTACGCAAGCGACACAGACAAGAGTCAGGTAGGCATCGAGATACACAGCGGCAAGAACCGCATCGTGCGTCGTATCTTCGAGCACCTCGGCTACCGCGTCGTTAAGCTCGACCGCGTGCAGTTCGCAGGACTCACCAAGAAGAACCTCCGCCGCGGCGACTGGCGCTTCCTCACAGAGAAGGAAGTGGAGATGCTGCGCATGGGAGCATTCGAGTAAAACATAAACAGGTTGAAGTGGTGAGGTGTTGAGATGTTGACATCGCACCATTTCAACTTTCCAATTTAAACAATATAATGGAAAGAACAAAAGTTATTGACGCTCTCCGTAGCACCGCCTTCGGAAGCCAAATCAACGTAAAGGGTTGGGTGCGCACTCACCGCAGTTCGAAGGCTGTAGACTTCATCGCGCTCAACGACGGTTCTACTATCAAGAACATACAGATCGTGGTAGACCCCACCAAGTTCGACGCCGAGATGCTGAAGCAGATCACCACCGGTGCCTGCATCAGTGCCGTAGGTACGCTCGTAGAGAGCCAGGGTGCAGGTCAGACATCTGAGATACAGTGCGAGAGCCTCGAGGTGTACGGACTCTGCGGCAGCGACTACCCGATGCAGAAGAAAGGCCAGTCGTTCGAGTACATGCGCCAGTATGCCCACCTGCGTCTGCGCACCAACACATTCGGTGCCGTGATGCGCATACGCCACAACATGGCTATGGCTATCCACACCTACTTCCACGAGCACGGCTACTTCTACTTCAACACTCCGCTCATCACAGCAAGCGACTGCGAGGGTGCCGGTCAGATGTTCCAGGTTACGACCAAGAACCTCTACAACCTGAAGAAGACCGAGGACGGCAAAATCGACTACTCTGACGACTTCTTCGGCAAGCAGACATCGCTCACCGTGTCAGGACAGCTCGAGGGCGAGCTCGGAGCAACAGCACTCGGAGCCATCTACACCTTCGGTCCGACATTCCGCGCAGAGAACTCGAACACTCCGCGCCACTTGGCTGAGTTCTGGATGGTAGAGCCGGAGGTGGCATTCCTCGACCTCGCCGGACTGATGGACCTCGAAGAGGACTTCATCAAGTATTGCATCCGCTGGGCACTCACCAACTGCAAGGACGACATCGAGTTCCTCAACAAGATGATCGACAAGAGCCTCATCGCACGTCTCGAAGGCGTACTCAACTCCGAATTCGTTCGTCTGCCTTACACCGAGGGTATCCGCATCCTGCAGGAGGCTATACAGAACGGCAAGAAGTTCGAGTTCCCATGCGAGTGGGGCGACGACCTCGCTTCGGAGCACGAGCGCTACCTCGTGGAGGAGCACTTCAAGAAGCCGGTTATCATGACCAACTATCCGAAGGCTATCAAGGCGTTCTACATGAAGATAGACGCAGAGGAGAGCGGCTTCGGCGGCAAGAGCGGTCAGACCGTTCAGGGCACCGACGTACTCTTCCCGCAGATTGGCGAGATCATCGGTGGCTCGGTTCGTGAGGAGAGCTACGACAAGCTGATGAACGAGATTGAGGAGCGCAACATCCCGATGAAGGATATGACATGGTACCTCGATACACGCAAGTACGGCTCATGTCCGCACGCAGGCTTCGGCCTCGGCTTCGAGCGACTCATCCTCTTCGTAACGGGTATGCAGAACATACGCGATGTTATCCCATTCCCACGCACTCCGAAGAGCGCAGAGTTCTAAACGACTTTATTAAAGACACACTATAATAATGTGGGTGCAGCAGGCAAACACCTGTTGCACCTTTTTTTCATTTTGTCTGTAGCGATTAAGCATTTACCGATTTTTATGCTTATCTTTGCAGAATACAAAATACACAAATCAGTTTATGACCGATCTTGCAAGCTATTTCCCCATAACCGACCCCACCCTGATATTCTTTGTGGTGATGCTCATCATTCTGTTTGCCCCAATCATCATGGGCAAGCTGCGCATCCCGCATATCATTGGCATGGTGCTCGCCGGAGTAGCCATAGGCAAGTACGGCTTCAACATCCTTGCGCGCGACGACTCGTTTGAACTCTTTGGCAAGGTAGGACTCTACTACATCATGTTCCTCGCCTCACTCGAGATGGATATGGAGGGCGTAAAGCGCAACAAAGGGCGGTTCTTAGGTTTCGGTGTGCTCACGTTCGCCTTTCCGCTCATCCTCACCTACTTCGCCAGCACCAAGCTGCTCGGCTACCCGGTGTTCGCCTCGCTACTGTTAGGATGCCTTATGGCATCGAACACGCTCATCGCCTACCCCATCGTCGGCCGCTACGGTCTGCAACGCAAGCCAAGCGTCACACTATCGGTAGGCTCCTCAATGATTTCGCTACTCATGGCACTCGTGACACTCACCGCCATCGTCGCCTCTTATGGAGGCGAGACGAGCGTGTGGTTTTGGCTGCTCTTCGTGGGCAAGTTCGTGGGCTACTGCGTAGCCATGTTCCTGCTCATACCGCGCTTCACACGCTGCTTTCTCCGACGTTATAGCGACTCCGTCATGCAGTTCATCTTCGTTATGTCGATGCTCTTTATGAGTGCGGCAGCAAGCGAGGCGGTGGGGTTGGAAGGCATTATCGGTGCGTTCGTAGCCGGCATCATTCTGAACCGCTACATACCGCACGTGTCGCCACTGATGAACCGCATCGAGTTCATCGGCAATGCGCTCTTCATACCCTACTTCCTCATCGGCGTAGGTATGCTCATCAACGTGCGACTGCTCTTCGAGAGCAGCACCATAATCATCGCCATGCTCGTCATCGCAGGCTTCGGAACGCTCGGCAAAGCCATCGCAGCCTATAGCGCAGCCTCCATGTTCCGCCTGCCGAAGTCGTCGGGCAACATGATGTTCGGACTCACCTCGGCACACGCAGCCGGTGCCATCGCCATGCTTATGATCGGTATGCGCGTAGAGCTGGAACCAGGCAAGCCACTCGTCACCGACGACATGCTGAACAGCGTGGTGCTGATGATTCTCGTGACGTGCATCATCTCAACAATGATGACCGAGCGTGCGGCGCAACAGATTACGCTGCGCGACCGTGAGATGCCGAGCGACGAGAAGCCAACAGCCGAGGAGAAGATACTCATCCCGCTGAAATACCCCGAATACGCGCAACGCCTCGTCAACATGGCGATGCTCATGCGCAACCCGAAAAACACCACACAACTCGTGGGCTTGAACGTGGTGTACGACGACGACGACATGCAGCGCAACCTGGAGCAGGGCAGCCGACTGCTCGAGCGCATGACACAGTATGCTGCATCGGCAGATATGACCATGCAGACGCAGGTGCGCGTGGCAGCGAACATTGCCAACGGCATACGCCACGCCTTCAAGGAGTTCCGCGCTACGGACATCATAATAGGTATGCACATGCACCCGGAGGTGTCGCAGAAGTTCTGGGGCGCGTTCCACCAGAGCCTCTTCAACGGCCTCAACTCGCAGATAATAATGGCTCGTCTCAACCAACCGCTCCCCACGATACGCCGCATAAAGGTGGTAGTACCGTCGAGAGCACAGTTCGAGCCTGGCTTCTACCGCTGGCTCGAACGCCTGTCGCGCTTGGCGTGCAACATGGAGTGCCACACGGAGTTCCACGGACGTGGCGACACACTGCCGCTCATAGCCGAATACATCAAGCACCACCACCCCACGATGCGTTGCTCGTTCACCGAGATGGCCCACTGGAACGAGATGCCACGCATAGCGGAGAGCATACAGAAGGACCACCTCTTCGTAGTGGTTACGGCACGAAAGGGTACCGTGTCGTTCAAGAATGCGTTGGAGCATCTGCCCGAAGAGATAAAGCACCACTTCTCTGGCTCGAACATCATGATCATCTTCCCCGACCAGCATGGCGACGCAATGGACGAAATGACCTTCGCTCAGCCGCAGCATACCGAGGATCAGAGTGCATACGAGGCAATCGGAAAGTGGATTAAGAAGAAGTTTTGAATTTTGAATTAAAAGACTAATCTCAACACCTCACCATAACAACATCTCAACACCATATGATCGACATAAAAGGAATAACCAAGAGCTTCGGCTCGCTGCAAGTGCTCAAGGGCATCGACTTGCATATAGACAAAGGAGAAGTAGTGAGCATTGTCGGCCCGAGCGGTGCCGGCAAGACAACACTGCTGCAGATAATGGGTACACTCGACAAACCCGATAGTGGTGCTATCAGCGTTGACGGTGTCGACGTGATGCGCCTCTCGTCGAACAAGCTGAGCGACTTCCGCAACCAGCACATCGGCTTCGTCTTCCAGTTCCACCAGCTGCTGCCGGAGTTCACCGCCCTCGAGAACATCATGATACCTGCCTACATCGGTGGCAAAGGCACGGCGGAGGCGAAGAAACGCGCCCTCGAACTGCTCGACTTCATGGGACTTGCCGACCGCGCCAACCACAAACCCAACGAACTCTCGGGTGGCGAGAAGCAGCGCGTGGCTGTGGCACGTGCACTGGTGAACAACCCGGCAGTGGTGTTCGCCGACGAACCTTCAGGCTCGCTCGACTCGAAGAACAAGGCAGAGCTGCACCAGCTCTTCTTCGACCTGCGCGACAAGTTCGGACAGACGTTCGTCATCGTCACACACGACGAACACCTCGCCTCTATCACCGACCGCACAATACACATCGTGGACGGACAGATAAAGGTGTAACATTAGTGAACATCATTAACAAGGGTATGGCAGGAATGCACATACCCTCCTACAAGCACCTACAAGCAACCAAACGAACAACAAAACAATATGATAAAACTCGGCGACTACAATAAAATGACCGTCGTGAAGGAGGTGGACTTCGGTATCTACCTCGACGGTGGCGACGAAGGGGAAATACTCATGCCGAAACGCTATGTGCCCGAAGGCACAAAGCCGGGCGACGAACTCAACGTGTTCATCTACCTCGACCAGGACGAGCGACCAGTGGCAACGACAGAGACACCGCTGTGTAAGGTGGGCGACTTCGCCTACCTCGAAGTGTCGTGGGTGAACGAGTACGGCGCGTTCCTCAACTGGGGCTTGATGAAGGATCTCTTCTGCCCGTTCCGCGAGCAGAAAAAGCGTATGCAGAAGGGCGAGAGCTACATCGTACATGTACACATCGACCCAGAAAGCTACCGCATCGTGGCATCGGCTAAGGTGGAGAAGTACTTCGCAGAGCGTCACCCGTTCTACAACCACGGGCAGGAGGTAGACCTACTGGTATGGCAGAAGACAGAGATGGGCTTCAAGGTGATCATCGACAACTGCTACCCGGGTCTGGTCTACGAGGGACAGGTGTTCCGCTACCTGCACACCGGCGACCGCGTGAAGGGATACATCGGCACCGTCCGTCCCGACGGAAAGATCGACGTTACGCTGCAACCTACCGGACGACAGCAGACACTCGACTTCGCCGACACGCTGCTGCAATATCTCAAGGATCACGGCGGCAAGTGCGACCTGGGCGACAAGAGCGACGCAGAAGACATCAAGCGACGCTTCCAGGTGAGCAAGAAGGTGTTCAAGCGTGCCGTGGGCGACCTCTACCGCCAGCGACTCATCAGCATAACACCCGACGGACTGACACTCAACTAACTACTCTTGAAAACTAAAACAAAACACAATGGAGCCGAACAATCTACTAAACTGCATAAAAGCATTCGCTAAACGAATATGCGCAACGCTTCTCGCCGCACTCGCTGTGTCGCTACTGACCATCGGGTGCGGCGATAGAAGCGCACCCGACGCTAACAATAGCGACTCAACACGCATAAACAAACTCAAGCAGATTGACGACTCGGTGATGACCCTTGCACCTTCTGTCAAGCAACTCATCGCCGACGGCATACGCACCGCGCCCGACAGTATGACCGCCTACGAGTACCGCCTGCGCGAAGCACGCTACCTAACGCTTACCGACCGTCCCGAACGCTTTAAAGACAACATCGAGAACATACTGCGCTTCGCCGAACAGCAACAAAAACGGGAACTGAACAACGCAGAGAAGCGACGACTCAACACGCTCATCGCCGGCGCATACAACTGTCGCGCGGCTTACTACCACAACTTCCATCGCAAGCAGCATCAAGCCATACAACTTTATAAGGCAGCTTACTCATTGCTTGCCAACAGCGACTCCGAACACAACATGCCGAAGGTGTGTGCCAACCTTGCCGACGCCTACATACAGGACAACAACATGCCGATGGCAGCGCAATGGTATCGACGTGCACTCTTCCTCGTCGACTCGCTCGCACTGCCCCCGAAGGAGAACGTCACACTCTACATGGGACTGGCGCAGATATACCTCTCGCTGCACGACTTCGACACCGCACTACATTATTATAAAGCTACAGAGGAGCATTTCAACATGATGTCGCCGTCAATGCAGGCTTACTTCCTAAACAACTTCGGCAACTACTACTACTTTAAAAAGAACTACCGACAGGCTCTTGACAAGTTTCTGCGTATGAAGCAGAACCTCGAACGCCATGGTATGCAGAACAATTTCGACATGTACCTGTGCAAGGTGAACCTCGCCGATGTCTATCTCAACCTCGACAGCATCCGCACAGCACAACGCTACCTCGACGAGGTGGAGCCTTATTTCCACAAGCGCGACGACTTCACGGCACTCCACTACTGCAAGACAATACGCATCGGCATAGCCACAAAGACGGGCAACATCGCCACCGCGCAACGCCTGATTGCAGACAACGACGAAACACAACACCCCGTGCAGTACACACTCGTGAACTTGCGCAACCGCTACCTACAGAAGTACTACGAGCAGGTGGGCAACTTCCGCCGCGCCTACGAACTGTTGCAGAGCAACTACGCGTACAACGACTCGCTCGAACATAACCACTCCAACATGCGCTCAGCCGACATCATGGCACGCTTCACCAGCGACACGCTGCAGCTGCGCCACGACTTGATGATTGAACACAAGAACGCCACCATCGCAAAGACGAAAAACCAGCTGACACTCGCCATCGCTATCATGCTGATACTCGTGTTGATACTCATACTGTGGTTCATGTACATCAAACGCAAACAGCTGAAGGCACAGATGGACATAATGAACCTGCGCCTCAACATCGTGCGCAACCGCATCTCGCCCCACTTCGTGTTCAACGTGCTGAACAACAAGATTATCAACTCCGAACAGAGCGAGGCAACGGAGCTGCAAGACCTGACACGCCTCATACGCACCAACCTCGATATGTCGCGACAGCCTGCCGTGACGCTCGCCGAGGAACTCGACTTCGTGGAGAAGTACATCCGCGTGGAGCGTTTCATGTTAGGCAGCGACTTCGTGTGGCACATCAACGTTGCACCCGACGTAGACCGTGAGCAGGTGCGCGTGCCGTCGATGTTCCTACAGATACTCACCGAGAACGCCATCATACACGGACTGAAGGGATGGGACGGACACAAAGAGCTGACCATCGACGTACACCGCGAGCAACGCACCACCGTCATCAGCGTAAGCGACAACGGACCGGGCTTCAACGCCTCTAACGGAACGTTCAAGAAGAAGACCGGAATGGGAATCATATCGCAGACCATAGCGATAACCAACATGCATAACAAGAACAAAATACGCTTCGAGATTACCAACATAGAGAACAACGGAACTGTCTGCGGATGCCGTGCCACACTGCGCGTGCCCGACGGAGTGAGGTTCCTATAACAACTAAAAAGAAAAGACTTATGATGAAGATCGTAATTGTAGACGACGACAGAGCTGCCGCTGACGCGCTCGCCCAAAAGTTATCCACCTTCGACGAGACACAGCTATGCGGCATAGCTCTCAACGGCATGGACGGACTGCGCCTCGTGAACGAGACGCGACCCGACGTACTATTCCTCGATATCGAGCTGCCCGACATCTCGGGCATTGAGTTTCTGGAACGTGCCTACATTCTGCCACAATACAAGTGCCGCACGGTGATGTACACCGCGCACGACCGCTTCATGCTGTCGGCATTCCGCAACAAGGCGTTCGACTATCTGATGAAACCCATCGACGACACCGAGCTGCGCAACATCATACGCCGCGTATGCATCGAGATGGCTGGCGTACCCGATGCTGATAACACCTCTGCTGCTCATCAGCCTACCGACACAAGCTCACCAACTACCGACTTTGGCAACTACAACGCGCTTGATGCTGACAACGGCATCACCTGCCGCAACGACGGCAAGTTCATCGTCTACACCAACTCCGTTGACTTCCGACTAGTGGACATACGCGAGATTGGCGTGCTCACCTACAACCGCGAGTTACGCCTGTGGGAGATGACACTCTCCAACCAGAAAGCACCGATACGCCTGAAACGCAACGTTGGCAGCGATGCATTGCTCTCGCTGAACAACCAACTGGTGCGCGTGAGCCAGAAGCACATCATCAACCTCGGCTACCTCATGGAGGTGACAAACAACACCTGCCGCTTCTATCCGCCGTTCGATAAGGTTGAGGATGTGAAGGTGGGACGGCTCTTCCGCAAGAAACTCATCGACCAGTTCTGCAACCTATAAACAACAAAGCAGAACATATCAACAAGAGGTATAATAACAACAAAAGGCAGAAATACGCAATGTATTTCTGCCTTTGTTTTTCTTGTTGTCTGACGGGTGATTACTCAGCTGCAGGAGCAACAACGCGACGCTCAGCGATACGTGCCTTCTTACCAGTAAGGTTGCGGAGGTAGTAGAGCTTAGCGCGACGTACCTTACCGCGCTTGTTCACCTCGATGCTGTCGATGTTCGGCGACTCGATAGGGAAGATACGCTCTACACCTACTGTGCCTGACATCTTACGAACGGTGAAACGTTTCTTGTCTCCGTGACCAGAGATTTTGATAACTACACCACGGTAGAGCTGAATACGCTCCTTTGTACCCTCGATAATTTTGTAAGCGACTGTGATTGTGTCACCTGAACGGAACTCAGGGAACTTCTTGCCGGTTGCAAATGCTTCTTCAGCAACTTTAATTAAATCCATTTCTTTTGATAATTAAATTTGTTTATCGTTCTCGCGCAACATAATCGGGCTACTCATCTTCCCGTCATCGGTTACGCCGAAAAGCGGTTGCAAAGTTACGACTTTTTATTCGTTCGGCAAAATTTTATCAGAAATAATGAGTACCTTTGCACTATGTTTATATAAAGTTTAACATTACACTATTAAAATCAAAACTCACATATAATGAACCGATTACACACCATAAGCCTTTCGGCTGCTGCCCTTGCGCTCGCCCTCGCTTCGTGCTCTACGAAGCAGTACCAGGTAGCATCAGTGGAGCGCACACGCATACTCATCGACTCGCGCTACGACAACAGTACCGACCCAGAGGTGCAGAAAGCCAACGCCGCCCTGCTCGTACACAAGAAGCAGGTGGACGCGGAGATGAACCCCGTGCAGGGCTACGCTGCCACCGACCTGTGGGTGAAACGCCCGGAGAGTCCGCTGTCGAACCTGCTTGCCGACATACTCGTATGGAGCAGCGCGAAGTTCGACGAGCAGCCCGACTTCGCCATATACAACGTAGGCGGAATACGTGCCGCGCTGAGCAAGGGTGCCGTGACACGCGGCAACATACTCGACGTGGCTCCGTTCGAGAACAAGATATGCTTCCTCACGCTCAGCGGCAACGACGTATTGGAGCTGTTCGCGCAGATAGCCATGCGCCACGGCGAGGGATTGAGCCATTCGCTGCGCCTCACCGCTACGGCTGACGGCAAGCTCGTCTCTGCCACTGTCAACGGCAACCCCGTCGACCCCAATGCTAAGTATCGCGTGGCTACACTCGACTACCTGGCACAGGGCAACGACCACATGGAGGCATTCCGCAAGAAGACCGACGTGGTGTCGCCCACGGGCGAAGAGAACAACGTGCGCTTCCTCATAGAGCAGTACTTCAAGGCTGCCAACAACAAAGGCGAAGCGGTGAGCTGCACCGTGGAGGGACGCATGACAATCGTTGAAAAGTAAAAAAGTAAAAGAGTAAAAAAGTAAAAAGAATAGGAGGTATGGGCATCTTGCCCATACCACGCAGCCTAAAAGCTTTTAAAGGTAAAAGAGTAAAAGAGTAAAAAGTAGGAGGTATGGGCATCTTGCCCATACCACGCAGCCTAAAAGCATATAAAAATGAAACGATACATACTTACCATATCCATTGCGCTTGCCACCACGCTCAGCGCGGCAGCGCAGAAGACCATAGAGATACTGCACACCAACGACACGCACAGCTGCATCATGCCGCTCAACCCCAACCTCGCCGACACGCTCGTAGCCGGCAGAGGCGGCTTCATACGCCGCATGGAGATGATACGCCAGGAGCGTGAAGCCAACCCCGACGTGCTCGTCTTCGACTCGGGCGACTTCTCGCAAGGCTCGCCCTACTACACCCTCTTCAAAGGCTCGGTGGAGACGGAGCTGATGTCGGCGATGAAGTACGACGCTGTGGCAATAGGCAACCACGAGTTCGACTTCGGACTGGAGAACATGGCACGCATCTTCCGCGAAGCTAAGTTCCCCATCGTCTGCGCCAACTACGACTTCCGTGGCACCGTCGTCGACGGACTCACCAAGCCCTACATCATACTGAAACGCAACGGCTTGCGCATCGGCGTGTTCGGCATATCGCCGAAGCTCGACGGACTGGTCGACGCGACGAAGTGTGTCGGCGTGAAGTACCTCGACCCCGTAGCCACAGCCGACAAGGTGGCACGCGAGCTGCGCCACGACAAGAAGTGCGACGTGGTGATATGCCTCTCACACCTCGGCTGGGACATGCAGGACGACGTGGACGATGCCGACATGCTCGCACAAAACCACGACATCGACCTCGTGCTCGGCGGACACTCCCACTCCTACTTCACCGAACTGAAGTATGCGCCCAACGCCGACGGCAAGCCAATCCCCGACGACCAGAACGGCAAGCACGCCGTGTTCGTGGGAAAAATAAAACTCAGCGTAGAGAGAAAATAAATGTTAAATGTAATACCTATTTGTAGGTATATCAAGGAAAAACACTACCTTTGCAACTACTACAAAAGTAGGTATCAACAGAAACAATAAACATTTAACAATAACAATTTAAACATTAAAGATTATGGCTTACGTAATTGGTGACGACTGCATCGCATGCGGTACATGTATTGGCGAGTGCCCAGTAGAGGCTATCTCAGAAGGCGAAAAGTATTCAATCAACCCTGACCTCTGCACAGAGTGTGGCACATGCGCAAGCGTTTGCCCGCAGGAGGCTATCAGCCTTGGCGAGTAAGGATTTGATTTCCGATAAATCAAGACATAATGGTCGGTTGGCACAATGCTAACCGACCATTTTCATTTTAACACTTCTGTTTCACCGAACAGCAACGGTTGATAATAAAACATTACAATGCAATCTTTATTGTCACACGCACTTGTTTATATGTCAATTAATTAGTAACTTTGCGTTGTAATACATCAATAACAGAATATATTCAAGCGGAACAATACAAATTCAAGCAAAACGAATAAACAACTAATTATAAACAACTAAAAAACCAAGCATTATGATTAAACATCTACGCTTTTTCATGCTTAACCTGCTCGTGCTCGTTAGCGCAGCGGTTATGGCGCAGACGACCATCGACTTTACAAAGCTAACGTGGTCAAATCCTTTAGTACAGTCTCCCTACACATTCTCTGCAGATAAGAATAGCGGAAGCACTGCACCTACACAAAACCCAAACTCTAAAGACATCCGTCTTTATGCCAAAAACTCACTCACCATCTCTACAAGCAGTGGGAAAATATGCAAAATCGTTTTTCATATTTCTACTAATGGATTGAAGCAGTGGGCAGATTTTACACCTAACAACGGTTCAGTAACTGTATCAAAAGAAAAACAAACCGCAACATGGGAGAATGCAGAAGGAGCCACTTCTGTTACTTTTACTGTTGGAGCCAAATGTAAATATGGTACAGCAGCAACAACTAAAGCTGGTCAATTCTTCTTTAACAGCGTTGACATAACAGAACTTGGCGGTACTTCCTCAACAAGCACATCGCTCACCTTCGGTGCGGACGTTGACGGCAAGACATTCACCGTACGTCAGGGCGACAGCTTCGCCGACAAGACGGCTACCGTTACTCCGACTGACGCGAAAGGCTCTATCAGCTACGCAAGCGACAACGAAGAGGCTATCAGCGTGAACCCCACAACTGGTGCAGTATCATTCCTCGCTTTCGGAAAGGCGACCATCACAGCCACATTCACTCCAGAGAAAGGATATCTCGGTTCGTCGGCTTCTTACACCATCAACTACCGCCAGGCTGCCGACCCGACAAAGGTGGTTTTCGACACCAACGAGGGCGCTTTCGACTGCTTCGGCAATGAAAACAAATACAAGGAGGGCGAGTTCGACTTCGTAGACATGAACGGCGATAGATACACCTTCACCGTTCACAACGCTATGCTCAACAACTACGAGGGCGGCTTGCAGCTGAAGAAAGTTTCTGCCTCTGACGCTACACAGCAGGGCTACGTAGTTTCACCGACATTCAGCAAGTTCCCATACGGCTACCGCGTAACCGTGAAGTACAAGGACCAGAATGCTCCTGAACTCGAATGCCCGGGCCATGAGAAAGAAGTTAGCTCACAAGACGATGCAAACGGCACAGCGTACATGGACGTACCATTCGCTGACGGCACATTCAAGCTCTTAGGCGGAAGCCAGGTAGCTTACGTCCAGAGCATCGAGCTTACTCCGCTTGCTAAGAAGGAGGCTACTACGATGACATTCCCACAGGAAGAGTACACACTCAACATCGGTGACGGCTTCACCGCTCCTACAGCAACAGTGAAGGGCGAGGACGGCAAGACTATCGAGGGTCTCAAACTCCTCTACACCAGCGACAACGAAGACATCGCATTGGTAGACGAGAACACTGGCGAAGTGCTCCTCGGCGACAAGGAAGGCACTGCCACCATCACAGCCTACTTCTACGGCAACGAGAAGTATGCGGCTTGCCAGGCTTCTTACAAGATTAACTTAACAAAGAAGCAGCCGCAGCCCGTAACGATGACATTCCCGCAGGACGTTTACACCTGCTACACCGACGAGGCTCCGCTCTTCGACGGCTTCAAGCCGACCATCAAGGACGAGGCTGGCAACGAACTCAACCTCCCCGTTAAATACTCAAGCAGCAACACAGACTTCTGCATGGTAACCGGTAGCGGCACGGTGCTGCTCTCGCAGAACCCGGGCGAAGTGACCATCACAGCCAAGTTCGCCGGCAACGACGACTATCTGCCGGCTCAGGCTTCGTACGTCATTAAGGTGATCAAGAAGGAGAAGAAGGACGCAGGCATCTCGTTCGAAGACACAATGATAATGATAGACCTTGCAAACCCGAACACAACTGTTAAGGACCTCGGCTTCCTGAATCCGAACAACCTCGCAGTGACATACTCTTCCAACAAGACTGACGTTGCAGAGGTTGACACAGAGGGCAACGTGACACTGAAGAAGGCTGGTCGCGTGAACATCGACGTTACATTCGCAGGCAACGACGAGTACAAGGCAGCTTCTGCTTCTTGCACACTCATCGTCAACGACTACCGCACCACACCAGAACTCTCGTTCGACCAGGAGGAGTACACAGCCAACATGCGTGAGGGTAACACCTTCAGCGGTGCTACACTCTACAACGAATTAGAGGTTGCTCCACTCTCATACACCAGCTCTAACGAAGAAGTGGCAGAGGTGGCAGCCAATGGCGTTGTAATACTTCGCAGCACGGGCGAGACAACAATCACCGTATGGTTCGCTGGCGACAAGAACTTCAAGGCAGCTTCGGCTTCGTACAAGCTCAAGGTTGTCGACGAGGTGGTTAACGGCATCCAGGGTATCACCATCGACAACATGCCGGAGGACGCAAAGGTTTACAATCTCAACGGTCAGCGCGTGAACACAAAGGCTCTCAAGAGCGGTGTCTACGTAGTGAACGGCAAGAAAGTAGTGCTGAAGTAAGTGCTGCTTTAGCTGTGCTAAAGTGCTACTTTAAGACAGTTAAAGCGTTACTTTATAGATACTAAAGCGTAGCTTTATTCATAAACTTACGGAAACCACAGCACCTTGTTTGGTGCTGTGGTTTCTTTCGTTTTGCCACCGCTCGCGTTCGCCACCCAATCGGATTCCGTTCGCCACCCGATCAGATTCCGTTCGCCACCCGATTGGATTCCGTTCGCCACCCGATCAGATTCCGTTCGGTGAACGATGACTTGCATAGGCTTTCTACACATGTAAACTATGTATATAATACTCAACTACTTATCACTGAAACGCGCACACATTGTTGACATACATCAAAAAATTGCGTGTTTGGGTTGCAAAAGCGCAAGAAAAGCGCGATAAAACTTGGCGATGTGCCTCAAAATCAATACCTTTGCAATGTTTTTCATGGTATTAGATTTAAGGTTAACAAAGGTTGGGACTCGGCGGAGCCCCTTTTTTTGTGCCCATAGGCTAAGTACGCAGCACTTTTTGATGACTTTATTTAGTGACTTTATTATTGCTATCCAGTAAACAAAAAAATAAACACGCTTATTTTGTATTGTCTTCAATTTGCACTAACTTTGTAATTTGAAAAAGAAAAGCAAAAAACCGAAGATATGAAGATTCTAACAGGAGCTCAAATCAGAGAGCTCGACAAATATACAATCGAACACGAACCCATAGCATCCATCGACCTCATGGAGCGTTCGGCAAGAGCCATCTGCAACGCCATCTGCGAGCAGTGGACACAGTCGACACCTATCGTAGTGTTCGCCGGTCCGGGCAACAACGGCGGCGACGCACTCGCCATGTCGCGTATGCTCGCAGAGAAAGGGTACGTGGTGGATGTGTTCCTCTTCAACATACACAACCACCTATCGGAGGAATGCGCAAAAAATCGCGACCGCATCATCGGCGAAGGCTTAGTGCGTAAGTTCACAGAGATAACTGCCAACTTCGAACCGCCACAACTCACCGAGAAGACGCTCGTCGTAGACGGACTCTTCGGGTCGGGACTGAAGGAACCGCTGATTGGTGGCTTCGCCTCACTCGTGAAGTACATCAACCAGTCGCCCTCGCAAGTGGTGAGCATCGACATACCATCGGGATTGATGACAGAGAGCAATCACCCACAGGAGGAACCTGCCGTGGTGAAGGCAAACGTGACACTGACGCTGCACATCAAGAAGCTCGCCATGTTCTTCGCCGACTGCCAGCAGTACTTAGGCGAGGTGCGCACACTCGACATACGCCTCTCGAAATACTTCATCGACACATTCCCCTCGCTATACGACACCACTGAGACCTCGTACATCAAAGGCCTGATGCTGAAACGCGACGACTTCGCACACAAAGGCTCCATGGGCAACGCGCTGCTCATAGCCGGCAGTCGCGGCATGGCGGGCGCAGCAATACTCGCCTCGAAGGCGTGTATGCGTAGCGGCGCAGGAAAGGTGACGGCACTCACACCGCAGTGCAACCTGAACATCATGCAGATGGCTGTGCCGGAGGCTATATGCCTCGTCGACCGCGAGAACTACTACTCGGAGGCTATCGACACCGACTGCTATCAAGCCGTGGGCATCGGTCCGGGACTGGGCAAGGAGGAGAGCACCGCGCTCGCACTCATGTCGCAGCTGCAGCAGACCAACTGCCCCATAGTGCTCGATGCCGACGCGCTGAACATGCTCGGCGCACACGGCTCGTGGGTGCAGCAGCTGCCTAACAACATGATTATGACACCACACCCGCGCGAGTTCGACCGACTCGCTGGCAGACGCATCACCTCCGACTACGACCGCCTCACATTCGCACGCGACATGGCACGCGACCTCTGCGCGTATATCATACTGAAAGGTCACTACTCGGCACTCTGCCTGCCCGACGGAGGCGTGGTGTTCAACACCACCGGCAACTCCGGAATGGCAACCGCCGGCAGCGGCGACGTGCTCACCGGCATCATCACCGCACTGCTCGCACGTGGCTACTCGCGCAAGAACGCCTGCCTCATGGGCATGTATCTGCACGGAATGGCAGGCGATATCGCTGCCAAGCGCGTAGGCAAAGAGAGTCTGATAGCAAGCGACATCATCGACAGTCTGCCCGAAGCATTCAAGAACTTAGAGAAATAGAATATGAAACACATCCTTTCAACACTAATCCTCGCCGCACTCACCACCCTACCAACGTTCGCAGGCGGCAAGAAGGAGGCTGACGGACTCGTCTACTACCTCCCGAAAACGGCAGTGCGTGTGCACGTGCTCGTAGAGAAAAGCGTCACCACACCCGGACAGCTCAACGAGTACTCGGATCTTTACTTCAAGACCGCAGCACCGCAGGTGACAACAACCGACTACCGCATCGTTGGCGTAACGTTCAGCACAACAGCTATGCGCGACGAGAGTCAGCGCCACGTCATCGGCATCGACAAAAAGCACACTGTGCTGTCGGTAGACTGCGACGCAAACGGTGTGCTGCGCGCCATCAACACAAAGGCACCGGCAGCAAAGGAGGAGGAACCATTCCGCCCCGCACCAAAGGCGAAGCCGCTCAATCCGCGCGACTATATGAGCCAGGACATCCTCGCCGCAGCCAACCAGCCAAAGATGGCACAACTCGTGGCACAGGAGATATACGACGTGCGCGACTCGCGCAACTTGCTCTCGCGTGGCGAAGCCGACTTCATGCCGAAGGATGGCGAGCAGCTCCGACTGATGTACGAGCAGCTGAACCGTCAGGAGCGCGCACTCATGCAGCTCTTCCAGGGCACCACAACGGTAGACACAACAGAGTATGTCGTAACGCTCGTACCCGAGAAGAAGGCACAGCACGTCATGGCGTTCCGCTTCTCGAAGAAGTTCGGACTCTCTACCACCGACGACCTCTCTGGCGAGCCCTACTACGTGGATATAGCAGAGGAGAACGTGACGGCAGAACCGCCCGTCGTGCACGAAATGGCTAATAAACTGAAAGACGAACTGCAACTCGCAGTGTGTTTGCCCGGAAAGATACGTCTCACACTCTCGAACAACGACAAGAAGATAGCTCGCTACGAGATGTGGGCAGCACAGTTCGGAAAGATAGAAATGCTCAACGGAGCTCTCTTCGGCAAGAAACTAACATCGAAGATACTGCTCGACAGCGCAACGGGAGCAGTCACAGAGCTGACAACCGAACCGCTCGAATAGCACCGACAGTAGACCGACACGGTTATTAAACCATATAAATAAAAAGCAGCGAAGACACAAAAGTCTTCGCTGCTTTTATTTGTTCGAATCATTATTTCTTATTTCTGTTGGCACGCTGCTCGCGATACTTCGCCTTCTGACGTGCCGAACCACTACCATGGGCACCTGTGATGTATTTCTTCTTCTTTGCCTTGGTCTTTACTTTGCCGTCATCATCTTTTCTGCTCGACGCTCCACCACGGCCCCATGAAATGCCATTAGCAATGATTGCGTCAATATCGTCACCTTTGCTCATATCTTTCTTTATTAGTTATTCAAATCTTTTATATGGTGAAAACCTCAAGATATATCAACATCTCAACCTCTCACCACTTCAACCCATCAGATTAATGATGGAAGAGGCGCACACCGGTGAACGCCATTGTGATGCCATACTTGTCGCAGGTATCAATAACATTGTCGTCGCGAACCGATCCGCCTGCCTGTGCGATGTACTCTACACCGCTCTTATGCGCACGCTCGATGTTGTCGCCGAACGGGAAGAACGCATCTGAGCCGAGTGCCACGCCGCGGTTCTCTGCTATCCATGCCTTCTTCTCCTCCATGGTGAGCACCTCGGGCTTCTCCTTGAAGAAGAGCTGCCATGTGCCGTCGCGCAGCACGTCGTCGTGGTCCTCAGAGATGTACACGTCGATGGTGTTGTCGCGGTCGGCGCGACGGATGCCGTCAACGAACGGAAGGTTCATCACCTTCGGGTGCTGACGCAACCACCAGATGTCTGCCTTGTTGCCAGCGAGGCGTGTGCAGTGGATGCGGCTCTGCTGACCGGCACCGATGCCGATAGCCTGACCGTCCTTCACGTAGCATACAGAGTTCGACTGCGTGTACTTCAGTGTGATGAGCGAGATGATGAGGTCGCGGATAGCTTCCTCGGTGAAATTCTTCGACTTTGTAGGTATGTTCTCGAACAGTGCAGGGTCGTCGAGGCGCACCTCGTTGCGTCCCTGTTCGAACGTCACGCCGAACACCTGCTTGCGCTCAATTGGAGCCGGCACGTAGTTCGGGTCAATCTTTATTACGTTATATGTGCCCTTGCGCTTCGCACGGAGGATTTCGAGAGCCTCGTCGGTGAAGTCGGGAGCAATAACACCGTCGCTCACCTCACGCTTGATGAGTGTAGCGGTAGCGGCGTCGCAGGTGTCGCTGAGTGCCACGAAGTCGCCGTAAGAGCTCATGCGGTCGGCACCACGAGCACGGGCATACGCACATGCAATCGGAGAGAGCTCCATTTTCACGTCGTCAACGAAGTACACCTTCTTCAGAGTGTCGCTCAAAGGCAGACCAACAGCGGCTCCTGCAGGCGATACGTGCTTGAACGATGCTGCAGAGGGCAGACCGGTTGCAGCCTTCAGCTCCTTAACGAGCTGCCAAGAGTTGAACGCGTCGAGGAAGTTGATGTAGCCTGGACGACCGTTAAGTACTTCGATGGGGAGTTCGCCTTCTTCCATGTAAATGCGTGAAGGCTTCTGGTTCGGATTGCATCCGTACTTGAGTGCTAATTCTTTCATATAGTAATTATAAGAATGAGAAATCTTTCTAACTGCAAAATTACTACTTTTCGACTAAATTCTGCGCTTTTAAACACATTATTTTAAAAGCGAAGGGAAATCAAAGGGGGCGCAGGTATCCCAGGGGGTGCAGTTGTCCCAGGGGGTGCAGTTGTCTCAACTGCACCGATATTTCTAAAACGCATACTTCTTTGTTGGTGCAGTTCTTGCTCTGGCAAGCGGCAAAGCCGAGCGGAGACAACTGCACCCCCTGAGATAACAATACCCCTTAACAAAAAAAAATCCCCGCAGTCCCGAAGGACCACGAGGAAACACCCCTGTGGGCGTTGACGGATTCGAACCGCCGACCCTCTGCTTGTAAGGCAGATGCTCTAAACCAGCTGAGCTAAACGCCCGATATATTGTATCGGTTGCTTTAAAGTATTGCTTAGTTCCTTAAAGCGAGTGCAAAGGTATGGCTTTTTTGTGAAACCACCAAATGTTTCTACAAGTTTTTTCAAAAAAAGTTTGTTTTTGTTGCATTTTAGGGTGTTTTGCTGAGAAGAAACTCCCACAGATGTCACAGATTCTCACAGATGGTGCGTGTTTGGAATTCTATGAATTCTGCGTTCTGTGGGAATACAGTTCTCCCACGGATTGCACTGATCAACACAGATGGTTGGTTGCGTTAGTGGCTGCGTGGGTACGGCAGGATGCCATACCCTCCTACATCTGTGTAAATCCGTGCTATCTGTGGGAGACCCTTCTCTACAAGAAGGTTCTGTGCAGATCTGTGAAATCTGTGGGAGAAAATCGCAGTAAGAAGGCTGCGTGGGTATGGCAAGGATGCCATACCCTCCTACATCTGTGTAAATCTGTGAAATCTGTGGGAGGAAATCACAGTAAGAAGGTTCTGTGCAGATCTGTGAAATCTGTGGGAGGAAATCACAGTAAGAAGGTTCTGTGCAGATCTGTGAAATCTGTGGGAGGAAATCACAGCGAGAAGGTTCTGTGAATTCTGTGAATTCTGTGGGAGGAAATCAGCTTGGTTGGTGCAGCTGAGACAGCTGCACCCCCTGAGAGTTAGCTGCGTGGGTATGGCAAGGATGCCATACCCTCCTACAGTTAGTCCTTTTCGATAAGCACGGTGGCGTAGGCGGAGATGCCCTCCATACGACCGGTGAAGCCAAGTTTCTCTGTAGTTGTTGCCTTGATTGACACGTTGTCGATGTCGGTCTGCATCACGTCGGAGAGGCAGCGTTGCATCTCAGGTATGTGCGGATTGAGCTTCGGACGCTCGGCACACACCGTAGCGTCTACGTTACCGATGCGGTAGCCCTTGGTAGCGATGAGGTCGACGGTCTTGCGCAGCAGTATCTTACTATCGACGTTGAGCGTCTCGGCAGCCGTATCGGGGAAGTGATAGCCAATGTCGCGCATGTTGGCAGCACCGAGCAGTGCGTCGCAGATGGCGTGGATGAGCACGTCGGCGTCGCTATGTCCGAGCAAGCCGAGTTCGTAGTCGAGGCGGATGCCGCCGAGCCACAGCTCGCGACCCTCCACCAGTTTGTGGACATCATATCCTAATCCGGTTCTTATCTTCATATTATCTACGCTTGAAGAGGTCCTTTATTCCGTCCATATCGAACGACAGCGAGAAGCGCAGCGTCTGATCGAGCGGGTTCGACTTTGCGGTGGCGATGACGTAGCCGGCATCGAGCGAGAAGACGCTCATGCGGAAGCCTGCGCCCACGGTGAAGTACTTGCGATTACCCTTGTTCTCCGACTCGTGGTGGTAGCCGGCGCGCACCGAGAACTTATCGTTGTAGACATACTCGGCACCAAGGCTCCAGCGTATCTCCTGCATCTCCTCCTTAAATCCGCCAGGTGCGTCGCCGAAGCTCTTGAACACACCACTGATTGACGAGAGGTCGTAGTAGTCCTTACGCTTGCGCTGCTCGAACTCCTCGTTTGTCTCGCCCTCGTTCTTCACCGGCATGGTGGGCACGAGCGGTTTGTTGGCATCGGCAGCGATGGTAATACGGTTGTACTCGTCAAGCGGAATCATCAGCGACGCACCGAGACGCAGGTTGGCAGGGATAAACTCCGACTCGTCGGTGCCACCGAAGTTGATTTTAGAACCGATGTTCGACATATTAAGACCAAAGCCGAGCTGACACTCGCGCTGTCCGATGTTGATGTAATTCTGATAGTAGGCAGCGAGGTCTACGGCGAATGCCGAGCCTGGCGACGTGTCCGACGTATAGTCGTAGGTAAGGTCGGAGTAGATCCAGCGCACGGCTGCAGCGATAGAGAACTTCTCGCTGAGCATGATTGAGTAAGCCACGTCGAGCGACATCTCGTACGGATTGATGGTCATCGAGTTGTCGTCTGTAGCTCCCATATTGGTGTACACCTCGCCGAGCGAGAAGTAGCGCAATGATGCCGATACGGCAGAGTAGTCGCCGATGCGATAGTAGCCTGCGAGATAGGCAAGATCTATGTCGCTCACGACGCGGCGCAACCACGGAGTATAGTTGAGCGATACGCCGGCGCGTGAGATGGTGAACGGATACTTCGCCGGGTTCCAGTACTGCGACACTACGTCGGGGTCGGTAGCCGCACCGATGTCGCCCATACCGCCGGCGCGTGCGTCAGGTGCTATCGACTGCGAAGTCACCGACGAGGTCTCCGGTCGGAACATATCCTGCTTCTCCTGAGCGGCTGCAGGCAGCGTAATGAGTGCGGCGAAGAGTAGTGCCGCCAACTTCTGTGTTAGTTTCATCTTCTTTGTTATTATTATATTTCGGGCGTACTGCGCTGCACGTAACGACCGACGCGCCCGTTATTATAAACGCCCGAACTACTTAATTATTGCCTACAACGATAAGTTTCTTGGCTTTTGATATGCGTGTGGAGCCTTCAGAGGTGAGGTGAACGCGGTAGAGATACACTCCAGTCTGCAAGCGCGAACCTCCATCGATGGTCAGATCCCAGGGCACGGTATATGTACTTGTAGCACTCACACCGCTCTCCTCGTGTCGCCAGAGGAGGCGTCCGCTCACGTCGAACACGTCGATGATGACACCAAGTTCTGCGCCCGTACGGTCGTGACTGATGATGAATGTCGTCTGCTCGCGCGCAGGGTTATTGGTGCAGCCTATCGAGAACGACGGTTTCTGACTCTGAACGACGTGGAACGTAAGCTCGGCTGTGGAGTAGTTGTTCAGAATGTCCCACGCACGGAACTGCAGTTTGTGCGGTCCCACCTCCAGTTGCGGTATATTATAATATGTGGAGCCGGAGGTGTACGAACCGAAGTCGTACTGGAAGTTGTCGTTGAGCGAGTAGGTCATCTCCATCTTTCCGTCAATGATGAGCTGCATGTCGTGTCCGATGCCAGCTCCCGAGGCGTTAATGCCGTCCTTATCCTTCAGTTCAGCCACGAAGTAAGGCGTAGAGTTCACGCGGTCGCCGTTGCTGAACGATGGCGAGTTGAGGTAGCAATAGATGGACGGACCGACGGAGTCGTTCTGTGCTATGTCGCTGCCGCCCACCATGAAACGCTCGCTGTAGCCATGCGCCGTGAGCGTGTGGTCGTCGTTGATGGCGAAGGCGTTGATGAGTCCCGACTGATTGGAGTAGTTGATATCCTTCGGCACTGCGAACGTCATTGAGAAGCGTCCGTTAGTGATGCGGTCGTCGCCCGAGAAGATTGTCTTCGTGCGGTCGGTGTACTCGAACGCCTCGTCAGCCTCCTTAGGCTGATTGAGATGGCAAGTGATTGTTTCGAGATTGTCGCGCACCGTGAGCGATACGATTCCGTTGAAGTCGTCGTTGTTCTCCACGTGTCCGGCTATGGTGACGAGCGAACCTGCCTTCATCGCCACCTCAGCGTTCGCCTTTGTCAGGTCGACCCCGTTGATAGAGTCGATAATGATGTGCGCTGTGGGCAGATGCAGACGTAGTGCAGGGTCGCCGAGCAACGAGTACTGCAGCGAGTTTTCTGCCAGACTCTTTCCGTTCATTTCGTTCTTCGCACGGCGCACAGCCTCGCCGAGGGCTATCGGTTTGCCGTCAGTCTCATAGGTGAGTACATGTTTCATAAACGCCGAGTTGAGCGTGGTGTTGTACGAAGCATACACGGTGCGCGTGGTGCCATAGAACGCCATTGCTCCGCCCTTAGAGTTGAGCAGTGCCGTCTCGCCGATAGTAGCCTCGCCGTTGTCGAACGGCATGATATCGCACGAGGCTGTAACCCATAGTGGCATGTTCTTATTTGTGAACTCAGCGAAGTCGCTTATGCCGAGCACCTTCTCGTGCGAGATAAGAATCTCGGAGCCGTGTCCTGCATAATCCATGATGAGTGCGCCCTGCTGCTGTTGCTTCTTTACGACGTTCGTCACCTCGGGATAGCTATTGCCCGCGGCACCAGCCTGCATCTTGTAGGCATCCCACATCACCTTCTTCACAACATACTGCGGATGTGCCGCTGCCACTTGGTTAGCCACAAGATTGGCATCCTTCATGTGCAGATTGCTATCGCCGTCATCGCCCATGAACATTATCGTGTTCTGCCACGAACCACCGTTGCTATTCTCGGCGTAGTTGATGGTCTTGTCCACCATTATCTTCGCCTCCGCATCGCTCACTACAGGGAAACGTCCCACGCCGATGTCGAGTTTGTCGACATACATCGGTTTCAAACCTTCGCCGTCGTCGAGCATAGCATGGAAACTGTCGTCGATGTAGCAGACATGACGGTCGTATGAGTTCTCGCTCTCGAACGCCAAGAGATAGTCGTCGGTGCTCTTACCCGTGTTGTGAGATGTAATCATGCGGTTGTCCCACAGACAGTCGCCGAAGAGCAACAAGTACTTCGGACGGTCGTTCTCACCAGTGGAACGGTCGTAGAGCATCTTCATGTAGCGGCGGTACGCCGAAGCATCGGGGGTACCACTCGAGAACTCATTATAGAGTTCGTCGGCAGGCACAAGGTTCACCGTCATCGAGTCGTGCTGCTCGTGGAACGCCTTCAGTCGCTGCGCCTGCTTCAGCAGTTTCTGCGACGTAGGTATGATAATCACCAAGTCGGCTTGTGGGTCGGCATGGTGGTTCTGGTTCATTATGTTGTACACGTAATTAGGTACGGGGAAGGTAGCAGTCTTGAGGTCGGGCAGTGGGCGCGGCTTGTTCCACGCCATCGACACCATGTCGAGGCGCATCGGATTAGAACCGCTAAGCACCGAGAGTTTCACCTTCGCCGTGCCCTTCACGGCTGGTACGCGGTAGGTGCCACGACTCTCGCAGCCGTAGATGTAACTATTGTTGGAGTTAGAGGTCTGCAACGTGCCCACGATGGAGTCGTTGTACTCCACTTGCACCTTGCAGTAGTTGCTCGACGTTACCACAACGTAGAGATTGCCCTTCGTGGCGTTGGGGTTCTCGGGGATGTCGACAGTCGTGTATGAGCCTTGCGATACCTGCTGCGCACTGAAAAAGTTGCGTCCACCCTTGTACCATGAGTAGCCATCCTGCTCATGCAGGTCGTGATAGAAGTCGGGTGAGGGGTAGAACGAAGCGACGAACGTGTTGTAGTCTACCTTCGCAGGCTCAGACGATGTGTCCTCGGTGAGGAAGTAATAGCCATAGTTGGAGTAGTAGTTGCGCGTTCGGCGTTCGGCAGTTTCGGTCTCCCACGACACTGGACCGCGAGCGTAGAAGAGTCGCTTGCCATCCACCTCGCAGGTGGGCACTTCCTTCAGGTCGTCCTGCTCCACAAGGTCTTTCGCTTCGAGTGTCTCGTTGATTAGATTTCCGCCATATCCATATATCTTCACCTTATTAATATCGGTGAAGCCCGCCTGACGCACGAGTGCCGAGGTGAGCTGATAAATACCCGACTCTGCCACACTTATCTTCGCCCAACGTCCCTCGCGTAGTACGCTCTGCTTGGCATAGCGTTTTGCCACAGGCAGCGTGTCCCACACGTTCACCTGAGCATCTGCACGCACGGCTCCTGCGCTCAACGCCGCCTTGCGGTGCACGTCGTCCTTGGCACGTGCCTCGCAGCGCAACATGAAACTCACGAGCTGCTTGTAGCGTCCGTCGCGGTACACCACGGGGTTGACGGTTGTGAGGAGCGACGCTCGCTTGCGGTCGTACGTCACGTGGGTCTCCACACGTGGCTCTGCGTCGGGCAGCTCGCTCTCGATGCGCTTGTAGTTCGCCACATCCGTAGCTCGCATGTCCGCATACTCAGGATAGACAACGCTGACAGTGTACACGGAGTCGCGCCACGCTTCGGGCAGAGGCGTGACGTGTGTGAACTGCGGTGCGTACAAGGTATCGACACGCAGCTCATCGGCTGTGAGGTGGAAGAACTGCTGGGCACTTGCGGGTAGCACTGCGCAGACTGTCAGCAGCATTAATATGGTATGGCGTAATTTCATGTCTTTTCTTTATTTGTTTCCACAAGTGTTAGGAACCGCATTATCCAACGGATAGTACCGTGTGTCCTACAAGAACGTTTATACTCCCACGGATTTCACGGATGAACACAGATGTTTGGTGTAAGTACACCCACGGAATTCACAGAACTCACAGAAGTTTGGATGGCTGCGTGGGCATGGCAGGAATGCCATACCCTCATATATCTGTGTACATCTGTGACATCTGTGGGAGAATATCTTAGCAGTCCCTTCTGTGACATCTGTGGGAGAATATCTTAGCAGTCCATTCCGTGAAATCTGTGTATTCTGTGGGAGAACTTCCCCTGCAGTTCTACTTGCAGCTGAACTCCAGCACTTTGCGGTCTTCGAGGTAGCCCTCCAGCTTGTCGTCGATGTTCACCGGACCCACGCCTGCGGGTGTACCAGTGAATAGAATATCGCCGGTCTTCAGCGTGAAGAACTGCGAGATGTACGCGATCAGCTCGTCTACACGATAGAGCATGTCGCTGGTACATCCCTCCTGCACGGTCTTGCCGTTGATGTCGAGGTGGAAATGGATTGCCTGCACGTCGCGGAACTTCTCCAACGGCACCCAGTCGCCTATCGCAGCCGAACCATCAAAGCCCTTGCACAGTTCCCACGGCTTACCCTCGGCGCGCAACTTCTTCTGCAACTCGCGTGCGGTGAAGTCGATGCCCACCGTCACGGCATCGTAATAACGCGGAGCGAAACGCTCAGAGATAGTCTTGCCGAGGCGCGAAATGCGCACAACAAGCTCAGTCTCATAGTCGATGCGTCCGAGGTGATCGGGGATGAAGAATGGCTTGTGATCCTTCAGCAGTGCCGAGTCGGCTTTTGTAAAGATAACGGGCTCCTCTGGTTTATATAACGCACCATGCAGCTCTTTATTGTGTTCGAGGTAGTTCATACCTACAGCAAATATCTTCATAAGCAATGAAAATTAAAAAGCCGCAGAAGGCTATTCACCCTCTACGGCTCCAATATTAATTATGCGTAATTGATTTCTCTAATTACTCAGCAGCAAGAGTGAAGCGCTTGTAAGCCTCGATCTTCAGATCCTTGTCCTGAGACTTGAGATAGCCAGCAACGTTCTGCTTAGCTTCGTCGCCGAACTGGAACTCCTGGTTAACGAGGCAAACCTCCTTGAGGAACTTTGCAACGCGACCCTTAGCGATGTTCTCAATCATTGTCGGGTTGAGCTTAGCTGTAGCCTCAGCGCCTACAGTCTCCTTGATCTCGCGGAACTTAGCTACGTCCTCTGCTGTGATCCAGCCCTTGCCCTGGTTAGACTCGATGTGATCCTCAGAGTCGAAGTGGTTCGGGTTGAGACCAGCCTTGTGGAGAGCAGCGTTCACTGCCTTCTCTACGAGCTCTTCCTTAGTCTTCTCAACAGCTACCTTGAACTCCTCGTTCTTCATATCCTCAGAGATTGAGCTTTCGTCGAGTGCGAGCGGCTTCATAGCAGCTACCTGCATAGCGATCTTGTGACCAACCTCAGCGTTCTCCTTGTTGAGCTGCACCATTGTGCAGAGAGTGTGCTTGTTCATGTGGTCGTAAACCTCTACGTTCTCACCCTCGAGTACGCAGTAGCCGTCGAGTTCCATCTTCTCGCCAGTGATACCAGAGCGTGCTGTAACAGCAGCCTGAACGTCAGACTCGCCGAGAGCCAAAGCCTTAACCTCGTCGAGAGTCTGAGCCTTAGCAGCGATAGCAGCGTCGAGGATATCAGATGTGAGCTTGATGAAGTCAGCACCATTAGCCACGAAGTCGGTCTCACACTTGAGAGCGATGATAGCAGCGAAACTGCCTACCTTTTTAACGAGTACGCAACCGTTAGATGTCTCGCGGTCTGAACGCTTTGCAGCGATAGCGAGTCCACGCTCACGGAGCAAATCCTTTGCCTTATCGAAATCACCTTCTGCCTCTGTCAGAGCCTTCTTTACGTCTGCAAGACCAGCACCTGTCATAGCGCGAAGTTTCTTGATGTCTTCAATTGAAACAGCCATTTTTCTTAAGTTATTAATTAATTATTAATTATTGATGATTGATTGCTTTTTAACCTAAAAATCGGAAATTCTCCATTCCAAAATCTTGATTTACGAATTAAAGAATTTCCGATTTATATGTATTATAGTTGCTTACTCAGCAGCCTCAGCCTCTTCCTTGCGAGCCTTGCGAGGAGCCTTGCCCTCCTTCTGCTCAGCAGCAGCCTTCTCGTCAGCCTTCTCTACCTTGCGCTCCTCAAGACCTTCTGCGATAGCACCGCAGCAAGCTGAGAGAACTACGTCGATAGAATCCTTAGCGTCGTCGTTAGCCGGGATGATGTAGTCGATGTTGCGTGGGTCAGAGTTGGTGTCAACCATAGCGAACACAGGGATACCGAGGCGGTTAGCCTCGCGCACTGCGATGTTCTCCTTCATCACGTCGACAACGAACAAAGCACTCGGGAGGCGAGTCAAGTCAGCGATAGAACCGAGGTTCTTCTCCAGCTTAGCGCGCTGACGTGTCACCTGCAGAAGCTCACGCTTAGAGAGCTTTGAGAATGTACCGTCGTTCATGAGCTTGTCGATGTTCGCCATTTTCTTAACAGCCTTGCGGATTGTCGGGAAGTTGGTGAGCATACCGCCCGGCCAACGCTCGATAACGTAAGGCATGTTTACGCTCGCTGCTTTCTCAGCAACTACGTCCTTAGCTTGTTTTTTAGTAGCGACGAACAGGATCTTCTTGCCTGACTTTGCGATCTGCTTGAGAGCCTCTGCAGCCTCGTCAACCTTAGCTACGGTCTTGTGCAAATCGATGATATGAATACCATTGCGCTCCATGAAGATATAAGGAGCCATTGCCGGATTCCACTTACGACGGAGGTGGCCAAAGTGACAGCCTGCCTCTAACAACTGGTCAAAATTAGTTCTTGACATTTTCTTTGTTTGTTTAAATTGTTTACTTTCCTTTGAGTTGAATTGAACCAGCCCACGAGTAACGAATGTTCGGTCTCGCGAGTTTGGATGCTAAACGTTGTCCGGAGCATTCTAAGCCACTGCTTCAGGCAGCAGCATAGAAAGACACCAAGACTGTTTGTTGATATTAACGCTTGCTGAACTGGAAGCGACGGCGTGCCTTCGGCTGACCCGGCTTCTTACGTTCAACCTCACGAGCGTCGCGTGTGAGGAAGCCCTGCACCTTGAGAGTCTTCTTGTCCTCAGCGTTAACCTTAACGAGTGCGCGAGCGATAGCGAGGCGAAGAGCCTGGCCCTGACCTGTGAAGCCGCCACCGTCGAGGTTTACCTTGATGTCATATTTCTCTTCCACACCGAGCAGGAGCAGCGGCTGCTTAACAACGTACTGCAGGATTGCTGATGGGAAATACTTTGTGAGTTCTTCCTTATTGATAGTGATCTTACCGGTGCCCTCTGTGAGATATACACGAGCTACGGCACTCTTACGGCGACCAATTGCATTAATCATTTCCATGTCTTATGCTTTATTTATACTGGTTAATATCGATAGCCTTCGGCTGCTGTGCCTCGTGCTTGTGCTCTGTACCGTCATAGATATAGAGGTTGTCGAGAAGACGACGACCGAGCGGACCCTTCGGGAGCATACCCTTCACAGCGTGACGGATAATCTTGTCCATACCGTCCGGACGCTTGCGGAGCTCTGCCGGAGTGTTGAAGCGCTGTCCACCAGGATAGCCAGTATAACGTGTGTAGACCTTGTCAGTTTCCTTCTTACCTGTGAAAACTGCCTTAGCAGCGTTGATGATGATAACGTTGTCACCGCAGTCTACGTGCGGAGTGAAAGTAGGCTTGTACTTTCCGCGGATGAGCTTTGCTACCTTAGAGCAGAGACGACCTACAACCTGGTCTGTGGCATCGATAACCACCCACTCCTTCTTAGCTGTTTCCTTGTTAACGGAAATAGTCTTGTAACTTAAAGTGTTCATTTTTTTAATTAAAATATTACTACTAAAAAACATTTATTTTTCTTGCACGAGCGATTCACTAACCACGCCGTCTGGCCTTTTCGACAAACGCTATTAACACCCTCATGCAGGGGACTCTAAGTGTATCCCCAAATAATCGGTCTGCAAAATTACACATTTTTTATTATATAGAAGTGATATACAATAAGCAGCAACGAATATTTAGAATTATTTAACAAGCACAAAAGTTTCGTTTTCTCCAGTTTTTAGTGTACTTTTGCAACAGGAAGAGGGGGTGCACTTGTCTCAAGTGCACCAACCAAGCAAGAACTGCACCAGCCAAGCAAGAACTGCACCAGCCAAGCTACACTATACATCCTTCTTGGTTGGTGCACTTGAGACAAGTGCACCCCCTAATGTCTCCTACTAAAGTAAATAAGACTAACAATAACATTTTAAACAAAACGACTATGAACAAACAGATTAACACAGAGAAAGCTCCAGCAGCTATCGGTCCGTACTCACAGGCTGTAGAGGCTAACGGCATGGTATTCGCATCGGGTCAGCTGCCTATCGACCCTACAACAGGTGCATTCGCAGAGGGCGGCGTAAAGGAGCAGACACGCCAGTCGCTCACCAACGCTAAACACATCCTCGAGGAAGCAGGTACCGACCTGCAGCATGTTGTCAAGACTACTGTATTCCTCAGCGACATGGCTGACTTTGCTGCCATGAACGAGGTTTACGCCGAATTCTTCTCACAGCCGTTCCCTGCTCGCTCTGCAGTCGCAGTGAAGACTCTGCCGAAGAACGCTTTGGTCGAGGTGGAGTGTATCGCTGTTAAGTAAGCCGACCACACCCCAGGGGGTGCACTTGTCTCAAGTGCACCAACCAACCAAGAACTGCACCAACCAAGATACACACCAACCAAGAAACACACCAACCAAGAAGTGTACCAACTGCTTGGTTGGTGCAGCAGAGACTGCTGCACCCCCTATGGGCACCGCTTTATCATATAGCGGCAATCACTCCTTCACCTTTCTTTCCATCCATCATTATTCTTAGTCCTTTCTCGAAGCGCACCACGCGCACGTGTTCTGTTTCTTCTACAGCCGGCATTGCGTCGAGCGCAGCCTTGTGGAAGCAGCCATCGTTGCGGTTTTCGTCTATGGTGAAGTAGCCCACACCGAACGATGTGAGATTTTGGAAGAAGTGAGTGCCCTGACTTGGGTCTACGCGGTAGTTCTTCAGCGCCACCTCCACGATGACACGCGCTGCCGATATATGCGGCCACTTCACGGGTATGCCCAACCACGAATCGCTCGAACCCCATCTACCCGGACCTACAAGCACGTAGTTTGTGCCGCGGTCGAGATATTCCTTGTTCAGTTTTTCTATTTCGCGTGCTATCGTCGGGTTGTTGGCAGCCGAGAAGCGGTCGTCGGTCTTCACGTACACCACGTCGGTCACGTCTTCCGTCACACCATGCCCGAGCGAGTTGTGCGAGCGCAGCAGACAGCGGTCGTCGGGTATCGCCGCGAGGTCTTCGTCGAGCATCTGCTTCTGGTCGACAATGGGGCGTATCTGCAGCAGGTAGAGCGACCCTGTGCGGTCGGCGTTGAGGTTACATGCGAACTCTATCTCCACCGGTCGGCGCATAGCCTCTGCACCGAAGCGCATCGACATCTGCAGCAGTTCGGGCAGCGGGAACACACCCTGCTGCAGCACTCCGGCGAACGATATCACCTTCCTGCCACCTTCGTACAGTCCGTCGCGTATCACCTGGTCGTAGGGGTCGTAGGTCGAGGCGATAAAGTTGAGCGAGTTGTCGCGCTCCGCCTCCTTCACCTTCAGATTTAGGATATTAAAACCATCGTCCACCTTGAAGTCGTTGCCCACGTGCTGCGTGTCGAGAGCGTAGAAGCGTGTCTGCGTCTCGCGCAGTGCCGTCTCCAGTTCGGAGGTCTGCAACACCTGGTGCGGATGGTATGGCGACACGCGCAGCGTCTGTCCGCCGTCGACGATGTACTTGCCCAGACCCAGCGCGAGCGAGGCGATTCCGTCCTCAGCACGCTCGTCGCCTATTGGGTAGTAGTTGAGCGAGCGCAGCACGCCCGATATGTTCGGGTAGTAGCGTCCGTCGAACTGCTTGCCCACCACTTCCTGCAGTATCACCGCCATCTTCTCCTGGTCGATGACATTGCTCGTGGCTGTCATATAAGCCTTCGAGTCGCGATAGTAGACCGAGGCATAGACACCTTTTATGGCGCACGCCAACATCTCAAGCATGGCATACTTGTCGTCGAGGTACGGAATCATGTACGTAGAGTAGATGCCGGCGAAGGGCTGATAGTGGGCATCTTCGAGCAGCGACGACGAGCGTATGGCTATCGGACTCTTCACCGCCTCGAAGAACGTGAAGAAGTCGGCTATGAGCGAGTCGGGCAGCTGCGCACGCAGGAAGTGGCGCAGTATGTCGTCGTCCGAGGCGTCGCTGAGCGCAATCTGGTAGAGATTGTTCTGCACCATGAACTGGTCGAACACATCGGTACAGAGTACCACGGTGCGCGGTATCTGCACAGTGGCTCCCTCCAGCGAGTTGAATTCGGGGTGTGTCTTGATGATGTTGTCGAGGAACGCCAAACCTCTACCCTTTCCGCCGAGCGAGCCGTCGCCGATGCGTGCGAAGTGCGAGTAAGCGTCGAACTTCATGCGGTCGAACACCGCCACAACGCCGATATTCTTCATGTGGCGGTACTGCACAATGGCGTCGAAGATAATCTCGCGGTGGGCTGTGATATCCTTCAGTCGCTCCCACGTCACGGTCTTCAGAAACATCGACACGGGGAAGATGGCACGCGCCGACAGCCAGCGGCTCATGTGGTTGCGCGAGATGTGGTAGAGCATCGAGTCGTCGGGGATTTTGAATATGTTGTCCTGCAGTTCCTTCAGCGAGTGGATGCGCATTATCTCCGCCTTTGTCTTCGGGTCGCGGAAGATGAAGTCGCCGAAGCCGAGGTGTTCCTCGAGCATCTTATGCAGGTCGAGCGACATCTTCTTCGAGTTTTTATCTACGAAGCGGAAGCCTTCCGCCTCTGCCTTTGCGCGGTTCTCCGACTCAGAGCTTTCGAGTATCAGCGGCAGGTAGGGGTCGGTCTTTCTTATCTCGCGCATCAACTTCAGCCCCGCCTCGCTGTCCTTCACGCCGTGTATGGGGAAGCGCACGTCGCTAATCACGCCGAGCACGTTGTCCGAGTAGCGTTCGTAGAGTGCCATCGCCTCCTCATAGTTGCGTGCCAACACCACTTTCGGTCTGCCACGCATACGCAGCGAAGCAGCGTGGCGGTTGAGTGCCTCGGTAGAGAAGCGTTTGCTCTGCGCGAGTATGTAGTTGTAGAGGTTGGGCAGTATGGAGCTGTAGAAGCGTATGCTGTCCTCCACCAACAATATCATCTGCACGCCACCCTCGTCGATGTCGTGCTCAAGGTTCATCTTGTCCTCTATCAGCTTGATGATGGAGAGGATGAGGTTGGTGTTGCCGAGCCAGCAGAACACGTAGTCGAAGATGGAGAGGTCTTCGTTCTCCATGCGCTTCGTGATGCCATGCGAGAAGGGCGTGAGCACTATGCAGTGCATATGTGGAAACTCCGCCTTTATGTCACGCGCCACGCTGAACGCGTCGTTGTCAGCGTTGCCCGGCATACAGATTACGAGGTCGATGTGCATTGTACGTAGCACCTGTCGCGCCTCCTCCGTGGTGCTCACCTGTGTAAACGTAGGCGGATAGCGCAGACCGAGCTCCACATACTCGTTGTATATCTTCTCCTCCACGCGTCCGTCGTCCTCGAGCATGAACGCATCGTAGGGGTTTGCCACGATGAGCACGTTGTATATGCGACGCATCATCAGATTGACGAACGTCACGTCTTTCAAGTAGAACTTCTGATATTCCTGTGGTACCATATCCTGCTTTTTTCTCTCTGTTTGTTCTTTATGCCCTGTCGGGCGTGTTCCCTCTTGCCTTATTCCATTATTTCTTCACACCCATGTTCCAAAGCGTGAAGCTGATGGCATCTGCAGTCTCTTCGAGTCGTTTTGCCAACGGCTTTCCTCCGCCGTGTCCGGCGTTCACGCCGATGCTGATGAGCACCGGAGCCGTGCCGCCCTGACACTCCTGCAGGCGTGCCGCAAACTTGAACGAGTGGGCTGGCACCACGCGGTCGTCGTGGTCGGCTGTGGTGACGAGCGTAGCCGGATAATGCACGCCGGGCTTCAGCGTGTGAAGCGGCGAGTAGGCTCTGAGATACTCAAACATCTCCTTCGAATCCTCCGATGTGCCGTAGTCGGGTGCCCAGTTCCAGCCGATGGTGAACTTATGGTAGCGCAACATATCCATAACGCCCACTGCGGGCAGGCAGACACGGAAGAGGTCGGGGCGCTGCGTCATGCAGGCTCCGACGAGCAGTCCGCCGTTGCTTCCGCCCTGTATGGCGAAATAGTCCTTCGAGGTGTAGCCCTTATCAATAAGGAATTCGGCAGCCGAGATGAAGTCGTCGAACACGTTCTGCTTCTGCAGCTTCGTGCCAGCCACATGCCACTGCTCGCCATACTCACCGCCACCGCGCAGCACAGCGTGAACATATACGCCGCCGCGCTCCATGAACGGAATCATGTTCGACAGGAAGTGTGGTTTGTACGTCACGTTGAAGCCGCCGTAGCCGTAGAGCAGCAGCGGGTTCTTGCCGTTCAGCTTCAGCCCCTTCTTGTGCGTGATGAAGAGCGGAGCACGTGTGCCGTCCTTCGATGTGTAGAAAAGCATCTCCGTGACGTAGTCCTGTGTGCGGAATGCGAGCTTCGGCGTAGACAGCAGCGTGCTCTTCGCCGTAGCCATATCGTAGCTATAGATGGCACCTGGTGTGGTGTACGATGTGAACGAGTAGAACAATTCTTTCTGTCCGCGTGCACCGCTCACGGATGTTGTGCCGAACGTTGGCAGCTCAATCTCACTGAGTCGGTTGCCGTCGGTGTCGTACACGTAAAGCTGGTTGCAGTTGTCCTTGGCGTACTGCAGTATCATGCGGTTGTCAGCGGTGAACGTAACGTCCTCGAGCACGCTCTCACCCTCGCCCACCAGCTCTTTCCAGTCGGCGTAGCCCGGGTTGTTCACGTCTGCCACCATGAGTCGGTACTTCGGTGCACCGGCGTTTGTGAGTATATACATACGGTTGCCAACGGTCTCCACAGGCGTATATATATATTGTGGGTCGGAGCACATCTGTATGAACTGCGCATCGGGCTGCGTCATGTCGCGCACATAGAGGTTGTTGCCGTTGTCCATGCCTGCCTCAGTGAGGTACATCACGGTCTCCTCCTTGTTCACGCTCACCTCGTAGAAGCGCAGCGGCTGCGACGGGTTCTGATAGAACAGGCGGTCGGCGCTCTGCGGTGTGCCTATGCGGTGGTAGTATATCTTCTGCACGGCGTTCTTGGCTGATGTCTCCTTGCCTTTCTCGGGCGCGTCGTAGGCACTGTAGTAGAAGCCGTCGCCCACCCATGTGGCTTTCGTGAACTTCGCCCACACGATATGGTCGTCGAGCGTCTTGCCCGTCGCCACGTCCTTCACGTATATCTCCTCCCAGTCCGATCCGTTGCGCGAGATGACATACGCCATATACTTGCCGTCGTGCGAGAACGTGGTGCTCTTCAGCGCTACCGTGCCGTCGGTGCTCAACGTGTTCGGGTCGAGCCACACGCGCCACTCGCTGACGGGCGCGTCGTAGCGGTCCATCTGGTAGAGCACCGCCTGGTTCTGCAGTCCGTCGTTGCGGTAAGCGTACCACTTGCCGCCGCGCTCGAATGTCATGCCTCGCTTCTCGTAGTTAGCGGTCTCCTTCAGGCGCTTCAGTATCGCCTTGCGCATGGGTATGTTGTCGAGATATTTCCGGCTCACGAGGTTCTCCTCTCTCACCCACTCTGCCGTGGCTGCGCTCGTGTCGTTCTCCAACCAACGGTACGGGTCTGCCACCTTCTCTCCGAAGTACTCGTCAACGGTGTTGTCCTTCGCCGTTGCCGGATATTTCAACTGTGCCACAGCGTCGGTTGTCGACAGCAGGGCTGCTGCTGTAAGCGTTAGAATTACTGTTTTGTTCATAGTCTTTGCTTTTTGCTTCGGGCTTGCTGAAGATGTCTTCAACATGGTGCCCCTATTGATAGCTGTTCTATTAGGGTTTATTCTGCAAAACTACACTTTTGCGATGAGAAAAACAAACAAATGCGCAGTTTTGCTACGAAAAAAGGCGCAACCCGTACGGTTGCGCCTTTTATTGTTGTTTTGCCTAAGCCGAACTAAGCCTTCTTAAGCCTTTATAAGCCGAAAAAGCTAAGCCGAAGCAAGCCTCTTTAAGCTATCCTTAGCCCTCCCCGACGGGGAGGGTTGGGAGGGGCTTTTACTTAACGAGCTTCTGCGAACGGATGATTTTGCCGTTCTGCATCTTCACGAGGTAAACGCCAGAAGCGAGCTGCTGAGCGTCGAACGATGTCGGGTTAACGAGGTACTTAACGAGTACGCCGCTTGCATCGTAAACCCATGCCTTCTCTACGTTCTGGAAGTTAAACTTGCCATCAGCTGCCTCTACCTTAGAAACGCCCTGGCTTGCAGAGTTGATAGCGTCAACAACACCACCAGTGAGGTTTTCCGGCTCGTCAGCTACGCCCTGATCGTGGATGTCAGGAAGGAATCCACGGCTCGGGTTGTCGCCATAAATCTCTACGTCGAAGTCAATTGTGAAGCCCTTGCTTGTGTAACCTGCAGGGAGGAATGCGTTCTCAAACCAAAGGTCAGAGAACACAACACGCAGACGGCTCTTGCCTGGCTTAGCATTTGTAGGCACTGTGAACGAGTAGGTCTTACCTGTTTCAATTTCTGGATAACCACCCCTGTGACGTGCCTCGCCAAATCTGAACAGACGCTCGCCCTGCTCCTTGTCTACATTAATATCATTCGGACCGAAGCGGTTGTCGCAGTTAAAGTCAAGCCATCCACCTACGAAGCAGTAACGCAAACCATCGTCACTTACATTACACTTGATGGTGAGGTCTACCTTCTCGCCCTGCTTAACCTTGAGCACATGGCCAGCTGGGTGACTATAGTTAGTGCCGTCAGCAATAGCTTTACCGCCATGATAATTAAGGTTGCCTGTTGCACCTGCTGTTGTAACGTCAGTTACGAAACGTGTCTTCTGAGCAGTCTCAACACCGTCAGCATATTTATCAAGCTGACTGGTATCATACAAGTCCTTAGAATATTCTGGCAGTGAAGCAATGTCGCCACGTGTCACCTTCACCCACTCTACTGATGAGTAAGTCTTCAAGTCGGTAGACACTGAACGTACGCCGATGTACGGCTCATCAGTAGCTCCGAGCTGAATATCGTTAACGAGCGTAGCCCAAGTTGTTGTGCGACCAACCTCAGAAACCTTACCATTCTCGCCGTTCTTATAGAGCACCTCGAAGTGATCGATGTTAGCCTCGTCGTTGTAAACGAGATCCCATGCAGCACGCTTCTGAGCCTTTGCGTCTACGCCCCAGAATACCTTTGCTGTGAGCGATGTCTTTGTCTCTTCCTTCACTTCTACAGTGAGGTTCTTGATTGCAGCCGGTGTAGCCTTAACGTCGTCGTTGATTTCGAGCTTGCCTACATACATCTTGTAAGCGTTGTCGCTACCCTTTACACGCAGACCGATGTGCTTGATGACGTCGCTCTTTGAAACGCCGTTGAGAGCCACCTTCACTTCCTGCCAGTTAGCACCTGTTACGTTGCCTACCGGTGCCTCTACCCATGAGCCGTCAGCCTTCTGAACGATTACATAGAGCGAAGAAGCGTTTGTGCCCTCCTTGCCGCTCTTAACGGCAATCTTAGCGAACGGGTTGCCTGCCGATACGTTGAGGTCAGTCTTGTAGAGCACTACGTCTGTGCCTGTAGCAGTAGCCTTACCAGTGAGCAAGAGACTTGAACCACCGATATACTGGTCAGCGTGTGTGAATGTAGCGTCGATATCTGTGCTTACAGTCTGTGTGCCTGGCTTAACAACGAGCCAACGATATGTCGGCACTACGTCCTGTGTAGCCATATTGTACCATGAACCTGCTGTCTTCTTTCCCTTGTAAGCATAGCGGTCGCCATTACCAAGGTTAAAGTTGGTAGCGAACGGCAGATTACCGAAGATAGAAGAGCGCTCCGGAATCCATGTTGCCAAACCTGCGTAGTTCTGCAACGGTTTGTCCTTACCTTCTTTCACTTCCCATTCGTTACCCGTATTGCTTACTGCTGGACGCTGGAGTGGATTGCGGTTACCACCAGACATCAAACGCTCCATCAGATACTGGTAGTTAGCCTGCTGCTCATAAGCATCAGCACCTACGTTGTACGACCAGATACGGCTCTGTGCGTGCTCACCCCAAAGACAGATGTTCATCCGCTTTGAATAATCGTCTGCATTAAGACGATTCCAACCGCGGTTCATGGTTACGAACCACATACCTGCGTAGATGCCGTCTGTAGAACCGGTAGCGTCGATAGCCACCTTAGCAGAGCTGCTGAGCTGATAAGAGAAGTCACCGCTCGAATAGTTGAGCATCAAGTCGTGTGTACGACCTTCCTTGTCGCCGAGCAGCCACTTTGCCTGCATAGCGCTTGAGATAGAGTTCTGGCTGGTGTAGATACCGCTGTGGTAGTTGTCGAAACCATTCTCAGCAGCCTTCTTCCAGAGAGCGCGGTGGAAGTTCACGATATCTGTCCTGTTGTAGCCAGAATCCTCCCAGTTGTAGTTGATACCGTCGAAGCCGAAGTACATCAAGCAGTTGATTATTGCGTCTACATACTTGAAGTTGCCGTTAGCGTCCTTTTCTGTACAATACTGAATCCAGCTGCCAGCTCCGTCAGGACGACCGCCAGTTGTGTCGAAGAACTTGATACCAGAGTAGATGTCAGAACCGTTCTTGTGAGCTGCGTCAGTCCATGCTGCAGGTGCAGAGAAGAATCCGTGGTTCCAAGAACCGAAGATGTTTGTGTAGTTCCACATCGAGTAAACATCGCTCGCGAAACGACCATTTGGATGACCAACCTCACCATCCTTACCTACATCCATCGGAATATTCATCCAAAGATTACGCTTCTCGTAGGTGTCCTTGATAAGACGACCTGAGCGGTCGATGATGCCCTTATTGCGCACGTGCGAACGGATAAAGGCGATGTCACTCTGCTGAATACCTGCAGCTGCGAACTCTGCTTCAGTAGGATACTTGCGACCGTCCTGAGAAACCTGGTAGAACAGGTTGATGAGATTCACGTCGTTGAAACCGCTGAAGTCGTAAACTGCGCTTGCTTTGCTGTCATCAGCAGCAACAGCGTTTACACTCGGCATAGCTGACAGGAATGTAGCCATTGCAAGTGTAGACAGAAGTACTTTTTTCTTCATGCTTTTTTGTTAATTTGTTTTAGTTAGTTATATTAGGATATTCTCGTGGCAAAGATACAAAAAAAAATCGAAACAACAATTCCATTTAATTCCATTTTTTTATTTTCCACCCAAAGATTGTCCATCAGGTAGCCACCAAACTATCTTCCCACAGAAGCCACAGAACCCACAGAAGTTTCTGGCGCAAGGTATTCTCCCACAGATTGCACGGATATACAGATTAGGAGGGTATGGCATCCTGCCATACCCACGCAGCCACCAAACTATCTTCCCACAGAAGCCTACGCAGCCTAACCATCTGTGCGCATCTGTGAAATCTGTGGGAGGCTCTTCTCCGCCAGAAGCTTCTGTGTATTCTGTGAAATCCGTGGGAGAATATCCTCCGCCTGAAACTTCTGTGAATTCCGTGAATTCCGTGGGAGGACTTGCGCAAACAAACTTGGAATGGGTTCTGTGGAAGGAATTCGGAGGGCATCCCTGCCATACCCACGCAGCCACAAAACTATCTTCCCACAGAATTCACGGAACACACAGAAACAACTGGCGGAGAAGAAAAATCTGTGAATTCTGTGAAATCCGTGGGAGAATATCCTCCGCCTGAAGCTTCTGTGAATTCTGTGAATTCTGTGGGAGGACTTGCGCAAACAAACTTGGAGTGGGTTCTATGGAAGGAATTCGAAGGACGGCGTGGGTATGGCAGCCACAAAACTATCTTCCCACAGAATTCACGGAACACAGAAACGACAGGTGGGGAAGAAAAATCTGTGTACATCTGTGAAATCCGTGGGAGGCTCTTCTCCGCCAGAAGCTTCTGTGTATTCTGTGCAATCTATGGGAGAATATTCCCCACCTGAAGCTTCCGTGAATTCCGTGGGAGGACTTGCGCAAACAAACTTGGAATGGGTTCTGCGGAAGGAATTCGGAGGGCAGCGTGGGTATGGCAGGGATGCCATACCCTCCTACGAAAACCCCCACGGATTGCACGGATGTGCACAGATTAGGAGGCAAAAACGCAGCCTAAAAATCTGTGAGCATCTGTGAAATCCGTGGGAGAATATCCTCCGCCAGAAATTTCTGTGAATTCCGTGAATTCCGTGGGAGGACTTGCGTAAACAAACTTGGAGTGGGTTCTATGGAAGGAATTCGGAGGGCAGCGTGGGTATGGCAAGGATGCCATACCCTCCTACGAAAACTCCCACGGATTACACGGATGTGCACAGATTAGGAGGCAAAACGCAACCTAAAAATCCGTGAGCATCTGTGCAATCTGTGGGAGGCTCTTATCTGCCAGAAGGTTCTGTGGGTTCTGCGTGTTCCGTGGGAGGTTCTTATCTGAAGCTATGTTGGTGCAGCGGAGACCGCTGCACCCCCCTCGTGTTATTGCAAGCCTTTCACCTCTTCTATTGGCAAGCCTGAGCCTTGAGCAACCTGCTCAATGGTAAGTCCCATTGCAAGAAGATTTCTCGCTATAGCTTTCTTCTCTTCCGCACGACCTTCCGCACGACCTTCCGCATGACCTTCTGCACGACCTTGTTTCATGCCTTCCGCACGACCTTGTTTCATGCCTTCCGCACGACCTTCCGCGTGTCCTTTCTCTCGTGCTTCGCGCTCTGCAGCTGCCATGCACGCCATATTGTCGCGCACGACCCAGAGACTATTCTCGTACGCCTCCCACTCCTTCTTTGTAAGGCGGTGGCTGTCGGCATAGTCCTCAAGCTGCTTGAATATCTCCTTTTGTGCCGTGAACGGCATTCTGCTTAATGCTTCCATATGCTTTAATACGTAAATCCATTTCTCAAAATCTGTAACACATTCCTCCGCCTTCTTCTCGAAGAGCGGAAGCGCCAAGTAGATAAAGCGGAGCTTGTTGGACACCTGCGCCTTCGTGTCCTTGTCCGCTAATACGATGTCCGTACGGAACTTGGATACCTCGTCCGTATGCGGCATGTAGTTCATAAAACATATCGTGTAAACGGGCAGAAACTTATAGGCATCCTCGCGCTCTGCCCTACCCTTGTCCACCTGATCGAGGATGCTACGGCAGGCGTAGCAGATGGAGCGGTCGAGGAAGTTCGGCTGCCAACGGTTCTGCATCTCAACGATAAAGCGGTCGCCGGTGTCCGTCTCGCAGTAGACATCGCAGATGATGCCACGCTGGTCTTTCGTGGGTGGCAGCAGTTCCTTGTCGCGGAATGTGAGGTCCTTGACGTGTAGTTCATCGACGAGCAGGTCGTTGAGGAAACTTATCAGCAACGGTTTACTGAACTCCTGTCCGAAGAGTCGCTTGAAGCCCCAGTCGGTGAACGGATTGATGTATTTGCCCATAGTCCTATGTATTGTTTACATTGCAAATATACAACGAAACTTCGTAACGACAAAGAAATCAATGCATTTTTTGCACTCTACAAGGGGGTGCAGCAGTCTCTGCTGCACCAACAAAGCAATCGTGCACCAACATTACAATTCTCCACAGAATGCAAAAAACTTCTGGCGCAAGATATTCTCCCACAGATTGCACGGATGTGCACAGATTAGGAGGGTATGGCATCCCTGCCATACCCACGCAGCCACCAAACTATCTTCCCACAGAATTCAGAAACCACTCTGGCTGGCGGAGAACATTCTCCCACAGATTGCACAGATTAACACAGATTAGGAGGGTATGGCATCCCTGCCATACCCACGCAGCCACAAAACTATCTTCCCCACAGAATTCACGGAACACACAGAAACGACTGGCGGAGAAGAAAAATCTGTGTACATCTGTGAAATCCGTGGGAGGCTCTTCTCCGCCAGTCGTTTCTGTGTATTCTGTGAAATCCGTGGGAGAATATCCTCCGCCTGAAACTTCTGTGAATTCCGTGAATTCCGTGGGAGGACTTGCGCAAACAAACTTGGAGTGGGTTCTGTGGAAGGAATTCGGAGGGCGGCGTGGGTATGGCAGGGATGCCATACCCTCCTACTTCTGTGAAAATCTGTGAAATCTGTGGGAGAATATCCTCCGCCAGAAATTTCTGTGAATTCCGTGAATTCCGTGGGATAATTAATGTTGGTGCACGAGTGCTTGGTTGGTGCTGCGGAGATCGCTGCAACCCATAAGAGGGCAGCGTGGGTATGGCAGGGATGCCATACCCTCCTACGAAAACTCCCACAGATTGCACAGATTTTCACAGATTAGGAGGGTATGGCATCCCTGCCATACCCACGCAGCCACCAAACTATCTTCCCACAGAATTCACGGAACACACAGAAACGACTGGCGGAGAAGAAAAATCTGTGTACATCTGTGAAATCTGTGGGAGGCTCTTACCTGCCAGAAGGTTCTGTGGGTTCTGCGTGTTCCGTGGGAGATTCTTATCTGAAGCTATGTTGGTGCAGCGGAGACCGCTGCACCCCCAAAATATTGCCATGCTACAACAACAAGATTGCCACGCTACAACAACAAGGTTGCCACGCTACAACAACAAGGTTGCCACGCTACAACAACAATATTGCCACGCCACAACAACAAGGTTGCCACGCCACAACAACAAGGTTGCCACGCTACGGCAAAATGTCGAGAGACGGATGTAAGATGAGCTGGAAGACAAACTGGAAGATAGGCTGGAAGATAACCCCTATTGTTCAGGTATCTTCCAGCCATTACTTCACTGATACACAGCATGTTGTGCGACGGATGGAAGATATGGTAGATATTTTCGCCTACTCGATTTTATTTATAGCTTCATAGCACCCTACACAACCCATTCTATCCAGTTCTCGGGAGTCACCACAGCCTTTTCCTTCACATCATACGCCGTTAGGAACGAAGAAGGAAATTGAGTGTTGGCACGACGTGAGTTCCACTTCATCTCGAAAAAATTGCCCTAATCCCAAAAATCATATATAAATTTGGGATTGTAATCCCAAAAGTTATATAGAAATTTGGGATTAGGACCTATTTGACAAAAAAAGCAGGGTTCCGAAACCGGAACCCTGCCCTTTTTATATATACAAATCTAAACGTGCGGATTAGAAGTTAGAAGCTCCGTTATCCCACCAGAGGTGCTGACCCTGAGTATCCGTAGCACCCTCACCGAGAGCTGGGATACCAGTGTTAGCGATGTCCTCCTTAGTCTGAGGATCGTCAGAAGCCCAAGGAATACGACGCATGATGTTCTCCTTTGTCTGTACCTTCGAATCGCCAGCCTTGATTGTGCCGTCGCTATCAGCAACACCGAGGATCGGGAAGAGCTTAGGATAGCCTACACGACGAAGGTCAACCCATGACTCGTAGCTGTACGGGAAAGAAGCGATGTACTTCTGAGTGATGATCTTCTCGAGCTTAACCTCAGGAGAGTCGCCCTCGTTCCACTTCACACCAATCTTTGTTACGCTCGGCATATCAGGTGTAAGACCCTGTGGGTCTACGTATGCAATACCCTTCGGAGCCTCTACATTCAGATAGTCGTCAACCAGCTCGTTGTACTTGTTGCCCGTGAACGAACGGCTCTCGAGAGAAGCGTTGCGGATGCCCTGCTCGTAGAACTGCTTAGCTGTACCGCCCATGTTCCAACCGCGGAGAGCGCCCTCAGCGAGGAGGAAGTAAACCTCTGAGCACTTCATGAGGAAGAGAGGAGCCTGAGTCTGAGCCAAGTAAGCCTTGTCGAGCATAGAGTAGCCACAGTACGGGTTGTTGGCTGCTGCCTGACCTTCACCAGGAGCTACACCGTCACGCATACCTACGTATACAGAGTTCGCCGGTGTGGTAGCCGGGCAAGAAGAACCCTCTACAGCCTGCGGAGACTTAGCAAGACCTACGCTGTTCTTTGTGAAGAGATACTTCATGTACGGGTGGTCGAGGTTCTCAAGCAGGTTAAGGAAAGAAGCACCCATAACGGCGTCGCTCCAGCCTGTGATCTCAACCAGCGGGTGGTCCTTGCCAGAGAATACCGGATAGATGGCAACCTCATTGTCAACGTCAGTGATGACACCGTCACGAACTGCTTCCTCTGCCCAAGTCTTAGCTGTCTCAGGCTCGATGCCGCTCATGTGGATAGCCATGCGGAGCTTGAGCGAGTTGGCGAAGCGGATCCACGGCTCCATATCCTCCCAAGTCTTTGAATACGGATCGTTTACAATTGTAAGGTAGCTGTACATCACGTTAGCCAGCTCCTGCTTGTAAGCCTCAGAACGGTTGTCCTTATAGTACTTAAGACATGCAACAGCGTCATCGAGGTTCTTCTTAACACCATAGTAGATAGTACGTACGTCGTTATACTTGAACGGCGACTTGTCGCGCAGAGCCTTGAACTCCTCATAAGGCATCGGACCGAAGAGGTCGGCGTTCTCGATAGCCGAGTAGTTGAAGAGTGTGAGGAAGATAGCCTTCAACTCAGGAACTGAGTCGATCTTCTCTGTGTTCAACAGCGGAGCGATGTAGAGCTTAGCTGAAGAGAAACCGCTGCCAGGACCACCGATAGAACCCTTACACATGTCGTATGTAGAACGCAATGTGAAGTTAGAGTACGGGAAGTCGTAGTGAGGTACGCAGAAGTACTGTACATAGTTGTCAGGACCGAGCGAGTAGCAGAACTGGTAAGCGTGTGCCACAGGAGCACCACCATCCTTACCGCCACGGATACCATAAACACCGGTCTGAGCAGTACGGATGTTATCGTCAAGTGCCATGATAGCCTCTGCAACACCCTCGTCAGAAATCACCTTCTCGTAGTCGATGACATCCGCTTTACCAGAGCTGATCACTGGAGGCACGACAGTCTGGTTTGCGTTGAACTCGTCACCCGGAGTGTCGTAGTCGAGACACGACTGCATACCGAAGGCAGAGAGCGCAAGCGCAGCGTAAACAAATATCTTTGAATTTTTCATAATTCTTTTTTACTTTTTTGAATTGTTTTAGAAGTTTACATTCAATGAGAAGCCGAACGAACGTGACGACGGCATATTGAATACCTCGAATGCGCCGAGACCTGTGCCTGTAGAGAGCGATACGTCCGGGTCAACGGGAGCATCCTTGTAGAGGAAGAACAAGTTACGAGCGATGAATGAGAGGCTCAGGTTCTTGTTCTGACCGAAGAGGTTGCGGAATGTATAACCGAGAGAGAGCTCACGCAGACGGAAGTTGGTGCCGCTGTAGAGGTAGCGTTCGATGTCCTGAGGAGTTACACCACCAACAGAGTTGTAGTAAGACTCGATAGGAACGATACGGCCTGAACCATCGTCAAGACGGATACCCAGGATGTTGTTGCCATAGATAGCGTCAGCGTAGATGTTGTTCTTCTCAGCGTAGAGGCGAGCGTCAGCTGTACGCTGTGACAAGCCTGCACCGTCGAGGAACGACTCTGTCATAGAGAGCACCTTGCCACCGATACGGCCGTTGATGAGGAACGAGAGTGTGAGGTCCTTCCATGTGAAGCTGTTAGACCAACCCATCTGCCACTTAGCGTTCTGGTTGCCTACGAACTTGCCGTATGTCTTGCTTGACTCAGTCTCCATAGACAGACCACCCTTAGCGTTAAGAACGTAGTGACCGTTCTCGTCGCGCTTGATGTCTGTTACGTACATGTCGCCCATTGCGCCGCCTTCCTTGTAGAGCACCTGTACACCGCCTACGTATGTAGCGATAACGTTCTCCTTACCAGTCTCCTCGTCGTAAGCTGTACGGAGAATCTTGTTGTCGTTGTAAGAGAGGTTGTAAGATGTCTTCCAACGGAGCTGGCCGAACTTGAAGTCGTAGCCTACAGTTGCCTCAATACCCTGGTTGCGGATCTTAGCCGAGTTCATCGGGATTTGCTTGCCAGAAGCGTTAGTACCAACGAGGTAGAGGTTAGACATTGTAGAGTTGTAGTATGTCAAGTCGAGGCTCAAGCGGTTGTTGAGGAACAATGCCTCGATACCGGTCTCGAAAGAAGCTGTCTTCTCAGGACGCGGATCCTTGAAGGTAGCCCATGAAGACGGAACCAACGCACCTGTCTCGAAGTTGCGTGTAGCACCGGCGTAAACGATACCCGGGATAGAGTTACCTACCTCTGAGTAAGAAGCACGGTACTTCAAGTAGTTGAACCACTCCGGAAGCTTAACGAGGTTGCTTACGATAGCGTTCGCACCGAAGCCGAAGTAGCCGTAATCCTCAGGCGTACCACGATCCTTGAACTGACGGAAGGCGCGGTACCAGTCGCGACGGTATGAACCATCGAAGTAAACCATTTCCTTCCAACCAATCTGACCTGTTACAACAGCACCCTTGTTCCAGTCAGAGCTCTGGCTTGGCGATGTAGCGCCAGGACCACCAGCTGCTGTAGAGAAGTAGTTAGCCATTGTAGAGAGGTGCTCGCGGTCACCATAGTAATATGTAGCAGTCACGTCGTTGCTATGACCGAACGACTTGCGGATGTGGCCTACATAACCAGCTGTTGCAGAAACGTCCCAATCGCCGAATGTCTTGTTGTAGGTAAGCATGAAGTCGGTGTAGAGGTCGGTTGTCTTAGAGTAGCTCCACCAGTAGCGACCGAGGTCTTCCATAGAAGCCGGGAGCCATGTTGTAGCGTAACGCTTCGACTCGCTCTCGTACTTTGTGAAGTCCATACCCAAACGAGCCTGGAACGAGAGACCGTCGTAGATGTCGAGTGAACCGGTAACATTACCGAAGAAGCGGTCTTCCTTAGCAACACCCGAGTTCTGGTTAACAAGCCAGTACGGGTTGTTCTGTCCCTGAGCTGAGTAAGCCCAGTTCTGCATCGGCTGACCTGTTACAGTGCCCTGCTCCTTAACCTTTGTATATGTGCTGCCCGTGCGCTTGAAGTATGTCTGCAAGCCTGTGAGCCAAGTACCGTTGTCAACGCGGTAGTTGTTGCGATAGTAGTTGAGGTCGATGTTACGCGGCATCATGTACAAGTGGTAGATCGGGTTCATTGTGATACCACCACCAGGACGGTTCTTTGTCTTTGTCTGGATGTAGTTCATCGACACGTCGATAGAAGCGCGGTCGTAGAACTTGAAGTTCTGACGGAAAGAGAAAGTGTGACGGTTGTATGAGTTGTTCTCAATCATACCGTTTGCGTGAGAGTTACCATAAGAGAAGTAGCTGCTCATCTTGTCTGTACCGCCAGAGAGTGCGATAGAGTTGTTGGTTGTAACACCAGTCTTGAAGAAGTCGGCAACGTCGTCGCCCGCGCGGTTGCGGAGGTGTACCTCGTTCATTGTATTGCCGAAGTGCTCGCCGTACATCGGAGTCTGAACGATGAGCTGGTCGTTAGAACGTGAAGACAACTTCTCGCCCCAGCTGCTGATGCTCATAGTGTGAGCGTTCTCGTCGATAGCAGCACCGTAAACGTTCTGTATTTTCGGAGTTGTGAGCGGAGTGTCGAATGTAACGTTAGAAGAGAAGTTAACGCTAACCTTGCCCTCGCGACCCTTCTTTGTGGTGATCATGAGGACACCGTTGGCAGCCTCCGAACCGTAAAGAGCGGCAGCGTTGGCACCCTTCAGCACGTTGATTGACTCGATATCGTCAGGGTTGATCATTGAGAGAGCGTCGCTACCCTCAGATACGCCTGTTGTAAGCATGTTAGCACCAGAGCCTACCTGGCCGCGCTGCGAGTTGTTCATAGGAACACCGTCGACAACGATAAGCGGAGTAGACGAACCGAGGATTGACTTGTTACCACGGAGGATAATCTTAGAAGCACCACCTGCACCACCTGCTGACGGAGTGATGGTTACACCAGATACCTTACCCTCGAGAGAGTTGGCAACGTTCGGATCCTGCACACGGTTGAGGTCAGAAGCCTTCACCTGCTGTGTAGAGTAAGTAAGTGACGACTCTTTACGCTTGATACCCATGGCGGTTACTACGACCTCCTTGAGCACTGAGCTCTCGTCCTTCATGGTTACATCTACGCTTGAACGACCGCCGATCTTTACCTCCTGCGGTGTGTAGCCGATGTAAGAGAACACCAAGACAGCGTTCTTGTCCTTAACGTTGATTTTGTAGTTACCGTCGATGTCGGTCACTACACCAAGACCAGTGGCACCCTTCACTACAACGCTAACGCCGATAAGTGGTTCGCCAGTACCATCCTTAACAGTACCCTGAACGACAGAGCCCTGAGCCTGTGTCAAAGCATTAGGAGCCACGTTGCCATTGGCAGAAGCATACTGCATTGGCATACCTGCTGCGAGCATCGCAAAGGCTGCTTTCAGCACCATACTGCTTTTCTCGTTTGATTTGTTGTTCATTGTTTGTTTTTTAATAAATGAATATAGGTGGAACCGGCGAGGCGGCAGCGCCACCCGCCGGTTCACTATTCGTTGTTATTACTTCTTGATTACGTTGAGAGCCTTGAACGGCTTGCCGTCCTTGAGCACCTGCACGATGTACATGCCCTTGCCACCCTGAACAGCTACGTTCACTGTCTCGCCGGCATCAGCACGGAAGTCGTTGCTCTGGAGCACTGCACCTGCTGCGCTTACGATGTTGATAGTGTAGAAGCCACCCTCAGAGAAGCGGAGGTTTACGCTCTCTACGAACGGGTTAGGATAAACAGAGAAGCCTGCTGCGTCCTTAACGTCGTTGATTGCGTCAACACCTGTGATAACGAGTACGTTCTCAAGTGCCTTCTCAGACTCGCCCCAGAAGTTGGTGAGCTTAACGCCTGCCTCATACTCGCCCGGACGAGCGAATGTTACGACAGCAGCCTTATCGGTCTCTGAAGAGATGCGACCACCATTGAGCTGCCATGTGTGTGAAGTCTTAACCTCGAGTGTACCGTCGATGCCAGGATAGCCTGTTACCTCGTTGTTTGCACCTACTGTCTTGTAAGATGCTGTAGAAGTATTCTCACCGCCAGAGCCGTTCATCACAACCATTCTTGCCTTGTACTGAGCACCTGCCTTACCAAGGTTAACGAATGTAGAGTCGCTCTTGTCCATCTCCTCGAAGGTGTAGTAGCCCATGAGTCCCTCAGGAATCTCGTTAGCTGCGTAGCCCTGCATTGCGCGAACCACCTCAGCATCGGTAAGAGGCTTGTTCCAAACCTGAACCTCATCGATAGTTGCGTTCAGACCTGCCTTGTAAACACCGCCACCACCGATGAACACGTTGGCGTGCTCAGAAGTATTAATGCGTGAGTCAGTGCTGTTCTCACGGAGGTTAGATGCAGCAAAGTTGTTAGGACCTGCTACGCACTTGCCGTTGAAGTAGATCTTCTGCTGCTTGTCAGAAGCCTGAGTAACGACGATGTGGTTCCAAACACCCGGGTTGAGACTGTAGCCTGTAGACATCATCGATTCTCTTGGACAGTCGTGACTCGTCCAACCGAAGGTATTAAACGACACCTCGTTAGCCGCGTGATATTGTTTACACTCGCTGTTACCAGCCTGAATTTCTGGACGTATCTGTACCCAGAGGTCACCCCAGTTGTTGTGAGGCCACTTGTCAGAGATAGTGTTCTTCTGGATGAGGTTTGTACCCTGCTTGTCGTGAGCATAGTTGTCTACCTTAACCCAGAGAGCGTAAGAGTAAGCCATGCTTGTGTTGTTGCCACCGTCGAGTGTTACCTCAGCCGGGATCAGGAGCATGTTCGGATCCTTTACAACAAGACCGCGTGACACCTTACCCTCGCCGTCGCGAGATGTGTAGTTGAGCTTGATTTCCTCTGTTGTCTCAGCTGTCTGCTTGTCAGCAGTTACAGTCTCAACAACTGGCACAGCACCAGTCTTCTCCGGAGAGATGATAACCTTGCCGCGGAATATCTCTGTTGCACCCTTATCGTTAACAACCTCAAGGTCGTAAACGCCAACCTCTGCTACAGAAGTTGTGAACTGGTTGCAATTTGAGTACGTCTCGCCTACCTGAGCACCTGTCTGTGCGTTGAGCAGACGGAACGACTTAGCGTTCGGTGCGAACTGGTCCTCGTAGTAAACCTTGAACTGCTCGTTCGGCTTGATAACCTGGCGGTCGATAGCTACCTCTGTAGACGGTGTGTCGTATGCAACTTCCTGATAGTTGCTCCAAGAGATTTCACTCTTCTGCAAACCGTCAGGAGAAACGGCGCGTACACCGAAGCGGCAGTCGCGCTTTTCGAGGTCGGCTACCATCGGAGCATCGACTACGTAAGCTGCCCATGATGTTGTAGCTGTGAGGTACTGCTCCTTCTCGCCCTTCTGCTGGAACCAGATCTCGTAGTACCATGTATCTACCTCGTCGTTGTATGTCTTAACGCCGCCGGTCTCTTCCTTGGCAGCGTAGCGGATCTTGAAGTCGCAAGTCTTGTCCTTACCGCGGAGAACATCAACCTCTTTAATCTTCGGAGCTACCGGAGCGAATGTCTGCTTCGGGTTGCGCACTGCGAGCTCACCAACGAGCATGTTGTAGTCCTTGGCAGTGTTGTCGAGACGGATACCGATCATTGCGATCTCGTCGCCCGACTTCAGACCGAGCTTGTCGAGAGTAGTGGTGAATGTTGTCCACTTGCCGAACTTCTCAGCTGCAGGGATAGCAATCTCCTTGTACTCTGTGAGCTTGCCCTTGAGAGCTACGAACAACTTAGCGTGTGTGTCGAGCTCGTTGCTCATCTTATATGTGATAGAGATGTTGTACGAAGGCTCTGTCTTGAGCAAAGTCTTGAAGAGCTTCACACGTGATGTTGTGGTCTGACCCTTCAAGCGGAGGCAAGAGCCACCCCAGTAAGCGTCGTCCCATGTAAGTTCAGCCTGAGCGAGGTTGCCGCTCTTTGCGCTCTCATTGCCGTCAACGATCCACCAACGCCATGTAGGCAGGAAGTCCTGAGTAGCGATGTTGTGCCACTTGTGGTTGAACGCCACCTCACCCTCGTTCTTGAATGTAAGACCGTTACCGAGGTTGAAGCGTGTTACGAACGGAACCTGCTGGATAGTAGACTTAGCTGTTACGTAGCTTGCTACACCGTGGAACTTGCCCTTCAGGCTACCGTTGGCGAGTGTTACGACGTCGCTCCATTTGAGGATGTCCGGTGTGTTAGCCGGGTTGCGGTTGCCACCGCTGAACACCATCTCCTGCTTGTCGAGATAAGCCTGCTGGATAGCCACGTCAGATGTACCGTAGTCGGTAGCGCTCTGGTGGATAAGACCCTGTGAGTGAGCACCCCAGAAACCTATTGAAGCCTCTACGTCGTTGAGGTCGTTCCAGTTGGCATCGCTTGCGTGGAGCGAACGACCCTGAATATCGAAGCCCTTGTAGTAGTCGTACGGATTGCGGCCCATGCTCTTTGCATATGCTGCAGTGTTCTTGAGAGTACCAGCACCGGTGTTGTAGTTAGAGAACATCATGTCGGTAACGACGTTGTCCTTATCACCGAACTGATTCTTGTTGTGAGCACTAAGACCCTGGTCGAACGTGATGCCACCGTAGTCGTTGGTACCGTCATACCAGTGGAGCTGGAACTTCCAACCGATCTTCTCTGCCTCCTTATGGCACGCAGCGAAGAAACCCTGGATCTGCTTCATTGTTGCAGCATTAGCATTGAACTCAGAGTTCACACCAACGCCGTCGATGCCGTAGTACTTAAGAATCTTAACGAAGCGCTCTACGTTTTTGTATGTGCCGTCAGAGTTTTTCTTTGTCAGCTCGCCGAAGGTCTTGCCCCAACCGCTTGCGGCATTCACGTTAACATTAGCAGACCAAGGAATAGAAGCAACGCAACCTACCGCTACACCATTCTTGTGAGCCACGTCAGACAGACCGCCAGTTACGCGGAACCAAGGTGCTGTCCAGTTGCCATGGATGTTAAGGTATGACCACATTGAGAAGTTGTCGCCCTCGAAGCAATAGCGTGGAAGAGCCTTCCAAGAAGACGTTGGATCGTCGAGCGGAGTCCAGAGACACATCTTACGACCCGGCTTAGCCTGCTTGCTAACCTCTGCCTGATAGTCGTCAGCCTCAGCGATGCGCGGCAATGGGCGAACGCGCGAGATATAGAACTGGTCGTCCATTTCGCTCACTTCGCGCGGAGGTGTGCCAGCTTCCCAGTTCCAGATGTTCTCGAGGAGGTACTGGTCACCCTTGTCCTGAATGTCTAACGGATGAGTCGGAGTACGCTGAGCATAACCGAACACGCAGCCACACAGAAGCATGGATGCGAGGAGTGTTGTTTTCTTGTTGTTCATTTAGATATTGTTTTGTTGATTAGGTATTCTTTTAGTTGGCAAGAAGACGAGAAGACGAGTGGACAAGGGGAATTGCCTCCCTGTCTACCCACCCACTCGTCTGCTTTATTTACTTACGAATAAGTTTCACAGTGCGAACGGTCTTGCCGTCCTTCTTCACATTAAGCACGTAGATGCCTGCCTTAGCAAGGTGTACGTTAACCACGTTGCCAGCGTTGAGCTGAGCAGCCTTGCGAGCAACCTGCTCACCAGCTGTTGTGTAAACGCTAACCTCGTATGCGCCAGCCTCAGCGAACTCTACTACTGCGTCCTCGCCTACTGTGTAAGCCTTCATCTCTGCGCCCTCTACAGCGTCAACGCCAGTAGGATAAGCCACCTTGATTACAGAGAATGTCTTCTCTGCCTTACCAAGAGCGTTAGAGAGTGTAAGAGTTACGTCGTAGTCGCCACCTGTGCGGAACGAAACGTTTGCAGAACCTTCCTCGCCGTTACCAGTAACGTCAGCGAATGTAGCGTTCTTAGCAGTCCATGACGGCTTGGTCTCTACCTTGTATGTCTCGCCAGATACGAACGGTGAACCAGCGATGTATGTAGGCTCAATAAACTTAAGAGTAGCCTGACCCTCGCTGCCACCTGCAATCATATCCTGCATACCTGCCTTTGTGCCAGCAAGTGAACCTGCAGCTGAGAAGTAGTTGTCAGTAGCCTTCTTCTCGAAGTCCCAGAATGCCTTCACGCCAGCAGGGAGGTTGTTAGCGTTGAGGTCGCCCATAGCAACCTTAGCGTCTGCTGCTGTGACTGCCTTGTCCCAAACTACTACGTTGTCGATAACACCGTCAATACCGTAACGTGAGAAGAGCGGACCACCGATGCAGAGGTACATACCATTTGTGATGCCATAGACATCGTTCTCATAGTCTGGTTCTGTTGTCTTTGTGGCTCCACCGGTACGATCCCATGAAGTAACGGTCTGCTTAACGCCGTTTACGAACAGGTCGCTACGGAAGTTACCGCCATCGTTATAATCAAAGGCCATTGTTATGTGTACCCAGTTACCTACAGGCAGTTTAGTGTTAGCGTACTTATAGTGAAGCTCCTTGTTAGAAGTAGCGTCTGTACCACGGAAGTTGTAGTGATCGATGCTACCATCTGCACCGATACCAGACCAGTTCCAACCCCAGTCTGTCTTAGGCCAACCATCCTGCTTGTTGTAAACATTGAAGAGAGTTGTAGGATCGCCCGACTTGAGGCTGTTGATCTTCAACCAGAACGATACAGAGTAAGACTTCTTGCCTACGAGACCGAGATCTGAAGCAGCAACACCGAAGCGCTTCTCCTTAAGGTCGAGACCCTGTGAACCTGCACCGTCAGCGTGACGACCTGTATAAGCCATCTTAACGCTCTCGCCGGTCTTGAGAGAAACTTCCTCATCGCTACCGTTAGCTGTGAGAGTGTAGATCTCAGGCAGAGCACCTGTGCCCTCGCCAGTGATCTGGATGTAAGATGCGAATGTACGTGTGGTCTGCTTAGCAGCACCATCCTCACCATACTCGTTGCCAGTAACCTTGAGGTCGTAGCTACCAGTTTCAGAAAGTTTTACTGTCCAAGAGTTGCCTTCGCCGCTCTTAACAACCTTACCATCCTTAACAATCTCCCACTTTGCAGCTGGGTGCTCAGGGTCGATGTAGCTGAGTGTGAACTCCTCGTTCGGCTTGATAGTCTTCTTGTTGCTCTGAATATCGTCATTGTAAACGTATGAAGCAGGTGCCATATAGTTGCTCCAAGCAATCTCAGACTCTGTCTTGTGGTCGAGAGCTACGGCAGAAACACCGAGACGTACCTTTGCGTTTGCCTTAGTAGTCGGGATTGAGTAGTAGAGACCAGCCCAAGAAGTTGTTGTACCCATGAGCATCGGCTCCTTGCCCTCCTCCTGAGCGTAGAGACGGAAGTGAGATGTCTTAACGTCGAGGTTGTAGCACGGCTCGCCAGCTGCCTTAGTGTTAGGCATGTTGAAGATGATCTTAGCGTCCATACCAGCCTTGCTGTTGTAGAGCATCTTGGTGTTAGCTGCGTCGATAACCGGAGCAGCCGGTGTAGCCGCCTTGCCGCGAACGATAGAGAACTCGCCGAGCATGAGGTTGACGTTCTTAGCGTTCTTGAAGTTGAGAGCTACGAGAGCAAGAGTCTTGCCGTCGAAGTCAGAACCTACTGTGAATGTCTGCTTAACCCAGTCGTTAACGTCAGCTACACGATCTGCCTTGCAGAGGTTGTAAGCCACGCCCTTGTCTTCGCTGCCCTCTGCCGAGAGAACGAGGTCGAGGTCTGTTGCGCCCTCGTTGAGCTTATAGCGAACAGTGATAACGTCACCCTTCTTCAAAGCGTACTTTGTCTTGAAGAGGTGGAGATACTCGTTAGCTGTTGTACCGAACACCTTGAGTGTAGAACCTCCGAAGTAAGCGTCGTCCCATACGAACTGAGCGTCGAGGCCCTCAGCCGGAACGTCAGCTGCTGTACGTCCGAGAAGCTTGTTAGCGAACCAGAAGTGCCATGTCGGCAGGTAGTCCTGCATACCTACGTTGTACCAAGGTGTGCTGGTCTTGCGCTCGCCGTTAAGGTTGAAGAACTTACCGTTACCGAGGTTGAAGTAAGTGATGAACGGCTCCTCAGCGAGATCCCAGCTCAGCGGTGAGCGTGCTGTCATGAATGCAGCCATACCGTGCCAAGTCGGGTTGTATGCTGTGTACTGATGCTTGTCAACAATAGACGGAGTGATAACCGGGTTGCGGTTGCCGCCACCAAAGTAGCACTCTGTACGACGGAGGTAAGCGAACTGCTTCTTCTCGTCAGACGAACCGAGCTCTGAACGGCTCTCCCAGAACATGTTGTATGAGTGAGCACCCCAAAGACCGATAGAAACGCGCTGATCAGGCAGCAACGACCATGATGTACCACCAGGCTCGCCACCCTGCATGTTCACACCACAATAAAGATCGAGCGGATCGCGACCGAGCTTCTCTGCATATGCTACAGAAGGAGTGAGCTGACCACGGTTCCAGTTGTAGTTGAAGAAGAGTGATGTACGTACGTTCTCGCTGTCACCGAATGTCTCCTTGTTATGGTTGCTGAGACCACCGTCGAATGTAACCTGACCGTAGTCGTTTGTACCGTCATACCAGAAGTTCTCGAATACGGGGTTAACCGACTTCATCTTCTTAACGAGAGCTGCGTGGAATGTGCGTACCGGCTTCACTACAGAACCACCGTTGTAGAACTCTGAGTTGTAGCCCATACCGTCGATACCATAGTACTGGAAGAACTTTGAAGCCTTGTCTACGTCCATAGAGCCGATACCCTTAAGACATGCCGACCAGCTTGCGCTAAGACTTGCGTTAGGAATAGAAGCAACACCAGAAACACCTACACCGTTCTTGTGAGCGATATCGAGGAAAGCAGCCGGAATACGTCCGAGAGGTGCTGTCCAGTCGCCCCAATGTGTAACGTACGACCACATAGAGAATACCTCTGAGTCGAATACGCCGTTAGGAAGTGCGTTGAAGTCGGGGTTGTTTACCGGGATCCAAGCGATGAGCTTCTTGTCGTTCTTTGCATTGAGATCAAGACGCACCTGAGTAGCCTCGTTGCGGAAACGAGCACGTGGCTTTACACGTGAGATGTAGAAGTTGTCGTCTGCTGTTATCTGGCTGCCAGGAGTCCAACCCTGGATAAGGGTGTGGAAGTTTTCGCTGCCAGTGTTCTTACCAGCTTCTACATAACCTTCACGCATCTGCTGTGCGTTAGCACTCATCACAGAAAGTACGAGACCTGCTGCGAGAGTCAATGTTTTACGGGATAAATTCGCCATAAGATTCGTATTTAGTAAAATTGATTAAGTTTTTATTTATATAAATAATGTAAGTTAGAGAATATAAAAGTGGCAAATACACTTCCATTCTCCTTGCAAAAATACACATTTTTTATATAACAAAGAACAAATGCTTATTGCGTTTTCATAATATTAACATCTTTAACATTTCGGGAGCAGAGGGTGCCACCAGGGGGTGTAGGTATCTCTCAAGGGGGTGCACTTGTCTCAAGTGCACCAACAAAACTATTGGTGCACTTCTTGCAGGGGGTGCAGTTGTCTCAACTGCACCAACCAAGTTAATTATATATTATACTTGATTGGCGCAGTTCTTGTTCGGTTGGAACACTACTACTTGGTTGGTGCACTTGAGACAAGTGCACCCCCTGAAAGCCCTTACAGCAGATACTGCACATTCTCTGCTACATATAATGAATAGCTATCTTCCGGCAATCCGTTAGGGTTATTAACAATATACGCAAGTTTATGTGCGAAGTCGTCTTCTCCTCGCATCATACGATCGAACATCTCGCGCTGCCAAACATTACCATCCGTCGCTACACATTGTTTTATCATACGCGATGAGTAGCGCTTCAACTTACTGACGATAGAGATAACGCTGTTTTCTCCAATTGGCGACAGTAGTATATGAACATGGTTGGGCATGACGACGAAGGCATGGAGGTGATACGTCTGCTTATCGTTGAAGAACAAAGCATCCTCAACAAACTGTCTGCACTGTGCATCACGCAACACACAGCTGCCATATCCTTGCATCAACCACCCATCCACTATATCTTCCAAACGTTCCTCCTCTGCCGTCAACTCCCCCTCCTTCGTCTCGCGCCGTCCTAATGCCTCGCGCATGAGTGCCAGTTCCTGCAGCTTGGTCTGCGGGAGCGAGTCGGCAAGACGAAAGGTGATAAACTGCACCGCCTCTGGCTGAAACCAATGAGGCAAGTGACCACACTGAATGAGGATGTCGGAATGACGGTTGAGGAAGGTAATGTGGGGCATGAGGTATAGCGGGAGGGTAAACAGGGTTAGATAATTTGATTGAGGAGGGGTGCTCGCAAGGGGGTGCAGTTGTCTCAACTGCACCAACAGAACAATCGGCACTTCTGCTTTGTTGGTGCACTTGAGACAAGTGCACCCCATGAGAACTGCACCAACAGAGTTGCTGGTGCCACTACTGCTTTGTTGGTGCACTTGGGACAAGTGCACCCCCTGGTGGCACTCCCTTATTAGTCGGCGAGGGTGAAGTCGAGCTGTTTCTTTTCGAGGTTGGCACTTGCCACCTTGATGCGTATGGGGTCGCCAAGCTGATACTTGTTGTGATGGCGTCTGCCCACGAGACAGTAGTTGCGCTCGTCGAAGTCGTAGTAGTCGTCGTCGAGGTCGCGCATCGGCACAAGACCCTCGCAGTGGTTCTCGTCAATCTCGCAGTAGATGCCGTACGACTGTATGCCTGAGATGTGCGCATCGTAGACATTGCCCACTCGCTCCGACATGAACTCCACAGCCTTGTACTTGATAGAGTCGCGCTCGGCGTTGGCTGCCACCTGCTCCATCTCCGACGAGTGCTCGCAAAGCTCCTCGTAGTGCTCCTTGTTGGCAGAGCGTCCGCCCTGCTGGTAGCGTGTGATGAGTCGGTGAACCATCGTGTCGGGGTAGCGGCGGATAGGCGATGTGAAGTGGGTGTAGTAGTCGAACGCCAGTCCGAAGTGTCCGATATTGTGGATAGAGTACTTCGCCTTCATCATGGCGCGCAGTGCCACGGTCTGTATGAGGTTCTGCTCGCGCTTGCCCTCGCACGCCGACATGAGCGTGTTGAGCGACTTGGCGAGTGCGCCCTTCGTGCCGTCGGTCTTCATCTTGTAGCCGAACTTCACCACGAACTCGCGCAGCGTCTCGAGCTTTGTCGGGTCGGGGTTGTCGTGCACACGATAAGGCAGCGTCTTCGGCTTCTTGCCCTTTGCCACCTTGCCCACCGACTCAGCCACGGTGCGGTTGGCGAGGAGCATGAACTCCTCGATGAGCTTGTTGGCATCCTTCGAGCGCTTGAAGTAGCAGCGCACCGGCTTGCCCTTCTCGTCGACGTCGAAGTGGAGTTCTTCGCGGTCGAACTTCACTGCGCCGTTCTTGAAGCGTGCTGCGCGCAGCTTCTTAGCCAGTCGGTCGAGCATGATGAGCGCATCGGCATTCTCGCCCTTGTATCCACCCTTGGGTGCTGCAGGTGCGGGTTCGCCCGTGCCGTCTACCACGCCATTCTGTTCGAGCAACTCCTGTACCTCTTCGTAGGCGTAGCGGCGGTTCGACTTGATAACGGTGTGCACTATGCGGTATGCTTTCACGTTCGCCTCCTCGTCGAGGTTGAAGATTACGGAGAACGCCAGCTTCTCCTCATCCGGTCGGAGCGAGCAGATGAAGTTGCAGAGGCGTTCGGGGAGCATCGGTATGGTGCGGTCGACGAGGTAGATGCTCGTGGCGCGCTTCACAGCCTCCTTGTCTATCACGGAGCCTTCTGTGACGTAATGCGACACGTCGGCGATGTGAACGCCCACCTCCCAGAGTCCGTCCTTGAGCTGTCGGATAGAGAGCGCATCGTCGAAGTCCTTTGCATCCTTCGGGTCGATGGTGCAGGTGAAGACATCGCGGAAGTCCTCGCGCTCGGCGTAGTCCTTTGGAGTTATCTCCGCCGAAATCTTCTCGGCAGCCTCCTCCACGTTCTTCGGGTACTTATACGGCAGACCGTACTGCGCGAGGATGGTGTTCATCTCCACGTCGTTGTTGCCAGCCTTTCCAAGCACGTCTACCACTTCGCCAATCATGTTGCGGTGATCCTGATCGGGCCATTCCACGATGCGCACCACGGCGTTGTCACCGTCCTTGCCACCCTTCAGCTTTCGGCGCGGAATGATGATGCTGTTCGCCAGCACGTTTGAAGGCGAGATGAGCGTGCAGAGGTCGTGGTCGAACGAGAGCCGTCCGACGAAGGTGTCCTTAGCACGTTCCAATATCTGTATCACCTGCGCCTCCTTGATGTGGTTCTTGCGTCGCGCCATGCAAGCGAAGCGCACGCGGTCGCCGGTGAGAGCCCACATCGAGTTGCGTTCAGCCACGAAGATAGGTTTGTCGGAGTCGTCGGGCATGATAGAGTTCTTGCCGTTCGTCTTGCGTTGGAACACGCCCTCCTGCACCTGTCCCTTCATGTTCAGCTGATACGAGTTGTCGGTGACGCGCGTGATGAAGTCATCCCACGCCATCTCCTCCATGATGTCAATAGCGAGCATCTTCAGCGGATGCGTGTCGAGGTGTAGCGAACGGAAGATATCTTTAAACGAGAGCGTCTTTCCAGGGTTGGAGGCGAACAGTTCTTCAAGCTTTGGGGCGAGCTGTTTCTTGGTCAAGCGCTTGCCACCTTTCTTTCCTTTTCCCATAGTATTTGTTTTTTTGTCGGCGAGGGTGTGAGCCTCATCGAAGTTATTGTTTTTCTTTTGCAAATAAACAAAAAATAATTGGAATAGCAATGCGATTGTGTCAGTTTTTTAGAATTGGTGCTGTTGAGACAAGTGCACCCCCTACAAGTACCCTTGTGCAAACGTTTGCACAGCGCAAAGAAATTCTGTGAGCCACGGATGCGCTCTATATTAAAATAATGTGATAACTTTGCAAGCGTAATTAAAAACCAATCTAACGAATGTCTGAACTGCAACCAACCACGATGAAGGACATCGCCGAACATTTCGGTGTGTCCATAGCCACTGTGTCGCGTGCCCTCAACGGTAGCGCACGTGTCAGCGAGGAGAAACGCAACCTTATTTGCGAGTACGCCCATGCGAACAACTTCTACCCGAACGACATCGCCAAATCGCTGCGCAACTCTCACAAGCAGCCGGTGAAGGTGATTGGTGTCATCGTGCCCGAGTTCACACATTATTATTTCTCCACCATTCTCAACGGCATCGAGGACGCTGCGTCGAAACGTGGCTACCGCATCATCGCCACCACCTCGCGCGAGCAGTACGAGCGCGAAGTGCAGCTGTGCCAGATGTTCGAGGCTCACCAGGTGTGCGGCGTAATCGTGTCGCAGGCTAAGGAGACGCAGGACTACGCCCACTTCCAATCGCTCATCGACCGCGGTATACCGCTCGTGTTCTACGACCGCATCTGCACGGGTGTGGACGCAAGCCGCGTGGTGGTGGACGACTATCAGGGGGCGTTCGCTGCCGTGACGCACCTCATCGAGACGGGCTGCCGCCGCATCGCCTTCTACGGCATGAAGGGCAAGACGGCACTCGGACAGAACCGCTACAACGGCTATCACGACGCACTGCTGAAGGCGGGTATGCAGCCCGACCAGTCGCTGGTGTTCGTCTGCGACAAGCGCGAGGATGCCGAGCGCATCACGCCCGGCGTGCTCAGCCGCGCCGACCGCCCCGACGCGTTCTTCTGCGTGAACGACGACACAGCCATCAGCGTAATGTACACGGCAAAGCACAACGGCTTCCGCGTGCCCGAGGATGTCGCGGTGTGCGGCTTCACCAACGGCGAGCGTGCCATCGCCTGCGACCCGCAGCTTACCACCGTGGAGCAGCGTGGAACAAAGGTGGGCGAAGAGGCTGCCACCATACTCATGGACAAGGTGGAGGGGCTCACGCCGTGTGACCGCATCGAGAAGCGCGTCGTAAAGACAAGGCTCGTCGTGAGAGAGAGCACGAAGAGCTAAAAAGGCGGCGCATAAGCCGAACTAAGCCTTCTTGAGCCTTCTTAGGCTAAGCCGAACTAAGCCTCTTCAAGCCTTCCTAAGCCAAGGATTCGAGTGAGGGCTTAAAGAGGCCTAAGAAGGCTTAATTCGGCCTAGTTCCTAAAGAGGCTTAGAAAGGCTTAGTTCGGCCTAGTTCCTAAAGAGGCCTAAGAAGGCTTAGCTCGGTTTAGCTCCTAAAGAGGCATAAGAAGGCTTAGTTAGGCTTAGCTCTCAAGAAAGCACCCCTCCAAAGAAAAAAACAAAAAAATAGAATAACAATGAAACCAAAACCAAATCAAAGTTTCTTGAAACTGTGGAACCTCAGTTTCGGATTCTTCGGCGTACAGATTGCATACGCCCTGCAGAGCGCGAATATCTCGCGCATCTTCGCCACACTTGGTGCCGACCCACACAGCCTCAGCTACTTCTGGATACTACCACCACTCATGGGCATCCTCGTGCAACCCATCATCGGCACGCTGAGCGACCGCACATGGTGTCGCTTCGGCAGACGCATACCCTACCTCTTCGTAGGTGCATCGGTAGCCGTAGCCGTGATGTGCCTGCTGCCCAACGCTGGCTCGTTCGGCATGGCTGTGAGCGCAGCCATGGTGTTCGGACTCGTCTCGCTGATGTTCCTCGACACGAGCATCAACATGGCGATGCAGCCGTTCAAGATGCTCGTGGGTGACATGGTCAACGAACAACAGAAGTCGCTCGCCTACTCCATACAGTCGTTCCTGTGCAACGCCGGATCGATCGTGGGCTACCTCTTCCCCTATTTCTTCACAGCCATCGGCATAGCCAACGAGGCGCAGAAGGGCGTAATACCCGACTCGGTCATCTACTCGTTCTACATCGGTGCGGCGATACTCATCCTCTGCGTCATCTACACCACACTGAAGGTGAAGGAGTGGAACCCGCAGGAGTACGCCGAGTATAACGAGGCGAAGCCTAAGGAGGACGAAGGCAAAGCCAACTGGATTGAGCTGCTGCGCAACGCTCCGTCGATGTTCTGGAAGGTGGGCGCCGTGCAGTTCTTCTGCTGGACAGCGTTCATGTTCATGTGGACATACACCAACGGCACCATTGCCGACACCATATGGAACACCACCGACACCGCGTCGAAGGGCTACCAGGCGGCAGGCAACTGGGTTGGCGTGATGTTCTGCTGGCAGGCTATCGGCTCTGTACTGTGGGCAATGGCTCTGCCGCGCTTCAAGAACGAGAAGGCGGCTTATGCGCTGAGCCTCGTCATCGGTGCCGTGGGCTTCGCCCTCGTGCCGTTCGTACACGACCAGAACCTGCTCGCCCTGCCGTTCATGCTCATCGGCTGCGCATGGGCTGCCATGCTCGCCATGCCGTTCGCCTTCGTCACGAACGCTCTTGAGGGCTACGGCCACAAGGGTGCTTACCTCGGACTCTTCAACGGCACCATCTGCATCCCGCAGATCATTGCAGCGGCGTGCGGCGGCACTCTGCTCTCGATGGTTGGCTCTGTGCAGAGCAACATGATGCTCGTAGCTGCAGCGTCGCTCATGCTGGGCGCCCTGTGCGTGGCTCGCATCAAGAAGTAACGCGGCGATTAGTAGCGGCGGTATCCTTGCCGCCGCAACACCCTATTATTCTATATTACTGTCTGGTAAAACTAATAATGTGGTCAAAGACGGGCTGAAAGCCCAACAATCACATAGCCCAGGGCAGCGCCCTGGGTATTGAGTGTATATGTTGAACAATGCGCCCTGTAAGGGCAAAAGCCTTAATAATTAGGCTTTTGCCCTTACAGGGCGTTAGGTTAGTGTGGCGCATATTTACCCAGGACGTTGCCCTGGGCTATGTGTTTCTGCCCCTTCGGGGCGTGCTATTTGTGAGTTTTGGCGCGCCCTATTGCCTGCGCAAACGTTTACACGCCCAATATGCTATATTTATATTAAAAAAAAGACAACGCATTGATATAAATCATAATTTTGCACGTGAAAAGATCCTAATAACTGTTGTGACTAAAAACAATTTATTATAAAAATCAAAAGCTACATGAAGAAGCAGGTTAAATTCCCTAATGCCCTCAGAACAGCTACGCTCTCAGCAGGCTTGTTCCTGTCGGCAAGTGCCTTCGCACAGCAGGTTGTTGTGAAAGGCAACGTAGTAGACGAAACCGGCGAGCCGGTTATCGGTGCTTCCGTCAAGGTTGTAGGCGGTACATTAGGTACTGTTACAGACATCGACGGTAATTTTACTCTCAATGCCGACAAGAAGTCGACCATTGAAGTGACTTACATCGGCTACGAGCCTGTAAAGATGCAGGCCGGCCAGAACCTAACAATCCATCTCAAGAACACTTCCTCTACACTTAACGAGGTTGTCGTAATCGGTTACGGCGCTGTTAAGAAGTCGGACCTTACCGGTTCGGTCACAGCTCTCAAGCCCGACTCAAAGAACAAGGGTCTTGTGGTGAACGCTCAGGACATGCTCTCTGGTAAGGTGGCAGGTGTGAACGTTACGTCAAACTCTGGTGAGCCAGGTGTCGGCACACAGATCCGTATCCGTGGCGGCTCTTCACTGAACGCCAGCAACGATCCGCTGATTGTTATCGACGGCGTGCCTATGGACAACAACAAGGTGGGCAACACAGGCTCAAACTTGCTTTCTACCATCAACCCACAGGATATCGAGTCGTTCAACGTGCTGAAAGACGCATCGGCTACAGCCATCTACGGTTCGCGCGGTTCTAACGGTGTCATCATCATCACCACAAAGAAGGGTCACAAGGGTCAGAAGCCGGAGGTAAGCTATTCGGGCTCTGTATCACTCTCTATGAAGAAGAAGACCTACGAGATGATGAACGGCGACCAGTATCGTGCCTATGTAAAGAGCCTCTTCAACGAGAACGACGATGCCGTAAAGGCTCTCGGTACAGCCAACACCGACTGGCAGGACCTTATCTACCGCACAGCCGTGTCTCACGACCATAACGTGACGGTGGCAGGTTCGGCAGGCAAGTTCCTCCCCTATCGTGTTTCAGTAGGCTACACCTCACAGCAGGGTATCTTGAAGAACTCTGACTACAACCGCTACACAGCATCCGTAAACCTCAACCCGTCGCTGCTGAACGACCACCTCAACCTCAACCTCAACGCCAAGGGCATGTACTCTAAGGCGAAGAAGGCTGACACGGGTGCTATCGGCAATGCCGTTTCGTTCGACCCGACACAGAGCCCGTACAACTTTACTTCGCAGCGCGACATCGCGCTTCTTAAGGCTAATGGCGGCATACAACAGACTCTGAACAATTTCGGTGGATACTTCAACTGGCTCACATCAGCCAGTGCATACAACAACCCACAATGGCCGTTCACACGCTTCAACGATGCTCCTGCCAACCCGTTGGCTCAGCTTGAGCTTGGCGGCAATGTTGAAAAAGTGCGTTCGTTCATCGGTTCGGCTGACATCGACTATAAGGTACACGGTTTCGAAGACCTGCGCCTGCACATGACACTCGGTGCCGAAATCGCCAAGGGAACGGTCGATGAGACACAGCCTACATCATATCCTACAACATTATATTATGGTGGCATCACCGACAACGAGAACTTCAAACGCAACCTTCTCCTCTCGGCTTACGCTCAGTACTATAAGGACTTCAGCAAGAACCACCACTTCGACATCATGGGTGGCTACGAGTATCAGCACTTCTACTTCGACTACAACAACTCGTGGATGCAGTACTACCCAGAGTCGGACGCTCAGGCAGGCAAAGTGTTCAAGGACACTAAGGACATAGACAAGTACGAGAACTTCCTCGTTTCGTTCTTCGGACGCGCCAACTACACACTCATGAACCGCTACTTCTTCACCGCTACGGTGCGCGACGACGGTTCATCACGCTTCAAGGACCACTGGGGACTCTTCCCGTCGTTCGCTTTCGCTTGGCGCATGAAGGACGAGAACAACCTTAAGGATATCAAGTGGCTCTCCGACTTGAAGTTCCGCGCAGGCTACGGTGTGACCGGTCAGCAGGAAGGCATCTCCAACTACCTCTGGTTCAAGCAGTACAAGAAGGGACAGAACTATGGTCAGTACCCGATTATCGGTGATGGTACCATCTACACTCCGCTCTACTACAACGACAAGCTGAAGTGGGAGAAGACAACGACCTACAACCTCGGTCTCGACTTCGGTATCTGCAACCGACTCACAGGTAGCATCGACTGGTACGTGCGCAATACTACCGACCTTATCAACTCGGCTCCTGTAGCAGCCCTCGCAGGCTCTGCCGACAAGGGCATACAGAACATCGGCTCAATGAAGAACACCGGTGTTGAGCTTTCGTTGAACTACGTAGCAGTGAACACCAAGGACTGGTACTGGACAATGAACTACAACCTCACGTACAACCGCAACCGCATCACCGACCTCAACGGCGTAAGCGATACCGGCGACCCTGTAACTACTGGCGACAACATCGACAATGTGAACAAGGTGCTCGCCTACCAGACCGGTTATGCAGCCAACTCGTTCTACGTGTACGAACAGATGTACGACAAGAATGGCAAGCCAATCGAAGGTGCTGTGGTAGACCGCAACGGCGATGGCGTCATCAGCAATGCTGACAAGTATCTCTACAAGCAGGTAGCAGCTCCTGTAACAATGGGCTTCTCTACACGCGTAGAGTGGAAGAACTTCGACCTCGGCTTCTCGCTCCGCGCAAGCCTCGGCAACTACGTGTTCAACAACTTTGAGCAGGGCAAGCGTTTGAAGACTACATCTTCTGTTTGGTGTCAGAACGCATACCTCGCCAATCGTCCAGTGAACACACTCGGATGGGACTCTGACGCACTTGAGTCGAAACTCTCCGACTACTTCGTGCAGAACGCTTCGTTCCTGAAGATGGACAACATCACACTCGGCTACTCTTTCAACCGTCTCTTCAAGAGCGGCTCATGGAAGGGCATCTCTGGACGTGTGTACGCTTCTTGCAGCAACGTGTTCACCATTACCAACTACAAGGGTATCGATCCTGAGGTGTACAACGGTATTGACAACAATATCTACCCGCGTCCTATCACATTCCAGTTCGGATTGAACCTCACCTTCTAAAAAATCAATAACTTAAACGATTTACGACAATGAAAAGATATATCAAATCGGCTCTCGCACCTGCCGCTGCGCTGCTCATCAGCCTCGCATCGACATCGTGCCTCAACGACCTTGACAAAGAGCCTATCAGCCCGAAGATTGACCTGGAGGTCAGCAACGACGGTCTCTTCAACAAGTGCTATGCCAACTTCGGTATCAACGGCAATGGCAGCGGATCAAATAGTGATGATGATCCGGACGTAAAGGGATTTGACGACCCTGGTATGACAGGTCTCGTACGCGCCATGTGGAACATCAACGAGCTGCCTACCGACGAGGCTACATGCTCATGGGGCGACGGCTTGCAGGAGCTTAATTCTGCTACCTACGACCCTTCTCACCCTTGGGTGAAACTCTACTACACACGCCTCACACTCGGCATCACAACTTGTAACCAGTATCTCCAGTTGGCTGGTTCTGACGATGTCACACGCACGGCTGAGGTACGCTTCTTGCGCGCTATGCAATACTTCCTCCTTATGGACGCCTACGGAAACGTTCCATTCACAGAGACACTGGAGAAGCCGACACAGAAGTCGCGTCAAGAGATGTACGAGTGGCTTGTAGGCGAACTGAAGGCAATCGAGCCAAACCTCATGGATGCACAGCCTAAGAAGTCGACAGATGCCAACTACGGACGCATCGACAAGGCAGCTTGCTGGTTGCTCCTCTCACGTCTCTACCTCAATGCCGAGGTGTACACAGGCACAGCTCACTGGCAAGAGGCAAAGGACTATGCAGACAAGGTTATCAAGTCAAGATACAGACTCAACACCACCGGCTCTTCCAACGGCAAGTGGAGTGCATACCAGATGGTGTTCATGGGCGACAATATGGAGACATCAGCTGCCAACGAGATACTCTTCCCAATCGTGAATATCTCTGGCAAAACAGCCAGCTACGGCAACTCGCTCTTCCTCATCGCAGCTTGTTTCGACTCTAACATGCACGCTAATGTCGATGAAGACCCTACCGGTTCCAACGGATGTACCGGTCAGAACTGGATTGGCCTGCACCCACGCGTTTCGCTCATCAAGAAGTTCTTCGAGGGTAAGGATATACCTAACGTAAGTTCTAAGGAGATGACAACAGCTGCCAATGACGACCGCGCCATATTCTGGGGCGAGGATCGTCCGCTCGAAATCTCAAACATCACCAAGTCTGCCGACGGCTTCGGTGTGGCTAAGTTCATCAACTACAATGCAGAGGCATCAAGCCCTGCTCATGTAGACTCAAAGTTTGCCGATATGGACTGGCCTTTCATGCGTGTAGCAGAAGCTTACCTTAACTATGCAGAGGCTGACGCACACCTTAATGGCAACAAGACATCGGGTGAGGCAACACGCCTTGTCAACGATCTTCGCGCTCGTGCCAATGCCGATGCTTCACGCGACGTAACACAGGGCTACTCGCTCGACGAGCTTTGCGACGAATGGGCACGCGAGTTCTACTTCGAGGGTATGCGCCGCACAACACTCGTGCGCTTCGGCAAGTTCGGTGGAAACACAGGCTACAACTGGGACTGGAAAGGTGGCGTAAAGGAAGGTAAGGACTTCGATGCTCACTTCAATGTCTACCCTGTTCCTTTGACACAGCTTCAGAGCAACTCTAACCTCACACAGAACCCTGGTTATACGAACTAATCGAATAGAAAGTCCAGTAATGGTTATTGCACTCATGCGAGCTCACAACGAGTTCGCATGAGACAAAGAAAAAAAACGGACTAATACAACCTATAAACAATAACGACAATGAAAAATATATTCAAGTCAATAATGTTCATGGCTGCCAGTGTTGCTATAATCGCCTCTTGCGACGATGACACAACACCAGTACTCGAACTCGAGAATGCAGCCTCGCTGAATGCTATCACCCCTTCAGAATATGTCATCAGCAAGGACAACTATGCCGAGCAGTTCCCCGAGATTTCTTGGGAGAAAGCAAGCTATGGCAAGGGTGCTATCGTCAATTACGAGCTTACCCTCACCAACAACGCCACACAGAAGAGCGTTGTTATCGGTGAAACAACCAACGACACAAAGCTCAACCTCACCAATGAGCAGATGAATACCTTCCTGGCTCAGACAGGTGCAATGCCTGGCAAGGCTGGCGAGTACACAGTATCGATGAAATCGTCTACATACAAGACTTATACCAACGATGCTTCCAACACAATTAAGTTTACCGTCACTCCTTACGACCCGAAAACAGAGGGCTTGACATGGGCTTATGCTTACGTTGCGGAGAACTATCCTAATTGGAACTTCTTGAAGGCCTACATCATTGGTGACCCTGATGGTGACGGCAAATATGAAGGTTTCGCCCAGTTTGATGAAGACAATGCTACATATGCAGTTCTGGATGGTGCAAACCCAGCAAGGGTTATTGCCAAGGACCAGAAAGTGGAGAAAAAGGGCTTCGTAAGAATTGGTGTCGGTGTAGACGGCAGTGTAGAGCAGAGCGGAAGCATTACATGGTGCTTAATCGGTGATGCTACATCTGGCGGATGGGATAAGGACACACCGATGGAGTATGACGCAACTACTCGCAAGTGGACTTGCGTCACAACGCTTATCGACAAGGAACTCAAGTTCCGTAACGCTGGCGACTGGAACATCAACCTCGGCTCTGACGGTACAGAGCACGGACTCGTTGCCGAAGGCAGCAACATCAAGATAGCAAAAGCGCACGGCTACATCGTTACACTCGACGTCACCAACGCAGGTAAGTACACTTACTCGCTTGAGGAAACCGACATCGAGCAGTCAGCTGCAAGCATCACAATGCCTGGCTCATTCAATGGTTGGAATCAAAACACAGAGGAGTATATCTTAAAGTCAGAAGCACGCGACTTCAAGTTTAGTGGTACATACTATATCCCGTCGGGTGCAGAGTTTAAGTTGTACGACGGCTCATGGCTTGGTGTCGTAGGCGATATGAACTGGGACAAGAACCACACTTACGCAAGCTTCGTCATTGGCGATGGTGCTAATATGACAGTGCCAGTAGGTGGCTATTTCAAGATTTTCGTTGATTCGAAGAAGAACACAGCCACAATGACAAAGACAGGTTGGGAAATCATCGGCAGTGCTACAGCCGGTGGTTGGGACGCTGGTCAGGTTATGGACTGGGATCCGGACACAAAGACATGGTCTATTACCGCCACTCTCACAGATGGTGAACTGAAGTTCCGTTGGGATGGCTCATGGGACCGCAACTTCGGTGGCGCGCTTGACGCTCTTGTTGAGGGAGGCGATAACATCGCAGTGAAGGCTGGTACATACAAGATTGTTCTCGATGAAGAGAACAAGAAAGCCACTATGACTAAGGAATAAGGCTTAAAGCCCATACAAGAGGGGTTATTACAAAGTAACTCTTGATATCATACAGATAAATAATAGGAAGTGGGATTGCGCATCGGTCGCAATCCCGCTTTTTCGTATCTGCGTTTTCCTATCATAAATGCGTTAGCCGAAAAAATCTGCCATATCTCCCAGCACAGCATCTAACCGGCACTGTATAAGCGCAATAAAGACTGGAAGATATCATGCAAATCGGAATATCTCCCAGTCTATCTTCCAGCCTTCGTTATGCTGTATCGGTTGGTGCACTTATTGATATGGATATCATTTGGTGCACTTCTTGCTCTGGCAAGCGGCAAAGTCGAGCGGAGACAAGTGCACGCCCTAAACGAAAAGAGGTGTATCAACAATGTTGATACACCTCTTTCGTGTTCTGTGGGTGGTGATGGATTCGAACCACCGAAGGCATCGCCAGCAGATTTACAGTCTGCCCCATTTGGCCACTCTGGTAACCACCCGACAGCTTTTGTCTTAAAAGCGAGTGCAAAGGTACAAATTAATTTTGATACAACCGCAAGTTTACTAAACTTTTTTTTAAAAATTTGTACGACTCCCAAATTAATAGTAAATTTGCAACTATTCAGAAACAAATCAAAAAACCTAAATACATGAAGAGAACTTTATTGTTAGTGGCTGTTGCAGCATTGGTATGCAGCGGCACAGCCTACGGACAGCGCAAGGCGAAGCGTCAGGCAAAAAAGAACGTGCCGACGATAGTCCATGCGGTTGAAACGAAGGACATCGCGACGGTCGTCGACTCATGGGTGGAGAACGAGCAGAAGTTTGAGGACCAGAAGCTCCCGGCACACGCTACGTTCATACCCTACTCGTCTACATCGCAGATGATGCAGGACAAGTGCTACGCCAAGCCGTGGCTCACACCGGAGCGTGCCGACTACCTGCTGCTCAACGGCGAGTGGAAGTTCCGCTACACAGCCGACTGGAAGCAGGGCAAGCCCGAGGAGAAGGACTTCTACGGTGACAACGCCGACGTATCGGCGTGGGACAACATCAAGGTGCCGCTCAACTGGGAGATGGCTGGCTACGATGTACCTGTATATAACAATGTGGGCTATCCGTTCCACAACGACCCGCCGCGCATCAAGGCGATGGACGACAACTTCGACAAGAACCCTGTGGGTTCGTACCGCCGCACATTCAACCTGCCCAATGGTTGGGAGAAGAACAAGCGCGTGGTGCTCCACTTCGACGGAGCGTGCAGCGCCATCGTGGTATGGGTGAACGGCAAGTACGCCGGATTCTCAGAGGGTGCGAACACCGATGCCGAGTTCGACGTTACGGCACACGTGCGCAAGGGCGAGAACAACGTTTCGGTGCGCGTTTACCGCTGGTCGGATGGCTCGTATCTTGAGGGTCAGGACATGTGGCACCTCGCCGGCATCCACCGCGACGTGTATCTCATGGCTACTCCGAAGGTGGCTGTAAGCGACCATTACATAACATCGCAGCTCAGCGAAGGCTACACCGCAGGCTCTATGAATGTGGAGCTGACCGTAGACAACTCGCTGAAGCAGAGCGCAAGCAAGACACTCGAAGTGGAGTTGCTCGACCCCGCAGGTCAGCTCGTTGCGAAGAAGCAGCAGGCTGTGGCACTGACAGCAAAGGACGCGCAGAAGACTGTTTCTATAGACTTCGATGGTCTGACGGACCTGAAGCTCTGGTCGTCGGAGCACCCGTGGCTCTACACCGTCATCGTACGCCAGCTGAACAACGGCGGCGAGGAGATGGTATTCTCTACGAAGTACGGCTTCCGCGCCGTGGAGAAGAAGGGCAACCTCATCTACGTGAACGGCAAGCGCGTGTACTTCAAGGGCGTGAACACGCAGGACATACACCCACTCTTTGGTCACGCCATCGACGTTAATACGATGCTGCGCGACGTGGAGCTGATGAAGAAGGCTAACGTGAACACCGTGCGCACATCCCACTATCCGCGCCAGGCAAAGATGTACGCCATGTTCGACTACTACGGTCTCTACTGCATGAACGAGGCTGACGTGGAGTGTCACGGCAACCAGAGCATCTCTGACATGCCGTCGTGGGAGGGTGCATACGTAGACCGCACAGCGCGCATGGTGCTGCGCGACCGCAACCACCCGAGCGTGGTGTTCTGGTCGCTTGGCAACGAGGCGGGCGGCGGCTGCAACTTCCAGGCTACATACGACTGCGTGAAGCGTCTGCTGCCGCGTCGCGACGCATGGGTTCACTACGAAGGCTGCAACCACGGCGAGAAGTACTCCGACTTCGGTTCGGACATGTACCCCGTGGTGAGCAAGGTGATTGAGCAGCGCGACGGACTGAACAACAAGCCTTACTTCATCTGCGAGTACGCTCACGCCATGGGACAGGCTGTGGGTAATCTGCAGGAGTACTGGGACGTGATAGAGAACAGCAACGGTATCGTGGGCGGTTGCATCTGGGACTGGGTGGACCAGGGCATATACGACACACGTCGCATCAAGGCTGGCGAACCGCTGACCGACCCTAAAACTGGTATCCCCTACTACACCTCGGGCTACGATTATACTAAGATGAACCGCGGCAACTATGGTTTCCAGGGCGACTTCATGAGCAACGGCATCATCACTCCGGGCCGTGAGTGGACGGCTAAGCTCGACGAGGTGAAGTACGTGTATCGCGATGTCGACTTCGTGTCGTTCGCCAATCATAAACTCACACTGAAGAACAAGTTCGCCTTCACCGACCTGAGCGACTACAGTCTCTCGTGGAGCATCAGCGGACGCGGCGAGGGAGAGAGCAACTTGGCTCACGGCGCAGTGAAAGACCTGCAGTGCAAGCCGGGCGAGACATGCGTGGTGGAGATTCCGTACGACGTGAACGTTCCGGCTGACAAGGAGATTATCATCACCTTCAAGCTCAAAGTTAAAGACAAGACCGCATGGGCAAACCGCGCTCACGTGATCGCGGCACATCAGTTCCGCCTCACAGCAGACGCAGCTGCCAACTGTCCGTCGGTAGCCGACCCGACATACGTGCAGCACAACACCATCGCTCTGCCCGCAATCAGCGAGAAAGGCAAACTGAAGGTGAAGGGCAACAGCGTTGAGGGCAAGAACTTCAGCATTAAGTTCGACACCGACGGCACCATCGCCGAATGGACATTCGATGGCAAGCAGATTGTCATGCCGTCAGCAGGCCCCGACTTCAACGGCTTCCGCCGCATCGCCAACGACAACATCTCGCTCGGTGCAACGGGCGGTGTAGCCGAGAACGAGAACAAGGAGGAGGGCGCGCTCTCCGGTCAGAAGACACTCGTAAAGGCTCCGAAGAAGCAAGGCAAAAACGTGGTCGTTGAGACTGCCGTATCGAACGGCAAGGACACCCACCATATCCTCTACACCATCTACCCGAACGGCGAGGTAGATATGCGCGTAGCGTTCAACAACTCATCGGAGGAGACACGCCGCGTGGGCATTACAATGCAGTTCGCACCGGGTTTCGAGAGCGTGCTCTACTACGCTAAGGGTCCGCGCTCCAACTATATCGACCGCCAGCGTGGCTCACTGCTCGGCTGGTACCGCACATCGGTAGACAAGATGTTCGAGGAGCAGTCGGCTCCGCAGACCATGGGCGACCGTCAGGGCTTGCGCGAGATGACGCTTAAGAACAACGGCAACGGCGTGGGACTGAACATGAAGGTGGAGGGTCAGCTCGCCTTCTCGCTCTCGCACTACGACGACCAGCAGTTCAACTACGACGTGTTCTACGGTGGCAAGCATCCTTACGACCTGACACGCAGCGAGCAGGTGTTCGCTCACTTCGACTTCTGGCAGCGTGGCATCGGCAACCACTCGTGCGGTGGCGACTCTTGCCTGCCGCAGTTCAAGACTCCTACTGGCGAGCACGTGGTGACAATGCGCTTCGCTCCGTACACATTCAACCCGAAGACACGCATCTTGCCTAAAATGCAGAGAATAGAAAAGAATCGTTAGAAGGGCAAGAACTACAGAATTGCAATGAACTTTGACAAAAGCACATTGCAACTTGAAGCATCCGCATCGGTCGGTGCGGACGTCTGCGTCGGTCGGTGCGGATGTCTGCGTCGGTCGATGCGGATGTCTGCGTCGGTCGATACGGATGTCTGCGTCGGTCGGTGCGGATGTCTGCGTCGGTCGGTGCAGAACGTGCTTAATCACACTATTAGCCTCAACTAACAGCAATAAAAACAGAAAAGAGCAGAACTTCGATATCGAGGTTCTGCTCTTTTCGTTGGTGGGATACAAATGGTCTACATGGTTGGGGCACTTCTAAGGGGGTGCACTTGTCCCAAGTGCACCAACCAAGTACACCAACCAAGTGCACCCCCTGAAACTACATGGTTGAGGGTGTGTCAAAACTCAATTAATGCGGGCTGAAAGCCCAATAATCACATAGTCCAGGGCAGCGCCCTGGGTGTTGAGTGTATATATTGAGTAGTGCGCCCTGTAAGGGCAACACCTTAATAATTAGGCTTTTGCCCTTACAGGGCGCAGGGGGCGTGTGGGTTCCTTTTACCCAGGGCGCAGCCCTGGGCTATGTGCTTCTGCCCCTTCGGGGCGTGCTATTTATGAGTTTTGACACACCCTCCCCTAAAAACTACTCGGTTGGTGCACTTGAGACAAGTGCACCCCCTGAAGTTGCTCTGAACAGCGAGAAGTTCACGCTGCCGTAGGCACGGTGCTCTATGAAGCCCGGCACATCAGAGAAGTCGTTATGCTTGCCATGCTCGAAGACGAGGAGTCCGCCAGGGCGCAACATTCCCTTGCTGAGGATGAGCTGCGGAATGGTAGGCAGCGTGGGCAGAGCGTAAGGCGGATCGGCAAAGATGAGGTCGTACTGCTGCTTGCACGACTTGATGAAGCGGAACACGTCGCCACGGATAAGGATGTTGTCCTTCGTATTGAGTTTCGTCATGCACTCGCGGATGAACGCAGCATGGTCGCGATCCATCTCCACGCTGACCACCGGAGCACAACCGCGCGAAAGCAACTCGAGCGAGATGCTGCCAGTGCCGGCAAAGAGATCGAGTGCCTGCGCACCCTCCATGTCCACGTAGCCGTTGATCACGTTGAAGATATTCTCTTTGGCGAAGTCCGTAGTAGGACGTGCCTTGAACGAGCGCGGAATATCGAAGTGGCGCCCTTTATATTTTCCTGTTATTATGCGCATAATATGATGTTGAAATGGTGTTATGGTGAGGTAATATAGGAGGGTATGGCATCCTGCCATACCCACGCTGCCTATACGGTTTAATATAAGCCACGCTGCCTATACGGTTTAATATAAGCCACGCTGCCTATACGGTTTATACAGCCTACGCTGCCTAACAATCTGAGAGTCTGTGGGTGCGTGGGTATGGCAAGATGCCATACCCTCCTACATTACATTTACATTCTTCACAAATTGCCCGAGCTTTGTCTTCAGTGTTTCTGGTTCTTCTGCATTGCCTGTGATGACGAGTATGTCGGTGGGGCGCATGGCAAGTTGCTGCCACACGCTCATGATGTAGAACACAGCATCCTGTGTGTCGTCGATATGAAACGAGTTGCAGAAGCGCAGACGATGCTTGCGGAACGCTATTATCTCCATATCCTTGCCGTTGAACACACAGAACAGCTTCTCCTGAAAGCCGCCATACGCACGCTGGCTCAGCGCAGTGAGTGTGGAGGCAAGACGAGGCTCGAAACACACGTAGCGAAAGTTCTCGTTGAGCACGAAATGCAGGTCTTTGTTCACGGCGAATGCGAGCACCACGCCCAATGTATCGAGTGGCGATGTTTGCACCTCGTCGGCTGGCAACATACTGAACGCGTTGCGATAGAGCAGCGTAGCACTGCCCGAGGTGTACTCGTCCTCAGGGATGAGCATCGTCGGTGTGTCGACAACCACCGTGACACGGTCGTACAGACGCGGGTTGCGCAACAAAGCGCACACGGAGAGAGCCTGTCGCAGGTTGGCTGCTATGGAGATACCAGAGTTAAGGTTGTACACCTCGCGCTCGGCAGCACCATCCGTAGAGTCGGTCTGCAACACAATCGCCGTATTGTCTATCGTGATGATAAGTTTCATATTTATACCGATATGTTTGCACAAAGTTACTGAAAAAGTTTGGGTTATGCGAAAAAAACATCATAGCTTTGCCGTTCTATAGTCAAATTTCTGTAATTTTGTAGAATTGAATAGACTAAATCGCAACGCTTATGCAACCATACAAGACTGATGTAGCAGTACTCATCCTCTTCTTCAACCGCCCCGACCACCTCAGCAAGGTGTTTGCGGAAGTGCGCAAGGCGCGTCCCTCGAAGCTGTTCCTCTATCAGGACGGACCGCGCGGTGAGCGCGATATGGCTGGCATTGAAGCCTGCCGCCGCGTAGTAGAGAATATCGACTGGGAGTGCGACGTGCAACGCCTCTATCAGGAGCGCAACTACGGCTGCGACCCCTCGGAGTACATATCACAGAAGTGGGCATTCTCGTTCGTCGACAAGTGCATAGTGCTTGAGGACGACGACGTGCCGTCGCAGTCGTTCTTCACGTTCTGCAAGGAGATGCTCGACCGCTACGAGAACGACGAGCGCATTTGGATGATTGCAGGCTTCAACCCCGAAGAGCAGCTTAAGGACTATCCCTACGACTACCTCTTCACCTCCGTATTCTCAATCTGGGGATGGGCATCGTGGCGCCGCGTCATCGACAAGTGGGAGCCAGGATATCCGTTCCTCGACGACCGCACGGCGATGCGACAACTCAGAAAGATAATGCGCCAACGCCGCTACTGCGAGGACACGCTACGCGCCTGCTACGACCATCGCGCATCGGGCAAGGAATACTACGAAACGATATTCTGGGCATCGATGGTGATGAACTCCGGACTCGCCATTATGCCCTCGCGCAACCTCATCAACAACCTCGGAGCCACCGACGGCTCCACGCATTACACCGGCTCGCTGCAGATCATGCCACGCCGCTTGCGCCGACTGTTCACCATGCAACGCTTCGAGCTGGAGGGCGAACTGAAGCATCCGCCGTATGTGATAGAGGATGTCGACTTCAAGGAGCAGGTGTACCGCACATACGCCTACGGACATAGATGGATAAAGTTCGGACGCTCTATGGAGGAGTTGGTGCTCAATATGCGCTACGGCAACTTCGCACACATCGGACGCTCAATCGTCAACCGCATACGCAAGATATTCGGCAAAGACAGCCATTGGTAAGCCTCGCGAAGCAAAAAACTTCGCCATTTCACAATAATATTAATAAACAGACGTTATACTTACGTGTTTAAACGCGGATACATAATAATAACGACGATACTATCGCTTGTCTCGGTAGAGAGCCAAGCCCAGTACGACGTATCGTTCAGCCACTACTTCGACATGGAACCCTCGTTCAATGCCGCAGCCGTGGGCAAGTCGCCGAAGCTCAACATCGCGGCTGCCTACGCCATGGAGTTGGCTGGATTTAAGCGTAACCCTAACACGATGTACGCTGGTGCCGACGCACAGTTTCTGCTCTTGAAGCAGTTTCATGGTGCAGGCATACAGTTGATGAACGACCAGATTGGTCTGTTCAGCCACAAACGCCTCGCCCTGCAATACGCCTTCAAGTTCAAGCTGTTCGGCGGACAGCTGTCGACCGGCATCTCCGCCGGACTGCTCAGCGAGACATTCGACGGCACAAAGGTAGACCTTGAGGAGTCGAACGACCCAGCCTTCTCGTCGTCAAAGATAGAGGGCAACTCGCTCGACCTTGCAGCCGGACTCTACTACTCGCACCGCAACTGGTACGTAGGCATCTCGGCACAGCACCTCAACTCGCCATGTGTACAGCTCGGCGAGACCAACGAGCTACAGGTGGATGCCACCTACTACCTCACTGGTGGCGCAACGATACGCCTGCGCAACCCGTTCCTGAGCATCCTGCCCTCGTTCCTCTTCCGCACCGACCTCTCGGGCTATCGTGGCGACATCACAGGTCGCTTCACCTACACCAACGAGAAGAAGATGTTCTACGCCGGACTCAGCTACGCCCCGACAATATCCACAACGGTGCTCATCGGTGGCAAGTTCCATGGCATCGTACTCGGCTACTCATACGAGATATACACCTCGGCTATCAACCCCGGCAACGGAAGCCACGAGATATTCGTAGGTTACCAGATGGATCTCAACCTGCAGAAGAAGGGCAAGAACATGCACAAGAGCGTGAGAGTGTTGTAGCCCCTCCCAACCCTCCCCGTCGGGGAGGGCTTAGAAAGGCCTAAAGAGGCTTAGAAAGGCTTACCCTCACCCCAAAAAAAGAATAGATGAAAGCAACAAAAAGCATATTACTATTAAGCATCATGGCACTCACCATGATTCTCACCGGCTGCTTCGGCAGCAAGGCAGCCTCGTCGGCAGGACGCGGTGGCGAAGTGGTGGGCGTGAGCGGACGCTCGTTCGCCGAGCCCGCACCCTACGGCATGGTGCGCGTAGGACGCGGCTACCTGCGTATGGGTCTTGAGAAGCAAGACAGCCTGTGGGGTAAGCAGACACCTGTGAAGGACATCTCCGTCGACGGTTTCTGGATGGACGAAACCGAAGTGACCAACTCCAAGTACAAGCAGTTCGTGGTATGGGTGCGCGACAGTATCATCCGCACACGCCTCGCTGACCCACAGTATGGTGGCGACGAGACATACATGATCACCGAGGACAAGAACGGCGACCCCGTCACACCACACCTCAACTGGAAGAAGCAACTGCCGCGCAAACCCAACGAGGACGAGCTACGCGCCATCGAGAGCGTATATACTCGTAACCCTATCACCGGCGAGAAGATGCTCGACTACCGTCAGATGAACTACCGCTACGAGGTGTACGACTACACTGCAGCTGCTCTGCGTCGCAACCGACTCAATCCCGAGGAGCGCAACCTCAACACCGACATCGAGGTGAATCCCGACGAGGTGGTGATGATATCAAAGGACACCGCATACATCGACGACGAGGGACGCATCGTCCGCGAGACTATCAACCGCCCGTTGAGTGGTCCGTGGGACTTCCTCAACACATATATAGTAAACGTCTACCCCGACACCACCTGTTGGGTGAACGACTTCCGAAACGCCGAGAACGAGACATATCTGCGCAACTACTTCTCAAACCCTGCCTACAACGACTATCCCGTAGTGGGCGTAACATGGGAGCAGGCTAACGCCTTCTGCGCATGGCGCACCGATTATCTGCTGAAAGGTCTCGGTCCTGAAGCACGCTACGTACAACGCTACCGCCTGCCGACAGAGGCAGAATGGGAGTATGCAGCACGCGGAAAGGAAGGCACCGAATTCCCGTGGGAAGACCAAAGCGTGAAGAGCGGCGACGGATGCTTCTTCGCCAACTTCAAACCCGACCGTGGCAACTACACCAAGGACGGCAACCTCATCACATCGAAGGTGGGCATATACGGGGCTAATAGCAACGGACTCTTCGACATGGCTGGCAACGTAGCCGAATGGACAAGCACCGTGTACACCGAGGCAGGCGTAGAGGCGATGAACGACTTCAACCCTTCCCTACAGTACAACGCAGCAAAAGAAGACCCATACCGACTCAAGAAGAAGAGCGTACGCGGTGGTTCGTGGAAAGATCCCGAGTCGTTCATACGCTCAGCATGGCGCACATGGGAATACCAGAACCAGCCACGCTGCTACATCGGCTTCCGCTGTGTACGCAGCTTAGCAAACACATCAAGTGCTAAAGCAAAAGGAAAAAAGAAGTAAGTTGAAGATGGTGAGAAGTTGAGGTGGTGAGATATCTACACAACACTCACAAACCTATATATTCTCACAATAAAAAATAAAGAAATATGACAATTTACAGCAAATTCAACATAGTCTACCACTTGCAGAAGTGGATGGACAGTGTCCCCGGACAGACATTCCTCAACTACGCATATAGCTGGGGTGCTTCAGTCGTAATCCTTGGTACGCTCTTCAAGCTCACCCACCTGCCGGGTGCCAACATCATGCTTTTCGCAGGTATGGGCACCGAGGTGTTCGTGTTCTTCATCTCGGCGTTCGACCGTCCGTTCGACAAGACGCAGGAAGGCAGAGACCTCCCCACTCACATCGACGAGGAGGAGATAGACCGCGAGGAGGCTGAAGCAGAGGCTGCATACAACGCCGGTGTGCAAGTTGCAGGTGGCGGTTCTGTAGTCGGTGGTGCTGGCGTAAGCGGCGGTGGCACTATTATAATAGGTGGCGGCACTGCAAACACAGCTAATGTTAGCGCAGCACCGGCTTCTGAAGGCGCAACACAGACTACAGTAGGCGGAACACAGACCGTTGTATCGCCTGAAGCTGCACAGACAGCCGCTGCAGCAGCCGAGCTGGCAGCCAACCACGAGGTGGCTATGCAGCTGGCAGACGCACAGGCAAACTATCTCGACGAGCTCAAGCGCCTCACCGAAACCCTGCAGAAGGTGTCCGACCAGAGCGCACGACTCACACGCGACAGCGAGGAGATGGAGAATCTCAACCGCACACTCACCGGCATCTGCAAGATATACGAGATGCAGCTTAAGGGCGCAAGCCAGCAGATTGGCACTATTGACCAGATCAACGAGCAGAGCAAGCGCATGGCTGAGCAGATTGAGCAGCTCAACGGCATCTATGCTCGCATGATTGAGGCGATGACTGTCAACATGAATCTAAAAGTAAAAGAGTAAAAGAGTAAAAAGCTTAGGCTTAGTTTCAATCAAAGGCTTAAGAAGGCTTAGTAAGGCTTAGTAAGGCTTAAAAGAGTAAAAACCCTAAGAATGGCAATAAAGAAAAAACATATCTCCCCCCGCCAGAAGATGATCAACCTCATGTACGTGGTGCTGATGGCGATGCTTGCTCTGAACATTTCCTCGGAAGTGCTCAACGGCTTCTCTATCGTGGAGGAGAGTCTGAACCGTACCACTGCCAACTCCTCAAAGGAGAACGAGGTGCTCTACAACAACTTCGCCGAACAGATGAATAAGAACCCACAGAAGGTGAAGGAGTGGTTCGAGAAAGCTACGGCTGTGAAGCGCATGAGCGACTCGCTCTACAACTTCGCACAGGCACTGAAAGTGCAGATTGTGCGCGAGGCTGACGGCAAGGACGGCAATATCTACGACATAAAGAGCAAGGACAACCTCGAAGCAGCAAGTCATGTGATGCTCGCACCGGGCACCGGTCAGGGCAAGAAGCTCTACGATGCCATCAACACGTTCCGCGAGCGTATCCTCAAGATGGTTACCGACCCACATCAGCGCAAGATAATAGAAAGCAACCTCACCACAAAGGTGCCCAAGGGGGCCAACACGCTCGGTAAGAACTGGCAGGAGTATATGTTTGAGGACATGCCCGTAGCAGGTGCCGTGACGCTGCTCTCGAAGCTGCAGAGCGACGTGCGCTACGCTGAAGGCGAAGTGCTGCACACACTCGTAGCAAACATCGACATGAAGGACATCCGTGTGAACAAGCTCTCGGCGTTCGTCATACCCGAGTCGAAGACCATCATCAGTGGCGACCAGTTCTCGGCACAAATCGTCATGGCAGCCGTAGACACCACACAACAGCCAGAGATATACGTAGGCGGACAGCGCATCAATAGCGGACTCTACCGCTTCACGGCAGGTGCAGTCGGCGAGCATCAGTTCGGCGGATACATCACCATGCGCGACGGAGCAGGCAATGTGATACGCCGCGACTTCACGCAGAAATACACCGTCGTCGCACCAAGCGCAACCGTGTCGGCTGACCTTATGAACGTGCTCTACGCCGGCTACGACAACCCGATAAGCGTCAGCATACCGGGCGTACCGCTCAACGCCGTGTCGGCATCAATGTCTGGCGGTTCGTTCCGCTCTATCGGCATGGGTAAATACATTGCGCGTCCATCGGCAGTGGGCAGCGACGTCACTATCTCCGTCGCATCCAACGCCAACGGCAAGTCGCGCCAAATGGGCAAGTTCACATTCCATGTACGCAAACTCCCCGACCCGGCAGCATACATGCAGATCGGCACCGACCGCTTCCGTGGCGGCGGACTCGCCAAGGCTTCTATCATGAGCGCTCCGGGCATCAAGGCAGCCATCGACGACGGCATCCTCGACATACAGTTCAAGGTTGTAAGCTTCGAGACCGTGTTCTTCGACAACATGGGTAACGCTGTGCCGATGGCATCGGCTGGCAGCAACTTCTCAGAGCGTCAGCGCGACACCTTCCGCAAGCTCTCAAGAGGCAAGCGCTTCTACATCTCGCGCATCACAGCGGTAGGCCCCGACGGCATCACACGCAAGTTGAACGGATCAATGGAGGTTATAGTGAAATAAAGCTAGAACCCTAGTAAACCTAGTAAACCTAGAACCCATAGAAAGTCTAGTCCCCTAGCAACCCTAGAAAACAAAAAACAAAACAATGAATAAATTCTTAGCAATACTCCTCGCCGCCCTCTTCTGTGCCGATATAGCTTCGGCACAGCCTGCGGCACGTCGCCGCGAGCAGGCTCAGCAGCAACAGCAGAAAGACCAGGGACTGAGCGTGCGCGCCCAGATATCGTTCCCTACGCAGAAAGCGATGGACGAGGACGTGACATGGCGACGCGACATATACCGCGAGATAGACCTCACGGAGGACGCCAACGCCGGACTCTACTATCCGGTGGAGCCGGTAGGTTCGCAGATGAACCTCTTCACGTATATCTTCAAGCTCGTGATGAAGCGTTCCATCACCGCCTACGAGTACCGCTTGGACGGCAATGAGGTGTTCGACGACGCAGCAAAGGTGAACCTCAAGTCGCTGCTCGACAACTATCACATCTTCTACGAGCGCACCGACCGCGGCATACGCATCGACGATAGCGACATACCGTCACGCGAAGTGACGGCTTACTACGTGAAGGAGGCGACCTACTACGACGACCGCAACTCGGCGTTCCACACCAAGGTGCTCGCCCTCTGCCCAATCCTCAAGCGCGAAGACGACTTCGGCGACGCAGCTACAAGCTATCCGCTCTTCTGGGTGAAATACGACGACCTTGCTCCGTTCCTCACGAAGCAGACCATTATGACAAGCAACCTCAACAACGCTGCCACAATGTCGATGGACGACTACTTCACGAAGAACATGTACAAGGGCAAGATATACAAGACCACAAATATGCTCGGCAAGACGCTCGCGCAGTACTGCCCCACCGACTCGGCTATGAAGAAGGAGCAGAAGCGCATCGAGAAGGAGCTTACCGACTTCGAGCAGCACGTGTGGGGTGCGGGCGAACCGAAGGACTCGCTCGACAGCATCGCCACTGTGGACAAAAAGGCGGCTAAGGCAATAAGAAAGAAGAACCGCCGCGCCGGTGGAGCCTCAGCCTCAACAAAGACAAAGGCTGCGAAGGTGAAGAAATCACGCTCGCAGAGCAGCTCTTCGAAGTCGTCGGGCAGCGCAGCACGCGTCAGCGTGCGCAGACAGAGACACTAATTCTCGAGGGTGTGTCAAAACTATAATATTTGGAAAATGAAATAGCAAACGATTCAAATCGTAGGAGGCTACGGCATTCTTGCCGTAGCCATTGCGAATATTTGTATTTCAAATGCTAATGGCTACGGCAAGAATGCCGTAGCCTCCTACAGTTAGCTTTTCATGCAATATTTTAGTTCTGACACATCCTCCTCAACTGAGAAAACTCTCAACTACCCCACGTTATCAAGCAAACGTAAATTGAATATTAACCCAAAACAAACAGGTATGAAAAAGATCTTTACATCAGCAGCCATCGCACTTGCGATGCTTTTCACGGCAAACACAGCAAATGCTGGTATCAACTTCGGTGTTAAGGGTGGTCTGAACGTAACAAGCATGAGCATCAGCTCAAAGGTGCTTGACTCCAACAACCGTGCAGGCTTCTTCATCGGTCCGACTGTGAAGTTCACACTTCCGCTCGTAGGTCTTGGCATCGACGCTTCGGCTCTCTACGACCAGCGTGAGGCAGAACTCGCAGTAGATGTTGACGAAAACCAGTACGTACTGCCCACAAAGCAGACTCTGAAGACACAGGCTATCAACATTCCTATCAACGTGCGCTACAGCATCGGCTTGGGTAGTGTTGCCAACGTGCTCTTCTTCGCAGGTCCGCAGTTCGGCTTCCACGTAGGCAATAAGAACAAGGATCTTGGTGCAGATTGCGAGTGGAAGCTCAAGAGTTCGCAGTTCAGCGTGAACGTTGGTGCTGGTTTCACCGTTCTGAAGCACCTCCAGCTCACAGCCAACTACAACATCGCTTGCGGAAAGACGGGCGACGTGACATTAAGCAAAACAGCAAGTAACGTATTGGGAGCTCCGTTCGAGAAGAGCGGTCGTACCAATGCTTGGCAGATAGCCCTTGCATACTACTTCTAATGCACTACGTAGACGTAATACTCCCTCTACCTTTAGAAGGAACATTCACATACTCCGTACCTGAGACTATGGTGGCTCAGGTGCGGATGGGTGTGCGTGTACTTGTGCCCTTAGGCAGGTCGAAGACATACACGGCGATGGCGGTGCGATTGCACAGCGAGAAGCCGGAGTTCGAGACACGCCCAATCATCCAAGTCATAGACGCAGAGCCTGTGCTCATCGAGCAGCAGCTACGCCTATGGCAGTGGATTTCTACCTACTACATGTCGCCCATTGGCGACGTATTCAAAGCCGCGCTTCCTGCCGGATTGAAAGCCGAAGAGAATTATCGCCCGAAGACGGTGCGCTGCGTCACGCTGCCCGCCAACCTACGTTCGGAGCAATCGCTCCACATGGCACTCACCATCCTGAAGCGTGCACTGAAACAACATCAGACATTCAGCACCTACCTCCAGCTGTCGCATTGGAGCGAGATTGACGGCGAGACACCGCCTGCGCATATCGCCGAGATAGCCTGCGACGAACTGCAGAACGCTGCCAACGCATCAGATGCGGTGCTGCGCCAGCTCATACAGCGCAACTTCCTCGAACTTTACCATCGCGAAGTGGGTCGTCTGAACACAACAGGCGAGTATCATCCCGAACGCATACAACCCCTCAGCCCTGCGCAACAGGCGGCAGAGGACAGCATACAGAAACAATTCAACGAGAAGAACGTAGTGTTGCTGCACGGCGTAACGTCGAGCGGCAAGACCGAGATATACATCCACCTTATAAAGAAAGCCATCGACGAAGGCAAGCAGGTGCTCTACCTGTTACCCGAGATTGCGCTGACGGTGCAGATGACGCGCCGCCTGCAGAACGTGTTCGGCTCACGCTTGGGCATATACCACTCAAAGTATAGCGATGCCGAGCGCGTAGAGATATGGAAGAAGCAGCTCTCCAGCGAGCCTTACGACGTTATCCTCGGTGCCCGCTCCGCTGTCTTCCTACCTTTCACGCGTCTCGGATTCGTCATCGTCGACGAGGAGCACGAGACATCGTTCAAGCAGCAAGACCCTGCTCCACGCTATCACGCACGCTCTACAGCCATCATGCTCGCCAGAATGTACGAAGGGGCGAAGGTGCTGTTAGGCACGGCGACGCCTTCCATGGAGAGCTACCACAACGCCTGCACGGGCAAATACGGCTACGTGCAGCTCACCACACGCTACAAGGATGTGGCGATGCCTGAGATACGCGTTGTAGATACCAAAGACCTGTACCACCGCAAGATGATGCGTGGGGCGTTCTCGCCCGACCTACTCGAAGCGATGCGCACGGCTTTGCGCAACAAGAAGCAGGTGCTGCTGTTCCAGAACCGCCGCGGCTTTGCGCCTATGGTGGAGTGCAAGGTGTGCGGATGGGTACCCAAGTGCAAGAACTGCGACGTCTCGCTCACCTATCACCGCTCGATGAACCTTCTCACCTGCCACTACTGCGGCTACACCTACCCCGTGCCGAAGCAGTGCCCCAACTGCGAGAGCACCGAACTGCTCGGACGCGGCTACGGCACAGAGAAGATCGAGGACCGCGTGCGCGAGCTGTTCCCCGAAGCACGCATCGCCCGCATGGACCTCGACACCACGCGCTCGGCAGGAGCCTACGGACGCATCATCGACGACTTCTCCTGCGGCAGAACCGACATACTCATCGGCACGCAGATGATAACCAAGGGGCTCGACTTCTCGGGCGTCACGGTCGTAGGCATTCTGAATGCCGACACCATGCTCAACTATCCCGACTTCCGTGCCTACGAGCAGGCGTTTCAGATGCTCTCGCAGGTGAGCGGCAGAGCTGGCAGGCGCGACGAGCGCGGACTCGTCATACTGCAGACCAAGAGCGCCGACCTGCCAGTGATACAGCAGGTCGTGGCGGGCGACTTCAAGACGTTCGCCCGCGACTTGCTCGAAGAGCGCAGCATGTTCCGCTATCCACCGTTCTACCACCTCGTCTATGTCTATCTGCGCCACCGCAACGAGCAGCTCATAGACAGTGCCGCCATCGAGATGGCTTCGCGTCTGCGTCAGGCATTCGCCGACCGCGTGTTAGGTCCCGACAAACCGGCTGTAGCACGTGTAAAGACCGAGTCGATACGCAAGATTGTCATCAAGCTCGAGCAGGGCATCAACCTGCCGCTCGCACGCCAGTGCATGGCGGAAGCACGCACCCAACTGCTGCAGGACAAACGCTACGCAGCCATGACCGTATTTTTCGACGTCGACCCAAGTTGACGATAGAAAAGAGTTTATATAAGAGAGAGGCAAAATTCCCTCACCTACAATTAGGTTTTTACTATATATGCGCCTGTGGATACAATGCATTCAGGGAACTTTTTAAATAAGCCTTTCTCTTATGGATAAGACATTACTTGTAGATTTCTTTAAAAGAACTGATTTCAATAATATTACAGAACTCTGCTTCCTCTTTTCCTGGGTGATCTAATTAGGGTCTGCTGAATTAATTCACAGCCACAGGTTGAGGGGAGCAGACG
>ERZ1035025.31-NODE-31-length-91887-cov-21.419734_pt1 | contig 91887 bp, 74 predicted proteins | sample MGYA00520619_ERZ1035025 | MGnify/ENA primary metagenome ERZ1035025 (study PRJEB33766, sample SAMN09781742) | gut metagenome | biome: gut microbiome | host: Homo sapiens | place: Madagascar | study: EMG produced TPA metagenomics assembly of the PRJNA485056 data set...
TAAGAACCGGCGGTTCCCCAGTGTTTTCTTTTGCTCTTGTCAACTTTCCGTAATTCAATTCACATTTTCTAGGAGTTTCGCAATTGTCTATTATCTATATTATTTAAATCATCTTACAATTCAGTTGATAATGGAAACCGGATGCCCTTCTAGGTAGCACCGGAAATTGTCAATCGCCATATCGATCGCACGGATCCTGGATTCTCTTGTGAGCCATGCAATGTGTCCGGTGATAACGGTGTTTGGTGCAGTTAACAACGGACTGCCGCAAACCGGAGGTTCATCCGTCAGAACATCAAGTCCTGCGGCTAATACTTTTCCGGATGCAAGCGCATCCGCAAGCGCCTGTTCATCGATGAGGGCACCGCGCGCTGTATTGATTAAAATGACACCGTCTTTCATTTTGGCAATGGTGTCCTGATTGATCATGCGTTCGGTTGCCGGAGTATGCGGCGTGTGCAGGGAAATAAAATCGCTTCGGGCAAGCAGCTCGTCTAACGATACCTGTTCAATGAAATCATACTCAGCACCTGTTTTTTTGTGGCGGCTGTATGCGAGCACATGCATACCAAATCCCTGTGCCATTTTTGCAAAAGCAAAACCGATTGCACCAAGACCGATCACACCGATCGTTTTGTCATATAATTCGATCTGTCTGGTGACCGATTTACAGAATTCATTGTGGTTTTCCGGTACAGACCAGTCAATCGTTTTGATCCGGGTGTCATGCGTGCCGATATGATGGCAGACATCCATTAATAAAGCGAAAGCGTATTCTGCGATCGTCTGTGAACCGTAGATGGTATTGGAAATGGAAATACCGTGTTTTCTGGTCATTTCCGTATCGAATTTTTCCCATCCATGTCCTAAGGTGGCAACATATTTTAAATTCGGATGCTGGCTTAAGAATGCTTCATTCATATTGTCCGGACCGATCCACAGTCCGAATACAGCGTCCGCATCTCCGATATAAGTATGAAGTTGTTCTATATTGGGATAATGGGCGGGAACTTCAATGACAACCTCATCAATACCGGGGAGCTGCTCCAGTTTTTTCCAGCGTTTTGTAAGTTCCTTTGGAGTGATATCTGTCTGAATAATTTCCTCCTGGATCACAACAATTTTCATTTGTCTGTCACCTCCATTTGTTTATGATTGCTAATATAAGTTCAAAAATGTTGATTTGTCAAGTATAAATTTCTTGCAAATTAAACGATAAAACACAATTGAGAGACAATTTCTTCTATAGTTAATATATAAGCGTGTAATATGTGTTATCAGACGAAAAAATCGCATTTTTTACGTTTTATACAATAAAAGGATAGAAATCATGCACATTTTGAAAAAAGTATACAAATCTATAAAAATTGGCTGGATTTTGTTGACAGGAAAACAAAAAGTGTGATAAAACAGGTTTAATTTAAAACAGCAGGCAATCAGGCAGCAGACCTGAACATAGCAAAGGCGCTAGGGAATCATCCTTAGCGCCTTTCTCTGTACATAGAATATATGTAGGGTACAGATTCTGTTGTTTACAGAAAACAGAAGAACAATCTATTTCATTAGTTCACAGGAAATGATGTTTCTTCGGAACAATAAGGAGGATTAGTTATGACGAATACACCTACCACATTTTTTGGCTGGATCATTTTTCTGATACAGCAATATCATGGATACTATTTACAAGGGCTGCTTACCACATTGGAAACATCCCTCGCAGGTACAATCTGTGGATGCTTTTTAGGATTTCTGGTTGGAATCATCCAGGCAACGGACATCCGGGCGCAGGATAACATGATCAAAAAGATTTTACTTGGTATTCCATGGGTGATCGCAAAAATTTATGTCACGATTTTCCGTGGAACACCAATGATCGTTCAGGCAATGGTAATTTATTATGGATCATCTACAGTATTCGGAATTGATCTGAAACCATTCAATGCAGCGATTTTTATTATCCTGTTAAATACAGGAGCTTATATGTCAGAGACAGTCCGCGGCGGTATCAATTCCATTGATGTCGGACAGATTGAAGGAGCAAAGGCACTTGGAATGGGATATGTTCCGATGATGATCTATATTATCCTTCCACAGACTTTTAAAATTATCGCACCGCAGATCGGAAATACTTTTGTTGCAAATATCAAAGATACTTCTGTATTAAATGTAATCGCTGTCACAGAGCTTTTCTATATCACAAAAGTTGCAGCCGGAACATATTTCAGAATGTTTGAGGCATATACGATCACAGCATTGATCTACCTGACACTTACCTTATTATTTAACGGTTTGCTGAAGCTGATCGAAAAGTATATGGCAGGAAAAGAAAGCTACGAGGTTTTAAATCCGGCAGCCGCAAAATAAATCAGGGGATCAGATGGAAAGAAAAGAGGAACGTGTTATGGCAAGACAATCAATATTTAAGTTTAATGAGAGAGTGACGACTGAGGCAAAGGATGCAACGTATGAATTTCGTGGTCCGGTCATCAGTGTCAAGAATCTGGAAAAGAAATTCGGGGAACACGAAGTTTTAAAAGACATCAGTTTTGATCTGTTTGAGGGCGATGTGGTCTGTATCATCGGATCTTCCGGATCAGGAAAATCTACCTTATTAAGATGCATCAATCATTTGGAGACACCGACGAGCGGTCAGATATTATATCATGGCTATCCATTGACGAAGGATGCACAGACGATCAACCGTTTCCGTTCCCAGGTGGGAATGGTGTTCCAGCAGTTCAACCTGTTTAACAATATGACGGTTTTTGATAACTGCATGGCTGGTGTCCACAAGGTGAAAAAAAGAAGCAAGGAATATTCTACAGAGATCTGTATGAAATATCTGGAAAAAGTAGGTATGGCTCCTTATGTAAAAGCAAAACCACACCAGTTATCCGGTGGTATGAAACAGAGAGTGGCGATCGCCAGGGCACTTGCAATGGAACCGGAAGTATTGCTTTTTGATGAACCGACTTCCGCATTGGATCCGGAAATGGTCGGAGAAGTTTTATCGGTTATGAAACAGCTTGCAAATGAAGGACTTACTATGGTGATCGTAACGCATGAGATGGCGTTTGCAAGAGATGTATCCACAAGAACCATTTTCATGGACAAAGGATATATTGTGGAGGATGCACCGCCACAGGAGTTATTTAATAACCCGAAGGAAGCGAGAACCAGAGAGTTTTTAAGCAGGTTTATGCAGGGTTAAGGTTCGTAAAAGGCAAATTGTATTTGTTTTTTAATCATAGAATGAGGAGGACAATATTATGAGAAGAAAATTAACAGCAGCACTTTTGACAGCAGCAATGGCAATTTCATTAACAGCCTGTGGCGGATCAGGTGACACAGCTTCGGCAGGGGCATCCACAGGAGAGACAGCAAGTGTGACAGAGGCGGGCGCAACAACAACCGCTTCCGGAAAAGAAGTTCTCCGGGTTGCAATGTCAGCAGATTATGCACCGTTTGACTGGCTGCAGGAGGATGATTCCAATGGAGCAGTGATGACATCGAATGGTTCCTATATGAATGGTTATGATGTTCTTGTCGCAAAATACATAGCAGAAAAACTGGATATGGATCTTGAAATCACACAGATTGACTGGGATGGTCTGATCCTTTCCATCCAGTCCGGAAAAGTTGACTGTGCGATCGCCGGAATGTCCATCACAAGCGAGAGATCCCAGTCGGTAGATTTCTCGGATCCGTATTACAATGCAAATATTGTTGCGGTTGTTGCGGCTGACGGACCTTATGCAGATGCAGTAAATGTTACAGATTTTGAGGGTGCAACACTTACCTCTACACTGAACACAGTATGGTACGATGTATTAGATCAGATTACGGATTATGCGACAAAGGATGCAGCGCTTGATACATTTGCATCTATGGTTGCAGCAGTCCATGCAGGAAAAATTGATGGATTTACCTGTGATATGCCTTCTGCAAAATCTATTTTAGTAAGCAATCCGGATTTAAAGATCATCGATTTTGAGGGCGGTACCGGATTTGAGGTCAGCAATGAAGAGACAGACCTTGGTATCCCTTGCCAGAAAGGAAACACAGAATTAGTAGATAAGATCAATGAAGTGCTCGCCGGACTCTCACAGGAGGACAGAGATGCTATGATGGATCAGGCAGTAGCATCCCAGCCGGTAAGCAACTAATATGGAACAGACAGCAGTTGAAAAAAAATTTGGAAAATATGTCATGGCTTCCATGATCACCATGTTTCTCCAAAGTGCCTACTCTATGATTGACGGTTTATTTGTCAGCAATCTGATAGGTGACACGGCATTATCCGCAGTCAATGTTGCGTGGCCGATCATTGCAGTGGTAACTGCAATCGGCACCGGCGTTGGATGCGGCGGAGCCGTAATGATGTCAACCAAACAGGGAGAGGGAAAGAACGAAGAGTCGAACATTGTACGGGCAAATGTCATTCTTGCATTATTGGCATCAAGTATTGTGGTTACGATTCTTTTTCTTATTTTACTGACTCCTCTATTGAAATTAATGGGCGCAGAAGGAGAACTTTTAAGGCTGTCACAGATTTATGGAAGAGTAATGCTCACAGGCGGCGTGCTTCAGATCTTATCCTGTGGACTGACACCTCTTCTCAGGAATGACAACCGGGCGGTCAGTGCCATGATGATCATGGTGGGTGGTTTATTTGCTAACCTTGGTCTTGATTTTGTTTTTATGTATGTTTTTCATATGGGAATTGGCGGTGCAGCAGGCGCTTCACTGTGTGCGCAGTTGTTTACGACTGTGTGCTGCCTGATGATTCTTTGCACAAAGAAAACAGATCCAATCCGTCTTTCACAGTTTATGATAAGGAAGGAATACTGGAAAAAAATTTTTAAGACAGCGGTTTCACCGTTTGGAATATCGCTGACACCTTCCCTGTTGATCTTATATCATAACGTAGCGTGCCTGAAATTTGGCGGTGACCTTGCGGTAAAGGCATATGCACTCATCAGTTCCACCGTCGGCTCGTACCGTGTGCTTCTGATCGGTGTCGCAGAGGGGATTCAGCCACTTGCAAGTTATGCCTATGGCGCACATGATTTTCATGCGATCCGGAAAATAAGAAATAAGGCGATCATCACAGCAATGAGTGTGAGTTTCTTCTTATTTATATTTACCATTGCAACAGCCCGGTTTTACCCAGCCATTTATGGATATGAGGGGGAAGCGGCAGAACTTGGTTATCATACGGTCATGGTGACGGCAGCACAGCTTATTTTTACAGGACTTGTCCGCGTGACCAATTCCTTTTTCTATTCGGTTGGAAAAGATAAATACTCGCTGTTTATGATTTACTTTGATCCATTGATTATGACGCCGCTTACGATCGTGATCCTTCCACGGATTTTTGGACTGGATGGCATCTGGATCACAGCGGTTGTGACGCAGTTTATTTTAAACATTGTGGCATTTGGAATGTTTGCAAGTCATGAAAGACAGATGAAGAGGATGGAAGCAGAGAAAGCATTTGCAGGAAAATGAGAAGGATAAGAGAAATCGTACAGCAGACAGGTACATGAAAAAGAACGTAACGAAGATGGCCGGTACACCATCAAAGTTACGTTCTTTTTCCTTTCCCTAATAAATCGCGTTCGTACAAGTACTACGCACTACATGAAATAAAATGTTTGTTAATGTTTATATAATAGGAAGAAACTCCTATGTAATAAAACCGGAACTATGAAAAAATGCAGATTAGAAATCTGTAAGATCAGCTTTTCTCTTCTCTAAGAAGGCACCCATTCCTTCTTTTTTATCATGAGTATCATTTACAACACCGAAGAGGTTTGCTTCCATCTCAACAGCATTCTTGATATCCATATCGTAACCATTGTTGATTGCTGCTTTTGCAACTGATACAGCGTAGCTTCCTTTGGAGATGATCTTTGCTGCCATAGCTTTTGCAGTTTCCATTAATTCTTCTTTTGCAACAACTTTGTTCACTAAACCGATGCGGTAAGCTTCGTTTGCATCGATGTTATCGCATGTGAAGATCATTTCTTTGGCACGTCCCATACCAACTAAGCGGGCAAGTCTCTGTGTACCGCCGAATCCAGGAATGATTCCAAGTCCACATTCCGGCTGACCGAAGATTGCGTTGTCAGATGCAATACGGATGTCACATGCCATAGCAATCTCACATCCACCGCCAAGTGCGAAACCGTTAACGGCTGCGATTGTTACCTGACGCATATTCATTAATTTGAAGAATGGAACGGAAGCTCTGATACCGAATGCTCTTGCTTCTGGAGCTGTAAAGTTCACCATCTCGGCAATATCAGCACCTGCAACGAAAGATTTGAATGCGTTGTCTTTCTTGTCAGGACCACCGGTTAAGATCACAACTTTGATATCGTCTCTTCCCTCGATCTCTGTTAAAGCTGTGTTTAACTCGTCTAATGTCTCACTGTTTAATGCATTTAATGCTGCTGGTCTTGAGATGGTAAGAACGGCGATCTCGTTCTCCACATCTAATTTTAAATTGTTGAATTCGCTCACGATAATACCCTCCTAAATAGATTGATAAAAAATTAACAATACATGTTATATCTAGAGTACTTCTTTTGAGAGGATTTGTCAATATGAACGTCGATAAACTTTTTCTAAAATCTGTAAAAAATGGAAAATCGCGCCGTTTACATTCGGGGGAATCCTTATTATAATGGGAATATGAGCGAAACATACTTTATGTTATGAAGACTTTGACAATTGCAAAACTTATATAAATTTTCTTAAAATTGTTCAAAAGTAACAAAATTTTCGAAAACCCGCTTTCGCTACGTGTCGCTGGTAGCGGTACTAAGAAGCCAGTTACAACTTACGTTGTACCTGCCTTCTAAGAACCGACCGCTCCCCAGTGTTTTCTCAAGATTTTGTTACTTTTTCACAATTCAATTTACATTTTGTGAGTTTTGCAATTGAATTTACATTACATATGATGTTGATAATAATTGATATTTGAAGGTAAAGAGGAATAAAACATGATCACAGATTACAATTTACAGATTTTAATAGAGCCGTTATTAAATTGGTTTGCGGGGCATGCCCGTGTGCTTCCGTGGAGGGAAGAACCGACACCGTACCGGGTGTGGGTGTCGGAGATTATGTTGCAGCAGACGCGAGTGGAAGCGGTAAAACCTTATTTTGAGCGGTTTACGAAGCGTCTGCCGGATGTGAAGGCTTTGGCGGAATGCCCGGAGGATGAGTTGTTAAAACTCTGGGAGGGATTAGGCTATTACAACCGCGTGCGGAATATGCAAAAGGCAGCCATTCAGGTGATGGAAGCATATGGTGGAAAACTTCCGGCAGATTATGAGGAATTGTTGAAATTAAAGGGAATCGGCAGTTACACCGCAGGTGCAATCGCCTCCATTGCATACCAGATTCCGGTGCCGGCTGTGGATGGGAATGTATTCCGCGTTCTGACGAGAGTGGCTGCGGACGATACCGATATTATGAAGCCGTCTTTTCGCACTCTTCTGGAAAAAGAGCTGCGGGAAGTCATGCAGGGAATGGAGATGCCGGGGGCGTTTAACCAGGCACTGATGGAACTTGGTGCGACCGTGTGTGTGCCGAATGGTGCGCCGTTATGTGAACAGTGTCCGTGGAACAGTCTCTGTCTGGCAAGGAAAGAGGGCAGGATCGCAGAACTTCCGGTCAGGACGAAAGCGAAAGCGAGACGTATCGAAAAGAGGACGGTGCTTGTCATCCGGGACAATGATAAAGTGGCAATCCGGAAACGACCGGAAAAAGGACTTCTGGCAGGACTCTATGAACTGCCGAATGTTGAGGGGCGATACTCGCAGGATGAGATTGTTCATCTGGTAAAAGATATGCATCTTTCTCCAATCCGGGTGCAGAAGCTAGAGGATGCAAAACATATATTTTCCCATATCGAATGGCAGATGGAAGGATATGCGGTTTTGGTGGAAGAAGCAGGATTTGACACTGTGGCAGAGAAAATGGCAGCAAATAATCTTATTTTTGTGGATGCAGAAAAATCTCAGGAAAATTATGCAATTCCGTCTGCGTTTGCTGCTTATGCAAAATATATGGGGATCAGACTTGGAAATGAAAAATTTCTGGTGACGGATTAGAAGGTATGGAATTATTACAATTTCCGGGATAAAAAAGAGGGAGCCGGTGCAATGCACCGGCTATTCATATGAAAAAGATTGTGTATGGAAAGTGAAATGCTTCACTATTTTCTGGGAGGAACCTTGCTTACTGGTTAAGCAAGGCAACCTGATCTACTCAGGTATGAAAAAAAGTTCTATGAAAAATTTTCTTGTTGTCTTAACTTATGCTTAGAGTATAAAGTTGAATTGTGTCTATCGTATGATGGCTTTGTGAGAAATTTGTAAATAAAATATGAACAAAATGTTCAAAATTCAGGCTGTAATAAATAATTAAGAAAAAATAAATTGGCTTGTCATAATAAAATATGTATAATAGGAAAGTACTACAACCGTTTCGCAGTCCGGATACAGGATTGCAGACGATCAGTAAATAATGTTGGAAAATGTTGATATTATAATAAGGAAAGTCAGAGGTAATAAAAGATGTACGATTGCATCGTGATAGGAGCCGGAATTGCCGGAGCAGCCTGTGCCAGAAAACTGGCAGAGGAAGCCGGAAAGAAAGTTCTTGTGATTGAGAGACGAAGCCATATTGGAGGAAACTGTTATGATGTTTCGGATGAATATGGCATTTTAATCCATGAGTATGGTCCACATATTTTCCATACAGGTCTGGAAGAAGTTTATGAATATTTATCTAGATTTACGGAATGGTATCCTTTCGGACATGAAGTGGTAGCAAAAGTGGGGGACAAGCTGATCCCGGTTCCATTTAACTTAAATACGCTGCACATGGTCTATGATAAGGAAAAAGCAGATCTTCTGGAGAAAAAACTGATCGAAGCTTACGGTGAGGGAAGCCGTGTGCCGATCATGAAACTTCGTGAGAATGATGATCCGGATATCCGTGAGATCGCACAGTATGTCTATGAGAATGTATTTTTGAAATATACCATGAAACAGTGGGGACAGAAGCCGGAAGAGATCAGTCCGGAAGTGACAGGAAGAGTGCCGGTGCTGATCTCTTATGACAACCGCTATTTTCAGGACAAATATCAGGGTGTGCCAAAGGATGGCTTCACACCGATGTTTGAGCATATGTTAGATCATGAGAACATAGAAGTTGTTCTGGATACAGACTGCAGGGATGTCTTAAAGTTTACAGGGAATGAGATCCTTTTTGAGGGAAAACCATTTGAGGGAGATGTCATTTACACAGGAGCGCTGGATGAGCTTTTTGATTGTAAATTCGGCAGACTGCCATATCGTTCGCTGGATTTCCATTTTGAGCATTATGATGAGGAGTCTTATCAGGGACACAGCGTGGTCAACTACACGGTAAGCGAAGATTACACCCGCATTACGGAGTTTAAATTTCTGACAGGACAGAAAAATACAGAAGGAACTACGATTGTAAAAGAATATCCGTTTGCATATACGGGTGCGGCGGGCGAGATTCCCTACTACGCGATTTTAAATGAGGAAAATCAGGCACTTTACGGGAAATACAGGGCGCTCACAGCAGGACTGCCGAAGTTCCATTTATTAGGCAGGCTTGCAGAATACAAATATTACAATATTGATGCCATGACGAAAAAAGCCATGGAACTGGCAGATGCCATTATGAATCAGTAGGAAAGGTTATCATTATGAAGTTACTTACATTTGCAATTCCATCTTATAATTCGCAGGATTATATGGAACACTGCATCCTGTCTCTGCTTCCGGGTGGGGATGATGTTGAGATTTTGATCGTGGATGACGGATCCAAGGACCGCACCGCAGAGATCGCAGACGAGTACGAGAGAAAATATCCGGGAATCGTGCGTGCCATTCATCAGGAAAATGGAGGGCACGGAGAGGCCGTGAATGCCGGGATCCGCAATGCCACAGGACTTTTCTTCAAGGTTGTGGACAGTGACGACTGGGTGGATTACGAAGCCTATATGAAGATTTTAAAAAAATTGCGTGAACTTGCTGGTGGAGATACCGTGCTGGATATGTTCATTGCAAATTATGTTTATGAAAAAGAGGGTGTACGGCACAAAAAAATCATGCGCTATTCTTCCCTGCCGCAGGATAAGATTTTTACATGGAATGAGGCAGGAAGATTCCACAAGGGACAGTACATTCTGATGCATTCTGTCATTTACCGTACACAGCTTCTGCGGGAATGTGGGCTTGAACTGCCAAAACATACTTTTTATGTGGATAACATTTATGTGTACAAGCCATTGCCAAGCGTAAAGCATATGTACTATATGGATGTTGATTTTTACCGTTACTTCATTGGACGTGATGATCAGTCCGTCAATGAAAAAGTGATGATCGGTCGTATTGACCAGCAGATCAAGGTGAATAAGATCATGATCGATGAGTTTGATCTCTGGAAGATCCCGAATCCAAAACTACGTCATTATATGTTTAATTATCTTGAGATCATCACAGTAATCTCAACGATCATGCTGATCCGCTCCGGCACAGAGGAGAATCTTGAGAAAAAACGTGAGTTATGGAAATATATCAAAGACCATGATATCCGTCTGTTCCACCATTTGAGAAACGGTATTATGGGAAATGCGATGAACCTTCCGGGAAGAGGCGGAAGAAAGATTTCAGTTGCAGCTTACAAACTTTCACAGAAAATTGTTGGATTTAACTAAGGATATGGTGATCAGGTATGTACGTTAGACGGTCAAATATGGAAGATATACCGGCAATGATGGAGTTATATGCGCAGGCAAGGGTTTTTATGCGTGAAAATGGAAATCCAAACCAGTGGGATGAAAATTATCCATCGAGAGAGTTGTTGGAAAAGGATATTGCCTTTGGAAACAGCTACATTGTAGAAGATGATGAGAAGAACCTTGCAGCAACATTTGCTTTTATAAAAGGTGAGGACCCGACTTATTATGGGATTGAGAATGGAGCATGGCTGAATCATGAGCCATATGGAACCATTCACAGACTTGCGGGAAATACTTCTTATCATGGAATTGCCAGTGGATGTATTAGCTGGTGTAAGAGCCAGATTGGAAATCTGAGAGCAGACACCCATGAGGATAATAAAATCATGCAGCATTTGTTGGAAAAGAATGGATTCGTGCGATGTGGAATCATTCATCTTGCAAATGGTGCGCCAAGAATCGCCTATCAGTTTGCCGGAGACAGTGCAAACTACCGGGGCAGCAATGAGCAGTCGCAGCAGAATTATAATCAGACAAACCGCAGTAATCAGCCGATGCAAAATCAGAACTGGAGTGTGAGAGAAGTTTCTTCCAGTGGGCGTGGCTTCGGAATTGCATCCATGGTACTTGGCATTATCGCACTGGTATTATTCTTTTCCTTCGTGAATATTCCACTTGCGATTCTCTCGATTATCTTTGGTATCATCCAGTTGACGAGAAAGGCACCAAAAGGGATGGCAATCTCCGGGATCGTCATGAGTACAATCTCATTATTTCTGTTAGTGATTTTCTGGGCTTGTATGTTTGTGTCAGATGCCAGAACAGAAAGCACGGATAGCAGCACTTACTATTATGAAGGTTCAGAAAATGATGATGCTTCCGATGATTATTATGATGGCTTATATGAGGGGTATCAGCAGGGATACAAAGATGGCTATTATGATGGCTACTATGGCTATACGCCGGATGAAGATTTCTATGATTATACACCGGATGATGGTTTCTTTGGTTATCTTCCAAATGATAATTCTTATAATTTTCATGAGAAGAACGGCATATATTATTAATAAAGAAATGACAGCCGGGGAATCCGTTTGAGACAGAAAAGCAATGGAAAGCAACAATTCATTATAAAAAGAGCAGCAGGATTTCTGCTGCTTATTTTTGCGTTTACAGGGATCATTGGTATTTGCGTGGGAAAAAAGGACAATAGGATAAGAGCAGACAGTGGGATGGAGACAGAGAGAATGGCAGAAGAGAACACGAAAGCAGCATCAGGAAAAATCAAAGAGGAGGAAGTTAAGAAAGTGGCTTTGACGTTTGATGACGGACCAAATCCGGATCATACGGAGACACTCTTGGAAGGCTTGAAAGAGCGGAATGTGAAGGCAACTTTTTTTCTTCTGGGTGCGGAGTGTGAAAAATATCCCGAGATCGTGAAGAAAATCCATGCAGACGGACATCTCATCGGCGTTCATTCCTATGAACATGTGAATCTTTCCAATCTCACGGATCAGGCGGCGATGGAACAGGTGGACAAAACAGATCAGATTATTTTTGGACTGACCGGAGAACATGCGCAATATATCAGACCGCCTTACGGCTGCTGGAAATGCAATCTTGATTATGAGACAAAAATGATCGAGGTTCTGTGGGACGTCGATCCGCTCGACTGGAAGACAGATAATTCCAGCGTCATTGCAAAGCGTGTCATGGATAAAGTGCAGGAAAATGATATCATTCTGCTGCATGATGCCTCGGAATCATCGGTAAATGCAGCATTTCTTATTATTGATGAATTGCAGGGAGAGGGATATTCGTTTGTGACGGTCGAGGAACTGATATTGGAATAATTTACAAATGTAAAATGCTATGATAACAGAAACAGAGGTAACACAATGTATATTGTGTTACCTCTGTTTCTTGCTTTATATATCGGACAGAGTTTCCATTACTTAACCCCTTTTTTTTAAAAATTTTATTCAAGTATGTGAGGAGAAAAAATATGAACACAGCTCAGCCAATCCGCTCAGAACAGGAACTGAAAGATTTTATGAACTTTTATGAACAGGTACAGTATCAACCGAGAAATCAACTGCTGCTTACGATGGGGCTGAATACCGCATTAAGGATTTCGGATCTTCTTTCTTTACAGTGGAAGCAGGTATATGACTTAGAAAACCGGAGCGTAAGAGAACATCTGCTTCTTGTGGAGGCAAAGACCGGAAAAGCATCGAATATTTATCTGAATGAAAAAATAACTGTCCAGCTGCAAAAGTACTATCGGTTTTTAGCGTCTGAACGCAGTTTAAAGATCAGTGGGGATGCGTATCTTTTCTGTGGAAAAGACGCAGATCCAATCTCAAGGGTGCAGGCTTACCGGATTATCCGCAAGGCGGCAGAAAACAGCGGCCTAAGTGGTGTGATCAGCCCTCATTCCTTACGGAAAACATTTGGATATTATGCGTGGAAGCAGGGAGTTCCACCGGTACTTCTCATGGAGATTTATCATCATTCCTCTTTTGACATCACCAAACGTTATCTTGGAATCGAGCAGGATGACAGGGACGAGGTTTTCCGCAAAATCTGTTTATAAAGGAGAGAATTTTCCTTCTTATAAAATATCCGAATAATATGCATTGTGATCAATGTGGCCCCATGATTCCGGAACGCAAAACAGAGGTAACACAATATACAATGTGTTACCAGTATCTGAAACGGATGGAGTACCGTTTTTAATATACGCAGTATTTATGGAAAAATACAAAGCCACATGGAGGTTACAATGCTTAAATTATCTTTAAAACCGGGAGAATACATTGATATAGGAGAAAATATCCGTGTCGTTTTTTCCGGTGGTTCTGCAAATAACATTCATCTTCTTGTAGACGCACCATGCGAATACAACATTGTGCGCAGTAATTCCATGAAGCAGAAGGACAAAAAAGAATACTATCGTGAGCAGACAATCTCGGAGGAAGCAAAGCGTGAGATCGCAGGAATCTTAATGCGTGAGAAGCACGCAGCTTCTGAGATAACGGACAGACCGGCTGCAAAAAAAGCCATTTACACAGTCAGCCACAGACGGTAATAATGCCATGCTAACCTAGGGGCGTGGTTTATTATACAGGCACTTTGTGCCAAAATCCTGATTTTATTCAGGGAAAAGGGAATGGAATCCCGAAAATAAAAATTATTTTAGCGGCAGAAAGACCGCAACACACGGAGGTAAAAAATTATGGTAGTACAACACAACATGCAGGCAATGAACGCCAACAGAATGTTAAACGTAACAACAGGACAGCAGGCAAAATCCACAGAGAAGTTATCTTCAGGTTACAAGATCAACCGTGCAGCAGATGATGCAGCAGGATTAACAATTTCTGAGAAAATGAGAAAACAGATCCGTGGTCTTGATCAGGCTTCCACAAACGCTCAGGATGGTGTTTCTTCTGTACAGACAGCAGAGGGCGCTTTAACAGAAGTTCACTCTATGTTACAGAGAATGAACGAGTTAGCAGTTCAGGCTTCCAATGGAACAAACTCTGAGGATGACCGTCAGGCAATCCAGGATGAGATCTCCCAGTTAACAACTGAGATCGATCGTGTTGCTGAGACAACAAAATTCAATGAGATTTACCTTTTAAAAGGAGATAAATCCGGTACAACAAAAACAAACACACTTGCAGCACATGACGCAGGTCTTGCAGGCAAATTAGGCGAAAGTGTTGATGGAAAAACAACATTCACAGCAGATGCTTTAAAAGTAGGAAGTAGTGTAAAAATTGCCGGTACAGAATATAAAATTGTTGATTCAGCAAAGGCTACAGATTATACAGATGCAAAAACATATGATGGTATTAAAGCAGCCAATGACCAGATTATCCGAGGAGATAAGACCTACACATATGATGGTGCTAATTGGAAAGATGAAGCAGGTGCCATACAGGCGAATTTCAAAGCCACTGCTGGAGATACACTTGTAAGTGGTGGAACAACAACTACTATTATGGGTGATGGGAAGGAAGCCTATACAGCATCCACGATGACTGCAGTTGAGAAGGCAATTAAAGGTTCAGCAGCTGCTGATAAGGTGAAAATTAATGGAAAGGAATATACTGTTGGCACAACAACAAAAGATGATGGAAGTGCATATACAGCAGATGATATTGCAGCACTTGTAAAAGAGGGAGATTTGGTTGAGGTAGGTACAAATAGACATTTCGTACTCCCGGCAGGTGCTAAGAATGAGAACGAAATCTCTCTGAATGATGCTTATGCAAAGATGGCTGACGAACTCGGAAAGGCAAGTTCTATTGGAACTGACAAGGCTGCAACAGTTAAAAATAACGGAGACGGTACATTTGAGATCACTCAGGGTACAGTTAACGTAAAGAAATCACTTTCTTTCAGCTTACATGTAGGTGCAGATGCAGATGCTACAAATAAGATCAACGTTAATATCGAAGCAATGAGCGCAGCAGGACTTGGAATCAAAGGATTAAGCGTAAAAGATGATTCCGGTGTAGCAGCAACTTATGCAATCGACGCAATCGCAGATGCAGTAGCAAAAGTTTCTTCCCAGCGTTCCGCTCTCGGTGCTGTTCAGAACAGATTAGAGCATACAATCGACAACTTAGACAACGTTGTTGAGAACACAACATCCGCAGAATCCCGTATCCGTGATACAGATATGGCTGAAGAGATGGTTAACTACAGCAAGAACAACATTCTTGCACAGGCAGGTCAGTCTATGCTTGCACAGGCAAACCAGTCTACACAGGGTGTTCTTTCTCTGTTACAGTAATTACAGATACCATAAGACAAACAACAACAAAAGGCCTGACCGCATCAGCGGTCAGGCTTTTTTGTCGTTGTGCGCCTAGCAGCGCACGTTTCTAAGTATGACGGACATGCCGTCAGTCTGTGCACGTCAACTATTGAAACCGCCGTGTACCGAACGGTACGCACGGTGGTGTGACAGGACGGCAGTTAGTCACGTCTCCTGCTCGATTATTCGGAATGAACAGTAATATATTTTTGTTTTCGACTGTTTGGCTTATCTGGAATAGTCATTTTAAGCTGACCACTTGTCAGTAGAGGATTCAAATATTTTCTTGTAAAATAAGTGAGATTTCGATAACCAATAAACGAGCAAATTTCTTGTTTGCTTTTTTCTGTTATACAAAAATCCAAGACTGCGTGTGTTATATATTTCTAAATATCCAGGCAGTTTTTCAGTTTCACTGACGATTTTGCGCAGACCACTTCCACGGCGTTCCATGTACTTCATGCGGTGGAACAGGTCAGCAATCACAGAGTTCCGCCGATTTCATTAGAAAAGGAACTGACACTTTTTAACCAGCTTTTGGGTTTCTTTATATTATACCCATAAGGAGAGTTTATTTCAACGATAGGCACAAAGAGTTCAGAGAAAATATTTTGGATAGTGGAGGATGTTCTGCAGTGCTATAGCTACAACTTTTTTACCTCGTCAAGTGAAAGACCTGAAAATATGGAAATGTCTTCCGGGGATAGTTTATTTGATTTTAACATTCGTTTAGCAGATTCAATAGAAGATTGAAGAGCAGCGTGTTTTTGACCTTCAAGAAATCCTGCCTCGCGTCCAGCTTCAAATTCAGCCTTTCTAAGCTTCTTTTCTTCTTCCTCTTTATCATATTCAAATATACTCATACTGATAACCTCCGCGCGGTTTTTTCGAAGAAAATCCGCAAGAATATTATTTTTAATACAATCATCTACGGCATGATTGATGGCAGTATTTAAGTCCATTGTCGATTTGTTCTGACGTACCTGTGCGACAAATTGTGAATATTCCCTTAAAGTCTGGCAATGTTCCATCAGATTATAATTATGCCCTTCATTAACATTAAAAGTTTTTACCACGAGTTCTAAATTTGGTTCGCCGTGAAGATTTTCATATGCGTCCGAAAGTCTGCTGACTGAGAAATCTGGAAATGGTTCAATACCATTATAAAACACAATAAAGTTTGGCGCAGGAATTTTTTGCGGCGTAGATGCATATAGGGACGATTTGTCAATTTCCAGATCATCCGGGTTTTGGTAATTTGTTTCATTCACTGCATTGTATAGTGAAAGCAGATGCTTTTTATCGGAAAAAAGCATACGAAATACCGTATCTTTGTGTTTCTGGTTTGCCACTGGACGGACAATCTGATTATTTTTGTGTCGAATTTGTTTCTTTCGTGCCATAAATAATTCCTTTCGTGTAGCTGGTGTGTTGTAGAAAAAGTTACAACAAATAAATGGTGCAGGAGAAACCACACTCTTTTTACATCTCCTGCTTTTAAATTAGTAACGGGATTTTAAAAGCATAGATACAAAAAGCGGTGTACTCCCCAAAATGGTACACGCATAAGAATATTAATGACAGAAATGTGTCACACAGACTTTACAATCGCAGACTGCAATGAAGGGGAAACGGTCTGGCGACTGTTGATATATGCTTTGCCACATTGTAACATTTATAAACATGCGGATGCAAGCAGATTTTTATACTATTTTTATTTGTTGGAATACGATATAATATAAAGTGATCATAGGTTTACACTTTCTGGCCATTAGAGCACAAAAAGGAGAAAAATAACATGGCAGAAAGAGACCGGAAAATGGTGAAACATATTTTTGAAATGAAGGAAAATTATAATAAATTCAGGCAATTATTCCGCCAACAGGCAGAAGATTTGTTGAAGAAACTGGATAAACACGCAGAAGAAAAACAAAAGTCAGTGATGCACGATATGATGGATGAATGGAGCTGCTTTTGCAAAGGGCAGGATAAGGCTTTGGTTTGTCGGAGAGCTCCACAAAAAACAAGTAGGGAAATGTTTATGTGCTTGACGGAGAAAGAAGCTTCCGATTACGCAAAGTATTTAAAAATATCTGAGGACGAATTAGCTGGCAGGGAAGTCAGGGATGTAGTAGCTGAGACATTAAGACTACATCCGGAATATTATCTTTATGTGTTCGACAAGCATGATATTACACAATTACAAAAATTCCAAAAGTTTGAAGAAAATAAAAAATATCAGATGGCATTTGATACGGTAGGGAGAGCAATTGCCCTTGGTCTGTTAAGTGTGAAAGCACCGGAAGGAACGCAGGCAGCATATCTGTTTCCAGCATCTGATTTTGATGAAATTTTTTCTTCGATATTGAATCTGGATTGGAAAAAGATCTGTAAGAGAATCCAGGATATATCAGCAAAATTTGAAAAAGTACTTCTTTCCTATGGAATGATCGAGATGGATGCATTTTATCAGATATTTACAAACGCATGGGGAGAACAGCTTTCAAAAGAAGAATTTGAACGATATGTGTATTGGCATGGAAATTTTGGAATGCATTTTAAGACAATGACACATGCATATACCGGAGAAAAATTTGCTGTAATGTGTGATATGGATGCAGTGAGTATTGTGGAAAAGCGTGATAAGTATGCGAAAAACCTTCCATACCGGAAATTTAGTGCAAAAGAGATGGAAGAAATAGCCACATACAGTTCTAAATCAGATGAATGCTGGCATATGCTGGGAGAAACGTTACATGATCAGTATGGTTATGACGTAGAAGAAACCGAGGAAATGATCGACCACCTGCGGAAAATTGTCATGGAAGGAAATGGAGTACAGGAGCTATGGGATATTTTTCAGGACGAAGAATCAACACTGATGGAACAGGTGGAAATGTGGCAGTGCCTTTTAAACGCAGAGCTGGAGACGCATCTTCCTATGTTAAATGGATATTCAAGAATGGAATATGAAAAGAAGACTGGTACAAATGCATTTTCGATTATGCTTTTTGACGAAAACGGTCTGGATAAAGATATAAAACGCGATACCGGATTACAAAAGCTGCCATTGAAAACGCAGGAAATGATTTATCGTGCGTTCTTTGAAAATATCATAGGCAAGGATAGGATTAAAGCGTTAGAACAGGTAAAGAAGAAAATCCAAACGGAAAATGACGGTTTGAATTTCCTGATTGGAATGTGTTATATGGCGATTGAAAAATATAGCAAAGCAAATTCCATCATCGAAGAAATCGCAGACAGAACGCAGGATGAGAGTGCATTTGCAATGCTTGATATGATGGATGACAGTCTTGAGACAGCTATGTATGGAAATGATTATTATGATGAATGGGATACCTTCGCAGGAGTGGGAATGAATGAGCCTTATCAGCGCGAAACGAAAAAGATAGGACGGAATGATCCATGTCCGTGCGGAAGTGGTAAAAAGTATAAAAAGTGCTGTGGCAGATAGGATATTCGGCAGGATTTCGGTAAAACTTACGAAAATACGTAGAAGTGATATTTTCCACTTGATAAATCCTTTAATTTCATGTAATGTAATAAAGACAATGAAATTTTTGTAACGAGTTCTGTCATATTTTAGTTTAAAACATCACGAAATCGCTGAAATAAAAAAGAAAATCTGCAAGTTTGAAACTTGAATAATTCAAAATGGTCAAATGTACGCCACACGCGGACAAAAGAAAAATATATCTGTGATACCAAAACAGATAAAAATCTGTTAAAATAGTTTTAATTGATTACTAAGGCAGGTTTTTCGTATGGATTTATTTGATTATATGAGAGAACAGAACAGGGAAAAGGAATCGCCGTTAGCTTCCAGACTTCGTCCAGCGACGCTGGATGAGATGGTAGGGCAGCAGCATATCATCGGAAAAGACAAGCTGCTTTACCGTGCGATCAAGGCTGACAAGTTGAGTTCCATTATTTTATATGGACCGCCGGGAACCGGAAAAACGACACTGGCAAAGGTCATTGCCAATACCACAAGCGCTGAGTTCCTTCAGATCAACGCAACTTCCGCCGGGAAAAAAGACATGGAGGATGTCATTGCGCAGGCGAAGAACAATCAGGGCATGTACGGCAAAAAGACGATCCTGTTTATCGATGAGATCCACCGCTTCAACAAGGGGCAGCAGGACTATCTCCTTCCGTTTGTGGAGGACGGAACCGTGATCTTAATTGGTGCAACGACCGAGAATCCATATTTTGAGGTGAATGGAGCGCTTTTGTCCCGTTCTATTATTTTTGAGCTGAAGAATCTGTCCACGGAAGATATTAAGACACTGATCCTCAGGGCGGTGAATGATAAAGAAAAAGGAATGGGTGCTTACGATGCAGTCATTGAGGAAGATGCACTGGATTTTCTTGCGGACGTGGCAAACGGAGACGCAAGAGCAGCGCTCACAGCAATTGAACTTGGCATTCTGACAACGGAGCGGAGTGATGATGGAAAAATCCATATCACACTTGAGGTCGCCAGTGAATGTATCCAGAAACGTGTGGTGCGCTATGATAAAACAGGAGATAACCATTACGATACAGTCTCTGCGTTTATCAAAAGCATGCGCGGCTCTGACCCGGATGCAGCAGTTTATTATCTTGCCAGAATGCTTTATGCGGGGGAAGATATTAAGTTCATCGCAAGAAGAATTATGATCTGCGCAGCGGAGGATGTGAGCAATGCCGATCCGATGGCACTCGTTGTCGCAACATCGGCAGCACAGGCAGTTGAGCGTATCGGTATGCCGGAGGCACAGATTATTTTGTCGCAGGCGGTCACGTATGTGGCAAGTGCGCCAAAGAGCAACTCGGCAGTCAATGCGATCTTCGATGCGATGGAAGCAGTAAAAAATACGAAAACAGCGCCGATCCCGGTACATTTACAGGATGCACACTATAAGTCATCCGGAAAACTGGGGCATGGTGTTGGATATAAATATGCACATGATTATCCGGATCATTATGTGGAGCAGCAATATCTGCCGGACGGACTGACAGACCGGAAGTTCTACGTTCCGGGTGAGAACGGCTACGAGAAGAAGATCCGTGAATATTTCAAAAAGATCAAGGGTGAGCCAGAAGAGGAGTAAGAGAACATTCCGGGTATGAGATGATCTCTGTTTCACAGGCTGATGAGCAGAGCACATTTTTCCGGTATTGGATCTTTACATATATTAAAAAGCAGGAGGAATTAGAGATGAAGTCCTACGAGGAAATGACAAAAGAAGAGTTATTGAAAGAGAAGGAAGGATTGGAAGCGGAATACAAAAAATTCCAGCAGAGAGGCTTAAAACTTGATATGTCCAGAGGTAAGCCATCCCAGGAACAGTTAGACCTTTCGATGGGAATGATGGATGTACTGACTTCCGGTGTTGATCTGACCTGTGATGATGGTACAGACTGCAGAAACTATGGTGTGCTGGACGGTATCAGTGAAGCAAAACAGCTGCTCGGTGATATGATCGAGTGTAATCCGGACAATATCATCATTTATGGTAACTCAAGCCTTAACATTATGTATGACACCATCTCCCGTTCCATGACACACGGTGTTATGGGAAACACTCCATGGTGTAAATTAGATAAAGTAAAATTTTTGTGCCCGGTACCGGGATATGACAGACATTTTGCGATCACAGAATATTTCGGCATTGAGATGATCAACGTACCGATGCTTCCGACCGGACCGGATATGGATATGGTGGAAGACCTTGTGAGCAAAGATGAGGCGATCAAAGGTATCTGGTGTGTTCCAAAATATTCCAATCCACAGGGAATCACTTATTCGGATGAGACCGTCCGCCGTTTTGCAAGATTAAAACCGGCAGCAAAAGATTTCCGTATTTACTGGGATAACGCATACTGCGTGCATCATTTATATGATATTAACCAGGATCATCTGATCGAGATTTTAAAAGAATGCAAGAGGGCAGGAAACCCGGATATGGTTTACAAATTCTGTTCTACAAGCAAGATCACATTCCCTGGTTCCGGTGTGGCAGCGATCGCAACTTCTGCCAACAACTTAGAGGATATCAAGAAACAGTTGAAGATCCAGACCATTGGTCATGATAAGGTAAACCAGCTGCGCCATGTCCGTTTCTTCAAAGACATCCACGGAATCACAGAGCATATGCGCAAGCACGCAGATTCTCTCCGTCCAAAATTTGAAATGATTCTGGATACATTTGAAAGAGAGTTAAAAGGACTTGGAGCCGGAAGCTGGTACAGCCCGAAGGGTGGATACTTCATCACATATGAGACACTGGATGGATGTGCAAAAAATGTTGTGGCAAAAGCAAAAAAAGCAGGGGTTGTGATGACTCCGGCGGGTGCGCCTTTCCCATATGGAAAAGATCCGCATGATTCTGTCATCCGTATCTCACCATCCTATCCAAGCCTGGAAGATCTTACGACTGCGATCGACATCTTTGTTGTCTGCGTCAAGCTCGCAAGCATTGAGAAGCTTTTAGGAGAATAATAGTTAGTTTTCAACCGTTGAAAAGCAAAAGAAAAAGACCTGTGTGTACAATGTCATGATGTTCAGATGACATAGGTACACGCAGGTCTTTTTTATGAATTATGCCTCAGTGGAAGCATCCTCTGTTCCGTTTTTCCATTTGTTGAATTTCTCAACAACTGCATCGTAGGTTCTCTGGGAAATGTCCGGAAGTTTCTCTCCCCATGCTTTGGTTGCCTGCTCGAAACCTTTCTTGAAAGCCTCTAACATAGCGTCTGCCTTGTCAGAATCGTCACCGGATAAAGCTTTTGCAAAATCGAGAATACGGTCGGAAGTCTGCTCTACACCCCAGTAACCGTCGTCTGCGATATCTGCCTGTGCCTGTGCTTTCACATCGGCTGATACGGTAAAATCACCCTTTGCAAGGAATTTCCACATATCATCTGCTGTGCCGATTGCAACCCCCTGCTTGGTCATCATCTGCTCAACGATGCTGCGGAGCTGTGCAGTGCGCTGCTCTGCGTCAGCTTTTAACTTTGCAACGATCGCTGCGTTGTCGGCCTTGCTTGTTGTTTTATTGGAAGCCTTGTCTGTCCTGGAGTCAGAACTCTTCTCGTAAATGACACCGGAAGCTGTCTTGGAAGAATCTGTCTTTTTCGTTGTCTCGGATGTCTTTTCTGCTGTTTTTGTTGTTGTCTGTGTAGATGCTGCTGCGGCAGCAGTCACAGTGTTAATGGAATTGATTGCCATATGATCCTCCTTGTCTGGCGAAGCTGGATGCATTTGTTTTTACAGAAAACAAAATGTTCAGCCACCTGAATGAATAGTTATTAACCTTCCATGGTTCTGTTAATTATATCGGACTGGCAAAGAAAAAAGTTTAGTGCCGATTGACCTTTTGGACATAAAATGATAAGATACTAATTGTATACAAAAAACATAAAAAAAACAAGTTTTATTTTAAGTACAATCAATGTGTGTTAGCGACGATTTTGGTAAGGAGAAACTAACCGATGAAGGATATTTCAGTAAAGGCGCTGGCTAAGATCAATCTTGGGCTGGATGTGGTACGAAAAAGAGAGGATGGTTATCATGAGGTCCGCATGGTGATGCAGACCATTCATTTGTTTGACCGGCTGGAGATCTCGAAGAATACTTCCGGTGAAATCACGATGGAAACGAATCTTTCTTTTTTGCCGACGAATGAGAACAATCTTGTCTATAAAGCGGCAAAGCTTTTGCAGGATGAGTTTGCAATAAAAGATGGCGTGCATGTATGGCTGCACAAGTATATTCCGGTAGCTGCCGGGATGGCAGGGGGAAGCACGGACGCAGCGGCAGTGTTATATGGTATGAACCAGATTTTTGATCTGGGACTGACAAGGGAAGAACTGATGGAGCGCGGTGTGAAGATCGGCGCAGATGTTCCGTACTGCATTATGCGCGGAACGGCTTTGGCAGAGGGCATAGGAGAGAAGCTTTCGAAGCTTCCGCCGATGGTGAAATGTCCTGTTTTGATCGCAAAACCGCAGATCAGTGTTTCTACTAAGTTCGTCTATGAGAATCTGAAGTTAGGCTCTGATATGGTACACCCGGATATTGACCGGCTTGTGGCAGATATCAGAGAGAAAGATTTATATAAAATTGCAGCAGATATGGGAAATGTTTTAGAGACAGTGACAATCCCGGCTTATCCTGTGATCGCAGACATCAAAGATCACATGATGGAGCATGGCGCTGTGAATGCCATGATGAGTGGCAGTGGTCCGACGGTTTTCGGTCTTTTTGACAAGGAAGCGACGGCAGTAGAGGCATACGAGGCGATGAAAGCCTCCGGTCTTGCAAAACAGGTATATTTAACGAGTATTTATAATAACGCGCGTAAGTAGAAAGGCATGGTATCAAAGATGACAGAAGATTTAACATTGAATATGGATGCGTATCTTCCGCTGAGAGATGTTGTGTTTAACACGTTAAGAGAGGCTATTTTGAAAGGGGAACTGAAACCGGGCGAGCGGTTGATGGAACTGCAGCTTGCGGCAAAACTTGGTGTCAGCCGTACACCGATCCGTGAGGCGATCCGTATGCTTGAGCAGGAGGGACTTGCCGTTACGATCCCAAGAAAAGGCGCAGAGGTTGCAAAAATGACGGAGAAGGATATGGAAGATGTCCTTCAGATCCGTGAAGCGTTGGACGAGCTTGCAGCTAAAATCGCATGCGAACAGATTTCTGAGGAGCAGTTAGAGGAACTGGTTGCGACCATGCATGAGTTTGAGGAATCCACTAAGACGGATAATGTAAAAAAAATCGCAGAGGCAGATGTGAAGTTTCACGATATTATTTATCAGTCAACCGGAAACCCGAAGCTTGTGAACATGCTTAATAATCTCCGTGAGCAGATGTACCGTTATCGTGTAGAATATCTGAAGGATGAGAATAATTACCCGACGCTCATGAAGGAACACAAAGACATCGTGGAGGGATTAGTCCGCAAAAATAAAATGCAGGTGACAGAGACAATGCACCAGCATGTGAAGAATCAGGCAGTCGCAGTTAAGGCTATGATCCAGGAGCAGGAATAAGAAGTGACCGCCCAAAGGACTGGAAAACTGCATAAAAAATGGAAAAACGTACAGACTAGAAAGAGGATAAGCATTCTGCTTATCCTCTTTCGTATTTTTTTAAAACTATTAAGTGGCAAAACTCCAATCTTCACTGTGAATATTATGAAAAATGAACAAAATTTTCATAATTATTTACTGTATTTAAGAGTTTTGCAAGCAGCTTTTTAACGGAAAGGAAACAAACTATAAATGCCGGAGAATAATAAACGTCCAGTGTCGACGGATTTAACGCAAAATATAGAGGAAATGGAATTTTATTTTCATGACTGTGCGGACATCAAAAAGAAGCAGATGAAGCTTGGCAGGAATCAGGATACCGCCTGTTATCTGACCTTTATTGAAGTGTCCGTGGACATGGGAACGTCCGCACTTGGAGAGACTTTAAAATACTTAAATAGACTGACAAGGGATGAGATTCTTTGTACACTGCAGGAAAATGCGCTTGGAATTTCGGATGCGACATATTTTCCGACCATTGAGGAGGCTGTGAGTGGTCTGCTCACCGGGGAGGCAATCCTTTTTGTGGACGGTTTTGACCGGGCAGTAAAAATACCGGATGACGGTTATCCGAATATGGGGATCACAGAGGTGGATTCCGAAAAAGTAATCCGCGGTTCTAACGAAGGTTTCTGCGACTCTGTGAAGCAGAATGCGGCGCTGATCCGGAAAAGGATCCGCTCGCCCCGTGTGAAAGTGAGGGGACTGAAGGCCGGGATCAGATCGGACACGAACGTCTACCTTGTGTATGTGGAAGACCTTGCAAACCCGGGACTTGTAAAAGAAATTGAAAAGAGGCTGCAGGATTTTACAATCGATGGGATATTAGACAGCGGAATGTTAGAACAGCTGGCAGAGAAAAAATGGTATTCGCCATTTCCACAGTTTCAGACAACGCAGCGTCCTGACCGGGCGGCCATGGCGGTATTAGAGGGCAGAGTGATCGTGATGTGCGATAATTCGCCGATCGGACTGATACTGCCGACGGACTACAATTCATTTATCCGCACCAGTGACGATTATTACAGCCGTTTTGAGATTGCGACTTTCGGGCGGATCCTGCGGTATCTGGCATCCTTTTTTGCAATGACGCTGCCGGGATTTTATCTTGCGGTGACTAATTTTCATACACAGATACTCCCAACCACACTACTTTTGTCGTTTGCCGAGGCGAGGCAGGGTGTCCCCTTTCCGGCAGTCGTGGAAGTGCTTATCATGGAATTGTCGTTTGAACTTTTGCGGGAGGCGGGCGTGCGGCTTCCCGGTGCGATGGGAAATACCATTGGGATCGTGGGTGGTCTGATCATCGGACAGGCGGCAGTCGAGGCAAATCTGGTCAGCCCGATCGTGGTGATCGTCATCTCTTTTACGGCGCTATGTTCCTTTGCAATACCGAACGAAGAATTTGCCACAGCCTTCCGTATCCTGAAATTCTTTTTTATTGCGGTCTGTGCGTGGCTTGGCTACTTTGGCATGCTACTCGGATTGCTTGCGGTACTCACACACCTGTCGCATCTGACAAGCTTTGGTATTCCGTATCTCATGCCGTTTGTGGGAGCAGATTTGAACAATTACGAGGATGAGCGGGATTTTATCTGGCGGCAGCCTTTCCGGAAACTGCGCAAACGTCCGATTTATGCAAATCCGAAAGAGCGGACAAAGCTGACGTTTTCAAAGAAGAGATAGGTTGAGAAAAGTTTTTATCTTAAGATAAATGGAAATCTGATGAAAAAATGCGCAGATGTTAGAAGAGATAGGGGGAAGTATGTTCTCAGAAAACAATCAAATTTCAGGCAGACAGGTGTTCCGCCTTCTGACGTATGACTTTCTTGGAATGGGGACGCTGCTACTGCCGACAATGCTTGCAGATACGGCAGGGCGCGACGGGATTTTTTGCATTCTGGCGGGGATTTTGTCCACATTTTTGTACTTGAAATTATTGAGATATCTGTTGAAAGGCATGAAAACAAGTTATCCCGACTTTTTGAAGCAGAAGTGTGGAAAAGTATGCGGTTATGTGCTCTGGGGCGGATATTTTCTGTATTTTATCCTTATGGCTTCGTACACGGCGTATCTGTTTTCCACGCTGATGTTAAATGGTCTTGTGGAAAACGTCAGCTTTTATCTGGTGCTGTTGTTGATATTACTGCTCGCATTTTATGGAATGGCAGGTGGGATCGAGGGCAGGGCAAGAGTGTACGAGATACTGTTCTGGTTTCTGATGATACCGCTGTTTCTGATGTTATTTGCGGCATGCAGGGAGGTAAAGCCTGTCTACTGGAGCCCGATTTTTGTGGCGGATGGAAAAGAAGTGTTAAGCGGCAGCTATTATGTGCTTTTCTGTTATTCCATGGTGTCAATCGTACTGTTCCTGAAAGAATATGTTGCGGATCGTAAGAAATGCGTTGGCGCAGCAGAAAAAGCGGTCTGGTTTTCCGGCGGCGTATTTGCAGCACTGTACCTGATCCTGATCGGGCTGTTTGGTGTCGAGGCACTGGCTCAGATGAAATTTCCGGCGGTCACGATGATGAGCCGCGTGCAGGTGACGGGCGGATTTTTGAAGAGGACGGATGCTTTTATGTTCAGTATCTGGTTTTTTACGCTGTATGCGATGCTAAACAGCGTGGTTTTTTACAGTGGAAATCTGGCTGAAAAAGTGATCCGTGACTGCGGCGGTTATCTGGAAGGGAAAAAAAGAATGCTGCCGTATATCATTCTGCTTCTTCTGGTGTATGGTGTGACTGTGCTGTTTTACAGAAATCAGCAGTTTTTGGACTGCGTGACATTCCTGCTGTGGAAGATTGGAACACCTTTTGTCGTTGGCGTGCCGGTACTGTTGTGTCTGACCGGAGAGAGAAAAAATCATAAGAAAAATGTGCGTGTGCTGGTGCTGGTATGTTTTTTGTTTGGGTGTCTTTTCTTACAGGGGTGCAATGTCGCTGAACTTGAGGATAAGGCATTCCCGGTTCTTTTGAATATCAGAGATCAGGACGATTTCCAAAATGTGTGGCTGAATCATGAGTATGCAGGAAACAAAGAGGTGGATTACAACCATTTGAAAGTGGTGCTCATTGAGAGGTCTTTTCTGGAAAAAGAGGCGGAAGTGGAAGATATGCTATCCATGCTGGAGCAGGAAAAAGAGGTTCCGTGGAACGCTTATGTGATGACGACGGAAAGCTGTGACCGTCTGGCGCAGACAGAAGGGAAACTTGACACGCTGCTTGGAAATTATCTGGAAGAACTGCTGGAAAACACATCGGGCATTGACCAGAAAGCTTACCCGACGCTTGGCATGCTCTATGAGGAGCGCGCTAATCACTTAGAGACACTTTATATTCCTTTTGTGGATATAGAGGGGGAGCAGTCCGGGGCAGTGCAGGATGATACCGGGAAGGAGGAGAAGTCCAAGGCAGTGCAGGTTGATGTGGGAAAAGAGGAAGAAGAACAGCAGCCGGTCATTACCGGAAAACCGCAGATTACAGCCTACGAAGTCTGGAAACGTGGAAGGGCGGCGGGGCTTGTCGATACGGATACTGCGCGTGCAGCATTCTTCACACAGAACTTTGCGGATGATTACACCTTACAACTGGCACCGGAACTTTATGTGAAAGTGGATGCAGCTTCCTGTCGAGTCAAAGAAACAGAAAAAATCGGTGTCGGAGGTCTGACAGAGCAGATTGTCGCAGTGACTGTGACAGGAGAAGGCGAAATCTTAAGCGGCACAGTTTCCGCAAGTGAAAATCCGGTAAACGCAGAAGCAGGGAATACAGAAACAAACATAACTAACACTTCTTATGAAAAAATGACAAGGGAAAAAGAGCAGCTTCTCAACACCCGGATGGAGGACTATCTGAATGCGATCGCTGCACATGCACTTGAGAAAGAAATCGATATTACTAACAGTTACCGGAATCTTGGCGCCGATAACCGCACATGGTATTTTAAGTATCAAAACACTCCTGCCGCTTATGAGAAAGACATCAAAATCCAATATCTGGTAAAAATAAACTGGAAATCGGAATAAATGCAAAGCTTTCGGGAATCATTGAGGATAGAAGGTCGATGAGCGAAACTCGAATTTAGGTTATGAAAATTGCGAAAAATGAACAACAATATTCAAGACACGCTCCCGCTATGTGTCACTCGCAGCGGTACTATATTTCTGTTTATTTTTCGCAATATAACATATTTTATGAGCGAGTTTCGCACTTATCTATTTTAGCATAGACAATTGCGAAACTCATGAAAATCTAAATTGAACAATTGAAAGAAGAGTAGGATGGGTTTCGCAAACGCCTAATATTTTGGCAAGTGAAAAGGAGATTTGAATTATGGCAAGAAAATGGATCGGATACATAGGAGTTGGAAGTCTGATGTGCGCTGCATTGGGATGCGGTATTTTGTATACAAGACAGGCGAGACTGCAGCAGACGATTTCGGACAAAGTACTGCGGTTTCATGTGCTGGCGAACAGCGACAGCGAGGCAGACCAGAACCTAAAACTAGCAGTGCGTGATGCGGTGGGAAGTTTTATGCAGGAAAAACTGACAGCTGTGGAAAATCTGGAAGAATGTGAGCTGGTTGTGCGCCAGAGCCTCGGTGAAATTGAGGAAGCCGCAGCAGAGATAATCGCAGAAAACGGTTATGACTATGATGTGACAGCGGAGCTGGAACACACTTCGTTTCCGGTAAAAAACTATGGAAGTTACACATTTCCGGCGGGAGATTACGAGGCACTCCGTATTGTGATCGGAGAAGGAAACGGACATAACTGGTGGTGTGTGATGTATCCTAACATGTGTTTTTCAGACAGCATGTATGAGGTGGTCGATAAGGAAGCAGGAGAAAAGCTGCGTGAAGTACTGACAACAGAAGAGTATGAGAAGGTGCTGGCAGAAGGAGACTATCAGGTCAGAATGAAATATTTTTCATGGCTGAATCCGTATCTGGAGAAGCTGGCTGAAAACTAAAATAAAGCAGCACACTTATAAGAAAACAATGTTTCAAAAAGCTTACGCTTGCTAAATTATAAGAAACACGCTAATATATGGCTTGAAAAGACAATGACGCGAAACAGAAAAGAGGTTTACATAAATGACAAAAGATGTACTTGTGAAAATCAGTGGTTTACAGTTTGCAGAAGATCAGGATAACGGTCCGGTGGAGATTATCACAACCGGAAACTACTATAAGAAAAATGGAAAGCACTATATTCTGTATGATGAAGTGCAGGAAGGCTTTGACGGCGTGACGAAAAGCGTTATCAAAGTGAATGATGATTTTCTGGATGTCACCAAAAAGGGTGTGACCAATGTGCATATGATGTTTGAGAAAAACAAGAAAAATATGTCTTACTACAACACACCGTTTGGAAATCTGCTGGTCGGAATCAATGCCACAGACGTGAAAGTGAATGAGACAGAAGACAACATTGACATCAAGGTCGATTATAAGCTGGAAGTCAATTATGAACATCTGGCAGAGTGCAGCATTTCCATGAATATCATGTCGAAGGATACGAAGGATTTTAGGATATAAGGAGTGCAAATGAGAAGAATGCATTTATGCATTCGGCGAACGATGAATGTCAATCATGTGCCGTTTTTGCACATGATATGATAATCGTGAAGTTGAGGTAGTATATTATGAAAAATTGTAAAATGGCATTCACAATCGGTTTGGTGTTTGCAGTAATGATGTTGGTTACAGCCTGCACAGACAGCAACAAATCAGACAATCATATATTTGATCATGAAAGTTTGGATGTTGATGAATATGTGTATCCGTCTGATTTTGATCTTGGAGATGATTTAAAGGGCACAAATTCAGAATCTGATGCAGGATTTGAAGAATTATCAGCAATGATCGGAACGTATCATTATACTTCTGATTATGGAACAGGTCGATTAATGATTGAAGCGACAGAGGATGGCATTGATATTTCTGATTATGAATCGGAGGACACCTATAGATTTCTGGCAAATGAAACAAATGTAAAAAATGAAGAGGAAAACAAAGTATATCTGGAATACCCGGCACAGGTGTATGAAGATGATACGGTTATTTTTGAGTATTACATTTTAGAAAAAGCTAGTGATGGAATTGATGTGTATTATAGTCCATCTTCTTTTGATGAAGCTGAATTTTTGTACCACGCTGTCAGGGAAAATTAAAAGAGGATTACGAGATATCATATGATATGTTATGTTTTATTCAAATCAATTTTAACAAAATCAATTTGAATAAAAACAAACCGAATTTGCAGAAAGGTGATTTCTATGTTTATTGGCAGAGAAAGAGAGTTAGCATCCTTAAAAGAATTCTATGAAAAAGACAGGATTGGCGGATGAGGATGTTTTGCTGCTTACATTGGATTCACTTTATGGATGAGACAGAAGATAGCATTGATATCAAGGTAAATTATAAGCTGGAAGTCAATTATGAACATCTGGCAGAGTGCAGCATTTCCATGAATATCATGTCGAAGGATACGAAGGATTTTAGAATTTGAGTTTATATTGAGCCATCCACAGCGGATGGCTCTTATTCATAAAAATAGAATGTTCGCAGTGCATATTTTTTATTCAACTCGATTTTAACAAAATCAATTTGAATAAATGAGTTTTACAAGGAGGGTGTAGATGGGGATATATCGTTTGCGGGGCATCTTATCCGGGTGGAAGACTCGCCGCCATATGTCTGGACACAGGAGAAGAGTATTATTCCGCACCGGCAGTAATTTAAAAGAGTCAAAAGAGTGATATTGACGAGTCAGTTCAGTTATAGAGATGATGAAAGAAAATGATTAATATAAAGATACACCAGAAGAGAGGTGAACATAAATCACACTGTCACAGAGAGGAGAAAATGTATGAAAAAAAGAATTCTAGCAGCTATGCTTACTTTGTCTATGGTTGTGTCCATGACAGCATGCGGAAATTCAGAAGCAGGAGGATCAAAGGATTCAGCTAAAAATAACGGTAATGGGGATGAACCATATACAGTTACCATGGTTCTGAATGGAAGCACACAGCCGGATGAAGAAAGAATCGAACAAAAAATCAATGAGATTCTTGAACCGGAACTTAATGCGAATCTTGATATTGTTGTGCTGCCGTGGGCAAGTGCAAGCCAGCAGTTACAGCTTATGTTATCAGGGGATGAAAAAATTGATGTTTTTTATACCCAGGCAACCAATGCAGTGCAGTATATGAATGCAGGACAGATTATAGACATGTCTGAACTGATCGATAAATATGGAACAAACATCAAACAGATTTATGGAGAGGATATAGCTAAGATCAATCAGATCGAAGGCTTCGTATATGGCGTGCCAAATCAGATTGAACGAGGAAGTATTCCTGCCGTATTCATGAGAAAAGATCTGGTGGAGAAGTACAATATTGATACATCACAGATTAAAGAACCAAAAGATCTGGAAAGTGTTTTTGAGACAGTAAAAGCGGGAGAGCCGGATATGACAATGTTATATTCGAGCAGTGAGAATGATGCACCGGCTACAAGATTATTCCGTGGAGATACTCTGTCAGATAACAATTATCTTGGTGTACTCATGGATCAGACGAACAGCACAAAATTAGAAAACTTCTTTGCGACAGACTGGTTTAAAGATACAACTACCATGCTGCATAACTGGTATCAGAAGGGATATATCAGCCAGGATGCAGGAACCAACACAGAGAACTGGAGAACAGTATGCAAGGCTGGAAATTTATTTTCACTGTTTTTTGCTTATCATCCTGGAACACCGGTAGAATTTGAAAGCTCCACCGGCTATGATTTTGAGATCGTGCCATTTTATAATGAACCGATCATAAATAGCTCATCCTATAACGGTGTTACATTCTCAATTGCCCAGAATTCAGAAAATCCGGAGAAAACAATGGAAGTACTGGATTATATCTACGGAAGTTCAGAGATCATGAATCTTTTAAACTGGGGTGAACAGGATAAAGACTATGTGATAGAAGATGCTGATAATGGCATTATCAATTTCCCGGAAGGAATCACTTCTGATAATGCAGGCTATAACTTAAACCTTGGATGGGAATTGCCAAATCAGTTTATTGCTTATAAATGGACTGGTTCAGATCCGCAATTATGGGAAAAAATGGAAGAATTTAACGGTTCTGCAAAGAGCTCCAAAGCAGTAGGATTTTTATTTGACAGCAGTAATTATTCAAGTGAGATCGCAGCTCTTTCCAATATTGTAAAACAATACAGCGGAGCACTTTACAGCGGTTCCGGAGATCCAGATGAACTTATTCCGGAATTGTTAGAAGCATTAGATGATGCGGGAATCAATGAAGTGATCCAGGCAAAACAGGAACAGTTAGATGATTTTCTTGCAGCAAAATAATCAGGTTCAGAAGGAAAGTCCCACAGATACAACGTGGGACTTTTTCATAAAAGGAGAAACTTATGAAGAAGAAAAAGAACAAAGTTAAGGAATATCTGCCGCTCTATCTGATGATGCTTCCGGGATTATTATATCTGCTGATCAATAATTATCTTCCGATGACAGGTATTATACTTGCTTTCAAAAAGTTGAATTTTTCAAAAGGAATTTTGGCAAGCCCGTGGGCAGGACTGGATAATTTTAAATTTTTGTTCTCGTCAAAAGATGCCTGGATTATTACAAGAAATACATTGCTATATAATATAGCTTTTATTCTTGTCAATATGGTCGTTGGAATTGCAATCGCAATTTTAATCTGCGAGGTTAAGAACACAAAAATGAAAAAAATATACCAGAGTGCTATATTATTGCCATTTTTGATGTCGATGGTCATTTTAAGCTATATTGTGTATGCACTTTTAAGTGCTGAAAATGGTCTTGTAAACAATACGATCCTGCCATTACTGCATATAGATCCGATCCAGTGGTATCAGAAACCAAAATACTGGCCGGCGATTCTTATCATTGCAAACTGCTGGAAAGGAGTGGGATACGGATGTCTGATTTATATTGCATCTCTGATTGGTATTGATCCGACTTATTATGAGGCAGCAAGACTGGATGGAGCCACAAAGTGGCAGGAAATCACAAAAATCACATTGCCATGCCTGGTACCGACAATCATTACGCTGTTATTATTGAGCATTGGAAGAATCTTCTATTCTGATTTTGGATTATTTTATCAGGTTCCGATGAACTCCGGTGTGTTGTTCCCAACAACAAACGTAATTGATACGTATGTATATCGTGCATTGATCGAACAGGGAAATATCAGTATGTCATCCGCAGCGGGTGTATACCAGTCATTAGTAGGTTTTGTCATTGTCATGTTAAGTAACTGGATCGTTAGACGTGTAGATAAAGACAGAGCATTGTTTTAGGAGGAGAGTCCATTATGACAAATTCAAAAAAAACAAAGAGATACCAGTTTTGGATCAATCTGATACTGATAGTGATGACATTGACCATTATTTTACCATTTCTGCTGGTATTTATTTCATCCATCACGGATGAAACAGTGTTGATCCGGAATGGATATTCCTTTTTCCCGGAAAAGGTAAGCTTTTATGCATATCAGTATATTATCAGACAGGGAGAGAAAATACTCCGTGCGTATGGCGTTACAATTCTTATTACAGTAGTAGGTACCTTTTTAAATCTGATGTTTTCAGCATTACTGGCATATCCGCTGTCTGTGAAGACATTGCCTTATAGAAGGCAGATTACTTTTTTTGTATTTTTTACAATGTTATTTAATGGCGGTTTAGTACCTACATATCTGATGTATGTAAATTATTTTCATATAAAAAATACAATATGGGCACTGATAATTCCTAATTTGTTGCTGAGTGCGAACAATGTGCTGATGATACGGAGCTATTTTATGACAAGTATTCCGGAAGCATTGTATGAAGCGGCAAAAATTGATGGCGCAGGACATACAAAAATCTTTTTTCAGATTACGTTTCCACTTGGTAAACCTATCCTTGTAACCATGGGATTATTTTCGGCACTGGCATATTGGAATGACTGGACAAATGGTTTATACTATTTATCAGGAAATCAGGGACAGAAATTATATAGTATCCAGAATCTTTTGAATCAGATGATCACTGATATCCAGTATCTTGCAAGCGGTAAGGTTGCCGGAAATATAGGGGCAGAAGTTGCAAAACTTCCAACAACGTCCATAAGGATGGCAATTGCTTTTATAGCAATGCTTCCATTATTTATCATTTATCCGTTTTTACAGAAATATTTCGCAGAGGGTATTACGCTAGGGGCAGTAAAAGGTTAAAGGAACATCATGGCGTTTGGGAAAAAGATGAATTTAAAAAGACGAAAAAAGAAATCTTTAGCACAACAGAGTAAGCAAATATTAATTTTAATGACAGTCATTCTGGTAATTATTCTGGGAGGATGCACTTATGTTTTAAACAAAACAAGTGGGCAGATTTACGAACAGATGAGCCAGATGGCACAGTTGTATGCGCAGGAGCTTGACAATCGTTTTTTGAGGATCAGCCGGAATCTTTTTTCTACGATCATGGATACCAATGAGACAAATTCCACGTTCTGGGGAAATGTAAATCTGATGAAGAATGGGGATTATTCGGAGTATGCGATCGGAAAACTCAGAGAAGAATATTTTTCTTCGGCATGGGAATATGGAACGGAATACAGGATTTTTTTATACACACACGATACGGATAAATTATATCAGCTTTCCCTGTCTTCGGATGGAAATTACACAATGTCATCTGATATTGCGGCGTCTATCCGTGAACAGATAGACAAATTAGATGAAAAGACATATGCAGTGAAGCGGAAGTGGGATGTTTTGGAGTGTGATAATGAGGTATATATCTGTAAAATTGCACAAAAAAATGGAATTGCCTTAGGATGCATTGTAAATGTAAAAAGTATCTTAGAACCATTCTCAAAGCTTTCGTTGGGAAAGCATGGATATGTAAGCCTTGTCGATCAGGATGAGGTCTGTATAGGTATGTTAGACCAGAGTGGAATCATATCAGAGCCGCAAAGTATGAATACCCAAAATACTTATACGATCCGTCAGGGATTATCCAGAGCACCATTTGAGATCAGGATCGGGATTTCTTTAGGCGGTGTCTTAAGCCTGATGGCGGGAAGTCTGCTCGGAATGACAGTATTGATCTTTATGATTCTTATTATGAGTGGGATATTGCTTTTTCATGTGTATTCCAATATTATGAAACCGCTTAAAGTGTTCACACAAAACCTTCAGCAATATGATGAGGGTGGATATATGCTGAACATGACGGAAGGAAATCTGCTTGAATTAGAGCAGATTGATGGAAAATTCCGTACAATGATCCATCAGATCCGCAAATTGAAGATCACGCTATATGAACGGGAATTAGGGAAACAGAAAATTGAGATGGATTATCTGAAAATGCAGATCCGGCCGCATTTTTATTTGAATTGCCTGAACTTTATTTACAGCATGATCGACTTTGGCGATTATGAACACGCAAGGGCAATGACAAAAATCACTTCGGATTATCTTTCGTATATTTTTCGGAATACAACGGACAGAGTTCCGGTTTTAGCGGAATCAAAGCATTGTGAAGATTATTTAAAAATCCTGCTGCTGAGGTATCCGGATAAGTTTACCTATTATATTGAAGTTCATGATGAAGTGGCAGATGCGGAGATATTTCCATTCTTAATACAGGTTTATGTTGAAAATGCTGCAAAACAGGCATTGATGGCAGATGAAAAAATGCTGATCTCAGTTACGGTATATCCTGAGGACAGGGACGATGAAAAATACGTTAATATTTTTATCTCGGATACGGGAAAGGGATTTCCGGATGAAATATTATGTAAACTACAAAATGGACAAAACATTTCTGACAATGGAAAACATATCGGTATTTGGAACTGTATGAGGCGGTTTCAGTATTATTATGGGGATCAGGGAGAGATCCATTTCAGCAATAGTCCATTAGGTGGTGCCGTTGTGGATATTCATGTTCCATATAAAATCGGAAGGAGCGATACACAGAAATGAAATTATTGCTGGTGGATGATGAACGTTATGTGATTGAAAGTATAAAGAAAAATATCTGCTGGGAGCGGACAGGTATTACTGAGATTTATACAGCATTTACAATGAAACAGGCGCAGGAAATTATAACAGCTGTTAAAATGGACATTATTATCAGTGATATTGTGATGCCTGCTGCAACAGGATTTGATCTGGTGCAATGGGTGAGGGAGCAGAATTTCAGGATACAGGTTATTTTTTTGACCAGTTATGCGGAATTTGACTATGCAAGACGTGCGATACAGCTGGAAAGCGTTGAATATCTGCTAAAGCCAATTGATTTTGAAAAACTAGAAGAAGCATTAAAAAAAGCAGAACAGGCAGTGCTTCAGGAAAAACATATAGAAAAACTTACAGAAGCGAGTGAACAGTGGGAAAAAGACCGGACAATCCTGCAAAAGGATATCTGGAGAAATTTATTGAGCGGTAACATGACACAAAACCAGTTCTGCGAATCCGCAAAAAGGATGGATCTGTATCAGGATGGATTGATATATTTTAAACTGATCTGCTTTTATATGGATCATAAAGCGGAAGAGACACAAAAGTGGGAACCTTCCACCATCGAATTTGTCATGCAAAATGTGTTGACGGAGTTATTTAATTCCTTTTATGCCAGAGTGGACACCGTATTTTGTGAAAACGAATGTCGATACTGGGTGGTTCTGTCAACGGATAAAATGCCGGAAGAAGGAGAAAAAATAAGGGAAAAAGATCTGCTCAATCATTTTGTGCAATGGATGACAGATCATGTGCATTCCTATTTTTGGTGTGGAGCAGGAAATTGGAGTGGATTTTCTGAAGTGACTGCACAGGCTGACGATTTGCGGAAGATGCGCGAAAGCAGTCTGTCGGTATGGAACGAGGTTATATATCTGTATGAGTTCCAGCCAAGTGGAACAGTTTATAAAAATCCGGAGCTGGATACATGGAAAACCCTTTTGGCAGGGGAGGAAGTGGAAGCAGTCATAGCAAGCATACGCAGTTATCTGGAGACAGTCAGGAAGAATGAGATGATCACACGGCAGTTTTTGCTGTCATTAAGGACGGACGTTACACAGATGGTGTACGTATGGCTGTCAGAGATGGGGATTTATGCCAATGCACTTTTTTCAGATAAAGAGAGTGAGAATTACATGCTCGGTGCTGTAAATGGATTTAACGAAATGATGGAGTATGTAGAAAATCTGATGCGGAAAGCGGTTGGATATAAATTATATATCACAAAAGAAGACTCTGTCGCAGATCAGATATGTGCATATATTGACAGTCATTTCAGGGAAGAGATACACAGAGATGAACTGGCAGAATTAGTCTATTTGAATACAGACTATATGTCTCGGATGTTCAAAAAAGAAAAGGGAGTATCTATAAGCAATTATATATTGCAGAAAAGGGTAGACGAAGCAAAAAAACTTTTGTGTGGCAGCAGTCTTCCAATCAATACGGTTTCATTACATATTGGATATAGTAATTTTTCCTATTTTACAAAAATGTTTAAGGAGAATACAGGATTGACGCCACTGGAATATAGAAGGAAATTTGGAGAGGGAACACACGTATGACAGAACAGAAATTAACAGAACTTTTGAGAGACATGTCTCTGGAAGAAAAAGTAAATCAGATGAGTCAGGTGACAGGAGGATTTTTTAATGGTGAAATCGTTGTCACAGGTCCTATGGCGGATAAGGGATTTACAGAAGACAATGTAAATCTTGCAGGATCAGTCATCGGATCCATGGGCGCTGAAACCCTGAAAAGTATACAAAAAAACTATATGGAAAAGCATCCGCACCATATTCCATTACTGTTTATGCTAGATGTCATAAATGGTTATAAGACGGTGTTTCCAATTCCGCTTGCGCAGGGAGCTTCCTTTGAACCGCAATTGTCAGAACAGTGTGCATCTGTGGCAGCAAAGGAGGCTTCGGTCAGCGGTCTTCATGTGACATTTGCACCTATGACAGATCTGGTAAGAGATACAAGGTGGGGACGTGTCATGGAATCAACGGGAGAAGATCCTTACCTGAACAGTCTATTCTGTGCAGCAATGGTGCGTGGATTTCAGGGAAACAGCCTGAAAGATAACTATGCAATTGCAGCATGTGTCAAACATTTTGCAGGATATGGTGCACCGACAGCAGGGAGAGATTATAATACGGTAGAACTTTCAGAACATACATTTAGAGAGTTCTATCTGCCATCGTATCAGGCGGGAATAGATGCAGGTGCAGCTCTGGTTATGACATCTTTTAATACAGTCAATGGAATCCCGGCAACCGGAAATAAAAAGTTGATGCGGGACATTTTAAGAGAGCAGATGAAGTTCGATGGTGTACTTATATCAGACTGGGCAGCCATCGAGGAGACCATTTATCACGGATATTGTGCAGACAGAGAAGAAGCAGCAGTGCGTGCAGTGGAAGCAGGCGTAGATATTGACATGATGACAGGAATTTACAGTGAAAATCTGTGTCAGATGGTCAGGGATGGAAAAATAAGAGAAGAACTTATAGATGAGGCATGTCTTCGTATTCTGCGGCTTAAAAATAATCTGGGACTCTTTGAGAATCCATATAAAGATGCAGATCAGAAAAAAGAAAAGGAATATATTTTATGTGAGGAGCACCGGAATCTGGCGAGAGAAGCTGCAAAGAAATCTTTTGTTTTGTTGAAAAATGAGGAACATATCCTGCCTTTAGAGCAACAGAAAAAGATTGCCTTTATTGGTCCGTATGTAGATAACAGAAACCTGCTTGGAGCATGGTCGTTTATCGCAGATGCAAAAGATGTTATGACGCTGCATGAGGCAGTACAGGAACAGTACGTTTCAGAAAACAGTACATTTTGCCAGGGATCACCAATGTTAGGGGCGGATGTATGTCTGGAAGGATTTGGAGAACAACAGCAGCAATCCTATACTAAGGAGCAGGAGGAACATATGCTGCAAGAGGCGGTACAGGCAGCAGAAGAGGCAGATATCGTAGTACTTGCAATAGGAGAAGACCGTTTACAGTCGGGTGAAGCAACCAGTAACGCAAATATCAGAATCCCTGAGGTACAGGAAGCATTGCTTGATAGAATTGCGGAAGTCAATCAAAATATTGTAGTGGTTTTATTTTCAGGACGCCCGTTAGACATACGTGAAATAAACAAAAAGGCAAAAGCCATCCTTCAGGTGTGGCTGCCTGGAACAGAAGGAGCGAGGGCAATTGCGGACACTTTATTTGGAAAATATAATCCAAGCGGAAAACTGCCGATGAGTTTTCCATACTGTGTAGGACAGGTACCGGTACATTATAATGAATATTCAACAGGACGCCCACATGTAGAAGGCAAAGATAAAGACAGATTCCGCTCGAAATATCTGGATATTCCAAATGAGCCATTGTATCCATTTGGATACGGTCTGAGTTACACAACGTTTGAGGTTTCAGATATTCAGTTAAATCGGACATGGATGGATACATCGGGGCAGATCGAAGCGGAGGTAACTGTAAAAAATACAGGGAACTGTGCAGGAACAGAAACCCTGCAGCTTTATATCCATGATATTGCGGCTTCTGTAGTGCGTCCGGTCAGAGAATTGAAAGATTTTAAGAAGGTTACGCTTCGTCCGGGAGAGGAAAAGAAGGTAGTCTTTACCATAACAGAACAGCAGCTTCTTTTTTTGACGGAGAATGGAATCTATGAGAGCGAAGCAGGAGAATTTGAAATATTTATCGGAAAAGATAGTTCGACAGATAATAAAGCTTCATTTGTATTGAAGAAATAAGAAAAGGAATTGCGGTCATAACGATGCAAGAAACCGGAATTCGCCATTCTCAGCAAAAAAACCATACACCCCATGATATTTCTCCACGACAGAAATCATGCTTTTTACACCGATACCGTGATCCGGTTCGTGGGAAATGGGAATCTCGTTTTCAAATACCGGATCCTGTATATAGTTATTTACGAGCTGTATACAGATCCGGTTATTTTTTTCATAAACCCGCAGTGAAATATAACGTTTTTTTGATGGTGGAATACTTTCGCAGGCGTGGATTGCATTTTCCAAAGCATTTGCAAAAAGGCTGCACAGATCTGTAATCTGATAGTGGGAAAAATCAGCAGCAGTCACAGAAAGCTTCAGATCGATTCCGGAAGCTTCGGCCTGTGCTGCGTAGGAAGCAAGGATCAGATTCAGGGTATCATTTTCGCAATATCGGATCACACGGCTGTTATCAAGATCAGTGCAGATCTGATGGATATACTCTAAGGCCTGTTCCGGCTTGTTATCTGTGATGCAATTCTGCAGAAAAGTCATGTGGTGTCGCAGATCATGACGATAGATGGAAGCCTGTCTCTGGGAAGCAGACAGCTGTGCGATTTCTTTCTGCGCCTGTGCAGCAGACGTGCCAAGCAGCAGATTTTCACGTTCTGCGTTACTCTTTTTGGCTGCAAAATCCAGTGATACCATTGCCAGGATAAAAAAGAAGAGCACAATGAAGCTGTCCATAAAATCAATGATGACCGGTCCGCCGGTATACAGCAGATCCGTATAAACAGTCAGTGTATATTCCAGAATGTAATAGGAGAGCGGCAGCAGGAAAAAGAGTAAAATCGTTTTTTTATCCTCGTATTTCAGGCGGATAATATAGGGTGCAATATACCGGATGACCAGACATAAAAGCGGAATGGTCACGCAGATGGAGACAAGATTGGACACGATGGGACTGCCGTGGAAAAACGAGGCAGCCAGTGTGCCGAACCATTTTCTGGGTGTGCACATCAGGTAGGCTGACAGTACGGAGATTGTTGCAATATAAATATTTCGGTGAAATGCAAACCTGATCAGAAGAATCAGCGGAAGATGTATGAGCAGAGGGTAGCATTTATAGAGCAGATTCTCTCCCATGATAAGATAGAATAGAAGCTGCACTGCACCCAGAATAAGAATGGAAGCGATGTAAGGTGTCTGATTGTCTTCAAATTGGATGTCGGCAAGGTAGAGCGCTATGACGATACCAAAGAAAAGGACAAAACCATAATTGATCAGTTCTAAAAGAGATGTAAGACAGGTCATGCTAATTCCTCCATTTGAAAAGCCAGATAAAGCTTCTTGATCTCTGAAATCCTGCGCTGGGCGAGAGGGATGCGTCTGCCGTTTGCCAGATACAGGTCGGTTGTGCCAATTGTACGGATATGATTCATGTTTACCAAAAAGGAACGATGAGCGAGGATAAATTCCGGGTGCTGCAGCAACTGATCGCATACAGAAGCAAATTTTTCCACACAGATGACCGCATCATTGTTTTTCAGATTATAAATCACTTTACGGTTCATGGCTTCCACATAGATAATTTCAGAAATCCGGATTTTATGGATTCCGACAGTGCTTTTCAGAACCAGACAGGAATCGCGGTCTTCGTTCCTTGAGCGCATGATGTCATCCAAAGCTGCAAAAAGCCGATCCGTTAAAATGGGCTTTACAAGATAATCAGAAGCCTTCACAGTATAGCTTTCAACTGCAAATTCCGGAGAAGATGTCAGAAAAATAATATCTGCTGCCTTGTCATGGTCTCGGATCTCTCTGGCAAGCTCAATGCCATTGAGTCCCGGCATTACGATATCTAACAGATAAATATCATAACGCTCCCGCAGAAGATCAGATGCCAGCTCCGTGCTGTTATCGAAAGGCTTGTAGGTGAAGTCTATATTCCGCTGCAGCTGGTAATCTGCCAGAGCGGACAGTATCCGTAACAGTTCATTTTTATCATCATCACATATCGCAATTTTCATGAGAGTCAATCCCCTTCTCCGATTTGGTATAAAAATATTATAACGGTATCTTAGTAAAAATACCATATGAGAATCTTTATCGTTGATGTCGAAAAAAATGTAATTCATGTATTCATTCGAAAATTTTGTCAAAAAAAGTGTATGCTGTAATCAGGTATCCATGCCTGTTACAATTTCGAGAGGGCAAAGCCGCAAGGAAGCGTTTGGGCTGGAAAAGGAAAATATCAGTAAAAGGCGGAAAAATATGGGAGGACAGAAGCTTATGAAAAAAGTAAGAAAGGAACTAATGAGAGCATTATCCATGGTACTGGTGCTTTCCATGGTCGTGGGAATATTCTCCGGCTGTGGCTTGGGACGTGACTCGGCATCGGGTGACGCAGCAGTGCAGGATAGCGTGGCAGAGGTAAATGAAATCATTCTGAGCAGTGCGGATCAGGAGACATTCCTGCTCCTGGCGGGAGAGTCATCACAGCTGAAGTTTGATACTGCAAACGGAAGTATCACGGATGTTACGGTGACACCGGAAGATGAGACGCTCCAGCCGTATCAGTACTACACTGTGACGTTTACGCTGACGGCAAACGAAAATGAAAGCTTTGCCAAGAAGGCTTCCATCACATTAGATGGTGTGGAACTGAAAGTAAAAAAATGGGCAAAGGACAAACTGGTCATAGAATATACAACGCTTGCCCTGCCTGAAAGCGTCACTACGGATGAAATGGCAGAAGTGACGGATTACGGAGATGCAACAGCTGAAAACAGTCAGGGTACAGCGAAGGTGCAGGCTTTATTGGGCTGTGAACTCATACTGTTTTCCGAGGACGGCAGTGAGTCTTACACGGTGCAGAAAGGTTATGTGCCGTTATTTATGGTACCGTCTTTTGTGGCAAATGGGAAACCGGAGCAGATTAAGGACGGAGAACGTGTTCAGATCGTAAAAGAACATGGAGAGCAGGATTTTCAGGGAGTGGTCGGACAATGGTATAAGGTTTCCTATAATGGGAAAGTAGGTTATCTTCCGGTCACATTTGTAAAGAATACGAAGCTGCAGGCAAGTGCCGGTGACGGTGGGAAGACATCGGAGGATGCAGTAAAACCGAAGAAGAATGTAAAAACCAGACCAGCTGCACAACCGTCAGTTGTCCAGAACCATCCGACGACTGGACAGACCGCAGATAATAACAGCGGAAACTCCACGGTTGTCAATGGTACGGTATCAGACAGCACAGGAAGCGGATCCGGCAAGCCTGCCAGTGGCAGCAGTTCCGGAACAGCCAGTGATTCTGGTAGCAGCACAGGAACAGGCAGCAGTACAGGTGGCAATTCCGGTGGCGGATCAGGCGGCAATTCCGGCGGCGGATCAGGTGATATCAATAAGACTGTATATTATCAGATCCAGTTTGCACTGGGCGGCGGAATCAACAGTCAGGATGCCATGCTTCCAAAGGCAATGATGGTGGCAAAGGATTCATCCATTGATATCAACAAACTGGCTACACCGTCCGTGCCAGGTTATGTGTTTGATGCATGGTACTATGATGCAGCACTTACCAGACAGGTGTACACCGGAGATAAGATTAACAGCGATCTGACGTTATATGCGAAGCTTAAGGAAGTCACCGGCGAGGAGGTTGCACAGGGACAGGACAACTATGTCTCAAGTGTAGATGTAAAGGCAGAAGATTTCAAAATCGCATTATTAAAGGTTGCTGGATCACGTAATGCGGTGCAGACTGAAGATATTGCTAAGATTTACAATATTACAGATCAGGAAACAGAACTGGAACTGGATCTTTCTGGTCCTGAGAATGTTACCATCGGGGAAGGCAGTTATGAAAAATATTATATTTCTTCCGATGAGCTGGAAGCTGGTGCTACCTACCAGATGCAGCTGCTGAATGACAGCTATTTCATTTATTTTGAGAACCAGATCCAGCCTGCAGGAGTAAGATTGTACAATTTCACCACGGCGATGGCACAGGTGGAAAATCTGAGTCTGAACAGTGATCTGATTTATCTGAAAAAAGATGAAGTAAGCTATAAAGAGGGCAGTGATTACCTGTCTGGTCTGTTTCAGGTAAATGTGAATGACGACATGACAAAGTTAAATACGGTGGATGGCAGAGGAAGCTTTACATATAAAGGATCCCAAAAGATCAGCGTTGGAAGCACAGTAGTGATTTATGACGGAAAAGAGGCACCGGTTCTCGGACAAAACGGTCTGAAGTCAGCACAGCAATATGATGGAAATGCGGCTTATGTCACTATTTCTAAAATAGAAGGGAATACCTACTACTATGGCGTGGCTGACGCAGGGGATGTGCTGTTTACACCAGACGTACTTCCGGTAAACGTTGCAGATGATGAAGATAGCAGTGACACTACCGTGACGATCGATACAGAAAAACTCGACTACTCGGGAAGTATGTATCAGGAAATGGGACTGGATGGAAATACCACGGTAGATGTGGGCGATTATCTGGCATTCTACAGTGGAAGCCTTGAAACAGCTGCGACACTTACTTATGGACAGATCACAGCGATCGCAGTGTCCGGGGATGATACGATCCTTACTTATAAAGATATTTCTGAGAACGAAGTACTGGATTCCATGACAGTATATAGTACAGAAGAGATGGAGTTTGAACTGGACGAGAATACTGCCAGATCCATTGAAGAGGAAATAGAAAAGGATGCCATTGATAGCGGTTTTGCAATGGAGACAGCGGAATATCTGGCAACTGTGGCTCTGGCAACAGAGGAATTGCAGACACTTACCACAGATATGGGATTGCAGAACCTGACACTTACAAGAGAGGATGGTTCTGCGGCAACCCGGAGTGATCTGCAGCTGATGGCGGGTAACAGTGTTTCCGTAGAGGGAATGCAGGTAAAAGCGAACATCAGCCGTAGGCTGAGCCATTTGGGCAACGGATATTCCAAGAATGGAGCGAATGCCCAGTTGGAGATCAGTTTTAATGTCAAGATCGGTTCCGGCAAAAACCAGCTGACATTGAAAGTGGCTGCGGCCTTTGAACAGGAGATCCTGCTGAACCTCAATATCAAGGGAAAAGCAGTCTGGGGGAAAAAGTGGATCTTCCGTTATATTAAAGACTACAGAATCACTACGAATCTGGATGCCGGATCCTACACCGGTGTCGGCATTACGACAACAATCATGGCAGAAGGCAATGTACCGGAATATAACTGGTCGGATGTTAACAATAATTTGAGTGATCAGATTCATAAACTGATGGATACAAAGGATAAATTCTTTAATCAGGATATCAATTCCACCGGCGGCGGTCTGGCAGAAAAATATGCCAACATGCTGGAAAACAATCCGGACTGGATCGATCTGGTTAATGTGAATATCTTCTCAAATGAGGCAAGGATTCTTGCAGGTATTATCGTGGTAGGTGTACAGGGAGATTTTGTAGTATCCGCAAAGGTCAACATTATGCTGGGCATGAGCTTCCAGTACAGTGTTGCCAAGAGATATACGTTTACATTAAATGTTTTCAGCAAGACAAGCAGCAGTAACTGTGTTGATCTGACCAAGTCAAATTACCAGTTCGATATGTATGTCATGGGTACGCTGGGACTTCGAGCGGGTATCCGGCTGACGGTTTATGCAGGACTGTTCAGCAAGAAAGTGGCGGCAATCGGTATTACGGCGGAGGCCGGAGCCTATGTACAGATGTGGGGATATTTCTATTACAGTACCTCATGGCAGGCCGGTGGGAATAAATCCAGCAGTGCATCAGGAGCCATGCTTCTGGAAGTGGGGGCGTATCTGGAGATACGATTCCTGGCGACAGCCTTCGGCGGCACATTCAAGTATGCCCCGGTATTGTATGATAAATACTGGCCGCTATGGAACATGGGATCTGTAGAGAATGTATATGGCTTCAATTATGAAACGACCGCAGGGGAGGCGGATGATAAAGACATTGATATGGCTGCCAGCACAAGTGTGGCTCTCCCTATTGACAGAATGAATATGTCTTATATGAATCTGAGAAGCGGAGATACCGCGGATAAGGATTATACCTACAGCGATTTTGACATTACAACAACCGGTAATTTTAAATATGAGAATGGTATCATCAGTGTTATTCCGCAGGATGGAAGCAATGAAGAAAAAGGTACGATAAAACTTACATGGAAAGGCGCACCATTGTCCTTTACGAGCAAGCCACTGTCCTGTGAGATGGACATTACCTGGAGTGATCCTTCGAGAGTAAACAGTGTAAATTATGATCTGAATGGAGGTACTGTTTATAAGAATGGAAAACCTCAGCCAGACGGAATTGCCGGTAAGGTGGTTATTACAGGAGCAACGACAACGGAACCTGATGTGGAGCTTAAGAAAGAATATTATACTTTCGGTGGATGGTATCGGGATGCAGACGGCACAAAGGCATGGAATTTTGATACAGATAAAGTAAGGGAAAATATCATGCTTTATGCAAAATGGATCCCTGTGGAATACGAGATCACTTATGAGCTGGATGATGGAACAAATTCCGACAATAATCCGGCTGCCTATACGGTGGAATCTGCTGTGACATTGGAAGATCCTGTGAAAGCCGGTTATCGGTTCCTGGGCTGGTATACGGCGGCAGATGATACAGGCAGTAAAATAACGGAGATTCCGGCAGGCAGCAGTGGGGCAAGGACGCTGTATGCGAGATGGGAAGCAGTGGAGCAGACCTATGAGATCCATCATATGTTGGAGATTCCGGATGGCTCAGGCTATGAGCGTGAAGAAACAGTAACAGCAGCTGCATTGACAGGAACAACCGTCAGCATTGGAAAGGAACAGAGTAAGGCTTATACAGGATTCACCTTTGATGAGAGCAGACTAGAAGACAGTACAGGGGTTGTTCCGGGAGAAGGAACGCTGGTATTAAAGCTGTATTACAGCAGAAATAAGTATGTTGTGACCTTTGATAGCGGTATCGGTGCAGATCCAGAGGCACAGAGTGTTCCTTATCAGAGTTTTGTAACAGAGCCGGAGAAACCGAGCAGAGAAGGTTATACGTTTACTGGCTGGTATGTGGCAGCAGAAAACCCGGGACAATGGGATTTTGGTGACAATATGGTAACAGAAGACACCAGACTGATCGCCGGATGGACCGCCAATACTTATAATGTAACATTCGACCGTCAGGGTGGAATAGGAGGAGACGATAACGTGCTGGCAACCTATGACAGTGCAATGACTGGAATAAATGTACCTGCCTGCGCCGGTTATCAGTTCCTGGGATATTATGATGCAGCCACAGGTGGTAAACAGTATTATAATGCGGATGGAAACGGTACTGCAAACTGGGATAAAGCAGGAAATGGACAGGAAAGCGGTACATTTACGCTGTATGCACATTGGAAAGCAAACAGTTATCAGATAGCTTTTGCTGCAAACAGCGGTGAAGGCAGCATGGAAAATCAAAAGTTTACCTATGATGTGGACGGAACTTTAAGTAAAAACACTTTTGTCCGTGAAGGCTATACCTTTGCAGGATGGGCGAACGCAGAGAATGCGGATACAGCGGATTATGCAGATGAAGCAAATGTGCGTAACCTTACGGCTGATGCAGATGGAATCGTGACGCTGTATGCAGTATGGAAGCCGGTCACTTATATGGTATCTTTTGAAAAAAATGGTGCAGACGGTGGAACGATGGAAGAACAGGCGCTCACCTATGATGAAGAGAAATCCTTACAGCTAAATGGCTATACGAAGACCGGATATCACTTTGTAGGCTGGGCATCAGTGCTAACAGATAAACAGGAAGTGGATTATACAGACGGCGCATCCGTGAGAAATCTCACATCAACAGCAGGGGAGAAAGTACCCCTGTATGCAGTATGGAAAGCCAATACATATACCATTACTTTCAATGCTAATGATGGTGCAGGTACTGCAATGCCACCGCAGACATTTACTTACGATGCAGTGGCTAAGGCATTAAGTATGAACACGTACACCAGAGCCAACTACACTTTCATGGGCTGGGCAAAAGAGAAGACTGCAGAAAAAGCGGAATATGAGGATAAGCAGGCGGTTAGAAATCTGGTGACCACGGAAAACGGAGAACTGACGCTGTATGCGGTATGGAGACCGGATAGTTTTCAGGTCAAATTGGATCCAAATGGTGGAACTATGACGGGAGAGACCGTTATAACGATGCATTATGGACAACAGGTAGGAAAATTGCCGAGACCGAGCCGGGTTGGATACACGTTTAAATATTGGAATACGGGGAAAAATGGGAACGGAATCGATGTTTATCAGACTTTGACAGCAGATTCGATTGCAAACAATGGTAGTGATACACTTTATGCAATTTGGGAGGCAAATCACTATACTGCTCTTTATGATCTAAATAAGGGAAGCGGCAGCAGTGAACCTGTAGCACCGGGAGGAATTGGTCTTTATGTGGAGTATGACAGTACTTATAAAAAGCTGCCTGAAACCAGCAGGGAGGGTTATACTTTCGATGGCTGGTATACCGAAGCAACCGGAGGAACAAAGGTAGAAAATGATACAAAGGTAACGCGTGCGGAGAACCATACCATATACGCACATTGGACGGCAATAAGTTATACTGTGACGTTTGATGCAGCAGGAGGAAGATTTGGAGACAGTACTACTAGTAAGCTTTCCAATCAGACCTATGATGCAGAATATCAGCTACCGGTTGATCCTACACGAACAGGTTATACTTTCCAGGGATGGTATACAGGTTCGACCGGTGCAGGAACAAAGGTGGAAAGTAGCACTCATGTAACACAGGTGGGCAATCGCACTCTGTATGCGTATTGGAAGCCAAATACCTATACAGTGACATATGATGCGCAGGACGGAAGCTTTGCAGATGACAGTTCCGGAAGAAAATCTTTCATAGTGAGCTATGATGACAAATATTCGCTGCCGGCAGATCCGACCAAAAGAGGTTATGCTTTTGATGGATGGTATACAGAAGCGGAAGGTGGAAAACAGATTACAGCGGACACAAAAATGACTACAGCAGGAGACCTTACGTTATATGCTCATTGGAGGGAAATCGAGATAATAACGGTGGTGGTAGGTGGCGTCACTATGGAATATGCAGGGACTCCGGTGTATGCAAAAACAAATAAAACAACAGGTGCTGTAACGATAGGTGGAAGTAGTTCAGATTACAATATCATGCTGGATGAAAACGTATTGACTCTGAATAATGCAACGATAATTTATAATGGGACTGATTACGCCGGTGCAATTTATTCAGAAAAGGAGCTGATTATTAAGCTTATAGGTAGAACTACAAATACCGTGACTAACAATGTAAGTAATCAAAAAAATCAAGGTAGTGATGGTATATACTTAAGCAATAACCTAACTATTCAAGGTAGCGGTACTCTGAACGTCATCAGTGGTGATAAAAGTGATAGGTTTAGTTATGGAATTTATGCTCAAGATCTTGTGATTGACGGTGTTACGGTTAAGGCAGAAGGGCGTGCTGCAGAATATAACAGTAGTGGACTTTGTTTAACTGGTAGTCTGACAATGAAAAATAATGCTTATGTAACTGCCAGTGCAGGAGAGGCATCAAATAATAGTTATGGAATCTGGATTGTAACCTACAGCAGCATTATTATAAACAAGAGTAGAGGCAGCGCAAAAACTATTGCTACAGCAGCTAAAGACAAGTGTGCAATACACATGAGTACTAATAGGGAACCGGAGCTGACGGATGCGAGTATTACAAGCGGCTCCTATAGTGGTGCCAATGTGAGCTGGACTGCTAAGTGATCAACAAAAGAAAGACAGAGGAAAGAGGAATGAAGCAAAAGAAATGGTGGATATTCCTTCTCCTTACAAGTATGCTGTTATCCTCCTGCTGTCTGCATACCGCAGGGGAGATTGCAGAAACGCAGAAGGTCACAGAGAGTGATCTTTTGACAGGAGAAGAATATAGCGGGACAGAGTGTGAAATAACAACTGTTCGTATTGCCATTCTCGACTCCGGAATCTCTTCCGTAGCGATCAATTCCAAATCATTAGAAAAGGGTCTGAACGGTATCAGACCCTTTTCTGATACGGCGGACACGACAGGACACGGTACGGCGGTAGCATCGATCATTGTCGGAAGCGAGACTGCCGGGGTGGACGGAATCTGCCCACAGGCGGTATTGATTCCGTTGGTGTATTGCGAGAAGGATTATCTTGGAAGAACAGTGAATGCGGATGCAGAGACAGTGGGAGAACTAATTCGGGATGCGGTGGATACGTTTCACTGTGATATCATTAATATCAGTTCAGCTACGACCACCGATGACAGTTCACTGCAAAGTGCGATAGCATATGCGGCAGAGCAGGGGGTGATCATTGTTACCTGTGCAGGCAATACGAATCTTACAACACCGGACAATGTATATTATCCGGGAGCTTACGACGGAGTGATCTGTGTCGGTTCTGTGAATGGTGCGGGAGAAGTCTCTGATTTTTCCCAGAGGGGAGATTATCTGGATTTCGTGGCACCGGGAGAAGAACTTCCGGCAGCAGCCCTGGAGGGAGAACTGACCACGGTGACAGGAACATCCTTCTCTGCAGCCTATGTAACAGGTATGATAGCGGAGATATTAAGCAATGATGCAGATATATGCAGACAACCGGAAGAAACACTGCAAAAAATAACAGAATTATTGAAACAACGGGCGGTGGATATAGGTGAGAAAGGCTGGGATGCCGATTCCGGCTGGGGTGAATTGCAAATAAAATGAGTTCGAAGTATAGAATAAAAAGGCTTCCAACCCATCCGGGCTGGAAGCCTTTCCCATCCATTCTTATTTTGTCTTAGATTTCTTAGCGGCCTTTTCTTCATTCATGGATTTTTTCTCTTTCTGAAGTTCTTTGTTGGCGCTCTCAGCTTTTCTCTTTAACTTGGTTCGCCAGCTTACTTTGCCTTCCGGTTTCTCTAATGGACCGCGGACACCGGTAACTTTTGTGATATAAATACCACTTACTGTAGCTTTGACTTCTTTTTTCACAGGGATCATATCAAAACATGCATCATCAGCGATCAGAGTCATAACTTTTGGTCCGACCTTAGCCTTTACGATCGGAAGCTTGGAACGGCGCATAAGCTTTGGTGTCTGGTCAATGACTGCCTGTGGCAGACCGGACTGGTTCAGACGCATTCTCTTCTTATCAATAATCAACATGGTAACAGTCTGTGCAGTTGCAGCAAGCTGTGCATCCTGCTCGTCTTTTCTCTTCTGAGCTTTCTTTCCGAGGAAATATAAAGCAATTGTTGCAGCAATAAGCACTGCTAAAATAACTAATAATACAATTGTTACTGGACTCACAACGAAAATCCTCCCTAATTTCAAATTCGTGTTTTATTGTAGCATTGATTTTTGGAAAAAGCAATGTGATTTTGGGGAAATACCTTTTATTTTAGGGAAAATTGTGATATGTTATAAAAGTTAGGCGGCAGGATCCGTCTTTTGGATTTCCGGAAGAAAAGCCGGAAAAGGAAATGAGGAAAAGAAAGGTAAGATTAAATGAAAAAGAGAATGTTAGCGCTTTTATTGTGTGTATCCACAGCGATCAGCATGACAGGATGCGGCAGCAAAGGCGGATCAGTTGAGGCAACAGAAGCAGTAGAGGACACCGAAAGCACAGAAGAGATGCCGGCAGTTCCGCTTGCACAATATGATCTGAAGGGATCGGATTATGTAACATTGTGTGACTACAGTGCAATCCCGGTTACGATTTCAGGAGATTATGATGTCACAGATCAGGATGTGCTTGATTATGTGGAAAAGATTTTTACACAGGGCGGACCTTTTTATACGGCTGATCCGGACAAGACAACAGTGGAAGAGGGTGACATTGTAAATGTAGACTATGTCGGAAAATTAGACGGTGAGGCGTTCAGCGGTGGAACAGCAGAGGATCAGAATATTGATGTGTCCAATAATTCTTCCACAAGCGGTTCCGCTTACATTGATGGATTTACAGACGGACTGATCGGTGCATCAGTAGGCGATGTGATCGATTCTAATGTGACGTTCCCGGATGAATACCCGAATAACCCGGATCTTGCCGGAAAAGAAGTTGTATTTACGTTTACGGTTAATTCTATCCAGAAGGAAGTGACCATGGATACGATGGATGATGAATTTGCATCGAAACAGTTTGGTGCGGATTCCGTGGATGGAGTGTACAAGCAGGTACGCCAGTATCTGGAGTCCAGCGCAGAGAGCACTCATAAAAATGATGTTTACTCCGCTTTGGAGGATTATCTGTTAGAAAATTGTACTGTTGATATGCCGGCAGATTACAGATCTGATGTGATCGAAGCGATCCGTGCCAATTTCATTGACCGTTATTGCTCCGGGGATGAGAGCCAGATGGAAACGGTACTCAGCTCTTATGGCTATACAGAAGAGAGTATTGAGCAGGAATGGTCTGACAGTGTGGAGAGCAGTATCAAGTTAGAACTGATCGTAAAAGCCATTGCAGAAAAAGAAGATATCCAGATTGACGATGCGGAATTTGAAGATTATGTAAGCACGATCGTAAGCAGCGGCGGTTTTGGTGATGCTGACACATTATACAGTAACTATGGTTATGGCGATTCTGTTTACGGAAAGAATCAGATCCGTGTGATTTATCTTGCAGGATTAGTTTTAGATAAATTGGCAGAGACAGCAGAGGTTACGGAGAACGCAGTAGAAGAAACGACAGAATCTGTGGAAAGTACAGAATCTGCAGACAGCACAGAAGAATAAGAAAACGATATCGAAACAGAGGTATGAGATCATAAAAGAGTCGACAGACGTTGATGAGAGAAAGGGAGAGTAGAAAAATGGAATTAGTACATGTAAGAGATTTATTCCGCAGACAGGATGAGTATGTGGATCAGACCATCGCGATCGGTGGCTGGGTGAGAAACATCCGTAACTCCAAAAACTTTGGATTTATCGTGGTAAACGACGGAACTTTTTTTGAGCCGGTCCAGGTTGTTTATTCCGATGTTCTGGAAAATTTTGAAGAGGTAGAAAAATTAAATGTCGGAGCAGCGATTATCGTTACCGGTAAATTAGTTGCAACTCCGGGCACAAAACAGCCATTTGAGATTCAGGCTGAAAAAGTGGAAGTAGAAGGACCTTCTACACCGGATTATCCATTACAGAAGAAAAAACACAGCTTTGAGTATTTGAGAACCATCTCTCATTTAAGACCGAGAACCAATACGTTTGAGGCAGTGTTCCGTGTGCGTTCTCTCTGCGCTTATGCAATCCATAAGTTTTTCCAGGAGAGAGATTTCGTGTATGTACACACACCACTGATCACCGGAAGTGACTGTGAGGGTGCAGGTGAGATGTTCCAGGTAACAACACTTGACATGAACAATCTTCCAATGACAGAGGATGGAAAAGTAGATTACAGCAAAGACTTCTTCAATAAACCAACCAATCTTACCGTAAGCGGACAGTTAAACGGTGAGACTTATGCGATGGCATTTAAGAACATCTACACATTCGGACCAACTTTCCGTGCAGAGAACTCCAATACGACAAGACATGCCGCAGAGTTCTGGATGATCGAGCCTGAGATCGCATTTGCAGATTTAGAGGATGACATGATCTTAGCTGAGAGCATGTTAAAATATGTCATCAACTATGTGTTAGAGAATGCGCCGGAAGAGATGGCATTCTTCAATAACTTTATTGATAAAGGACTGTTAGAGAGATTACAGCATGTTGCAAACTCTGATTTCGCGCGTGTAACTTACACAGAAGCGGTTGAGATCTTAGAGAAGAACAACGACAAATTTGATTACAAAGTATCCTGGGGCTGTGACCTTCAGACCGAGCATGAGCGTTATCTGACCGAGCAGGTATTCAAACGCCCGGTATTTGTAACTGATTATCCAAAGGAGATCAAAGCTTTCTACATGAAGCTGAATCCGGACGGAAAAACAGTTGCAGCAGTAGACTGTCTGGTTCCTGGCATCGGTGAGATCATCGGAGGAAGCCAGAGAGAGGATGATTACGAAAAATTACTTGCAAGGATCAATGAACTTGGACTGAAAGAGGAAGATTACAGCTTCTATCTTGACCTCCGTAAATACGGTTCTGCAAGACATGCAGGATTCGGACTTGGATTTGAGCGCTGCGTCATGTACCTGACAGGTATGTCCAATATCCGTGACGTTATCCCATTCCCAAGAACGGTAAATAACTGCGAATTATAAAATTGTATTTCATATCGTAGGTGATTGCGAAAACAATTGTGTTTTTTGTCATCTACGATATTTTTAGACAATTGCGAAACTCTTAGAAAACGTGAATTAAATTACGGAAAGTTGACAAGAGCAAAAGAAAACACTGGGGAACCGCCGGTTCTTAGAAGGCAGGAACGACTTTTTTCAATCAGGTCTGTGCATTTACTGCACAGACCGTGCGAAAGTGATTCAAGTGTGAGCAAATTCCTATCTGCGAAGCAGATTATAAATGAATTTGCGAAGTACTGCGAAGAATGAGCAGTACCGTTGCGAGCGACACGTAGCGAGAGCGTGTTTTCGAAAATTTTGTTAATTTTGAACAATTGAAAGAAGAGTAGGATGAGTTTCGCAATTATCTATACGATATTTAGATGACAAGGAGAAGGATTGTATGAGATATGTTTTGGAAAATGACACATTGCGTGTGGAGATCGATTCTTTTGGGGCAGAATTAAAATCCGTAAAGAGAAAATCCGACGATAAAGAGTACATGTGGTATGCGGACAAAAAATATTGGGGAAGAACCTCCCCTGTGTTGTTTCCGTTTGTGGGGAACTGCAGAAATAAAGAGTACCGCTATGGCGGAAAAACGTATGCAATAGGGCAGCACGGCTTTGCAAGGGATATGGAACATACCATGGAATCCCAGACAGAGGATACCATCTGGTTTTCTTTACATTCCGACGAAGAAACCATGAAAAAATATCCATTTGCATTTGTATTAAAAATTGGATACAAACTGGCAGGCAATGAATTAAAAGTCATGTGGAAAGTGGAAAATCCGGATACAAAGACCTTATATTTTTCCATCGGCGCACATCCGGCTTTCTTATGCCCATTTAACGGCGAAGAAAATAAGCTTGGATATGGTCTGCAATTTGCAGGACTAAAGGAAGTGCATCATCATGGAAATACACCGGATACCGGACTGGCAGTAATGAGTGAAGATATTGTAATCCCGCTGGAGGATGAGAAAGTGTACTTTACACCGGGATTTTTTGACCGCTGCACTTATATGGTGGAAGGAAAACAGACCGGGGAAGTTTCACTGGTCACACCGGATGGAAAGCCTTATGTGACTATGGATTTTGATGCACCTTTATTTGCAATCTGGTCACCGGAAGGAAAAGATGCGCCATTTGTCTGCATTGAACCTTGGTATGGAAGATGTGATGCGGATGATTTTGAGGGCACATTAGAGGAACGGGCATACGAGAACGCAGTGGAGCCGGAGCAGGCATTTGAGGCTTCTTACAGCATCCGTTACCTGTAAAAAAGAAGAAAGATTTCATCTATCCCGGAATAACATAAGCGGGCTTTGAAAAAAATCCGCATAAGCAGCCGGATTGCTTCATATATATAGACAGAAGTGAAAGTCTGGCGGTGGCGGATTGGGAACAGGATTGAGATTAAGGGCGAGAGATGCAAAGGAAAACCCGGCAAAAGTGCTGGCAATGGTTCTTTTTATCATGTTTATCATAAGTGCGTTATTGTTATTGCTTCTGGCATTGCTTTTATACCGGCTTGAGCTCTCGGAGGCAGTTGTCAAAGTGGCAGTGATCGTTATTTATATCATAACGGGGCTGACTGGAGGCATTCTGATGGGAAAAAAGATCAGGGATAAAAAGTTCCTCTGGGGATTTGTGGCAGGAACGGTTTATTTTGGAATTTTGTTTGCCGTCTCACTGATCATAAAGGGGGGAGCAGGCATTGAACCGGTGAAAATGATCACAACCTGGGTGCTCTGTGCGTGTGCGGGAACTGCCGGCGGCATGATCAGTTAAAAAAATGCTTTTCTTATGAAAAACTATGTGTTATACTATAAAGCAGTGAAAAAGATTTTTAAAGGAGAAATAATCATGAAACACGTTAAAACATTAAATACTAGAAAATTACAGAACACAGTAAAAAAAGGTGGATGCGGCGAATGTCAGACATCCTGCCAGTCTGCTTGTAAGACATCCTGCACAGTAGGAAACCAGACTTGCGAGAACAAATAAGTTTTAACTCAAAAGTGAATAATGACACTCACAAACGACCGTTCGCGCAGCGTGCGGTCATTTGTACGTTATAGATATGTGTAATGATTGCACATATTATGAGGAAAAGATGATAGAAAGTGAGGAAATATTATAGTGGTTCATCAGTATAAGAACAACGGCTATGATATTGTTCTGGATGTAAACAGCGGTGCAATCCACGTAGTTGACGATGTGACATATGATGTCATTGAGATGTATGCTACACGTGAGAACGCAGCAGATACCTCTGCGGAAGAGATTGTAACTGCATTATCCGGCAAATATGGAAAAGAAGAAGTAGAAGAAGCGATTGACGAAGTTCAGATATTGATCAAAAATGAGGAACTTTTCACAAAGGACACCTATGAAAACTATATGATGGATTTCAAAAAGCGTCCGACCGTTGTAAAAGCCCTTTGTTTACATATCGCACATGACTGCAATCTTGCCTGTCGTTACTGCTTTGCAGAAGAGGGCGAGTATCATGGAAGAAGGGCATTGATGTCCTTTGAGACCGGTAAAAAAGCATTGGATTTCCTGATCGCAAATTCCGGTAACAGAAGAAACTTAGAGGTGGACTTCTTTGGTGGAGAACCTCTTATGAACTGGCAGGTTGTAAAAGATCTCGTAGCCTACGGAAGAGAGCAGGAGAAGATCCACAACAAGAACTTCCGTTTTACACTTACTACAAACGGCGTTTTATTAAATGATGAGATCATGGAATTTGCCAACAAAGAAATGGGCAATGTGGTTTTAAGCATTGACGGAAGAAAAGAAGTCCATGATCATATGAGACCATTCCGCAAGGGAGCAGGAAGCTATGACCTGATCGTGCCGAAGTTCCAGAAATTTGCAGAGAGCCGCAATCAGGACAAGTATTATGTGAGAGGTACTTTCACACACAATAACCTTGATTTCTCCAATGATGTGCTGCATCTGGCAGATCTTGGATTCAAACAGATCTCAGTAGAGCCTGTAGTGGCACAGCCAACCGAGGATTATGCAATCCGTGAGGAAGACCTTCCACAGCTTTATGAGGAATATGACAAGCTGGCTGCTGAGATGGTAAAGAGACATAAAAATGGAAATGATTTCAACTTCTTCCATTTTATGATAGATCTGGAGGGTGGACCGTGCGTGGCAAAACGTCTTTCCGGCTGTGGTTCAGGAACAGAGTATCTGGCAGTGACACCTTGGGGTGACCTTTATCCTTGTCATCAGTTTGTTGGAAATGAGGATTTCCTGCTTGGAAATGTGGACGAGGGTATCAAACGTCAGGATATCTGTGATGAATTTAAGTGCTGCAATGTTTATGCGAAAGAAAAATGCCGTAACTGTTTTGCAAAATTCTATTGCAGTGGCGGATGTGCAGCAAACTCCTACAATTTCCATGGAGATATCCACAATGCATACGACATCGGATGTGCACTTCAGAAAAAGCGTATTGAATGCGCGATCATGATTAAGGCTGCCGAGGCAGACGAAGAATAAAGGAAGGGTAAAACAATGAAAAAGAGTAAAGCAGCAGTCATATTGGCAGTGATCCTTGCAGCGTTTGTGGGACTTGCTTATTATGCATCAATTATTCTTTCATCCACCGGAATCGGCGAAGATATGTCAATTCCTCTGGGACTGGATCTCTCCGGTGGTGTTTCCATTACTTATCAGGTAGTGGACGAGAATCCAAGTGCTGAAGATATGAGTGATACCATTTATAAACTTCAGAAACGTGTAGACAGTTACAGTACAGAAGCTTCCGTATATCAGGTTGGAGACGACAGAATTACGGTTGAGATCCCTGGTGTGCAGGATGCAAATGAGATTTTAGAGGATCTTGGAAATCCGGGATCTTTAGAGTTCCAGATGCCGGATGGAACGGTATTCATGACCGGTGACATGGTGGAAGATGCTCAGGGAGCAACAGCGACCGACAGATATGGAAACAAACAATATATTGTATCTTTAAAGTTAACAGACGAAGGTGCAAAGATATTCGGTGAAGTAACAAGCGAGAATATTGGCAAGAACCTTCCAATCGTATATGATGGGGAGACGATCAGTTATCCGCAGGTGCAGAGTGCAATCACAGGTGGTGAAGCACAGATCACAGGAATGTCTTCTTTTGAAGAGGCAGATAATCTGGCAACCCAGATCCGTATCGGTTCTCTTTCTTTACAGCTTTCCGAGTTAGAGTCCTCTGTCGTAGGAGCACAGTTGGGAAGCCAGGCGATCGCCTCCAGTTTAAAGGCAGGTGCGATCGGACTTGCGATCGTCATGGTATTTATGATCGTGATGTACGCAGTACCGGGTATTGCAGCATCCTTAGCGCTTGCAATTTATACAACTTTAGTGATCGCAACCTTATATTTATTCGATATCACACTGACGCTTCCGGGTATCGCAGGTATTATCCTTGGTATCGGTATGGCGGTGGATGCGAACGTTATCGTATTTGCACGTATCCGCGAGGAGATCGCAACCGGAAAATCGGTTCAGACATCTATGAAGATCGGTTTCCAGAAAGCGATGTCAGCTATCTTAGATGGTAACATTACAACTTTGATCGCATCTGTTGTGCTTATGGCGTTAGGTTCCGGTACCGTAAAAGGTTTTGCCTATACGTTAATGATCGGTATCATCCTTTCCCTTTTTACAGCAATGGTTGTGACCAGATACATTCTGTATTCTCTGTATGCATTGGGACTTAAGAGTGAAAAACTTTACGGTCGTGCAAAAGAGAGAAAGAGCATTGATTTTATTGGAAAAAAAGCAGTATTCTTTACAATTTCCGGTATCATTATCGCTGCCGGACTGATCAGTATGGGAGTACATTCCGCAACAGAGGGCAAGGCATTGAACTATGGTCTTGACTTTATGGGTGGAACTTCCACAACGGCTGATTTTGGCAAAGATATGACCATCGAAGATATTGAGAATGACATTGTTCCTTATGTGGAAAAAGTAACCGGGGATTCCGATGTGCAGGCAACAAAAGTAGAAGGAACAACACAGGTTACAATTAAGACACGTACCTTAAGTCTTGATGAGCGTCAGGAATTGGAAGATACACTGGCAGAAAATTGTGATGTGGATGCATCCACCATCACTTCCCAGAGTATCAGTTCTACCATCAGTGGTGAGATGCGTTCCGATGCATTGAAAGCGGTTATCGTGTCCTGTATCTTTATGTTACTTTACATCTGGTTCCGTTTTAAGGATATCAGATTTGCAGCAAGTGCGATCCTTGCATTGGTTCATGACGTTCTTGTTGTGATCACAGTATATGCACTTGTGCGTATTTCTGTAGGAAGTACCTTTATTGCATGTGTTCTTACCATCGTAGGTTACTCGATCAATGATACGATCGTTATCTTTGACCGTATCCGTGAGAACCTGGCATTAAAGACTGGAAAACAGACTGCAGAGGAATTGCGTGAAGTTGCGAATAAGAGTCTGACACAGACATTGTCCAGAAGTATTAATACTTCTATCACAACCTTTATCATGGTTGTGATGCTCTACATTTTAGGTGTGGCAAGTATCCGTGATTTCTCACTTCCACTTATGGCAGGTCTTGTATGTGGTGCTTATTCTTCTATCTGCATCGCAACAGAGCTGTGGTATGTCATGAAAGTACATTTAGGAAAAAATAAAGCAACAAAATAGTTGTGAAATAGGAAAACGGCTGCCTTCTGGCGGCCGTTTTTGTAGTTCACATTTACAGGAAAAAAGAAGGGAGGCAGGAGAATGCAAAAAGGACTTTTGATCTATCTGATCGTTATGAATCTCATTGGACTTGCAGTGATGGCAATGGACAAAAGCAAGGCGCGGCATCATGCGTGGCGGATATCGGAAAAAACACTTTTCCTTGTGAGCATTTTAGGCGGCAGTGCCGGAACGTGGGCTGGCATGTATCTGTTTCATCATAAGACAAAGCACTGGTATTTTGTGGTGGGAATGCCACTTATTCTGATCTTACAGATATGCATTACGGCATTGATCGGGAATATGCATGGGTTTGGGATGTGATAAATGCATGGTTTGCGATGTTTTATAAGAAATAGAAAAATAAATTAGCAATTGAATATTTTCAGAAAGTCCTTTATAATGAAGTTTAAAATCTGGCGGAAGACAAGGAGGATTTTATGTACACATTAGAAGATATTCAGGCAGTGGATATGGAAGTCGCACAGGCAATTACCGATGAACTTGACAGACAGAACAGTCATATTGAGCTGATCGCATCCGAAAACTGGGTAAGCCCGGCGGTTATGTCAGCAATGGGAAGTGTCCTGACGAATAAATATGCGGAAGGTTATCCGGGAAAGAGATATTACGGTGGCTGCGAGTGCGTGGACGTTGTGGAAGAACTGGCAAGAGAGCGCGCAAAAGAATTATTTGGGTGTGAGTATGTCAATGTGCAGCCACATTCCGGTGCGCAGGCAAATATGGCGGTACAGTTTGCAGTTTTAAAACCGGGTGATACGATCATGGGAATGAACTTAGACCATGGTGGACATCTGACACATGGTTCTCCGGTCAATTTTTCCGGAAGTTATTTTCATGTAGTGCCATATGGTGTCAATGACGAGGGATTCATTGATTATGATAAAGTGGAAGAGCTTGCAATGGGATGTAAACCAAAAATGATCATTGCAGGGGCATCCGCTTATGCGAGAACCATTGATTTCAAGAGATTCCGTGAGATCGCAGACGCATGTGGTGCAGTGCTCATGGTCGATATGGCGCATATTGCAGGACTTGTGGCAGCAGGACTTCATCCAAGCCCAATTCCGTATGCTCATGTAGTGACGACAACAACGCATAAGACACTGCGCGGACCGAGAGGCGGAATGATTTTGAGCAGTCAGGAGATTGCGGATAAGTATAACTTTAACAAGGCAATCTTCCCGGGCACTCAGGGCGGACCACTGATGCATGTGATCGCAGCCAAGGCAGTCTGCTTCAAGGAGGCATTGCAGCCGGAATTTAAGGTTTATCAGCAGAATATTATTGACAACGCGCAGGCTCTCTGCAAGGGACTGATGGATCGTGGAATTAAGATCGTATCCGGTGGAACAGACAATCACCTCATGCTTGTAGATCTGACCAATTATGATCTTACAGGAAAAGCAGTTGAGAAACTTCTGGACTCTGTAAACATTACCTGCAATAAGAATACCATTCCAAACGATCCGAAATCTCCATTTGTGACAAGTGGTGTACGTCTTGGAACTCCGGCGGTAACTTCCCGCGGATTAAACACGGATGATATGGATCAGATCGCAGAGGCGATCGCAGTGATGATCAAAGAGGGTGAGCCGGCAGCCGACAAGGCAAAGGCAATCGTGAAATCTTTGACAGAGAAATATCCATTGAAATAAAATAAATTTTTTTGTTGAATAAGAAGCGGTTATCAGCTTCATGAGTAAAAAAGCCTCCCGATAAAAATGTGGGAATTGCGATGAATGGCAATCCGGATCATTTTTGTCGGGAGGCTTTTTGTGAATTATGAATGTAGTGTTTTGCAAAAAATCAGAGTTTATCAGAAATGATTATCTTGCGAGCACATCAATGATCTGACCAACGTACATGGTGTGCATGTCGCCGTCTTTGTACCATTTGTCAGCAATCTCGGAATCGAGGAAGGAATCATCCGTGATTCTGGTAGCAGACATTTTTTCACAGACCAAAACAAGATTTCCCTCATCAATGTATGGGATTCCATGCCGGTAGTCCACGGAAAGCCCTGCATTTGCAATCTTATCCTCGTTCCGGCCGGAATGGGAGCCACAGTAATTCAAGGCATTGCGGTACTGGTCGCTTACAAATGTAAGGGAGAAAAAGTCTCCTGCATCGATCAGTTTTTTGGTATATCTGGAATCACGGACAAAAACATAGACAACATTTTTGCCCCATAAAACACCAACACCGCCCCAGCTAATGGTCATTGTATTGGATTCCTGTTTATTTCCGGCTGTGAGCAGCGCCCATTCTTTGCCGATTTTTGTAAATGGATTCATGTCCAGCATGTCAACTGGAATTGGCTGAAATGTATGCATAGGGATCACCTCTCAAAATTTTTTAGGTAGTTTTATTATATTACAGGAGAGTGGAAAAGTCACTTGAAAAAGAAAATAAAATCAGGTTATAGAAAATAAAACAGATAATAACTAATAGTTATACATAACATAAGGCTTCGGAATAATCTTGACATGAAAAAAAGAAAGTATCATAATGGTTGTCAAAGTTAATTTCCTAAAAATATAATAGATAATTGCGAAACTCGTCATAATCTTCTTGCAATTGTTCAAAATCAACAAAATTTTCGAAAACACGCTTTCGCTACGTGTCGCTGGTAACGGTACTAAGAAGCCAGCCACAACTTACAGTTGTACCTGCCTTCTAAGAACCAATCGAATGTGTTCGATTTCTGCTCACCCAGTGTTTTCTCAAGCTTTTGTTAATTTTTCACAATTCAATTTATGTTCTCATGAGTTTCGCAATTATCTAAAAAGTGTAATGGGAAAAGGAGGATATTATGGATATCAGATTTGAGAAAAGACCGGTATTAAAGGAGAAACCAGACCAGAAGAATCTTGGTTTTGGTAAGTATATGACAGATTACATGTTTGTCATGGATTGGACAAAAGAAGACGGATGGAAAGATGCAAGAATCGTTCCGGAAGGACCTATCACAATGGATCCGGCATGTGTGACACTTCACTATGCACAGGAAACATTTGAAGGTATGAAAGCATACCGTACAGCAGAAGGAAAAATCCAGCTGTTCCGTCCAGAGATGAACGCAAAGAGAATGATCAATTCCAACGCAAGACTTTGCATGCCGGAATTCCCGGTTGATATGTTTGTCGAAGCAGTGGAAGCACTTGTAAAAGTGGAAGCTGACTGGGTTCCATCTGAACCAAACACTTCCCTTTATATCAGACCATTTATGTTTGCAACAGAAGCAGCACTCGGCGTACATATGGCAAACGCATACAAGTTTATGATTATCTGTTGTCCGGTAGGTGCTTACTATGCAGCAGGTCTTAATCCGGTTAAGATTCTGGTTGAGGATGAACTTGTCCGTGCTGTAAAAGGTGGTACAGGCTTTACAAAATGTGGTGGTAACTACGCAGGTTCTATTTTAGGACAGGTGAAGGCAGAAAAACTTGGCTATGCACAGGTTCTCTGGTTAGATGGTGAGCATCGTAAATATGTAGAGGAAGTTGGAACCATGAACATCATGTTCAAGATTGCCGGTGAAATCTACACAGCACCAATCGAAGGAACCGTTCTTCCGGGTGTTACAAGAGATTCCATGATCCATCTGCTTCGTGACTGGGGCTACAAAGTAAATGAGACAAGACTTTCCGTAGATGATCTGATGAAAGCCGGACATGACGGTACATTGGAAGAGGTATTTGGTACAGGTACAGCAGCCGTTATCTCACCAGTTGGAGAACTCCGTTACAAAGATGATGTTGTGACAGTCAACAACTTTGAGATCGGTGAACTGACACAGAAATTATATGATACCTTAACCGGCATCCAGTGGGGAAGAATCCCGGATAAATATGGATGGACAGTGGAAGTAAAATAACTTCTGGACATTTTTCGCATATCATAGTATAGTAATCATGTTATAGATGCCTTCATAGATGTAGCAGCATTTATGAAGGCATTTACAATATATATAGCACATTGATAATCGAATAAGGTTTATATTTTCAGATATGCAATCCTGTCTGTGACTGATTGCAGACATTTAGGTTTCTCTTCTAGCGCCATGTACCTGTGAGGACGACCATACACAGGTTAACGAGGAAAAGGGTTATCGAAAATTCGGCGGACGCCCTTTCGTACTTCCCAGTGCGAGATATGCCGGCAAATATGCAGGTGACTGCAAAACAAATACGGTATAATGGGACAATTGGATTTGAATATGATTTAAATTTTAAATAGAAAAGAAGAGGAAATTTAATATGTGTGGAATTATAGGTTATACAGGCAGTGAAAACGTAAAAGATGTTTTATTAGATGCGTTGGAATTATTAGAGTATCGTGGATATGACAGTGCGGGTATTGCAGTGAAAGACGAAACTTCCCATGTGACAAATGTTTATAAATGTGCCGGAAGAGTAAGTGATTTAAGAGCAATTTGTGATTCGAAGAAGATTTTGTCTGCCTGCGGTATCGGACATACAAGATGGGCAACTCACGGTGGAGTTACAGACCAGAATGCACATCCGCATCAGCAGGGGAAAGTGACTCTGGTTCATAACGGGATCATCGAAAACTATCGTGAGCTGATTGCCGATTACGATTTGCAGGAAATCCTTCATTCTGAAACAGATAGTGAAGTTGCGGCTGCGTTATTAAATCATTATTACAAGGGAGATCCAAAGGAAGCGATCAAAAAAACAGTGAGCAAATTAAAGGGTACCTTTGCGCTTGTGATCCTGTTTGAAGATCAGCCGGATGTGATCTACTCGATCCGAAATGTCAGCCCGATCGTTGCAACCATATGCAAAGAGGGAGCAATGCTTGCATCAGATCTGACTGCACTCTGCCGTTTTACAAATGAATACTTTGTTGTACCGGAATATCACATTTTAGAGTTGCACAAAGATCATGTGGTACTTACGGATTTAAATGACAATGTGGTAGAACCGGAATTTTTGTCCGTTGACTGGGAGTTGAACAGCGCGGGAAAGAATGGTTATCCATTTTATATGGAAAAAGAGATTATGGAGCAGCCGGAAGCAATCAAGAATACGATCAAAGACCGTATCGTGAACGGTCTGCCTGATTTTACCGCGGATGGTGTGCCGGATTCTCTTTTTACAGACTGTGACAGAATTTGTGTGGTAGCATGCGGAACAGCCATGCATGCGGGACTTGTGGCACAGGCTCTGGTAAAATCTATCGTTCATGTGCAGATGGACGTAGAACTTGCATCAGAGTTTATGTATTCCGATCCGGTCATTGATGAGAAAACATTGGTGATCGCAGTATCACAGTCCGGTGAGACAATTGATACCTTGGAAGCATTAAAATATGCGAAGAGACAGGGCGCAAAATGTTTATCCGTTATCAACGTAAAAGGTTCTTCCATTGCAAGAGAAAGTGATTATGTATTATACACCGCAGCAGGACCTGAAATTGCAGTGGCAAGTACAAAAGCTTACACAACACAGCTTTCCGTATTTTATCTTGTGGTTGCAAAAATGGCATTATTGCGAGGTGTCTACACAGAGGAGCAGACAAAGAGCTTTATCGCGGAACTGGAGCGTGTTCCGGAAGTGATGCAGAAAGTATTGGAGAAAAGACGTGATATCCATGTGATCGCAAAGAAGATTCTGGAAGCAAAGGATCTGTTTATGATCGGACGCGGACTGGATTACTCTATCCTGCTGGAAGGATCACTGAAACTGAAAGAGGTTTCTTATATTCACTCTGAGGCTTATGCCTCCGGCGAATTAAAACACGGACCGATCGCACTGATCACGACCAATACACCGGTTGTAGCAACTGTAACGCAGGAAAAACTCATGTCGAAAGAGCTTTCCAATATTAAGGAAGTAAAATCCAGAGGTGCAGATATTGTATTATTTATCAAAGAGGCACTTTCCGGAGATCTTGATACCGAATATCAGGTGATCAGGCTTCCGGATATGCAGGATGAATTTATGGTTTTACCTGCATCGGTTGCATTACAGCTTTTAGCATATTACGTGTCATCCGATAAGGGATTTGATGTTGATAAGCCAAGAAATCTGGCGAAGGTAGTTACGGTAGAGTAAGAATTAAGTTTTGGGGGATTTGGATAAAGAACGGAAATAAAAATTGAGAAGTTGGGAAATCGAATGTTTTGCACAGGAAGCAGAACAGGATCGCATGTCTGAGCATATAATATAAGGAAATGTATGAAGAGGTTGTTCATGCCAGATATCAAATATGCCCAGACAGAGGCTGTAGATAAAGGAAGCCTCAAAGTAGAAGTACTTACCAACCGGACCAGACGGCCGATCGAGGGAGCAAGAATCACCATTTCCTATTCGGGCGAGCCGGATTCCACAGTGGAGGAGGTAAGCGCAGATGATTCGGGAATGTCGGAGAAACTTACGCTTGATGCGCCTCCACTTGAATACTCGATGGAACCCTCCGAAAATCAGCCGTTTGCCCAATATACGGTTAAAGTTACCGCACCGGGATATCGTCCCGTCAGTATTTCGGGCGTTCAGGTTTTTTCAGAGCAGCTCGCATTGCAACAGGTGCGAATGGCGGAAGAAAATGAAGAGGAAACCCAGATAGATTCCATTGTGATTCCGGTAAATACGCTGTTTGGAGATTTTCCGCCGAAAATAGCAGAGTCCGAGATCAAGCCTGTCTCAGAATCCGGGGAGATCGTGTTGAGCAAAGTGGTGATCCCGGAGTTTGTCGTCGTTCACGACGGACCTCCTTCGGATAACAACGCGGCAAATTATTATGTCCGTTACCGGGATTACATCAAAAACGTGGCATCCAGCGAGATTTACAGTACGTGGCCGGACAGCACGTTGCGTGCGAATATCCTTGCGATCATGTCCTTTACGTTAAACAGGGTTTACACGGAATGGTAGGTAGGCAAATAGTTTCAAGTAAATTCCTGGAGAGGAAAAAGAGGTACTTTTGTAGGGAAATAGTGGTTTATCCGGAGAAGAGAAGGTATAGGACAAGCCAGCAGTATTACAAAATTGTAGGCTTGTATAATAGTTAGAAACGAAGGAAGGATTGTTTGAGTCATGAGTACAACAGAATCAGCAATAAAAATTAAAGAAATGTCAGAAGCGAGTGAACTAAAAAGGTTGAGTGAGGACGAGTTGGTAGAAGAGTTGTCTGAATCAATCAGAAAAAGTGACATGGGAGCAACAAAACCAGCACGAGCAGTATCGAAGAGCATGAGGGAGAAAACAATTCAGCATTTTGATTTATAGTTTATCAAAGGACAGCACAGAGAAAAAATGTGCTGTCCTTTTACGTTCTCTACAACATCACTAATCCCATATCAAAATCCTTGGCTATTACCACCACTGACACCACACTTTCCCTGCGTTATTGTATTAAATGTAAGGAGGGCAGTAAAAGAAAAGCCCGAAACAAGATAAGAAATGCAAAGCGCAGGAGGAAAACAATATGTGTAGAAAATTAGTAGTAACAAATGAAATCTTTTTAGGAACAAGAGCTATCTGTTATGAAGCGTACAGCTTACCAAAGGGAGAAGTTGTAGAGTTAACAGAAAAGCAGATTAAGGACACTTTAAAAGGTCTTACAACAGATGAGGTTTATGGTTTGAGATTATCTGAAGCAGGAGAGTTGGAACTTGATACAGATGGCTTTTTTACAACAAACATGATGAAAAAGATTCATACAAATACATTAGTTCCAATGGTCGAGGATGGTTGTTTGGCGAACCTTTTCTATATTGTGATAGGAACACATAAGGATAAAGCGAATACAATGTATGATGTAATTTCATCACGCTATGAGCGAACCAGTTTCACAGAGGAAAAAGTGAGAGCATTGCTTGATATGCACATTATTAGTGCTGGCGCAAAAATGCAGGATGGAAAAGTAGTGGTAGCGCCACTAGAAAAACCAAAAGCACCAGAACCGACAAATGAGTAAATTATGTTTCGTGGGGCATCATTATGGATGCCCCAATAGAAATTATAAAGTTATTCCATGTTCGCCTAAGATTAGAGTTAGACTTCTACGTTTTTCAATGTCATCTGTGCGAACTAATGTAAAGCCTTGCTTTTGTATTTCTAATAAAGTTTCCCGTGAAATATCTGCCCGTTCACTTAATGCGTTGAGAGTATCGTCACTCATGGGAACTTTGCGAAGATACCACCAGAAAGGTAAATCTATGTCGCCTTTTTGAAATTTGGTTGTATTGATAAAGATTGTATCCTTCTTATAAGATACTGGAACTGGTACAATTTCTAATATTTTATTTTCCATATGCTTATAAAATTCGTCTAATTCATTATTCACAAGAATTTTATTCAAAAAAACAGGGGGGAGTTTTGGTAAATATTCTTTGCGGATGCGTGTGTTCATGGAATTTAGCGTTGTAAAATAAAATTGCTTTTCAGTACTTAATATCATTGTTAAAGTGTTTGAATCAGGGTCAAAGGCATCAAAATAGAGGTTGACAGTTACACCATTATAGTCGTATCTGTATTTGACACATGTACTTTTCCCTTTAAATCCCAATTGTGAGTAGTCATTTAGTAATTTGGTTCTTACATTTTTTTTCATAGCAGTCATCTTTCCTTTCTTAAATAAAAAAGAGTACAAATCGACTTGAGGTTCAAGATTTTGTACTCTTTACTGGTTGCATATTTGATTAACGTATATTTAACATACTTGTATTATATTAGGCATTACATATTTTGTAAATATATGTAAAAATTAAATTTTTCTAAAATTACATATATATGAACAAACTATCAAAAAATAATTTATTTGTTCTTTATGTATTCTAAATATTACAAAGTAAATTAGAATAAAAGAGCATTGGTTTGGCGTGTGTATATGAAGTCAATAATTAAGATACCGACTATCTGCAATGGTAGTCGGTATCTTAATTGTGTGATATAATAATATCATTAATTTATTTAAGGATGCTAGAAATGAAAAAATTTTGGACATGTACAAAAATAGGAATAATAGTGGTGTTTATAATAGTAGCTATTATGGTACCATTTGGTATCAATGAAGCTTACATGAAAAATGAGGGATACATAACAATTTGGGGAGCAGAAGATGTGTTTGCATTTTGGGGTGATGTAGTAGGAGCAGGAGCAACAATACTTGCAGTTGTATATACTATCTTATATACAGAATTTACGAGAAAAAAAGATAAACAATTAAGTGTTCAGCCATACATTAATACATATTTTTCTATATGGGAATCTGAGGATATTGAAAAAAAGCAATGGGACTATGAATATGCAATTGTTTTTGGAAAAGACATAGAATTATATGGGACAATTGTTTTCCCAAATCCTATTCATGCAGTTAGAGCAGTAAATGATTTTGAGGTTACAGAAGATACTAAAGATATATTTCATAAAATGAAGTTAATAAGTGCCGAAGCAAAATTACAAAGTCTAACAGATTTTTTTATATTTGATTATGAAATTGAGAATGTTGGTATTGGAACAGCTATTGATATACAACTATTGATAAATAAGCATAAAGCGATATTACCATTTTCAATAACAGCTAATAATAGCAAGAAATACTTATTTGTATGCGACTTGAGTAAATTGCAGGTAAATGAAAATTGGAATTTACAAATAGATATAGCTTTTTGTAATGTATATAAGACTACTGGTTATTTACAAAAAGAGTCTTTTTCTGTCCATAGAAATGATGATGAGCAAAAAACATTACAAATATCTAAAAACTTTGACCAAGCAATAACAGTTCCAAAGGAAATACTTATAAGCGACCTAGAAAAAATCTTAAGTAATCAATAATATGTGTACAACATAATTAGATACCGACTATCAGAAATGGTAGTCGGTATTTTTGTGTTTCAATAGGGTATACCCCAGTGACTCAATGGAGTGGATATGCAAAAGTATGTCAAGAGGCTGTGATTTGTATATTTGAAATATTTCAAAAAAAACAGACAGCTTATTGAAACAGAACAGGGCAAGCACGACAATTTGGTTTATGCATCATAAGTAACATTGAGATTAATTATAAGAAAAATTATTTTTAAAATGTGGAGGAAACAAACCCATGTCACTAAAATACGCCTACTGTAGAATATCTACAACAGACCAGAATATAGACAGACAAATCATAGCAGTAAAACAATTTGCACCAGATATATCAGATAACAACATATTTGTTGATAAGAAAACAGGCAAAGATTTTGAGCGTGAGCAATATCAGGAAATGAAAGTCATTCTTGAGCATATTTCCAAAGCCAGCTTGAAAAACGAAACCATTGAGTTAATTGTGGAGGAACTTGACAGACTTGGTAGAAATGCAGATTTAATCAAGAAAGAACTAATGTGGTTTAAAGAGCATAATATCATAGTTCGTATCTTGGAAATACCTACAACGTTACATGAGGTAGATGAGAGTAATCGTTGGGTAACAGAAATGGTTACTAATTTATTGATTGAGGTATATGCACAGTTGGCACAGGCAGAACTTGAGAAAAGAGCTAAGCGACAGGCAGAAGGAATAGCAATAGCAAAGTCAAAAGGTGTATACAAGGGCAGGAAACCAATCCAAATAGACAATGAGCAGTTTGTAATAATTTACACCAGATGGAAAGCAAATGAAATTACAGCCAGACAAGCCATGTTAGAACTCAACATAAAAGCTAACACATTTTACCGAAGAGTGAAAGAGTACGAAGCCAGTAAAAAAGTAATAAGTAACACTTGAAAAATTCAGTAATTGCATACAAGCTATTACGTCTTGAAAATTTTACCTACATTCAGAGGGCATGATAAGTGATTCCAGCAATATCAAAAAATGATAAGTTTGTATGGGTGATTTAAAATCTAGGGTAAATTTTTTAGACAGACTTCTGAACGATAGCAGACAGCATAGGTGCATTTCAGTAGGATACATTACTGTTAAATAGCGTGGTAGCATATGGGTTAAAATTTTTTGAGTAAATTTCAGAAGTACAAAGAGACCAATTTTCACTAAGGGAGGGAATAGAATAATGTCACAAAAAACTAGAGAGAAAAAGAAGAGAATACTTGCATCAGCATTATGTGTGATGATGTTACTGTTTAGTTTGAGTGCATATGCAATGACAGCAAGGGGGGGCTTACCTTTTACATTAACACCTAACACGAATGGTTATGGTTCAGTTTCTCTTGACTGGAGGCAATATAATTATTCAAATAAAAACTTCAAAGTTTATAAATCATCCGATGGTGGAAGAACATACGAAACAGTAGGTATTGATTATAGATCAGTAACACAAGTAAGGTTATTACAAATATATCCAATTGATGCAGCAGCTAATCAGCTTAAGGTATGGATGGAAAATAATGGATATGGTAAAGGCATTATTAAAGTAGACAGTGTATACATTGATACATTTAATGCTAATCCATATGGATATTTAAAGGATTCAAATGGAAATTGGAGATATGATGTTTTACTATTTGGAACATGGGATTGTAATAATCACAAAGATATAAGCGATAGTGCATACAATGCTGTTAGTCAGTTTATAAATGCAGGCAGAGGTGTTATTTTCGGACATGATACAATATGTCATTTTAATGCAAGTCCTGCAACACATAAAAATTTTGAAAAATTTAAAAACTTGTTGGATTTAACCATAACAGATTACTATGAAAATATTGACTATTCAGGTTATGTAGGAAGCGCAAAAGCTGGTGGAACAAAGGTTAGGATAAAAAGAAAAAGTTTGTTTACAACATATCCATGGAGCATTGGCAATGTTGGAACAGAATTAACAATACCATATGCACATACATTAAGACAAGCTTTACCAAATACAAACAATGTTGATTTACAATTTTCTTCTTATGCATCTGGTTATGAAAACGAAAGCTGGTATTTAACAATCAAAAACAATTGTGCAATGATTCAGACAGGACATTCGAGTGGACAAGCTACTACGGATGAACAGAAGATATTAGCAAATCTTGTATTTTATATGAACCAGCTATTATTTAACACCTACACAACAAATGATGCATCAGCTCAAGACGTAGCAAAACCAAACACACCAAATGTATCACAGAATAACAGTAAAATGTCATACTCAGCAGAAGATAATGGTAGTACATATTGGTATTATGTAGAGAGCTTTAGCAAAGATGATACAACTGCATCGGGTTTGATAGATAGGTCAGAGAAGAAATCCTTAACAGTTACAACAGGAGTAAAGAAATACAGATATTTATTTAGTAATAACGCAACAGAAACATTAACAACATCTAAAGGAACAGAAACAACAGGTACATCTGTACCAGTTAATTATGGTTATAAATATTTCCACGTAGCAGCAGTAGATGGTGCAGGTAACATAAGTGCTACAAAATCAGTAGAGGTAAAAAGACAATTTAATTTGAATTTCAATTATAATAAGCCATCAAATGCTTCACATGACATAACAGGAAATGAAATAGCAAGTAAGAAAGTAACTTATAAAGAAAAATATGGCGATTTACCAAATCCTAAATTGGAAGGTTGGAAGTTTAAAGGCTGGTACACATCAGCAACAGGTGGTACACAGGTAAGCAAAGAGACTATATATGAGGCAACAGTAGATAGTACAGTTTATGCACATTGGGAACCAATCAAATACACAGTAAGATTCAATGGCAATGGCAACTGGAATACATCCCAAGGCTCTTATACACAGCAACTTACCTATGATTTGCCAGCAACACTCACACCGAATAAATTTACACGACCAGATAATACAACATACAACAGTATAAATTATATAAAAGGCTATGAGTTTATCGGTTGGGGAACATCAGCAACACAGACAACAGCAACCTACACAGATAAACAGAAAGTTAAAAATCTTAAAAACACAGATGGAGCAGTGTTAGATTTATATGCTATCTGGAAGAAACCAATTACCCTCACTTTTAATTTTAATGGTGGCAAATTCAATGATAGTACAGCTAATCAAGTATTAAATTATACAATGTATAATTCAGAACTAAACCATACTTTTGATATAAAACCATACTATGGAGGCTTTAAAAATAATCGTATCAGTGCAAATAAAGGTATAAACAACAAGCTAACTAAAACAGACACCAATGGAATACAGTACAGATTCCTAGGATATAGTTTAAACCCAAATGCCACAGTTCCAGACAGCAACTTTGATGTTTATTCACTATCAAGAACAGAGAATTACACCATAAGAGATAACACAACCCTCTATGCAGTCTGGGAGCCAGTTCTCCAAATGACAGTACAGTTATCAGCACCACAGCACTCAGGAGTGATGCAGTTGACAAGTGATGTTCCAGTCACCACAACCTTAGGAAATTTCAAAATATCAAGTGGCACCAGAAGTACAGACATCCCAAGTAGTGCAACAGCCTCAGTAAATTCAGCAACCATAGGTACTAACGTAACCAACAAGGATTTAGTAACCTACACAGTAAGTGCCAAAGGAGCTTCAAATATTAAGTTTAGCACAGCAGCAGATTCTAGAATACTAGATATATACACCCATGGTAACAACAACACATGGTTTGACAAGTTAAACACCACAGATAAATTCGAATATGCAATAGATAACTTTTCAAACATAACAAGTAGTTTCACAATACCACAGTATATAGGAACTAAAAAGAGTTACAAGACTAGCAATCCAGAATCAGCCACAGGTACATCGGTATATGCAATCAAGTTTACCTGTACCCAGCCAAGCTACTATTACAGTAAATATTGGAATAGTCCAGAGTCAACAAGTGTTTATGGCATACTATTTTTAAATCCAACACTTCCAGATGACAATACCAACATCTTACCACCATATGCAGTAGAAGATGGAGCATACGAATTTGAAACCATCTTAAATTAAGCAGAAATAAAAAGCAGAAAAGCAGTAGCCGAAAGTGACTACTGCTTTTTCTCTGCAAAAATACCTTGCAATTACCATATTCCAGCGTTACTATCCAATCCAACATTAGGAGAGGAGGGAAGTACAATGACTAATATTTTAGATACTATCAACAATAATCTGCAAGACACATTAAGCTTAGTTATTTTACTAGAGAATGATTTGCAACAGCAACACGCAGATGAAGTATATCAGCGAACAATTCATGTAATACATGAGCAACTAAAAGCAGCAATCAAAGATATAGAAATAGCCAATGCAAACTCATAAGTGCATTGGCTATTGGTTTATACTGGCTAGGAATTGTTGTAATAATATTTTCTGTTCTATAGAAAGCATAGAAACATCAAGTATGTTGTCATTATTATTTGATTGAAAACCAAGTAGGTAATCAGTAGAGCAATGATACAATCTTGCAAGTGCCATGAGATTTTCTACACTTGGTGTACGTTCACCACTTTCATAATTAGATATGATAGATGGAGAGGTATTTATTGCAACAGCAACTTCCTTTTGAGACATATTAAATTGTGTTCTAAGTATTTGCAGTTTATCTCCAAGACCATTAATCATAGAAAAACCTCCGATAGTAATAGTTTATGATTTATAGTATGGCTTTAGGACATACAAATAATGCTAAAAGCATTGAAAACTATGCTTAAAGACGATATAATAAATCCAAACACATGGAGGATAAAATGTATGGGGAGAGAAAGATACGAATTAAAGGATGTACATATTTTGATGTGGCTGGCAGTGCTCAATAATTACAAAGACCCAGATTACTGTAACGATGCGTTTGATGATAAGATGCACAGATTTATATATTTAACAGCGGATATCGAAACAGATGACTTGCAAAATTTGTTAGTAAAAATGCAGGATGACAATTTTATTGATTTGTCTACAGAAAAATGTATTCTTACAGTCAGAGGAAAAGCGTTGCTGAAAGCCCTAGGTACTATGTATAAAGTGCCAGATGAAAAAGTGAGAGATACTATTGAGATAACAAAAGGCATATATGATTTTGTAAAGAAACGACTGTCAGATATTATTCCGATTATTGTTGCTGCAAAAGGCTAGAATGTTTATACATAAGTAAAAGCATTTCAATAAAAAGAAGAAAAAATTTATAATTAAAATTTTTGAGTTTAGAGGGCATTATGAGGTAGTACAGCTACCTCAACAGATGCCCTCGCTCATTATCAAAGCAGGAGGAACACCACCATGTCAGGAAAATACATGAAAATCAAAAGAGTAATCATCCCCACAATCACGATGGTTATTATCGCATCACAACTTTTCGGTTGTGCGTCAACAACTAAACAAGAAGCATATGATATGATGCGAGAAACCGAGCAGATAGAACTGGAATATGCAGTACCAGACTATGATAGCAATGCAGAGGAATCCAAGGTAGAACTATTACCATGGCTCCAGTTATCTAGTTTAGAAACACATCCAGAACTTCGTTCAGCCTTTGAAGAGTACGTAGGCGTCACAGGAACAACAGGCAACAAAGAAGGAACATTATATTACAATCCAGAAACACAACAAGCAGAACAAAATGTTACCTTATATATGGCAACAAAGAACTCTGCAATTTCTAGCTACTTTGCAAATATAGATGCAATGACAAAGTTTGGAGAGATAGCAGCAGAGAACTATACAGACGTAGATGTAGATGATATCAATGCACCATATGCAACTATCAATGCCTACTTTGAATTGCTTCCAGACCAAGAGGATGGGCAGTTTGATGGAGATGCAACAATCAGTAGAGCACAAGCAATGGCACTTGTAATGAGAGCCACAACACCAGTAAACGACCAGCAGGCACCAGAGACCAACAACGATTTCACATCAGTAGTAGGTGAATCACAGTACACCAACTTCGCAGCACCAATGAATGAATACAGTTACCTCAACACATCAAATGGTTTAAATGATAAAACCTTTGGAACAGCAATGTCTAAAGGTGAATACATTTATATGTTAGCAAACTATTATAGCCAAGACTACCAAGCATATATGGATAACAATGGTTATAAAAACAACATCTATCTTGAAGATGTAACAATATCAACAGTATCAGATGCAGGAGACATCAAATATAGTGAAGCAATCAAGGATTCATCTAAGGGAGTTCCATCTGATATGTACAAAGCATTCCAGACAGCAATTAATATGGATTTAATTACAGAATCAGACTTAGAAGATTGGGATTCAGCAATAACAAAAGGTGAAGCAGTCAGATTATTTACATCAATGACTTTAAGCTATTATCAAATAGCAGGACAAGATAGCTTAACAGATGAAGTTACAGACAACATAGTTTATCCAGATGTAAACCCAGAAGATGTGGACCCTAAGACAACTAAAATGGATGCAGAAACCGCTACTGCATTGGCACAACAAGAAAGAAAAGAGATAGATGCACAGTATGGTGGATATGATGCATGGGCAGCATATGCTCACTCTCAAGGTGCAGATGGTACACTAGGTTGGTGTTGGATCTACTACACAGGTCAAGGAGCAGGTGACCAAGAGTCCTATGCAGTTTACATGAAAGAAGATTCTCCACGAAAAGGGGAGGTTTTCCACCTAGGTGATTACCTTCCTGGTGGTGACTTCTTCGTTGGTGCCAACAACAAAGAACATGGCATCGCCGATGACAGAGAACTACAAAGAAAGTATGATAATGGCGAATTAGGAGATGGAATTACAATTACAGAGAATGGAGATATCATCATAGAGTAATTGAGTAGGCTCAGGTCTAGTATTACCAAAGAATGGGAAGGTCAGCAATGGCTTTCCCATGTTTACATATGAAGCAAATCTAAAAAGATTAAAGGACACCCACACCAGTGGAAGTGTCCTTTTTTCATGCCCTTCCCTAAATATAAAATAAAAATTTTATTCATTAATTTAAAGGAGGAGCAACATGGAAAAGTCAATCATAAGCAATCTCAAAATATCACACGCAGTACTATGTATGATATTTTCAATATTGTTTATATTCACAGCACTAAATATTTCAATCCCACTCACAGCCTATGCAGAAGAGACAAGCTTAGGTCAAACCCTAAACCTAGGTTCTTTTAGTGCAAACGAAACCGACGAATCATCCAACGAGCAGGCAGGCTACTTATACTGGGCAGCCTCAGGCGAACGAAGTGGAATCTATTATTATGTACAAGACAACTATGGTAAGACAAGAGCACATGGCATCATCATGGACAATGCCTATGAAAATGGACAGCGTTATGGAGATTATTGTACATCTGGACGCGTAACAGCATCATCAAAACTAGGCTCAATAAATGGACTTGGTTTACCAAGCGTACAATATCAACCAAATGTATCACCAGTATATTACAGTGGTGGCTGGCAGTCTAAAGGTAGTGAATCCATGGCATATCTCACAGAAACTGAAGGTACTATTACCATAAAGGGTGTAACAATGCCATGTCCACGTTGGGCGCGCTTAGTAGTGAATCAAAATGGTAGCCAAGGGGCTAGCGCACTAAATGAATTATCAAAACCCGACACAGAATGGCACATCTTTGTAGAGCCAGTATCAGTAGGCTATATGTACACAGATGATACATTTTCAGAAGAAACAGCAAATGCAGTACATAAAAAAGACAAAGATGGTAATAACATAAATTTTGCCGCAGGCTCACCAAAACCAGTAGGTACATACAATGCAGACGGCTCCTTCTCTCCTAAAGTATTTGGTGGTACAGCGTCTGTATTGCTAAGATACTCAGTTCATATTGAGGACACAGGCAGATACAGATACAAATTCTATGAAACACAGTTACCATTTTCATTGTGTTTAGACCATGATATAGATTCCTATGTATTTACAGGTGGTAATTCATCAGTATTAGTACCAGTAACAAAGTGTGATAAATCAGTACAACGATTGAGTTCTATAGCAGCTCATGAGGGAATAGCCATAGCAGCCATTGACATCACAGGCTTTCAAATTCCACCAATCCACACCTATGATGAATCCAAAGGCACCCCAGGCAACACCCAAACCCCAGACCCTAATGATGGAACCGATGGCGACTGTACCATCAAAAAGCTCTATTACACCCAAGAGTTATCCTCAGATGGCACCATCCTCACAGAAGCAAAAGATTATCACCCATACACGCAAACCAGTACCACAGCCTATATTTCCATAGACACCGAGTCAGAATATGAAATCGAAGGCTGGAAAACATCCACCACCAACACCACCTTGAATACAAAGGAGCAGTTTAATAGTATCACCCCAACCCACAAAGGTACCTCCTCCCAAGAAATCCTCCTCGACCAAGATAATGGAGAAAAATACCTCTACATCCTTTACAAAAAAACAGAAGTCAATCCAAATCCACCACAACCTTATGACTTCCAGCTCCAGCAATCCCAAATAACCAAGCGAGTAAGCTTTATGACTCCAGATGCCAACAGCACAACACAGCAGCTATTCACCCACAACTTCACATGGACAGCCCCAGCCCCAACCATAACCTCTTGTCAATCCCATGGAGGCAACGGACACCATTTATACTGTGATAAAGAATGGGACTCAGAGCCAGTAGCATCATCAGGAACACCAGGAACTGCAGGATATAATCCAGGCTCCCCAGGAGTAAGACACACCCACTCCAACTCATGTTATGACACCCCATGTACCTCATGGCAATGGACAGACAACACCACCAGCCTAGGCATTACCCTTGATACTTCCACCATCAACAAAGCAGTAGTATCAAAAAATGATAGCATCACCAACAACCAGCCAGCAGTAAACACCATAACCACCAGCAACAAATATTATAAGGACAACACAAGTACACGTTCAGGAACCTCACAAAATACCCAATCAATCAGTAACTTCAATTACATTACAGTATTGTTTAGAGGGCAAGACCACCTCACCTTAGCAGATTGGAAAAATGGTGGAGCAATATCCTACTTAACGAGCTTGGCATATGATTCAGCATATAACTTTAAATCAGCCAACACCCCACAGGGCACACGCAAATCTGGTACCGAGTATAATGAAACCTTTGCAACTAGATTTATAAATAGGTCACCTGATATGTCAACTACTTATAAGGCAACAGTTGGTTCAGCTGGAATATGTTCAACCACATCCTCATCCTACAGATTTGACACCAGCACTGCTCTCACCATTAATGGTATTATAGTAAATGACCCAGTAGGGTTTATTTTTTTGCTCATTTTTAGAACAACAGACACATATAAAATACAATCATAATTCATCAGATAAAATCAATTCACATGTGACAGCTATGGTCATATTCATACTATATTTATATTAAAAACACTTATTTCTTTTTGGCAACAATGGGCTTGGCAAACAGCTCAGCAAATCCCTTATGTGAAACCAGATAGTTTATATCGTAAGCTTTAGATGATGAAGGCAGTTTGTCTTTTTTAGTGACACTATGAAGTGCATAGGGAATATCATCACTTTGCAGTATATGACGCAGATATTCATAAGCCATATCAGATTCATTTTCATTCCAAGACCTTAGAACAATTTTATTCTTCAAGCCTTTTGAGTTTAGATAACCTTTTTCACCCTGCAATTCTTCCCAAGAGTTACGCTCCATATTATCAACGCAGTAGGAGACTTTTGTATCAAATTCATCATATTTAGTTACAACAGTATTGTGAATAATGCCATAAGTCCAAAGCTCTCGAATAGCCGTGCCAGTCACTGACTCGTCAAAATTACAAATCATATGATAGTGCCAGTTCTTATTAGTTTGTCTGCTGAACACAGCAAGATATCTGAAATCATCATATTGGTGTCGAATACGTTTGATAAATTTCTGGAATGCTTTATGACATGTTTGTAGGTCATTTGCATTATTAACTATTCGACTGTCAAAAGTAAGTGTGACAAACTGCACATTTGGAATATGGAAATTGATATATGCAAGGGTTTTAAAGGTAGAGCGTCTTTTCTTCACACGCTTTGCATAGTTGTAGGTTGCATATTTGCCAGTATTCTTTTTGGCAGAACTTTTAAGAGGAATTTGTTTGTCATTTTCTTTATTATCTTTATCATTTTCAGGTGGAAATGGAGTCAGTACAGTCTTTAGTGCATCACTCATGGGTGCAGGAATATAATCATCTGGTAAGCTATCATCTGCCCCTAAGCGTTCCTTATATTCATTTGCAAAATCATCTGATACACCAGTCCATGTGGTAATCTTTGTACTTCTGTTTGTTATTTCCAGTTTGAAATGTTCTGCCATACTTTTTCCTCGCTCACAATTTTATAGATTCATAATAGCACAGATTGGTATGGTTTGGAATCATAGTTGATTAGACCGATAAAGCAGACATTCGATTCAAATTAATATATACACCCACTCAAAGCGAGGAAAAATGAAAAGTACTACTGATACTGTGAATAGACATTTGCTAATGTAATCAATACAGTTGCTAAACGAATTAGCATGGAGAGATGCTGCAAAGTAAAAACTCCTTACAGATTTAAGCACTTATGATTGAGAAGAAAGAAAAAATATTTTTAATAAGGAGGATACAACAATGCAGGTAAAGTTCAAAGGCTGCAAGACAGGGCAGAAAATCAACATCTCTATGGTTATCCCAACAGGAGAGCAGAAAACAGTCATTACAATGGAGATGCCACAAGGAGGAGACTGGAGGGCAGATATGGAATGCTATGATAAAGTCTTATCTGCGTATGAGGAACGCTTGAATAAAGCAATGCAATCAGCTCAACAGCAACAGGCAGAAGATACAGAGCAATTAGAAGAAGCATAGGAGGCAGTTAAAATGGTAATTAGATTCAAAAGCGTTAGGCAGAACAACATTATAGGTTTAATGATGATATATCCAGATGGTCATCCACGGAATGTGCTTATGGCAGAGCTGCCTATGGATGGAGACTGGAGAGCAGATGTAGACTTCTATGATGAAATTGAACAAGCCTACCAAAAGCGTTTGCGCAGAGCGATTCAAAACTAAATACAATTCAACACATGCAAAAGCATTACCCCAGCGGTAGTGCTTTTCTTTTGTCTATCACAACCTAAAATTGCTACAGTTTCTAGGACTAGTGAGAAGGCTCTGAAAAAGCAGCATTTTATATCACTTATAAAAATGTGGATTTTTGAAAAATTCAATAAAGAAAAAAATATGGAAAAAACAGAAAAAGTGAATCAATATTTTTACTAAACAATTTATTTTTATAAAATATCAGCATGAAAATAATAGAAAAATAGCAGTTTGGGAGAATAAATAGATAGTGAGGTAAAATGTACTTATAATTACCATGGCATTAGTGCCTATAAAAAGCAGTTCGCAGACAACCCTATCAATTTACTCAAAAAATAACCCTAATAGATACCGACACAAAATCACATAGTAAAAAATTTCTATGATTGCATTAGAGGTTTACTCTGTTGCAATTTTCTATTTCAGAGCAGATATATCAAAGAAAATTACAACTATTTTTTTGGCGTTCGTCAAATTGCACAACGGACTCATGGAAGAAAAAATACAAACTCATCTGGAAAATGAGTTTATGACATCCCATTTTTATGAATTTTTGGGGAGCAAAAAACAGAAAACAGAGCCAAAAAGTTTGGAACCCCAAGTTGCTTACATTTTGCCATTTGTGCGGTAACATATAAGTGTAATTACAAGGAGCTCCTAAAAAAACAACTATACAGGAGGAAAATGAAATGGACAATTTAACAACAGGCACACCAGCACCGACAGTAGGTGCAGACACAGTACAAGAAGTACAGGAGATACCAGCACCAACAGTAGATACAGTAACAACCAAACAGGCACAGCCAGACAAGTCAGCACGCTTCAAAGAAAAAGCCGAGAACCAAGCATCAAAGGTGATGGCAGAGATAGAGAAGCTGCAAAAACTCTCAAACAAGAAGTACTACACCTACTCAACAGAACAAATCAATGAGTTGTTTGGAGTAATCCAGAGTGCACTTGATGAAACCAAAGTAACATTCACAACAACCAATGCAGAAAAGAAGAAACTGTTTACCTTTTCTGCATAGACCGTAAGGCAACACAACAACCTATCTGGCAGAGCAATCTGCCAGATACACAGAACATTATAAGGAAGGAGGAGGTTTTTAAGGTGGAGAGATTAATGCACGTAACGATTTATCCTACTCAGATAAATACTTGGAACAGTATTTATCATGGAAAAGCAATGGAATGAATATCAAGCTACAGAAAGTCATAAAGATGTAAAAAGCAAGATAAGAGAACAAGACAATATGCAGAATATGGAAACATATTCACAAGAGATAGTGCAGGGAGATAAAAAGGTGCATATCACCTTGGAATTTCCATATACAGTAGACCCTAATGATGCTAAAAGATTTGAGTATATGCTAAAAGAAGTTTATTTAAACAAAATTCAAATAGGGTCTTTACAAAGGAGTTCCCAAGCGGTATCATTCCCAACCCCAAAGGGGAAAATGCAAAGCAAGTTTGCATGTGAAACAAGTTCACAAGGAGGAATGAACCATGAGTAAACGAGTAAGAACATTATTAAGAGTGTCTTCAAGACAGCAGTTACATGATGATGACATACCAATTCAGCGTGCAGAAGCAGAGCAGTTTATTGCAAAACAAAAAGACTGGGTGTTTGATAAAGAATACCTTGAAAAAGGAATATCAGCCTACCACAATGGAGTGGACGATAGAGAGGTGCTTCAAGAAATCATGCAGGATGCAAAGCAGGGAGAGTTTGAAATTCTCCTCGCTTATATGTCAGACCGAATAGGCAGACAGGAAGAGTACAGTTTCTATGTGGCAGAACTTAACCGCATGGGAATTGAGGTCTGGACAATTAAGGATGGACAGTTAAAAACAGAAGAACATATTGATAAACTGCTCAACTATATCCGATTCTGGCAGAACGAGGGAGAATCAAAGAAAACAGGTATGCGAGTGCATGATACCATGGTGGAAATGGTAAAGGATGGAAGGTTTGTAGGTGGAAAAGCTCCCTATGGTTACAAGCTAGTCCTGTCTGGAGAGATAAGCAATCATGGAAGAGCATTACATAAGCTTGTAATTGTTCCAGAACAAGCAGATATAATCAGACAGATTTACAGTTATGCAGTAAATCAGGGGATGGGGTATCAAAAGATAGCAAATACTCTAAATGAAAATGGTGTGCCAGCACCTATATTAGAGCAATGGAAAAATGGAACAGTACGAAGCATTCTTACAAATCCTATTTACATGGGTTACATAGCATACAACAGAAGAAAAAATGGTCATGCAAACAGTACACGCTTAGACAGAAAAGAATGGACTTATGCCAGAGAACAGAATCCAGAGATTGCAATAATATCACAGGAACTGTGGGAGAGAGCGCAGGAAATCAGAGAAGCCAGAAAGAATAAAATCAATGCTGCAAGGCAGGCTACAAATGAGTTGTATATGGAGCAATATAATGTGCCATTTTCTACAAGGGGCAGACTTGCCCTGACAGGAATGGTTTATTGTGGTTACTGTGGAAAGCGATTAAAAAACACTGGCTATGCAAACCACTGGACTTGCAAGAAAACAGGGGAGAAGAAAGTTTCCTATGTAGGGCGTTATGGATGCCCAAATGGGTGTAAACCTAGAAGCACTTACTCGCAGGAATATTTAGAAAGCATAGTATTTGCTACAGTAGAAACATATCTTGAAAATCTAAAGAAAATAGATATCTCTAAGGAATTGGAAGATATGCAGGCACAGCAGACAAAGGACATTAAGCGTGAAATCAAGGACTTAGAAAAGACAATAAAAAGTCTTACAGCAGATATAGAAACACTTGAAGAAAAATTACCCGAAGCAATTCGTGGTGAATTTGCCTTTAGTGTAGATAAATTATCTGCTATAATATCTGATAAAGAGACTTCAAAAAAGGAAATAGAAGCAAACAAAAGCAGATTGCAAAAGCAGTTGGATGAGGTGTCTGTACAATCCAATGAATTATTGGCTTATGTGGACGCAATGCCAAAATGGAGTGAGATTTTTAAAGATTCAGATATACAGACAAAACAGATGATACTATCCACTCTGATAGACAAAATCATAGTAAAAGATGATGATATTACAATAAAATTCAAGATTCGTCTTGATAATTTTTTGGACGAAAAATTACTTGAAAACGATGGCTTGGATGTACCGGAACAAAGGTTATAACTTCACCATCACAACATCCACTGCTTATGACCAGAAATTTGTATATGGAAGAAATATTTTCCAGAGTATCTCGGATGTGGTAGATGAAATGTTTCAGAATTATCTTTCCAGACCGAATGTGAGACAGCCAATCCTGACACAGTATTGTGACGGACAGCGCGTGACGTGCAGCAACTGGCTGAGTCAGTGGGGAAGCAAATATCTTGGGGATCAGAACTACGAAACGATAGAAATTCTCCGTTATTATTATGGTGATAATATGTTTATCAATACAGCGGAGGAGATTTCCGGTATCCCGGCATCCTGGCCGCGGTATAATCTGGAAGTGGGCGCTGCCGGAGATAAGGTGCGGCAGATCCAGGAACAGTTAGCGAGAATCTCGCAGGCTTATCCGGCAATCCCGACGATCACACCGGACGGGATTTACGGAGAAGCAACGAGGGCAGCAGTAGAAAAATTCCAGTCTATTTTTGGATTGCCTGTGACGGGGGTCGTAGATTACCGTACCTGGTATAAAATATCGGAGATCTATGTTGCGGTGACAAGGATTGCAGAACTGGTATAAAATGCGGAGTAAATGTGCCGGGGAATTGGTATTTTTCAGTTCCCCGGCACAAAAACGTTTCAGGAACAGATCACAGACTAGGATTTGAGTAGAAAATGTGTTAAACTAAAAGTTAGTTTAGATTGCAGTAAAGCAGGGATAAAAAGTATGAACAACTATAAAATCACAATCCAGTATGATGGGACAAGATACAAGGGCTGGCAGGGGCAGAACAGCACCGATCTGACCATTCAGGGAAAAATAGAAGCAGTGTTAGGACAGATGGCAGGACATGCGGTGGAAGTCATCGGTTCGGGGAGAACGGATGCGGGTGTGCATGCCAAAGGCCAGGTGGCAAATTTTCATATTGAGGAGCATTTTACGGATGGAAAGATTTTATCCTATCTGAATCATTATCTGCCGGATGACATTGCAGTCATTGCGATTGAGCAGGTGGACGAGCGCTTTCACAGTCGTTACGCCGCAAAGAAAAAGACCTACCGCTATCACATCCATATGGGAGAGATTTCGGATGTCTTTGAGCGGAAATATGAGTATCAGTATGAGAAAACACTCGATGTGGAACGCATGAAAGAAGCCGCTTCCTATCTGATCGGAACACATGATTTTACTTCATTTTGTGGAAATAAGAAAATGAAAAAAACGGCGGTCCGCACGATTTATGAGATCAATTTTACGAAGAAAGGGAATGATCTCTGGATCGATTACCGGGGCAATGGATTTTTGCAAAATATGGTGCGCATCCTGACAGGTACGCTGATCGAGGTTGGGGATGGCAGGAGAGCGCCGGAGGAACTGTCACAGATATTGGAGAGCAAAAACCGGGAGAACGCAGGTTATACAGCACCGGCATGCGGACTGATGCTCATGGAAGTGCATTATTAAAAGATAAATTTATAAGAAAAAACAGGCAGCAGGTGTTACATGGAAAAATGGTTTGTGATCAATAAAGGGGCTGATTTTGAAAAGCTTGGAAAAGAGTTCGGGATCAGCCCTGTCACAGCGCGTCTTATCCGAAACCGTGAGGTGATCGGGGAGGCGGCATTTGAGAAGTATCTGCATGGTACTTTAAAGGATTTATATAATCCACATTTACTAAAAGATGTAGAAATCTTAACGGAAATTTTAAAAACAAAAATAGAAGAACAAAAGCAGGTCCGTATTATCGGCGATTATGACATAGATGGAGTTATGTCGACCTATATTTTGTATCAGGGAATCCGGCATTGTGGCGGAAATGTTTCCACGCAGATTCCGGACCGCATGAAGGATGGTTATGGGATCAATGAGAATCTGATCGATCAGGCAAAAAGAGACGGAATGGATACCATTCTTACGTGCGATAACGGAATTGCTGCGATCCCGGAGATCGCGCATGCCAAAGAACTTGGGATGACCGTGTTAGTGACCGATCACCATGAGATTCCCTATATGGAGGAAAATGGGGAAAAACAGTTTCTTCGCAGCAACGCAGATGCGGTCGTGAATCCAAAACAGCGGGAATGTGCGTATCCTTTTAAAGAGTTATGTGGAGCAGCAGTCGCATGGAAAGTGCTGCAGGTATTGTATGAAAAAATGGGTTTTGCCCTGGAAGAAACCTATGAATTTCTGGAAAATGTCGCATTTGCAACCGTTGGCGATGTCATGGATCTGACAGACGAAAACCGCATTTTGGTGAAAGAGGGATTAAACCGCATTCACCGCACAAAAAATCCGGGGATGCGCGCCCTGATCTTTCAGAATCATTTAGAACCGGAACAGGTCAATGCATACCATTTTGGTTTTGTGTTAGGACCGTGCATCAATGCGAGTGGCAGACTTGATACAGCAAAACTGTCGCTGTCTCTTTTTTTACAGGGAGAGGAAGAGGCAGCAAAAACGGCAAGGGAGCTTGTGGAGTTAAACCAGCAGCGCAAAGATATGACAGCAGATGGCGTCGAGGAGGCAAAACGTGTGGTGGAGGAACATTACATGTCGGATAAAGTGCTTGTCATTTATCTGCCACAGGTGCACGAAAGTCTTGCAGGAATCATTGCAGGGCGTATCCGGGAGGCTTATCATAAGCCGGTATTTGTGCTGACGAAGGCGGAGGAGGGCGTGAAGGGCTCCGGGCGTTCCATCGAGGAGTACTCCATGTATGAGGAACTATGTAAGTGCAGGGAACTTCTGGAAAAATTCGGCGGACATCCGATGGCGGCAGGATTATCTCTTCCGGAAGAAAACGTGGATAAGTTCCGTGAAAAAATCAATGCCTGTGCAAATCTCACGGAGGATGACCTGATCCCGAAGATCAAAATTGATATTCCGATGCCCGCAGCGTATGCAGATGCCGGTCTTATCCGGGAATTTGCAGTGTTAGAGCCTTTTGGAAAAGCCAATATCAAGCCGCAGTTTGCCGATAAAAATCTGAGTATCACAAGGGCTTTTGTGGTCGGAAAAAATCAGAATGTGTTGAGACTGAACCTGCTGACAGCCGCCGGTGAGGCGGTATCGGCAGTCTATTTTGGTGATATTGAGGCGTTCAAAGCATATTATGCAGAAAAGTATGGAAGTGCGGAAGTGGAAAAAGCTTTTCGCGGACAGATAAACAAATTGAGGATAATGATTGTGTACTATCCGGAGATTAACGAGTATAATGGAGTGGAAAGCGTACAGGTTATCATTCGAAATTATCAGTAAAACTGGAGGATGGCATATGTTTGGTGGAAAAAAAGCAAAAGAACTGGAAGAGGAACTTCTGGCATTACAGGAAAAACAGAACCGTCTGCAGGAGCGGATTTCTAATATTGCAAAAGCAAAAGACAGCGCAGAAGAGACAGTGGTGCAGATGACGATCTCAAAAACGGAACTGGATGAGACCATTGCGGCAGTTTCAGAGGAATTGGAATTGTTAAAAGAGTGTTCAGAGGCAAATTCAGGACAGACCGTACTGTTGAAACAGCAGCTAATGAAAAAAAATGAGCAGAATACAAGACTGCAGCAGGAAAAAGAAGAACTCCGCCGGCAGATGAAAGATGAGCATGGGGAAATAGCCAGAGTTGTAGAGCAGAACAAGCATGTCACAACACCAATGAAGGAGATTGCATCATTTTATGAGGCATATTGTCAGGAGAGAAAGTCTGTTGGGGATGCGTTAAAGAAACTGGCAGATATCTCACAGAATATGGGAGTTCTGGCACTTGGCGCAGCAATTGAAGCAGGACGCATGGGAGAAGACGGAAGAAAATTTGTGACAGCGGCAGAGGAAGTGCGTGTGAATGCAGAACAGTATACTTCGGCAGTTACGGATGTACTTACGAAAATCAGCGGTTTTGAGGAAACTGCCACAGCGGCAGAGAAACAGATCCAGTTGTTAAATGATCTTTTAAAAGAAAATAACAGCGCCATGGTAAAACTTCTGGAAAGCAGAGACACAGAGGTGGCGGAAACAGATCATGAAAATGTGGAAGAAGAAACCGATATTGAAGAAATATTAGAAAGTCTCTGTCAGGGTGAAAATGAATTTTTCGAAGTGCAGAGCAGAGTGTTATCCAAAGCGGAAACACTGCGTCAGGAGTGGAAAGAGCACAAAGAATGCGCGGATGAATTAGAACGTAATGTGGAGGAAGTCCATCGTTTCGTCCAGACAGAATAAAGAAGCCATAGGTTAAAAAACAGCATTTACTTACAATCACAAAAAGAGTAAGAGAGGGGAAAAAGTATGGCAAAAGAGGAGAAGTTTACATTTTTATCAGCGGATGGCAAAACAACCATCCATGCAGTCAGATGGATTCCGGAAGATGGAAATTATGAGGCAATTTTACAGATCACACATGGCATGATCGAGTTTGTGGAGCGTTACAGACCATTTGCTGATTTTTTAACTCAGAATGCTTTCATGGTGGTGGGACATGACCATTTAGGACATGGGGATTCCGTTGCGTCTAGAGAGGACTGGGGATATTTTGCGGAAAATCCGAGTGACACGGTGATCACAGACATGCATACACTGCGCACAATGGTTCAGAAAGAAAATCCGGGTGTTCCTTATTTTATGATGGGACACAGTATGGGATCTTATATGCTTCGGAAATACCTCACCGTTTACAATGATGATCTGAGAGGGGCGATCATTATGGGAACCGGTTGTGTGCCGGACAGTATGACCAGACTCGGAATCAATGTATGCAGATTCCTTGCAAAAATTTTTGGCTGGCATCACAGAAGCAGACTGGTTGAATCACTTTCCTTTGGCGGACCATATAAGAAATATGATCTTTCCGGAAAAACACCTTCCAACAGCTGGCTTACAAAAGATGAGGATATTGTAAAATTTTATTATAGCGAACCGCGGTGTACGTTCAAGTTTACATTAAACGGCTATCTGGGGCTGATGGAAGCGGTTCTCTACGATAATCAGTTGGAAAATGTGAAGAAAGTGCCAAACAAGCTTCCAATTTTTATTGTATCCGGTCAGGATGATCCGGTGGGAGATAATGGTGTCGGCGTGAAAAAAGTGTATGATCTATTCAAAGAGGCAGGTTCTCTGGATATTACATATAAGCTTTACGAAAATGACAGACATGAAATCTTAAATGAGACAGACCGCGATAAAGTGTATGCAGATCTTCTTGCATGGATGAGAGTGCGGATCGATACGTAAAAATATGGATACAGATAATTTTTCCTATAGGGTATTACGAAATGATGAGGAAAAAGTATATAGGTTTCTTAATTTTTTATAAACATATTATGTTAACTTGTGATTTATAGTGAGATGTAGTAAAATAAAAATCTGTTTTGGGGAATCTCAAAGCAGATTTTTATTATGTGGAAATGATGGTTTTCATATGAGCAAATACTGCGATCCGCAATAAAAAGAGAGGGAAGAAAAAGTGAAGAGAAAGAGAATGACAAAGAGAATTGCAGCAATTATTTTAGCTGCAGTGATGATGATACCAACACATGTAACATCATTTGCAGCAGATGCTTCTGCGCAGAACTCCACCGGGCAGGAAGAGAGCAATGCCACATCCGGTGATTCCCAGACAACACAGTCAGAGAATAATGCAGCAACGCAGAATGACAGCAGTGCAACAGGTGCAGATATCAATGCCGGTTCGACTGGAAATACAGGATCGGATACACAAAACAGCACAGCTTCAGATTCAAAGAGCAGCACAAGTTCAGATACACAGAACAGTACAGGTTCAGATTCACAGAGCAATACAACCAATAATGCTGCTTCAGATTCGCAGAGCAGTACAACAACAAATTCTGACAGCACAAATACTTCCACCAGTGGCACAACCGATAATGTTACAGGTGGGGTAACGGTAGAAGATGATAAAAAATCCACAGAAAATGTGACTGGAGATGTCATTGTGGATGAGAATAACGATAATGTTGAGATTAAGAAAGATGATAAACCTTATCTTGCACTCGGCGCGGATTTGTCCGATGACCAGAAAAATACCGTATTATCCCTTATGGGAATCGATCCTGCCAATCTGGCAAATTATAACGTGACTTACGTTACAAATGCACAGGAGCATCAGTATCTGGATTCCTATGTGGATTCTTCCAAAATTGGAAGCAAGTCATGGTCTTCTGTCGTGATCGTAAAACGTAAAAAAGGAAATGGATTAAACATTTCTACGAACAATATCACATACTGTACCGTTGGTATGTACAAAAATGCGCTGACAACTGCTGGAATTACAGATGCAGATATCATCGTTGCAGGCCCTAAGCCAATTTCCGGAACCGCTGCACTGGTTGGAATCTTTGAGGCATATGAGGCAATGACCGGGGAAGCAGTACAGGATAACGTTGTAGATGCAGCGTTAAATGAACTTGTTGTCACCGGAGAACTGGAAGCTTCCATTCAGGGTCTGACCGATCAGGAAGTGGAGGAGTTTATTGCTTACATCAAGTCACTGATCGCAGAAAAAGGACTGACTGACGAGAAGAGTATCAACGAAGCAATTGACGAAGCCTGTGATAAATATGGCGTCACTTTATCTGATGATGAGAGACAGAAAATCGTTGATCTTCTTTTGAAAATCACTTCTCTTGGAATTGATTTAAGTGGACTGGTGGATTACGCAGCCTCTCTTTACAATTCCTTTAAAAATGGAGGAAGCTCTTCCGGAATCATGGCATCTATTGGTAACTTCTTTGGAAATATCTTTAGTGCGATTGGGGAGTTCTTCAAAAATCTGTTTAAATAACCAGAGTTTAATTGGCGTAGTGTCGCAGATTCTGCGGTGCTTTCTTAGGGCTTGAGGGGCAGATATAAGCGTCCTTTCACAAGTCAGAATTTTATATGTTAATGAAAAAGAAAAACGGTATAAACGAAATATTATGTTTCTGTTCGCTGGACATTCCGATAGGCTTCTGAGCAACAATCTTGAGAAGCAGTGCTTCCCAAGATTGTTAGAATCCTATCTCCATAGCTCACAAAGAAAATAATATTTGTTTATACCGTTTTTCTTTCATTTACGTTGTGTGTCCAGCGAAGCTGGACCACACTAGCC
>ERZ1035025.34-NODE-34-length-87931-cov-26.052016_pt1 | contig 87931 bp, 78 predicted proteins | sample MGYA00520619_ERZ1035025 | MGnify/ENA primary metagenome ERZ1035025 (study PRJEB33766, sample SAMN09781742) | gut metagenome | biome: gut microbiome | host: Homo sapiens | place: Madagascar | study: EMG produced TPA metagenomics assembly of the PRJNA485056 data set...
GAATCGTTCCTCAACAAGTTTGACAACTCTTTTCTTTCATCGGGCTTTCCTCCACGAATTCCGATTTGCCAACTTTATTAATACCATGATTCTACCATAATCACAATTATAATCCTACTTCATTCTTTTAAATTTCATTTACAGAAGTTATAATTAATTTACTTAGGAAATGCAGATTGAGTTTTGACATTACCCCATAGGCATCCATCCCTTAACCGGGAGTTTCATAACGTAAATTGCAGATTTTGTGGTGCGATTCATGATGTTGATTGGGCAAATATAAGCGTCCTCTCACAAGTCATTCACAGCGTAAATGAAAGAAAAACGGTACAGACAAATATGATTTCCTTTGTGAGCCATGGAGATAAGACTCTTTAGAGGCTTATCGGAATGCCCGGCGAACAGGAACATCATATTTCGTCTGTACCGTTTTTCTTTTCATAAACCGATAAAATCACGACTTGCGAGAGGACTCTTATATCTGCCCCTCACAGCCTATAAAAGCACCACAAAATCTGCGACACTACACTAGTTAAACTCCGGTTACTCAATATATTCATAGTACACCGGCAGATATTTATCCACAATATCAAACGGGGCCGGTCCAATGGACAGTACCGCCTGATGGAAGGATTTATCATTATAATCCTTGATATTTTTCAGGGAAGTCTCCTTCTTCAATTCCTCGAATTTTAAAAATCCAATATAATATTTTAAATAATGTGTCGGTTCTTCCACGATCAGCTCAAAAATACTTTCAATCGCATCATCATTTGTGATTCCGTAATTATTCCAGAACTTTTTCGTGTCCTCCAAAGTCCAGCCTTCATAGTGGATACCGATATCGGTGGAAGCATAGAGGCTTAAGGTGGCGTCCTGGTTCAGCTCTAAAATGGTGGCGACATCGTCATCCAGACCTGCGTAATGATAAGACTGGAATTCCACATAAGTCGCCCAGCCCTCGACGAAACCGGAATAATTTAAAATCGAGCGCACCGGCTCAATCCCGGATTCATAAGTCATGACCGTCTGGTAAAGATGTCCCGGAAATCCTTCGTGTGCAAGCGTTGTAAAATAGGAAATATTTGTAGTGTCCGTTGTTTCATTAATATAAATAGAGTTATGTGAGTAATCGTCGATCGGTGCGATCACGTAAAATGCCGGGGCAAGATAATCTGCCACACAATCGTCAATGTAATTGACGGTATAACCTGTTTCCGGCGGAGCAGGAAAATCATCCAGCATAACTTCTTTTAAATGATTTAATGTGGTTGCAGAATCCGTTGGTGTCAGAGTTGCTTCGGAGGCAAGCTCCCAAAGCTCCGGGTTCTCAGTAGTAAGATCGGAGGATTCCTGCAATACTTTTACCCGTTCATTGGAAATCATATTTTCCAGGGTTTTCACACTTTCGGAAGTGCCGGTGTTGTAGGCAAGCAGATATTCATAATATTGTTTTCCCTCCGGGAAATAGCAAAGTCCATTTTCATTGGTTCCGGAACCTAAAAGGTCTGTCAGCGCAGCAGCGAGATTTTCGTAGGCTGGAAAAATATGTTCGTGGAGTATTTTTTCGTTCTGCAGTCTGTAATGGTCTTTTTCAGACTGGGTCAGACCTGTGAGCTTATCAATTCTTGTATTAAAAGTTTCAATCAGGTAGTGATTGTCGGAATCCGCAATAAAAGCATTACACTGATCGATAATGTTCTGGCATGCAAAATCGGGCATAAAAAGTCCTGCATCTGCCTTTTCCTTTTCAAAAGAAATGATCTGGTCAAAATATTCATCTGTTAAAGCGAGGAGTTTCAAGTAATCTTCCACATCTTTTTTGCTGTTGAAGGAGTATTCTTCGTACAGGATTGGAAGCTGTGCCTGAACTCCGGTCGATGGGCGCAGCAGTTCATCATACAAATACATGTCAGCCATATCCAGCTGCAGTTGGATATAGTTTTCCAGAATATCATAAGTGAGCTGCTGGTTTAAGGTAAGTTCCGTGTAGGAAAAAGAGCTTAAATCCGACAGGTAATTTTCCAGTCTTGCGTTGCTGTCTGCCATGGCATCGATCGAGAGATCACCTAAAGTGACAGGGTAATCGGTGATGCCATATTTTTCGGGATCCGAGATGGTAAAATGCAGATTGATCGTATTTTCCGTCACTTCCGTCTCAAAAATATCGTTTATGAACTGATCAAAGGCTTCAACGGTCTGGGGATTTTCTTCGGATATTTCCTGGCTGTATTCAATTGACTCAAAGTGCGCACAACCGGCAAAAAGTGAAATGGCGAGTGCCACACACACGGCGGATGATGCGACTTTTTTCTTTGTAAAAATTTTAGAATATCTGTTTTGGTTCAACCTTGCATTACCTCACTTCATATGCTAGAATAAAAGCCTAATTCTATTATATCTAATTAACACATCATATGTAAAGGATTCTCTGAATATGTAGAGAGAGGATGTTCCCAATTAGAAAACAAAAATATAATAAAAAACGATTTCCCATTGGTATTATTTTGATCATTTTTCTTCTAAACCTGTATTTTGGCGAAAAAATGAATATTTATGCCGCTTCAATACCATTTAAAGGGGAAGGAATTGCATTTGATTCCGAAGGAAATCTGTGGATGGTCACACACGATAAAGCGGCAGTGACCGGAATCCGTTACACGACACTCGGCTGGACAATCAAGAGATATAACAGTCCGATCGCCGGAAACCAAAGCGTCCGGGTGAAATTAGAGACATATTGTCCGGATAAAGTCGATCCAAATAACCCGGAGTATTTATATGGATATTTTGTGATCCATAAAGAACGGATTTTCCAGAGCATCAACAACGCGTATCCCGAATGGGCACAGGAATTGTATACGAATGGCGGCACGGTTTATCTGGACGGTATTATGACTGTCGTTCAGAATGGCGTAAAGCAGGGCTCTATGAGCGAAGGAGGTGCACTGTCCGGCGAGGTATACACAACTTACAGCGGAATTGCAGGAGCAAGAAACTGGAGGGATAAAGAGGGATTAAAAAGCCATTTTGACAAAAGTGTTTATTTCCCGGCGAATCCGGGGATGATCGAAGCACCTGTGGAGGGCGATGAAAACATGGAGGTTGTCACAGTGACTTCCGGGATCAATGCGGATAATCTATCTTCCGTCAACCGCCTGTGGATTTCATCGGATGAGTTTGAGGTGAATCGTGTCATTCCGTCATCGGAGTGTGTGTCCATCGGAGGAAGCCTGCAAAAATATTATTATCAGGCAACTTATGAGCACCATTATGGAACGAAGGAAGTTCCGGTCACAGCAAATGTGACTTACACACTGACCTGGAATGATGGAAGACCGCATCGGGAACAGGTGACGGTAACAAAAAGCGCGGAAGTCCCAAGAGAGTATTCCTACTGGAAAATCCGCACGATCAATCTGTGTTATCTGAAAAATGCAGAGGTGCGGAATGGAGCATTGCCGGATGGAAACGTGCGGCTGGAGAATTTGTACTACCCAAATGTCACAGTGCAGAAGAATACAGATTCCATGACACTCCCGGAGGCAACTGTTGCAGTGGATGGTGGTGTGATCGCTGGTGGAACGACCAAACCTGCAATTCCGGATGGTAATATTTTGCCGCTTGTAGATAATGAAATTGGTAAAATTATAGTAAAAAACGACGTATTTTCCATAGATGGAGAAATATGGATGAACGGAGCTGCCTGTGAAGAGAAAACACCGGAACCGGTCACATTATCCGGTGAGCGAAAGCAGTCAGTGCAGAAAAATGACATTCAGATTCCCGGTGCAACGGCGAATCTGATATACGAATCTGTTGGTACAGCAGAATATGCATCTTATTTTTCAGGTGGAATTGTAAATAATGCGATGGTACCTGACATCAATCCGGTCGCAGTCCATACTCCGGTGGTCTGTGTGGGAATGTCGACAGATGACATCGGGTTCAATCAGCAGATCATTCCGACCAAATATAAAAGTCTGATCTTAGGGCGCACATTTACCGTGTCTGTTGGAACAGCCGGAACGCATCTTGATGAAAAGGGCTATGGAACCAGAGAGTATCGAAAATATGTGAAGGCAAGACAGGTGAAATTTCCGTTTCCGGTCGTTTCGGATGGCAGGCAGATTGCAGCAGACAGCTGGATCACCCTTCAGTCGGAGACCGCTAAATTTCTGCTTCCTGTGTCAGTGCCGGAGGGAGACTATGATATTTTTTGCCGCTCTATAGCAATTAATGCGGAAAATAATGTGGCAGAGCAGAAATATGCAAACACAGATAAAAACAACTACATAGCAACTGGAAGCGTCAGAGTGACGGTGATCGGACGGTTGTATGATTTTTGTGTGACAAACGTGATTGATTATCCAAGATGGGAGCGCGTGTTCTGGAAAGAAGGAAAGACGGAGCGGACAGATACGGTTTATTTCAGCGGAACGAATGATCTGAACGGGATCAGACAGAGGGAGCCAGACAGTCTGTATCTGGTGCCGCTTATCAAGGGCAGTCATCCTTATGACAGCAGCATTCACGCACCGGGTTTGGGATATCGCATGGAGTTTTCCGTGAGAACGATCGGAAGTATGTGGCATACAGAGGATTCTGTTGAACTTGTTCCAACCTATTACTATATGGAGCAGGATGGCAGAAGTCCGCAGCAGGTAAAACTATATCAAAAAGAGGATTTACAGGAGTTTTATCTTCCGGTGAGCCTGACGGCAAAAGACAGAACACTCACGGCAGAAGGAATGCAGACGTGGCGTGGAAGTTATCAGGTTCCGGCAGATGTTTACATCGTCAATGCCGGGGTGGATCTTGCTGATTATGTTGCACAAAAGAAAGGCAGGATCAAACAAAAAGATCCCGTATTTCTGCGGGATGGATATCTGATTGTCTATTTTTCCATTCAGTCGATCAAAGAAGGAAATCCACATCTTGACTATGAAAACAGACAAAATGTCAACAATGGATACTGTGATATGTGGAAAACAGAAGGATACCAGACAGTGCGTGTGGATTCGGAAGGACACGTCTTTTCATTTCAGGAGGGCATGGTGTTTGTGTTTGACCAGAAGAAAAATATGCACACGGATTACACAAGTGTCGGCACACATTAAAGATATTTTTTCAGTGTCCCTGTCATAGGATTGTTATAAACAATAAGCAGGAAGTTGTGCATATATGAATTATTTATGGGCATTTATGATTTTATCCGGAGTCATATTTTCTGCGTTCCATGGGACGATTCCGGCGGTTACCGGGGCTGTGCTTGATTCTGCAAAAGAGGCAGTGACACTCTGCATCACGATGACCGGAGTGATGTCCTTCTGGATGGGACTGATGCGGATCGCAGAGAGAGGAGGAGTGATCGCCGGATTATCAAGAAAGTTAAAACCTGTTTTAAGATTTCTTTTTCCGCAGATTCCACCAGAGCACGTTGTAAATGAGCAGATCGCAGCCAATATGATCGCAAATATTTTTGGACTTGGCTGGGCAGCCACTCCGGCCGGGCTGAAGGCGATGGAGAGTCTTGAAGCGTTAGAGGAGAGCAGACGAAAGGAGATGGGGACGGAGAACGGTGCAGCAAAAAGAAAAAAAGGGCACCAGACAAAACCAGCCCCGGTGCCCCGCGGTACTGCCAACGCAGAGATGTGTACGTTTCTGATCATGAATATCTCATCCCTGCAGTTGATCCCGGTCAATATTATTGCCTTCAGAAGCCAGTATGGGAGCGTGAACCCGGCGGAAATCATAGGACCTGCAATACTGGCGACTGTTATTAGTACCATTACGGCTGTAATTTTCTGTAAATTTGCACAAAAACTTACAAACTAATTGAAAAAAGCGTACTGCTTGGAGTATAATGAAATTAGTACATAAACGAGGTGTCACATATGAAAAATGCCATTTTAATTGTAGACGACAGCAGACTGAACCGGGAAACGCTGGCTGCCATTTTAAAAGATAAATATAACATTATCGAGGCAGAGGATGGCAGGAGTGGTCTGGAGGTTCTGGAGAAAAGAAAAGATGATATTGTTCTGGTGATTCTGGATATTGTTATGCCGGGCATGGATGGCTTTGCGTTTATGGAGGAAGCCAGAACGAGGGAATCCATCCGCAATATACCTATTGTCGTAGCAACGACGGAGAATGATTATCAAACGGAAAAAAGATGTCTCGAACTGGGCGTGTGGGATTTTATTCCAAAAGTTTTCCAGCCGGAGATCATCCGTTTCCGTGTGCTGAACACGATCAAACGGAGTATGGCACATTCGCTGGAACATGATGGTCTGACTGGATTGTATACGATACAGAAGTTCAGTCAATGTGTAAAAAGAAATCTGGAAAATAATCAGGATACAAAGTTTACATTTATACGTCTTGATATTGAACGTTTCAAAATGATCAACAATTTTTACGGAGTGGAAGCGGGAGACCGCCTTCTGGTCTATATTTCCGGTCTGATCGAAACATACTGGCAGGACGTGGAAAACTGTGTATTCGGAAGGATTGACGGGGATGTTTTTGGCATCTGTTTTCCAAAAGACGAGAAAAAACTCAATGGATTTATTCTATATATAAAACGGGAACTGAAAAAGTATAAGGCGGCTTACTATCTGGAAACAGCAATGGGAATCTACGACATTCTGGATAATAACCTTGATGTCCGGAACATTATTGCCCGTGCAACGCTCGCGGCAAAGCAGTGCAAAGGCCAGTACATGATCCATGAAGCGCGGTACACAGAAGAACTGCGTGCAAAGATCATCAGGGAACAGAATATTATCAATGAGATGGAGCATGCCCTTGAAACCGGGGAATTTGTCGTTTATTTTCAGCCCAAATATGAACTGGATCACTGCAGGCCATCGGGAGCGGAGGCGCTGGTGCGCTGGAAGAAGGCGGATGGTACGATCGTTTCACCGGGGGACTTTATTCCTGTATTTGAAAGTAACGGATTTATTATCCGGCTTGATTACTATGTATGGGATCAGGTGTGCCGGTTTATTAAGAATAATCTGGCTCACAGAGGGGATTCTGAAGTGATTTCCGTGAATGTTTCCAGGGTGAATCTGTATAATCCGAATTTTTTGGAGTCACTGGTCAATCTGGTGGAAAAATACAAAATCCCGCCGAAATACCTGAATCTGGAGCTGACAGAGAGCGCTTTCTCGGATGACGCCCGTATGATACAGAATGCAGTAGATTATCTGCACAAAGCAGGATTTACGATATTAATGGACGATTTTGGAAGCGGATATTCTTCCCTGAACGTTCTCAAAGATATTGATATTGATGTTTTAAAGATTGACATGCGTTTCCTGTCCAAGGGATCGTCAGAGGAACGGGGCGAGAAGATCCTTGAGGCTGTGATCAAAATGGCAAAATCGCTGGACATGCTTGTCATTGCTGAGGGTGTCGAGGAAGAAAAACAGGTGAAGATGTTGAAACGTCTCGGCTGTGATTACATTCAGGGATACTATTTTGCAAAGCCGATGCCGAAAAAAGACTATGTGAAGCTTCTGCAGAAGAACAGGTAGAAAAAAGGTTTACAAAAAATAAAGAATGTGCGTTCCTGCATATTCTTTATTTTTTTGCATAGAATTTAGAGAGAAGAGAGCTGATATAGGAATAGGATATGAAACTGCTCCTTTTTTTATCGGAAATAACCATTCCACTTCTGATTTTTTGTATTGTCGGATATGGACTTTTAAACAGACAGCCGGTATATGAGGAATTTGTGGAAGGGGCAAAGGATGGCTTTTGGACGGTGATCAAAATCATGCCGACACTGATCGGACTGATGGTGGCAGTTGGCGTACTGCGCGCATCGGGACTTTTGGACTGCATTGCGCAGGGGCTGGGTCAGGTAACAGCAGAAATAGGATTTCCGGCAGAACTTTTTCCGATTACCATTGTAAAAATGTTTTCCTCCTCGGCAGCGACCGGGCTGTTGCTCGACATTTACAAAGAGTATGGCGCAGATTCCACGCTTGGGAAAATGGCATCCATCATGATGAGCAGTACGGAAACTATTTTTTATACAATGTCGGTTTATTTCATGTCGGTAAAAGTAAAGAAAACCCGTTATACGCTTGCGGGTGCATTGCTGGCAACAGTGGCAGGGACGCTTGCAAGTGTGGTGATCGTTTCTTATATGTAATATCGTTTGCATGATTTGAGAAAGCTGTTCGTACTGTAAATGTCAGCAGGAAATTTGACAATTATGAGGAATGAGACTATAATACCTCAATGAACAGAACAAAAATATAAAGTTCATTCAGAAAAATATCGCGGGATGGAGCAGTCTGGAAGCTCGTCGGGCTCATAACCCGAAGGTCATAGGTTCAAATCCTATTCCCGCAACTCTTACAAGGCTGTCACGTGTGTGGCGGTCTTTTTTGTGCCATCTACATAGAAAACTTTGTTAAAAAATAAAATAATGAATGGCAGAAACAAAGCCATGTGCTATACTAAAGATATTCATTCATATAGAAAGTTTAGCAGAAACCAAAGCAAAGAGGGAATCAGCATGAGCAATATTGAGACATTTTTACAAATGGTAAAAGAATCCGATAACATCGTATTTTTTGGCGGAGCCGGTGTGTCTACCGAGAGCGGCATCCCGGATTTCCGGAGCGTGGATGGACTTTATAATCAGAAGTATGATTATCCACCGGAAACGATCCTAAGTCATACTTTTTATGTAAACCATACGGAGGAGTTCTACCGTTTTTACCGGGATAAGATGCTCTGTCTCACCGCAAAACCGAACACGACACATTACAAATTGGCAGAACTGGAAAAGGCAGGGAAACTAAAAGCGGTCGTAACCCAGAATATAGACGGACTGCATCAGGCGGCCGGAAGCAAAAATGTTCTGGAACTGCACGGCAGCGTTCACAGAAACTATTGCAGAAAATGTGGAAAGGGATTTGATGCGGAGTACATCTTAAATTCCAAAGGCGTGCCGGTATGTGACAGTTGTGGCGGACAGATCAAACCGGATGTTGTTTTGTATGAGGAAGGATTGAACCAGCAGACATTAGAGGATGCAGTCTACTATATCAGTCATGCGGACATGCTCATTATCGGCGGTACGTCACTGGCGGTTTACCCGGCAGCAGGACTGATCGATTATTACCGTGGAAATAAGCTGGTGCTCATCAATAAATCGACGACGTCGATGGACAGCCGTGCCGATCTGCTGATCCAGGCAGGACTGGGAGAGGTTTTCGGACAGATTGAGGTATAAGTTTGAAGGGAATGTTGGGAAACTTCCGGGCTTTTGACTGGAATTTCAGGCTGCATACACTGCAGATGAAATGATTACGCAGAAAAGTGGGATAAACAATACAGACAGAGGGTAGGAACAGATATGGAAAAATTAGAATACGAGGTAGGCGATATCGTCAGATTAAAAAAGCAGCATCCGTGCGGCAGCAGTGAATGGGAGATTTTGCGCGTGGGAGCGGACTTCCGGTTAAAATGTACCGGTTGTGGACATCAGATTATGATCGCACGGAAGCTTGTAGAAAAAAATACAAAAGAAATTCGAAAAAAAGCTTGAAATCATGCGGAATCCGTGCTATAGTAGATGCTCGTGATATATTATTATTCCTTGCTCATTCACTGAAAGAATGGGCCAGAGACCAAAAGGAGGAAAATTCGCATGAATAAATATGAGTTAGCACTCGTTGTTAGTGCAAAGATCGAAGATGATGCGAGAACAGCTACAGTAGAGAAGGCAAAAGATTATATCGTACGTGCCGGCGGTACTGTAACAGAAGTTGAAGACTGGGGTAAGAAAAAATTAGCTTACGACATCCAGAAGATGAGCGAAGGTTATTACTACTTCATCCAGTTCGAAGCTGAAGCAACAGTTCCAGCTGCTGTAGAGCAGGATGTTCGTATCATGGACAATGTTCTTCGTTTCTTATGCGTTAGAAAAGACGAGGCATAGAGAGAATCAGCAGGTGTAATGACCGCTGGTCATAGAAGAGAGGAAATCGTATATGAATAAAGTTATTCTTATGGGACGATTGACCAGAGACCCTGAAGTACGTTACTCACAGGGTGAACAGGCAACAGCAATCGCAAGATATACACTGGCAGTTGACCGCAGATTCAAGCGTGATGGAGATCAGACCGCAGACTTTATCGGATGTGTGGCATTCGGTAAACTTGGTGAATTTGCAGAAAAGTATCTCCGTAAAGGAACAAAGGTTGTCGTAACCGGACGTATCCAGACAGGAAGCTATACGAACAAAGACGGTCAGAAAGTATATACAACAGATGTTGTTGTTGAAGAATGTGAATTTGCAGAGAGTAAGAATGCAGCCGGTGACAATTCCGGGTTCACACCTTCAGACAGACCATCACCAAGCAGTGCAGCAGGCGATGGCTTCATGAATATTCCGGATGGAATTGATGAAGAGTTACCATTTAACTAAACCTAACAGGAGGTAATAATCATGGCTTTCAATAAAGCAGCAGATAGAGAAGGCGCTCCAATGAAGAGACGTCCAATGCATAGAAGAAAAAAAGTTTGTGTTTTCTGTGGAAAAGATAACGTTATCGATTACAAAGATACAAACAAATTAAAGAGATACATCTCTGAGAGAGGAAAAATTCTTCCTCGTAGAATCACAGGTAACTGTGCAAAACACCAGAGAGCTCTTACAGTAGCAATCAAGAGAGCACGTCACGTAGCTCTTATGCCATACGTTTGCGAATAAGATTAGGAAAATCAAGGCTTCCCGGGTTCGGGAAAAGTGATTTGACGCAAGTTTGACACAAAAAAACAGGAAAGACCAATTATCCTCGGGTAGTTGGTCTTTTTGTGTGTCGGTACAGGATCAGTTTTTGATAAAAAGGAAAGAAAGATGAAGAACAGACTATACGATGCCACAAAAATCGACTGGGACAATCTCATGTTTTCCACAAAGGAATTATGGATGCTGCTCATCCCGATCATGGTCGAACAGATGTTAAATTCCCTGATGGGAATGGCAGATACTATGATGGTGAGCAATGTGGGAGGCGTTGCAATGTCAGCGGTTTCACTTGTGGATTCTATCAATACGCTTGTAATCCAGGTGTTTGCAGCACTTGCCACCGGAGCGGCAATCATCTGCTCCCATTATCTGGGAAAAGGGGATGAGAAAGGCGCAAACAAAGCGGCGAGGCAGATTTTCCTTACCGTGATCGTGATTTCTTTAACGATCACGGCAGGCGGACTGATCTTCTGCAGACCTCTGTTACGCCTGATTTTTGGAGCTGTGGAGCCTGCGGTTATGGAGGATTCCATTATCTATTTCCTGATCACGGCATCTTCCTATCCGTTTATTGCCCTGTTTAATGCAGGAGGAGCCTTTTACCGTGCAGGCGGAAACTCCAAATTCCCGATGAAAATATCGATCATTTCGAATGTGTTGAATATCATTGGAAATGCAGTCCTTATCTTCGGATGTAATATGGGAGTGGCAGGAGCGGCGATATCAACGCTCGTCTCAAGGGCGTTCTGTGCCATTGTTGTTTTGTATTTCCTTCGAAAACCAAAACAGAAAATCGTGCTGAACCAATATCTCACAATTCGACCGGATTTTCCGCTGATCGGGAAAGTACTTGCAATCGGTATTCCTGCCGGAGTGGAAAATGGCATGTTTCAGTTTGGAAAACTTGCAATCCAGTCCACGGTTTCCACCCTGGGAACACAGGCAATCGCGGCGCAGGCGATGACGGTAATTTTTGAAAATGTCAATGGAATTGCAGCAATCGCTGTGGGAATTGGACTTATGACCGTGGCAGGTCAGGCGTTTGGTGCAGGAAGAAAAGAGGAAGCAAAATATTATATTATAAAATTAACAGGATATGCAGAGATCGTGCTGATTATTTCGTGTGCGGTCACATTCCTTATCAGCCGTCCGATCATGCATCTTGCCGGCATGGAGGCTGAGAGCATGGAACTCTGCTATCAGATGCTGATCGCGATCACGATTGCAAAACCGATTCTCTGGGCACTGTCTTTCATTCCGCCATATGGACTCAGAGCAGCGGGGGATGTAAAATTTTCTATGATCACAGCTACGTGCACGATGTGGTTCTGCAGGGTGGCACTGGCGGTTTATCTGATCCGTTTTCAGGGATTTGGACCGATCGCAGTGTGGATCGGTATGTTTGCAGACTGGGGAATCCGAAGCATTATCTTCTCCATTCGTTTTATGTCAGGCAAATGGATGGAAAAACACGTGATTTAAATAATACAAAAGTCTTTAGAAAAATTAATGTTTTTTTAAAGACTTTTTTTGTTATAATGTGATAGGCTTTTTTCATAAGTTTAAGGAAAACGGAAGAGACTGACAAAAGGATTACACAATATGAAAAAGAAATTGAGAAAATATATCATACTTCCATTGCTGGCAGTTTTATGGTTATGTGGATGTGGTAAAAAAGAAGAGACAGATAAAGCAGAAACAGTTCCTGATACGGCAGCGGAAACGGAAAGTCAGACAGAAGAGACGGAAGAGAAAGAACAGGAACGTACACAGTACCCTGTTTCTGAGGCAGATACAGAGACGATTTATGCCGACAGGGAGAAGAACCAGGAACTTGCGGATTTCCTGATTGCTTATTATCAGATACCGGAAGAATTTTGTACGGAGACACGCTACTATTATGACAGGGTCGATCTGAATGAAGATGGAACGGAGGAAATCCTTGCGGTGGTGGTTGGCGAATATACGGAATGTGACGGCGGTGATCCGGCAGTGATCCTTGAGCAGAATGCGCAGGGATATCAGGTGCTGGAAAGTTTTGCGTATGTCCGCACACCGGTGTATGTGAGCGATGCGATGTCGGACGGATGGCACGATCTTATTTTTCCGGCGCACGGCGGGGAAGAAGGAACCGGATTCCGGGTGTTTCATTATCAGGACAGTGTAGGTTATCAGAATGCGAATATGGAATTCATGGATGACATGGACGAAAATTTCTGTGGCAGGAGGATAATCGCAGATAATTTTATTGATGATATGGATAAGGGAAATTATCTGACCTTACGTGAACCACCTTTATCGGGAAATTAAATCAGAAAAATAAGCTTTATATTATACCCTGAAAATGATATAATGGAATACAAATCGTTACTATTTTGCAGATTTTTAAAGGGTGTGAATATGAAGAAAACGAATATAAAATTAAAAGGAAAGCTTCGCAGATATTTAAACTGGCCTTTGTATCTCACTATTGTATTGATTTTGATGGATATTGCAATGTATGCACAGGACATACAGATGGGAGCAGAGTTTTCAGGATTTATCGTTTTATACGTTATCATTGTACTGATATCAAACAGGCGGAGCAGACCACTTCTGATCAATGAGCTGGTGAATTTTGCCACACAGTACGGAACTGTACAGAAACAGCTTTTGAATGATTTTGAGATTCCGTATGCATTGCTGGACTATAATTCGAGATTTCTGTGGATGAATGAAAAGTTTACAGAGATCACAGGCAAGGACAAAAATTATCATAAGTCAGTGACCACAGTGTTTCCGAGCCTGACCAAGGATATCCTGCAGAAGTCCGAAGCGGTAGAATCAATAAATGTAATGCTGGATGACCGCAATTACCGTATTTCCATGAAGCGCATTTATTTTGATTCCGTGACAAAGGACAGTGCTATCGTGGCGATCAACGACACGGATGAGTATCTGACTGCCATATATCTGTTTGACGAGACAGAACTGAATCGTTATATCAGGGAGAACGAGGAGCAGAAGCTTGTTGCAGGACTGATCTATATTGACAACTATGAGGAAGCGTTAGACAGTATTGAAGATGTAAAACGTTCTCTTTTGATCGCACTTGTAGACCGTAAGGTCAATAAATATTTTACAGAGATCGATGCCCTGGTGCGTAAGATCGAGAAAGATAAATATTTTGTTGTATTCAAATACAAGTATTTAGAGCAGCTCTCAGCAGATAAGTTTAAGCTGATCGAGGATGTCAAGAGCATCAAAGTCGGAAATGAGATGGCGATCACCTTAAGTATCGGAGTCGGTGCCGGAGGTGTCAGCTATACACAGAATTACGAGTACGCCCGCATGGGAATTGATCTTGCATTAGGACGTGGCGGCGATCAGGTCGTTGTAAAAGAAGGCGAGGAAGTCACTTATTACGGAGGCAAGGCAAAACAGGTAGAGCGTAACACCAGAGTAAAAGCCAGAGTAAAGGCTCATGCACTCCGTGAGATCATCGAGAGCCGTGAACATGTGGTCATTATGGGACATACGATCAGCGATGTAGATTCTTTAGGCGCAGCGATCGGTGTGTACTGCGCAGCCCGTGTGCTTGGCAAGAAGGCGCAGATCGTTTTAAATGAAGTCACGACATCCCTCCGGCCGCTGGTAGAATGTTTTACGGAAGAAAAAGGTTACCCGGCAGATTTATTCATTAAGAATGAAGAGGCACTTCTGATCACAAATAAGAATACGCTGGTCATGGTTGTGGACACTAACCGTCCGAGCTACACAGAATGCCCGGAGCTGTTAAAACGTACCGACACGATCTGTGTATTCGATCACCACAGACAGAACAGTGAAGTCATTGAAAATCCGGTACTTTCCTATATCGAACCATACGCGTCGAGCGCATGCGAGATGATCGCGGAAGTATTGCAGTATTTTTCGGAAAATATTAAGCTGGAACCGAGTGAGGCAGACTGTATTTATGCAGGCATCCTCATTGATACCAATAATTTCATGACGAAAACAGGCGTGCGCACTTTTGAGGCAGCGGCATATCTCAGAAGAGCCGGAGCGGAAGTCACGCGAGTCAGAAAAATGCTGCGAAATGATATGGCTGCTTATAAGGCGAGAGCCGAAGCGGTCCGTCATGCAGAGGTCTACCGGGGGGCATTTGCAATCTCTGTGTGCCCGGCGGATAATATTGAGAGCCCTACAATTGTAGGAGCACAGGCTGCAAATGAATTATTAAATATTGTGGGAATTAAGGCATCCTTCGTTTTGACGGAGTATCAGGGAAAAATCTATATCAGTTCAAGATCCATTGATGAGATCAATGTCCAGCTCATTATGGAACGTGTGGGTGGCGGCGGTCACTTAAACGTTGCGGGAGCACAGCTGACGAACTGTACGATCCAGGAGGCAAAGCGAATGATCCAGGACACCATTGACGAGATGATAAAAGAAGGAGATATTCAGGAATGAAAGTAATATTATTACAGGATGTAAAAGCATTAGGAAAAAAGGGAGACGTTGTCAATGTCAGTGACGGTTACGCACGCAACGCTATTTTTCCGAAAAAATTAGGCGTGGAAGCAAATGCCAAAAATTTAAATGATCTGAAATTACAGAATCAGCATGCAGATAAAGTTGCACAGGAGAATTACGAGGCAGCGCTTGCAATGGCGGAAAATTTAAAAGATAAGAAAGTAACTGTTAAGATGAAAGCCGGTGAAGGCGGAAGAACCTTTGGTTCTGTTTCCACAAAAGAGATCTCAGCAGCGGCAAAAGAGCAGCTTGGATTAGAACTTGACAAGAAGAAAATGCAGCTTGCGGAGCCGATCAGAAGCTTCGGCGTTGTGGAAGTTCCGGTAAAACTTCACACCAAAGTAACCGGAAAACTTGCCGTTCATGTAGTAGAATTATAGGGAGGATCTCATGGAGGAGACTCTGATCAAGAGAAGCATGCCAAACAGTCTGGATGCAGAGCAGTCTGTCATTGGTTCCATGATCATGGACAAAGATGCGATATTGACGGCGATGGAGATGCTGACGAGTGATGATTTTTATCATAAACAGTATGGAATTTTATTTGATGCCATGATAGAACTCTACAGCAAAGGGCTTCCAGTCGACCTCATTACCTTACAGAACAAATTAAAAGAAAAAGAGGTGCCGGAGGAAATTTCAAGTCTTTCCTATGTGAAAGAACTTTTGGATGCGGTTCCGACTTCTGCAAATATTAAGTATTATGCAAAAATTGTAAAAGACAATTCCATGCGGCGCAGACTCATCCGATTGAATGAAGAGATTGAGAATGAGTGTTATGCCGGTAAGGAAAGTATTGATACGGTCATGGATATGACGGAGAAGAAAGTGTTTGATCTGCTCTCCACAAGAGGTGGCGGCGGGGATTATGTTCCGATCCGCCAGGTAGTTATGAATGCGTTGGAGAAGATTGAAAATGCAGCAAAGACTTCCGGAACGGTAACAGGTATTCCAACCGGATTTATCGATCTGGACTATCGGACTGCCGGTTTGCAGCCTTCTGACCTGATACTGATCGCAGCGCGTCCGTCTATGGGAAAAACAGCGTTTGTGTTGAACATTGCACAGTATGTGGCATTCCATGAAGATATGTGTACCGCAATTTTTTCTTTGGAGATGTCGAAAGAACAGCTGGTAAACCGTCTGTTCTCTCTGGAATCAAGAGTGGATGCACAGGCTCTGCGTACCGGTAACCTCTCGGACAGCGACTGGGAAAAACTGATCGAGGGAGCAGGAACAATCGGTAATTCCAAGCTGATCATCGATGATACGCCGGGTATCTCCATTGCAGAGATGAGAAGCAAGTGCCGTAAATATAAGTTAGAGCATGATTTAAAACTTATCATCATCGACTACTTGCAGTTAATGTCCGGTTCCGGCAAGGGAAGCGATTCACGTCAGCAGGAGATTTCAGATATCTCCCGTTCTTTAAAAGCATTGGCGCGTGAACTGTCTGTTCCGGTGATCGCATTGTCACAGTTGTCACGAGCCGTTGAACAGAGACCGGATCACAGACCGATGTTGTCAGATCTTCGTGAGTCCGGAGCAATCGAGCAGGATGCCGACGTGGTTATGTTTATTTACAGGGACGATTATTACAATCATGATTCGGAGATGAAAGGTATTTCCGAGATCATCATTGCAAAACAGAGAAATGGTCCGATCGGAACCGTCAATCTGGTATGGTTACCTCAGTATACCAAGTTCGCCAACATGGAGAAAAATTAATCAGTACCGTCGGGGTGTTGTGCAGTTTCCGCCAGAAAAAAGATTTTGTTTTTCTGGCGGAATTTGTATAACACCCCGATTTTTGTCTGAAAAAGGCGACCGATTTTCCTTGAGGGCATGTCCTAAGACGCTTATAATAAGGATAAGCTTAAAGGGAGGAAAATATGGAAAAAGTACGGTATATGATTTCAGATGCATCCAGCATGGTAAATGTGGAATCGCATGTATTGCGTTACTGGGAAGATGAATTGGAGTTAAACATTCCGCGAAACGAAATGGGACACCGTTACTACACACAGGAAAATATCAAAGAATTTCAATATATCAAAGAATTAAAAGAGAAAGGCTATCAGCTCAAAGCCATAAAAATGATCGTACATAATGGTGATATGGAGCAGAGACTTCCGGAACTTACCGGAAATGAGGCAGATAAGCCTGGTGGCGTAAAAAATCATCAGGTTTATTTTAAAAACCCAGAGACCTTAGCTTTGGCAGAGGCAAAGCAGAGCATATTGGACAATACGGACCGCATGGCACAATTTACAGAACTCATGACAGATATTGTGGGCAAGGCGATCGCAGCAAACAATGAAAATTTGAGCAGGACGATCAGCGAAGATGTGGGGGAACAGGTGCTCAAGGAGATGAATTATCTGATGCGGGAGCGGGAGGAACTGGAAGAGGAACGTTTCCGGCAGCTGGATGAGGCAATCCGTGGCAATTTAAAAAAGAAAAAGACACCATTATTAAAAAAATGGACAAAGAAAAAACCGTCAGAAGCCTGACGGTTTTTCTTATGTACTTTTGCAAAGCCTGTCACGAATTATTCTTCGCTGATAGCTCCTGTAGGACAAACTCCTGCACAAGTTCCGCAGCTAACGCAAGAACCTGCATCGATAACGAACTGGCTGTCTCCCTGGCTGATAGCACCTACTGGACATTCTGGTTCGCAAGTTCCACAGCTAACGCATGAATCAGAAATTACGTATGCCATTGATATTCCCTCCTTATAATTAAATAAAAATCATTATTCTGCGTATCAGCAATACGCATCACATCATAAATGATGTGCGGTTATCGTCGCCGATAACTTTAACTCACATTTTAATACAAACGGACACGGTTTACAAGTCTATAACATGAAAAATCGTGTATTTTAATTAGCACAAGCCATTAAAATACACGATAATAAAAACGTTAATGATAAATAGTGATCAATAATAAAATTTTAAAAAGTTGAGAAATGATATAGCGTTTTGGAACGGAAATTCTCGTCCCGATGAAGCACGATACTTGGGAAATTCTCGTGATTGATCGCGTCAGGATAGTGCTGTGTCTCCAGGCAGACACTGGAGTGCTCTGCGTATGGAACGCCTTCTTTTCCCGGAATCTTCATTGGCTGGTTTGCAACATAAAGCTGCAGACCAGGCTGGTCTGTAAAGCAGGTCATGCGGATACCGGTCTCTTTTGACTGGAGAACGGCTGCCTCCCGGAGCCCTGTTCCGTTGATGACAAAGTTATGATCGTAAGTACCGAATTTTTTCAACTGCTCATAATCGGAGTTGTACATTTTTCCGATGGTGTGCATGGTGCGGAAATCAAATGGAGTGCCATCTACCGGGATAAACTTTCCGGTTGGAGCCTGGGAGTCATCAAGCTCTGTGATCTCATCTGCATCAATAAATAATTCGTGCGACATAATATCGCCATGTCCCTCACCGTTTAAGTTAAAATAACCATGATTTGTCACATTGAGCAGTGTATCCGCATCCGTGGAAGCTTCGTAAAGAATCGAAAGTTCATTGTCCTCGGACCATCCATAAGTGACGGTCAGTGTCAGATTTCCAGGATATCCCTCTTCCCCATCTGCTGAATTCATGGTAAAAATTAATTTGTCATCTTTGATCTTCGATTCCCAGATCTTAGAACCGTAACCGATGATACCACCGTGGAGATGGTTGGTTCCGTTGTTGATGGCAAGCTGGTATTCTTTTCCGTTCAGTGAGAAATGACCATCTTTGATACGGTTGGCAACCCGGCCTACCACAGCTCCGAGGCTTGCATCGTCGTCTGCATAGTGATCGGCTGTTGAGAAGCCAAGGCACACATCTACCGGATTACCATTGCGGTCCGGAACAACAATTTTTGTGAGGCGGCAGCCAAAGTCAATGATCTCAACATAAGCGCCGCTTGTATTTTCCAAATGAAATAAATTAATAGTGGAACCGTTTTTGGTAGTTCCAAATTCAGATTTTGTAATTTTCATAACGATCTCCCTCCTGTAAGAAAGATTGCTGATATTCCTGTCAATACATAAAATATCGGAAAAGAAGCAGTTATTATTTAAAAATAACTGCTACAAGAATATTCTTTACCTAATAAAAATTATTATGCCACATTTAGAAAAACATAGCAAGTATGTTGCCTAATTTTTGGAATTGTGAGATAATAATGCATGAATATTCGGAGGAATAACATGCAGACTAAAGTTGTAAAAATAGATCCATTTCAGATAGACGAAAATGAAATGAAAGAAGCGGCAGAACTTATCCGAAAAGGAGAACTGGTAGCGTTTCCAACAGAGACCGTATATGGTCTGGGTGCAGATGCGCTGCATCCGGAAGCATCAAAAAAGATATATGCGGCAAAGGGACGGCCATCAGACAATCCCCTGATTGTGCATATCTGCAAATTTGAGGAACTTGTTTCCATTGCAAAAGAAGTTCCTGCTCAGGCAGAAAAACTGGCAGACGCATTCTGGCCGGGACCGCTCACGATGATCGTCTGGAAGAATGAAAAAGTACCATATGAGACGACCGGTGGTATGGAGACCGTAGCAATCCGTATGCCAAAACACCCGGTAGCATTAAAATTAATTGAAGAAAGCGGATGCCTGATTGCAGCACCAAGTGCAAATACATCCGGCAAGCCAAGCCCGACAGAGGCTTCCCATGTGAAGCTTGATCTGGATGGCAAGATACCGATGATCTTAGACGGAGGACCGGTAGGAATCGGCATTGAGTCAACAATCATTGATCTGACCGAAGATACTCCGATGATCTTACGCCCTGGTTATATCACGAAAGAAATGTTAGAAGAGGTTCTTGGTGAGGAAGTGAAAATCGATCCGGGAATTATAGCCTCAGATTCGCTCACAAAGCCGAAAGCACCTGGAATGAAATACAAACATTATGCACCGAAAGCAGATCTTGTGCTTGTAGATGGCGAGGCAGAGAACGTTGTGAAAAAGATTAACGGACTCGTAGCCGAAAAGCAGAAAAATGGTCTGAAAGTCGGAGTGATCGCAACGGATGAGACAAAAGATCAGTATCAGGCAGATATTGTTGTGAGCATTGGAGCACGGGCGGATGAAGATGCGATCGCGCAGCATCTTTATAAGATTTTAAGGGAATTTGATGACTGGAATGTAGATGCAATCTATTCAGAGAGTTTTGCAACACCAAGGATTGGACAGGCAATCATGAACCGTCTTTTGAAGGCGGCGGGACATCAAGTATTACACGTGTAGTTTTGATGACCGATGCAGAGATCAGAAAGGCATGATTTATATGAAACAATATAACCGAATCCTGTTTGTGGCAGAGAGCGGCACATCCCGTGCACCCATGGCAGCAGGGATTTTAAGTGAATACACATTAAAGCACCCGGTGACAATAGAGTGCAGAGGCTTAGTTGTACTTTTCCCGGAGCCGTTGAATCAGAAGGCAGAGGCAGTGATGATCAGTAATGGAATTAACTGGGAGAATTTCACATCCACGCAGCTTGAGGATGAAGATTTTACAGATGACACACTTGTACTCACGATGGAGCACAGCCAGTTAGAGAAGATTTTTGAAAAATACCCAAGTGCCAGAGAAGAAAATGTATATGTACTGACAGAACTTGTCGGTGATGAATTAGAGATTTTAGATCCTTATGGCGGATCACTGCAGTCTTATGGACTGTGTTATGAGACCATGAGGAAATCAATCATAAAATTAGTAAAACTTTTAAACGAAGGAGAATAAAAAACATGTCAAAAGTAGTAGTAATGGATCACCCATTAATCCAGCACAAAATCGGAATTATGAGAAGAACAGATACAGGTTCCAAGGATTTCCGTACACTTGTAAGCGAGGTTGCAATGTTAGAGTGCTATGAGGCAACCAGAGATCTGAAGCTGACAGATGTTGAGATCGATACACCGATCTGCCACGCAACTGTCAAAGAATTAAAGGGTAAAAAACTTGCAGTCGTACCTATTTTACGTGCAGGTCTTGGAATGGTAGACGGAATGCTTGCAATGATCCCAGCCGCAAAGGTAGGACATATCGGATTGTACCGTGACCCTGAAACATTAGAGCCTGTAGAGTACTACTGCAAATTACCAGATGACTGCGCAAACCGTGAAGTATTTGTTGTCGACCCAATGCTCGCAACAGGTGGATCTTCCGCAGCAGCAATCCAGATGTTGAAAGACAAAGGTGTAAAAAATATCCACCTTATGGTTATCATCGCAGCTCCGGAAGGAGTGAAGAAAATGCAGGAAGCACATCCGGACGTAGATATTTATATTGGTGCACTGGATGATCATCTGAATGAGCATGGATATATTGTTCCAGGTCTTGGCGATGCCGGAGACAGAATTTTCGGAACAAAATAATCCAGAGAAATATCCGTTTTTCTGAGAGGAATAGATATGAGTGAGAAACGCAAAGATTACATCAGCTGGGATGAATATTTTATGGGTGTGGCAATGCTTACCGGCATGCGCTCCAAAGACCCGAACACACAGGTAGGGGCGTGTATTGTAAGTGCAGATCATAAGATTTTATCGATGGGATACAACGGACTGCCAACAGGCTGTTCGGATGATGAATTCCCATGGGGACGGGAAGGTGCTCCGCTGGAGAACAAATACCTGTTTACCACACACAGTGAGCTGAATGCAATTTTAAATTATCGTGGTGGAAGTCTGGAAGGCTCGACGATTTATGTTTCGTTATTCCCATGCAATGAATGTGCAAAAGCAATTATTCAGGCGGGAATTAAGAGAATTGTGTACGACAGCGACAAGTATGACGGAACGCCGTCTGTTGTGGCATCCAAGCGTATGTTAAAGGCTGCAGGAGTCGTGATGCAAAAGTATGAACATACCAACAGAGAGATTACGATCAGACTTTAACCGCAGACCATAGAAGGACAGCAGAGAGGAGAACATCACTTATGAAGAATCAGAAGAAAGTGTTTCAGTCACTGACATTGATTTTACAGTTTGGGCTGAATATGATCGTTCCCATTGTACTTTGCATGATGTTCGGCATATGGCTCGGCAGGAAATATGATATTTTGTGGATTACGATCCCGTTTTTTGCCATAGGGGCATTGGCGGGTTTCACCAATATTTACAAGATGGCAAAAAAGATTTATGGATTAGGCAGAAAAGACAGGAAGAAGTAAGATGTTAAAGAGACTAAACGATGCATTACCAGAGCTTGTTCTAGGTATTATAGTATATGGGATTGTCGTGGAACTGGCAGGCGTATGGTTTGTGACGGACAAGCTGCGGTACACAACGGGACTGGTGATCGGAATTGCACTGGCTGTGGGAATGGCGGTCAACATGGCAATCGTACTTCGGGATGCCGTTGAAATTTATGGCGGAGAGCATGCACAGGCAAAGATCATTGCTAAGTCGATTTTGCGGTATGTGATCGTTGTGATCGTCTTTTTTGTCATGATGAAGTTTAATCTTGGTAATTTATTTACAGCTTTTATCGGTGTCCTGGGATTGAAGATATCTGCTTATCTTCAGCCCTTTACACATAAATTTGTTTTAAAACTGCAGGGAAGAGTGGAGACACCTTCCGAAAGCAGCGACAATTAAAAACGAGAAAGGAGGAGGTGAGAACGTGAGTAACGCAATCCTAATGTCTGGTGGAGCGGATGATATTGACTTTATGATCCATGGACTGTTCTCCTATCAGCTGTTTGGACATACTGTGTGGATTACAACATCCCATGTATGCATTCTGATCGTTATGCTTGTGATCCTGATCTTTGCAGTGATTGCAAACCGTAAGATCAAACATGCGACAGAAGTACCGGATGGCTTTCAGAATGTCATTGAACTCATCGTTGAAAAGTTGGATGGTGTAGTTATGGGCACGATGGGTAAAGTAGCTGGTCCGAAGTTTGTGAATTATATCAGCACAATCTTTATTTTCATTTTTATGAGTAATATCTCCGGACTGTTTGGTTTAAGACCACCAACAGCCGATTATGGTACAACACTTGCACTTGGTCTTATTACATTTTTCCTGATCCATATCACGCAGTTCAAAAATCTGCCGTTGAAACAGATCTGGGTAGACATGTGTTCGCCATTACCACCATGGCTGCCTATTTGGTTCCCAATCAATGTGATCAGTGAGATTGCGGTACCGATTTCCCTGTCATTGCGTTTGTTCGCAAACGTATTATCAGGAACCGTTATGATGGCGCTTGTATACGGCTTATTGAGCAAAATTGCGATTATCTGGCCGGCAGCCCTTCATGTGTACTTTGATTTGTTCTCAGGAGCAATTCAGACCTATGTATTCTGTATGCTGACAATGACTTATATCAGCCAGAATTACGAACAAGAGTAGAAAAGGAGAATTCAATATGAATATTACAGGACAGGATTTAATTTTAGCATGCTCAGCAATCGGAGCAGGTTTAGCAGTTATCGCAGGTATCGGACCTGGTATTGGACAGGGTATCGCAGCAGGACATGCAGCAGCAGCCGTTGGTAGAAATCCGGGTGCAAAAGGCGATATTATGTCAACCATGCTTTTGGGTCAGGCTGTAGCAGAGACAACAGGTCTTTATGGTCTGTTGATCGCTATGTTATTACTTTTCGTAAAACCATTAGTATAAGAAGTTTTGGGAAAAGCTAAAATAAACGGAAAGGAGGCCAGACCTTGGAGGAAATGACAAGACTTTTTAATCTGGATTTCCAGCTTCTGCATGATACCGTACTTCTTGCAATCGCTATTTTCTTCCTGTTTTTAGCTCTGTCATATCTGTTATTTAATCCGGTTCGTAAGATGCTTAAGGACAGACAGGAGAAGATCGCAACAGATATCGACACCGCACTTGCAGATAAGAAGGATGCCGCTGCTTTAAAAGCAGAGTACGAAGCGAAGCTGAAAAATATAGATAAAGAGGCAGAACAGATTTTAAGCGAAGCCCGCCAGAAAGCTTTGAAAAACGAAGCCAAAATTGTGGACGAAGCCAAGGAAGAGGCTGCTCGGATCATCCAGAGAGCGAACGAGGAAGCAGAGCTTTCCAAGAAACGTGCAATGGATGAGGTAAAACAGGAAATGATCACAGTTGCATCTATGATGGCTGCAAAAGTTGTAGCTGCCAATATTGATGCTACAGTTCAGGATACGCTGGTAGAAGAGACATTGAAAGAAATGGGTGAATCAACATGGCAAAGCTAGTATCAAAAACATACGGTGACGCATTGTTTGAGGTAGCTTTGGAGAAAAACCAGCTTGATGAGTTCCTGGATGAAGTCAAAGCGGCACAGACCGCCATTGAAGAAAACAAAGAACTCTTCAAATTAATGAGTCATCCAAAAATCGTAAAAGAAGAAAAAATCAAGATCATCACAGACATTTTTACAGGAAAAGTTTCCGAAGAACTTGTTGGACTTCTCCGCATGATCGTGGATAAAGGACACTTTGAACAGGTGGACAGTGTATTTACTTACTTTATTGATGAAGTAAAAGAATACAAGAATATCGGAACTGCTTATGTGACTTCCGCAATGGAGTTATCCGATGCACAGAAGGCAGCAGTGGAAAAACGGTTATTAGAGACAACAAAGTATGTGAAATTTGAAATGCATTATGATGTCGATTCCGAATTGATCGGCGGAATGGTGATCCGTATCGGCGACAGAGTCGTTGACAGCAGTGTTCGGACCAAATTATATGATCTGACACGTGAGTTATCCAAAATACAGTTGAAAGCAGGTGAATGCGCTTCATGAATTTAAAACCAGAAGAAATAAGTTCCGTAATTAAAGAACAGATCAAACGTTATGCAGCGCAGTTAGAAGTAGCTGACGTTGGTACCGTTATTCAGGTGGCAGATGGTATCGCACGTATTCACGGTCTTGATAATGCAATGCAGGGCGAACTTTTAGAGTTCCCTGGCGAAGTATATGGAATGGTATTAAACCTTGAGGAAGATAATGTTGGTGCCGTATTGCTCGGTAACCAGAAGAATATCAACGAGGGTGATACTGTAAAGACAACCGGACGAGTTGTTGAAGTTCCAGTCGGGGACGCTATGTTAGGACGTGTAGTCAATGCATTAGGACAGCCAATTGACGGCAAAGGACCTATTGAAACAGACAGATACCGCCAGATCGAACGTGTCGCATCCGGTGTTATTTCCAGAAAATCGGTAGATACACCATTGCAGACAGGTATTAAAGCGATCGATTCCATGGTTCCGATCGGACGTGGACAGCGTGAGCTGATCATCGGTGACAGACAGACCGGTAAGACAGCGATCGCAATCGATACAATTATCAACCAGAAGGGACAGAACGTAAAATGTATTTACGTTGCAATCGGTCAGAAAGCTTCTACCGTTGCATCTCTTGTTAAGACATTAGAAGAATTTGGTGCAATGTCTTACACGACTGTTGTTGCGTCAACAGCCAGTGAATTAGCACCATTACAGTATATTGCACCATACGCAGGATGTGCGATCGGTGAGGAATGGATGGAAGCAGGACAGGATGTTCTCATTGTTTACGATGATCTGAGTAAGCATGCAGCTGCATACCGTACACTCTCCTTGCTTCTTAAGAGACCACCAGGACGTGAGGCTTATCCAGGTGATGTATTCTATTTACACTCCAGACTGTTAGAGCGTGCAGCTCGTCTTTCTGATAAATTAGGCGGAGGTTCTTTAACAGCACTTCCAATTATCGAGACACAGGCCGGTGACGTATCAGCATACATTCCTACAAATGTAATTTCCATCACAGATGGTCAGATTTATCTGGAAACAGAGATGTTCAACTCCGGTTTCAGACCAGCGATCAACGCAGGTCTTTCCGTATCCCGAGTTGGAGGTTCTGCCCAGATCAAAGCGATGAAGAAGATCGCAGCACCTATCCGTGTGGAACTTGCACAGTATCGTGAGTTGGCAGCATTCGCACAGTTCGGTTCCGAGCTGGATGCAGATACTACCGAGAAGCTTGCACAGGGTGAAAGAATCCGTGAGATTTTAAAACAGCCTCAGTATCAGCCAATGCCGGTTGAAAAACAGGTTATGATCATTTATGCAGCTACCAAGAAGTATCTGATCGACATTCCGGTTGAGAAGATCCTTGATTTTGAGAAAGCATTATTTGAGTATGTTGATACGAAGTATCCGGAAGTGCCAGAGGCAATCCGTACTGAAAAAGTCATCAGTGATGAGACAGAAGCAAAACTTGTAAAAGCAATCGAAGAATGCAAAGCGGACTTTTTAAAGTAGGCGGAGGGAGGTTTTTCTTATGGCCTCAATGAAGGACATTAAAAGAAGAAAAAGCAGCATACAGAGTACGCAGCAGATCACCAAAGCCATGAAACTTGTTTCTACTGTAAAGTTACAGAAAGCAAAGGGAAGAGCAGAACAGACGAATCCATATTTTAATTATATGTATCAGACTGTCAGCTCTATGCTTGCAAAGTCCGGAAACATTAATCATCCATATTTAAAATCCGGGGAATCCACGAAAAAGGCAGTGGTTGTGATCACGTCTAACCGTGGACTTGCCGGAGGCTACAACTCCAATATTGTAAAGCTGATTACGGGAAGCGATTTGAACAAAGAGGATCTTTTGATCTATGCAATTGGTAATAAAGGACGTGAAGCATTAGAGCGTCGTGGTTACCATATTGAACTGGAGGATTCCGCGATGATCGAATCTCCTTCCTATGAGGATGCAGCAGCTCTTTGTAAAAAGATCCTGCAGTCATTCTCAGACGGTGAGATTGGCGAGATTTATCTTGCTTACACACATTTTAAAAATACCGTCAGCCATGAGCCGAAGCTTATCAAACTGCTTCCGGTTGAGATTGAGGCAGGGGACGTAGCGGAGGATACAGATTCGAATATTCTTATGAATTATGAGCCAACCACAGAAGAAGCACTGGATATGATCATTCCAAAATATGTCACCAGTCTTTTCTATGGCGCATTGGTAGAAGCTGTAGCCAGTGAAAATGGAGCGAGAATGCAGGCGATGGATTCTGCAACAAGTAATGCAGAAGAAATGATCAGCGATTTGACTCTGAAGTATAACAGAGCGCGTCAGGGCGCTATCACTCAGGAATTAACTGAGATCATAGCAGGCGCGTCAGCAATTTCCTAGATAAGCAGATTGAGTATCAAGTGAAATGAGAACAGTGCTTGTTGTACGCAATCTGCGATTCTAGAATGATAATAGATGATTGTGTAACTCTCAAAAACGTGAGGTAAGTTGTGGTAATGTGACAAAAGATTGAGAAGACATTGGGGAACCGCCGGTTCTTGCTTGGCAGACATAGCGTTAGCTGTGGCTGGCATGCTAGCACCGCTGCGAGTGACACATAGCGAAAGCGTGTCTTCGAAAATTTTGTTACATTTCCACAACATTCATGACATAAATAGAGTTACACAATCATCTCAACAATAAAAACTAACAAGGAGAAATTATAGCATGGCAAATAATATAGGTAAAATTACCCAGATTATTGGTGCCGTTCTGGATATTAAATTCACAGAAGGCAACCTGCCTGAGATCAACGATGCTATCAAAGTTCCAACCAAAGATGGAAAAAAACTGGTAGTAGAAGTCTCACAGCATCTGGGTGATGATATTGTCAGATGTATCGCCATGGGATCTACAGACGGACTCGTACGTGGAATGGATGCGATCGCTACAGGTGCTCCAATCAGCGTTCCTGTAGGTGAGAATACCCTTGGACGTATGTTCAATGTTTTGGGAAATCCTATTGACGAGATCGATCCACCAACGGGTGTTGAGACATGGCCTATTCATAGAAAAGCACCTGCATTTGAAGAGCAGGCAACTTCTCAGGAAATGTTAGAGACAGGTATCAAAGTCGTTGACCTTCTCTGCCCATACCAGAAAGGTGGTAAAATCGGATTGTTCGGTGGTGCCGGTGTAGGTAAGACCGTATTGATCCAGGAGCTGATTCACAATATCGCTACTGAGCACGGTGGATATTCTGTATTCACAGGTGTAGGAGAGCGTACACGTGAAGGAAACGACCTTTACTATGAAATGAAAGAATCAGGCGTTATTGATAAGACAACCATGGTGTTCGGACAGATGAACGAGCCACCAGGAGCACGTATGAGAGTTGCACTTACCGGTCTTACCATGGCAGAGTACTTCCGTGATAAGGGTGGAAAGGACGTACTTTTATTCATTGATAACATTTTCCGTTTCACACAGGCAGGTTCCGAGGTTTCCGCGCTGTTAGGACGTATGCCTTCAGCCGTAGGTTACCAGCCAACTTTACAGACAGAGATGGGTGCGCTCCAGGAGCGAATCACATCTACAAAGAACGGTTCCATCACATCCGTACAGGCAGTTTATGTGCCAGCCGACGATTTAACTGACCCGGCTCCGGCAACAACATTTGCCCATCTGGATGCAACAACCGTATTGGAACGTTCGATTGCAGAGTTAGGTATTTACCCAGCCGTAGATCCACTGGCATCTACTTCCCGTATTCTTGATCCACGTATCATTGGTCAGGAGCACTTTGAAGTTGCCCGTGGTGTACAGGAAATTTTACAGAAATACAAAGAACTTCAGGATATTATTGCAATCCTTGGTATGGACGAGTTATCAGAGGATGATAAACTTGTCGTTAACCGTGCGAGAAAGGTACAGAGATTCTTATCCCAGCCATTCTTCGTAGCAGGACAGTTTACCGGTCTGGAAGGAAAATATGTTCCAATCGCAGAAACAGTTCGTGGATTTAAGGAAATCCTGGAAGGAAAACATGATGATGTTCCAGAAAGTTACTTCTTAAATGCAGGAAGCATCGATGAAGTACGCGCTCGTATGAACGCTTAAGGTGGAGGATTATTATGGCAGAGGAAAATAAGATTTTTACCGTAGAGATCATCACTCCGGATCGAATCTTTTATAAAGGTGAGGGAGACATGATCGAATTTACAACTGCTGTTGGTGAGATTGGTGTATACAAAAAACACATTCCACTGACCACCGTTTTAGCACCGGGTGTTGTGAAGATTCACAAAACAGGTGAAGATGATGTGATCGCAGCAGTGCATTCCGGTTTTGCAGAGATTCTGCCAGATAAAGTAACCCTTCTTGCAGAGATTGCAGAATGGCCGGATGAGATCGATAAAGGTCGTGCTGAAGCAGCAATGAAGCGTGCCGAAGAACGTCTCGCGAATAAGACCGAGGCGATCGATGTGAAGCGTGCAGAGTTTGCACTTCGCAAGGCGCTGGTTCGTCTTGATATTGCAAAATAAAAGAAATGCTGGAAATTCCCCGGAGAGTGTTATATACTTTCAGGGGAATTTTTAATGCAAGACAATAGAATGTTTGCAGAGCGTACATTCTATTGTATATGACAATGCATTGGTGAAAGCTGATATATGAATTTTACTATAAAAACAAAGGAAAGGGCAGGGCTATCATCATGAAAATAACAATTGCAAGACAGTGTGGAAGTGGCGGACATGAAATTGCAGAGGCTTTGGCAGAGAAGCTTCATCTGGAGATATTTGACAAGAAAAGATTTGTGGAAGAGGCAAAAAAGAGAAACGTCTACGACGAAAATGCCAACTTTTTAAATGAAAGGCCAATCGACAGTTTCCTTTACAGTATTGCGATGAGCTATGGAGCAACAAATCCGAGAGACCGCTATATTGATTTTGTAAAAGAGCTGACAGAACAGGAAAATTGCATTATTATCGGAAGATGTGCGAATCATATTTACAGAGATGACAAGGACTGCGTTTCCGTTTATCTGCATGCAGACAGAGAAATCAGATGTGAGAGATTACAGAAGAGGGATCAGATATCAGAGAAAGAAGCCCTGAAAAATATTCAGGAAGTTGATGAGAAACGTGCCGCATTCCAGGAACAGTGTACATCTACCAGATGGGGCGATGGAAATGAATACGATCTTTGCATCGATACCGGAAAAATTGGGATTGAAAATGCGGTGGAGATGATTCTGGAGTATATTCGGTTTGAAAATATATTATAAAATATCAAAAGAGAGAGGCTGTTACATGGAAAATAAAGATGTAGCAGCTTTTTTGTTAGTTAAAAATAAAATCAAAAAATGTAAGAAATAGAAAAAAATTGACATTACATGGAAAATACTTTATATTAAAAGTATCTTTTTACTAATGATAAACAATATTATGAAATTCATACACTATATCAGTGTAAATATCCACAAAAACAAAATGCAAATATAATTTTATATGTAATGGGGGATGAAGCATTATGAGGGCAATTTTATTTTCAGGAGTTCATGGTGTAGGTAAAGGTTTTTTCTTAGAGAAGGTAAAAAAAGATATACAACAGTATGATGTTTATTCGGCAAGTCTGCTGATTGAACAGTTTCAGCCAGCTACAGATGCAGGATATAAGAAAGTGAGTAATGTAAATAGTAATCAGGACGTTTTAATTAAAGCAATTAAGGCTCAAAAAATTCAAAACAAAAAAGATTTTATTCTTGATGGACATTTGTGCGTTTTTAATGCAAATGGAGATGTAGTACGTATCCCAGAGTATTTTTTTGCTGATGCAGGAATAAACGGTATAGTTCTTTTGCAAGATGAGCCCCAAATCATTTGTGAAAGAATCAATCAAAGAGATTCAAATAAAGTGAGGATATGTGATATAGAGAGTGTGCAGAATGAAGAACAAAAATATGTAGAGGAATTACAACATAAATTTCAAATTGATTACACTATAATATCTCATAAATGCACCGGAGAGCAATTTCAGGAAAAGTTAAAAGAATTAGGGGAGGTTTTTCATGAATAATATAGAACATAAAACATTTGCAGAAATTGATTTGCAGGATTCTTTTTTTCAGTCACTGAGAGACGATTATCCAGGATTTGATGATTGGTTTAAAGGGAAAAGTAGCCAGGATGCTTTTGTACAATATGAGAACAATAAGGTAATAGGATTTCTATATTTAAAAGTAGAGCAGACACTTGTAGATGATGTAGTACCTAATATTCATGCAAATAAAATTTTAAAGATAGGGACATTTAAAATTAACGCTCACGGTACAAAGATGGGGGAGCAATTCATAAAAATTATTATGGATTATGCAGTAAATGAAAATGTAGATGTATGTTATGTTACTATTTATGAGAAGCATGACCCCCTTATTAATTTAGTACAGCAATTTGGATTTGAATGGTATGGGACAAAAGGGGAAGGAAGTCATAAGGAAAACGTTTATTTAAAACAAATGAGGCATGTTATTGGGGATATAAATAAAGATTTTCCATTGATTAATATTAGTACAGCAAAAAAATATTTGTTGAGTATTTATCCGAAATATCATTCGGTCATGTTTCCAGATTCTATTTTGACAACTGAGAAAAAAAGTATAATAAAAGATGTTTCATATACGAATTCAATTCACAAGATATATGTGTGTACGATGGATGAGGTAGAAAATTTAAGATATGGAGATATAGTTGTGCTTTATAGAACTGCGGATGAAAAAAGAAGTGCAGAATATTCTTCGGTTGCAACATCAATATGTGTTGTAGAGAGTATAAAAAAACAGAGCGAGTTTAGTTGTTTTGATGAATTTTACACCTATGCCAGTAAATATAGTGTGTTTAATAAAAATGACCTTTATTATTGGTATCAAAGAGGAAAATGTAAGGCAATAAAGATGACGTATAATGCAGCTTTGAAAAAGAGAATTGTACGCCATGATTTAATAGAAGAGATTGGATTGGAACGTAAGCAATATTGGGGCTTTTTTGAATTAACAAACGAACAATTCAAAGCAATCGTGCAGAAGGGAGATGTTGGGAAAATATTACAATATAAGAACTGATGTTCGAATCAGGGTTGCAATATTATTTTACTTAAGGTACAATAACCATAAAAGAAAATTGAAACGGAGTGAAAATAATGTGTGCAATATTGTTATCTATTAATCCAAAACATGTTGAGAATATAATGAATGGAACCAAAAAATATGAATTCAGGAAAACAGCATGTAAAAGACATGTGGATAAAATATTGATTTATTCTACAAATCCGGTAATGAAAATTGTGGGTGAGGCAGAAGTAGAAGATGTGTTGATTGATAATCCAGAAATAATCTGGAAGAAAACGAAAAAAAAGTCCGGTATAGATAAAGTTTTTTTTGATCAATATTATGATGCTAGAGAACAGGCAGTTGCATATAAATTGAAAAATGTTATAAAATACAGAGAACCAAAGGAATTGAAAGATTATGGTATCAGTAGTGCCCCACAGTCATTTCAATACATAGAGGAATCACAAATTTTAAAATAGTACGACTATCAATTTTGCCAGTACTTAATATATAACAAGCCATCTCATAAGAGATGGCTCAATCTTTCCCCATGCAAGTGACATCATAAATCAAACACCCAACGAAAAACAGCATTAAAATCAATCAATATTTTTGAAATAATCTGGCTTTCTGGAATATAAGGCTCGTCAAAAAATCTGGAATCATAAGAATTTTCACGGTTGTCCCCAATTACAAATACGCAGTTTTCCGGAACAATAAATGTGCTTGTACAGTTTGTTTCAATGTCTAGATCAAGGTAAGAGCTTTCATCTAATTTCTCTTCATTGATGTATACATAGCCATCACTGAAAGCAATTTTATCGCCTGCGATTCCAATAACACGTTTACAATAAACTTGATCTTGAAAATGAAAAAAAATAATATCGCCTCGTTGTGGGCTGTGTGTTATGTAAGCAAGTTTATTGCCAATAACAATGTCACCGGTCATCACAGTCTCTTCCATAGAGCCAGATTTAACGCTTGGAAATTAGTCACAACGGTTGATGCAACCTGCGCAACAGATGGATTTAAGGAATATAAAAATACGCTGACCAATGAAAAGAAAACGGAAACTATTCCGGCTACGGGTGGGCATGACTATCAAGTAACAGACAGCACAGATGCAACCTGCACAGAAAAAGGCAGTGTGACATATACATGTTCTGTCTGCGGAGATGCATACACCGAAGAATCAGACTTTGTAGACCATGATTACAAAGAGGTTGAAACAAAAGACGCAACATGTACAGAAGATGGCTATACAAAGTATGAATGTACAGTTTGTGGAGATTCCTATGAAGATGTGATTAAAGCGACTGGTCATGATAATGGAGAATGGACAGTAACAAAAGAAGCTTCATTCTTTGAAAAAGGCGAAAAAGAATTGAAATGTACCTTGTGCGGAGAAGTTCTTGATACAGAAGAAATCGCATCCACTTGTCCGATTCCATTAGCAGGTGTAGTAATTATCGTAATTGTAGCTTGCGGTGCTATTGCAGTTGTAATTTACATGGTGCACAAGAAACATAAAACGAAATAAAACGTAGATTTAATCCAGAGTCCGTCATGTAAACGTGAAGGTTTTGAATTGATACCATAACAGCAATTTTATAAACAAAGTTGGAAAAGTTGCAAAAATCATAGGAAAACAGGTTGGAAAAGTTGAAAAAAGCAGCTCAATTTGGGTTGGAAAAATCACCGTTTCGGCTGATACCGCATATCCGACACATTATACACCGTGATAAAAGCGAGTGGATCTTCATGGCTCATATAATTCATCAACTTCTGATATTCGGATTTATCTACAATTGTAATAATCTCATTCCGCTTCTGCATATTGTAGGCACCGATGGATTCGTAAATGGTCGCACCGCTGTGGAGATCATTTAAAATAAACAGGCGGAGTTCCTCTTCTTTTTCTGTGATAATGCAGACACGGCGCTTGATGTTATGATTAAAAATAAAATGATCCAGAATGATTCCGTTAAAATAAGTTCCCAAAATACTGAGAACGACAGTCTTTTTATCATAGACAAGCGCGGCTGACAGCGCAACGCACATTCCGGAAAGTGACATTGCTTTTCCAAGTTCCATATGCAGGTATTTGTTCATGATTTTTGCGACAATGTCTAATCCGCCGGAGGAGGCATTTCGGTTGAATAAAATGCTGAGACCGATGCTCACGACTAAAATATAACAGAGCACATCTAACTCCTGGCTGCCGGTCATTGAGGTATTTTCAGGAAAAATAAATTCAAAAAGTCCAAGAAACAGCGGAAGCATAATGCTCGTATAAACTGTTTTGATTCCAAATTCTTTTCCGCAGGTGAAAAATCCGATGATTAAGAGCAGTACATTTAAAATCATTGTGATCGCAGACAGCGGCATCGGAATAAAGTTTGAAAGAACGATTCCAAGACCGGAAATACTGCTGACGGATGCATGGCTTGGCACCAGAAAAAAGAAAACTGCAGTGGCAATGATTGCAACAGCAATCGTCAAAATAAGCGTTTCTTTGATTAATTCAGAGTAGTTTATCTTCTTAGACATTTTCAATACTCTCCTCAGATATTTTATAAAATTAAGGTATCCTTTATTGCGCGATGATGCATAGAACATCCAGCTTTGTATTCTAACATACTGCGTATGAAAGTACAATAAATCAGTGCAAAATGATAAGTTTACATAAATCCAGCTATAAAAAGCAAAGTAAACTTTACTTTTTTTGCAAAACATACTTGACATTATGTGCAAAGTAAACTATACTGAAAATGCAAAGTGAACTATGCATAATGTTTTTGAAATCATTTAGACACAACAGCTGTGAATGCAAATTAAGAAGAGAAAGGGATAAGAAAAGAGGGAAGCCGTTGAAAAACAGAATTAAGGAACTTCGGAAAGCGAATAAGCTTTCGCAAGGAGAACTTGCGGACATTGTGGGAACAACCAGACAGACGATCACATCCATAGAAGTGGGGAAATATACTGCGTCGCTGGGATTAGCATACAAGATAGCACATTATTTTAATTTGACAATCGAGGAAGTATTTGATTTTAGTGATCTGGAAAGTGAGGAGTAAGGTTATGGAAAAGAAATCGGAAAAAATGAGAAATGAAATTGTGGGACAGAATAAATGTTATGGAGCAATCGCAGCGCTTGGGATTGCGATGGTCGGAATGATGTCCTCTGGTATGTTAGACAATGCCTATAATTTCAATCCGCATTATGGGGATTTTATGCATGGTTTTGTTTTAGGAATTGCATTGGTAATTGAAATTTACGCATTATTTGGTATTGCCAAAAATTTAAAAGCAATGAAAGATGATAAGAAACTGGCTCGTTTATACAATGAACTTCATGATGAGAGAAATGAGCAGATCGAGGCGATTTCCAGCAAGACAGGTATGCAGATCGCAATGATCCTGACGCTAGCAGCAGCTATTATTATCAGCCCATACAGCTTTGAAGCTTTTCTTGCAATGCTTGGAGCAATTGTGATCGCCGGTATTACAAGAAAATGCTGTAAGATGTATTATTTTCGCAATTACACTGGAAAAGAAGAATAGAAATCATATGATAAGCGGCAAGGATTATCCCAAATATCCCAATTTTATACAATGACATTTTACAGGCAGGGCGATAGTATGAGCGTAAGAAGCGAATACATTCGCCCTGCTTTTCAGTATCACAGAGTATGCACAAAAAGGGAAATATTTTTCCTATCAGGAGATATTTGCAATGCTGGTGCCGCTTATTTTTGACCAGTTTTTTATCAGCGTGATCGCACTGCTTACAACAGCGATGATCAGTTCGTCCAGTCAGGAATCGGTGTCGGCTGTCAGCCTGGTATCGCCACTTTACATGATGATCTATGCGGTTTACAGTGCGATTTCCTCCGCGGGAACAGTGATTATCACACAGTATAAAGGGCATTATTTCAGTAAAAGCACATTCTAAAGAAGGGGAGATTTTAAATAAAAAATAACAAATTTGTTATTGAAAAATAAATTTATGATTAATATAATTAGGAAGGAGAAGAATTGTTCAATATTATTTTTTATGAAGATAAAAATGGGAAATGTGAACTACAAAGGTATTTAATAGAGTTAAAAAGGAAAGCAGATAATGGAAATAAAAATGCACGTATAAATTTGAATAAAATAGTTGCATACATTGATATGCTTGAAGAAATGGGGACGAGAACAGGAGAACCAATTACAAAACATTTATACGGAGAAATATGGGAACTCAGACCACTGGAAAATCGGATATTATATGCATATTACGAGAATGACACATTTATTTTATTACATCATTTTAAAAAGAAAACCAGAAAAACACCTAAGAGAGAATTAGAAAAGGCAGTCAATAATCTGCAAGATTACAGAGAAAGGATGGAAAAATAGCATGGCAAAAACATGGGAAACTGTTCGTGGAGAATTAAAGATTGATGACAAAGATGAAGCGATTGTTCAGATTGAAAAGGATTTGATCCGTACCATGATAAAAATCCGTGAAGAACAGGGACTGACACAGGCACAATTGGCAGAAAAATGTAATGTGACTCAACCGGTGATCGCAAGAATGGAAAAGGCAGTGCATTCACCCCAGATTGACAGTCTGTTAAAAATTTTAACACCATTGGGGTACACTTTGAAGATCGAACCATTATCAGGAAGAAAAAAAAATCTTTGTTAGTCGAATCCCATATGTTAAAATATCCTCATAGGAGATAGCCGCATATGCAGATAGAAGAGAAACAGATTGTGATAAATGGACAGAACATAACACTGCGCAGTCCGGGGAAGCAGGACGCAGAAACTTTTTCAGAGGTGCGTGACATCACTTATCGTGAGACTTATTTTCTGGCGAGATACCCGGAGGAGACAGATTTTACAGCGGAAGCAGCAGAGGCGATGATTTCAGACATAGCAGAGCGCAGGGAAGAATTTTTGATCGGAGCGTTTCGGAAAGAGCAGATGATTGGCTGTGTCATGGTTTTAAAAGAGGGAAATCACATCAAATTCCGGCATAAGGCGGGGATCGGAATTTTTATCCTACAAAGATACTGCGGAATAGGACTTGGAAGGCAGTTGATGGAATATGCGATCGAAAACGCCAGAAAAACAGAACTTGAGCAGCTGAAACTGGGTGTTTTTGATGACAATGTGGCAGCAATCCGTCTGTATGAAAAATTAGGTTTTCGCGAGTGGGGAAGAGAACCTCATGCGTTTAAACTGAAAGACGGAAGCTACCGGGATGAAATACAGATGGTCTTATTTTTATCATAGAAAAGGACGAGCGATGAAACTATATTTTGTACGTCATGGTGAAACAGAGTGGAATGTAAAAAAGAAGATTCAGGGGAAAACCGATATTCCACTGAATGAAAATGGAATCCGGCAGGCGAAGGAACTGGCGTGCCAGCTGGTGGAAGAAGATATTTCGGTAAAACATGTCTATCATTCACCGCAGCTTCGGGCGGCAGAGACGGCACGTATCGCTGCAGAAGCGCTGCATGCGACCTGTATTCCGCTGGATGGACTGGTGGAGATGAACCTCGGAAGCTGGGAGGGTTCCAACTGGCGTGTGATCGAGCGGGAAAACAGTCCGGAATATCAGGAGTGGAGAAAAGACCGCCGCTATGTGCGCACACCGGGAGGCGGTGAATGTTACAATGATGTGGTAAAACGCACGCTGGATGCTATGGAATATATTATGAAACGGGAAAACGGAGATGTGCTGATCGTGACGCACAGCGCGATCATTATGGCACTGCGGTGTTACATTGCAGGGCTTCCATTTGATGAGATGGTCCGGAAATTTAAGACAAGAAATGCGGAAGTAGTCATGATCGAAAGCTTTAAGATCATAGATGCGATCGCACGGTTTAAAAAAGAAAATAAATAAATCACAACAAAAATGTAGAAACTGTTGTACAGAGAGACGCAAGTAAATCAGATCTCACTGTGCAGCAGTTTTTACTTTATAGGAAATTGCGAAGCAATATTCCTATAAAGTAAAACGCTCCGCAGGGATGCGACTGTAACAGAAAATTATGTTGCAATGTTTCTGTTACATAATCAGCGAGGAATAAGTTTATCAAATGCCGCTCTTGTAACTTCTGCACAATTTTAAATAATCATTTTTGTGAATGATTTTGACGGAAAATGATTGACTGTGACGGAATGTGAATCTATAATTCAGATATAAAGATGAACGGATATGAATGATGTTGACGGAAAATGGAGGGGAATAAATGCTGACAGAGGAACGATTTGCGAAGATATTATCCATACTGGAAAGTATGGGGAGTGTGACAGTACAGCAGTTGATGACAGAACTTAACGCTTCGGAATCTACGATACGAAGGGATCTGAATGCACTGGATGCAAACGGTCAGTTGACGAAGGTTCACGGTGGGGCAATCCTTAAAACGATGGCGTACAGTACTAAGGATGACAACGTCGTCAGCCGGAAAGAAAAGAATCGTGACGCAAAGAACAAAATTGCAAAATACGCCGCAGAACAGATCGCACCGGGTGATTTTGTTTATCTGGATGCAGGAACGACAACAGAGCTGATGATCGAATACATCACGAGTCATCAGGCGGTGTTTGTGACAAATGCGATCAGCCATGCGAAGCGCCTGGCAGAGAGAGGGTTTACCGTGTATCTCCTGGGTGGCGAGTTCAAAGCGGTCACAGAGGCGATCGTAGGAGAAGAGGCAGTCGCAGCATTGGAAAAATACAATTTCACCAAAGGCTTCTGGGGTGCAAACGGTGTCAGCCTTCAGAAAGGCTATTCCACACCGGAGTTAAAAGAGGCGATGGTGAAGAAAAAATCCATGGAAAACTGCAAGGAACGTTTCGTTCTGGCAGACGAGAGCAAGTTCAATCAGATCTCCAGCGTGACGTTTGCTCCATTTGAAGGCGCAACGGTCATCACGACAGGACTGAGCCTTCCAGCTTATAAAAAATGTAAAAATGTCATAGATGTAAAGCAGTAAGCAGAAAGGAGTCGAAAAAATGATCTATACCGTAACTTTTAACCCGTCGTTGGATTACATCGTTTCTGTAGATAATTTTACCTGCGGAATCGTAAATCGTACAACGGATGAGATTATTTTTCCGGGAGGAAAAGGAATCAACGTTTCCATGGTTTTAAAGAATCTTGGCTTTGAGAATACAGCACTTGGCTTTCTGGCCGGATTCACAGGAAACAGAATACAGGATCTGTTAGAGGAAAAAGGAGTCCGCGCCGACTTTATCAGCGTGGAAAAGGGAATTTCCAGAATTAATGTAAAGCTTCGTTCCAATGAAGAGACGGAGATCAACGGACAGGGACCGGCGATCGGGGAGGCGGATATTAAAAAGCTATATGAAAAGCTTGATACGCTGTCGGACGGCGATATCCTCGTGCTTGCAGGAAGTATTCCGGATGTTATGCCGGGTTCGATGTACATGGACATTATGAAACATTTACAGAATAAGGATCTGAAAATTGTGGTAGACGCAACAAAAGATCTTCTGGTGAATGTATTACAGTATCATCCATTTCTGATCAAGCCAAACAATCATGAGCTTGGCGAAATCTTCGGAGTGAAGATCGGGAATAAGGCAGATGTCATCACGTATGCAAAGAAAATGCAGGAAAAGGGAGCGAAAAACGTTCTGGTATCTATGGCAGGTGACGGAGCTGTTTTAGTCGCAGAAGATGGAAGCATCTTCCAGTCCGAAGCACCAAAAGGAAAGGTTGTCAATTCCGTAGGAGCAGGAGATTCCATGGTGGCAGGATTTATCGCAGGATACCTTGAGGACGGAAGCTACGGGAAAGCGTTCCAGATGGGTGTCTGCACCGGAAGTGCCTCTGCATTTTCAGAGGAACTGGCTACAAAAGCAGAAGTGATCGCTTTACTCGATAGTAATAAGAAATTGTTTGCAGGGGAACAATAGAAAGGGAGGGATTTTTCAAATGAAAATCAGAGATTTACTCGCAGCAGAAAGTATTGAACTGAATGGAAAAGTAACTGGTAAAAAAGAAGCTCTTGATGCCATGGTCGATTTAATGGCAAAGAGCGGCAAGATCAATGATGTGGAAGTCTACCGCAAAGGTGTCTACGCAAGAGAAGAGGAGAGCACCACAGGAATCGGCGAGGGAATTGCGATTCCGCACTGCAAATCGGATTCGGTGTCAAGACCGGGGCTTGCAGCGATGGTCGTACCGGAAGGGGTTGACTTTGATTCCTTAGACGGTGAGAAAGTAAACCTGATCTTTTTGATCGCTGCCCCGAACACAAAAGAGAACGTTCATCTCGACGTGCTCAGCAAATTGTCTGTGTTACTGATGGACGAGGATTTCACAGCAAACCTGCGCAATGCCAAGACGGTTGATGAATTTTTACACGTGATCGATGCAGCAGAGGCAGAAAAAGATGCTGAGGAAGAGAAAAAAGAAGAGGAACAGAAGGCAGAAGCACCGGCTTCCAATGGAAAACTGATCCTGGCAGTTACCGGCTGCCCAACCGGTATCGCACATACTTATATGGCGGCAGAAGCACTCGAGAAAAAAGCAAAAGAGCTTGGATACCGGATCAAAGTTGAGACGAGAGGTTCCGGCGGTGCCAAGAATGTGCTCACAAAAGCAGAAATCGCAGAGGCAGAGTGCATTATTGTTGCAGCAGATACACAGGTTCCAATGGATCGTTTCGCAGGAAAACCGGTGATCCAGTGTAAAGTGGCAGACGGAATCAGCAAAGCAGAGGAACTACTCACAAAAGCGGCAAATGGCCATGCATCTATTTACGAGGCAGGCGGAAAAGCAGCAGATGACGAAGAAGAGGGAAAAGACAGTCTCGGACATCAGATCTACAAACATCTGATGAACGGTGTATCCCATATGCTTCCATTCGTTGTCGGCGGTGGTATTCTGATCGCAATTGCATTCCTGATCGATGGTTTTTCTGTAGATTTGAATTCACTTCCATTAGACCAGAGATCCGATTTTGGTACGATCACTCCGATGGCAGCGATGTTTAAGTCTATCGGTGGCGTGGCATTCGGCTTCATGCTCCCAATCCTTGCCGGATTTATTGCGATGAGTATTGCAGACAGACCGGGACTTGCCGTTGGTTTCGTCGGCGGTGCAATTGCAGCAAACGGAACAAGTGGATTCCTCGGCGCATTAGCAGCTGGATTCCTTGCCGGATATATTGTATTATTATTAAAGAAGATCTGCAGTAAACTTCCTGACAGCTTAGAGGGAACAAAACCGGTATTGATCTATCCGTTATTGGGTATCTTTATGATCGGTGTTTTGATGACATATGTAGTGGAACCGCCAATCGGCGCATTAAATACATTAATCAACAACGGATTGAACGGATTAAACGGCGCAAGTGCAATATTACTTGGTGCATTACTCGGCGGTATGATGTCTGTTGATATGGGAGGCCCGGTTAACAAGGCAGCTTATGTGTTCGGTACAGCTTCCATTGCAGCCGGAAACTATAACATCATGGCAGCCGTTATGGTCGGCGGTATGGTTCCACCAATCGCGCTTGCGCTTGCAACCTTAATTTTCAAAAATAAATTTACAGAAGATGAGAGAAAAGCAGGTCCTACCAACTTCATCATGGGACTTTCCTTCATCACAGAGGGCGCAATCCCATTTGCAGCATCTGATCCACTCCATGTATTGCCTGCGTGTGTGGTTGGTTCTGCAGTAGCAGGTGCCTTATCCATGGCATTTAACTGTACTTTAATGGCTCCTCATGGTGGAATCTTCGTATTCCTTACCGTAGGAAATCCATTATTATATCTCGTTTCACTGGCAGTCGGTTCCGCAGTCGGATGCGTACTGCTCGGTGTATTAAAGAAAAAAGCAGCTTAAGAGGAGAGAAAAACAATGAAAGAATTTAAGTACGTGATCAAAGACGAACAGGGAATCCATGCAAGACCGGCAGGATTATTTGTAAAGGAAGCAGCCGCATTTCCATGTAAAGTAATCATCGAAAAAGATGGAAAAGAGGCAGATGCAAAACGTATTTTTGCAGTGATGGGACTCGCAGTCAAATGTGGACAGGAGATCACCTTAAAGACAGATGGTGAAAACGAAGAAGAGGCAATGAATAAACTTTCCGCTTTCTTAGAAGAAAACTTATAAAAAATATGTGTCTATCTATAAGATGATAAAGAATGCAAATAAAAGTTATATACGAGAGAAACTAAAAAATCAAGAGCCGGGCTTTGCAAAGTCCGGCTCTTGGTGTACTATTTAAGAAGAAGGTTTTTTATGAGAGATGGAAAAGGAGCATAATATGGCAGGAACTGTTGCAATCGGAATCCAGCAATTTAATGAGATCAGGAAAAAAGGTTATTTTTATATCGATAAAACAGCATTTATCAGAGAATGGTGGGAAAAAGGCGACAGTGTCACATTGATCACACGACCAAGGAGATTTGGAAAAACATTGACCATGAGTATGGTAGAGCAGTTCTTTTCAGTTAAATATGCCGGCCAGCAAAATTTGTTTGAAGGTCTGGCAATTTGGGAGACAAAGGCGTATCGGGAGATTCAGGGTACTTATCCGGTCATCAGTCTTTCGTTTGCGAATCTGAAAGAGCCATCTTACGAGTTGACAAGACAGAAAGTCTGTGATCAGCTTCAGCAGTTGTATACAGAGCAAGCATATATTTTGGAAAGCGGGATTTTAAAAGGTGCTGATAAATCTTTTTTTGAGCGGATGCTTCATAATGAAAAGGTAGAATATGTGGATGCCACACTCGCATTGTATAAGCTTTCCAGTTTTATGTATCAGTATTATGGGAAAAAGGTACTGATATTGCTGGATGAGTATGATACGCCGATGCAGGAGGCCTATATAAATGACTATTGGAACGAACTGACAGTATTTATGCGAAGCCTGTTAAATGCAGCGTTTAAGACAAATCCATGGTTGGAACGGGCAATCATGACAGGAATCACCCGTGTGAGCAAAGAGTCCATATTTTCAGATCTGAACAACCTGAAAGTAATCACAACAACGTCAGACGAATATGCCGATGCTTTTGGCTTCACAGAAAAAGAAGTATTTGAAGCACTGGAAGAGCGAGGATTGGGTTCGGAAAAACAGAAAGTAAAAGAATGGTATGACGGATTTATTTTTGGAGAACATAGAGACATTTACAATCCGTGGTCGATCCTGAATTTTCTTGATAAGGGAAAATTTGATATATATTGGGCAAACACAAGCTCTAACAGTCTGGTCGGAAAACTGATCCGCGAAGGAAACCGCAGTATTAAAGAAAAGTTTGAACGATTGTTGGAAGATGAGACGATAAGGACAACACTTGACGAACAGATTGTATACAATCAGCTTAATGGCAATCAACAGGCGGTGTGGAGTCTGCTTCTGGCAAGTGGTTATCTCAAAGTACTTTCCTATGAAGAATACGACAAGGTTCTACCGGGAATGCAGCCGAAATATGAGATCGCACTGACGAATCTGGAAGTGAAGCTTATGTTCCGAAATATGATACGTATGTGGTTTTCTGAGGCAGAGACAGATTACAACGATTTTGTCAAAGCACTGTTGATTGGTGACGTACGTGCGATGAATGTGTATATGAATCGAGTAGCTCTCAGCACATTCAGTTATTTTGATACAGGTAAGCGTCCGTTTGGCGATGAGCCGGAACGGTTTTATCATGGTTTTGTACTGGGGCTGATTGTAGAGTTACAGGTTCGATATGTCATTACATCGAATCGGGAGAGTGGCTTTGGCAGATATGATGTTGTATTAGAACCGAGAAATCCGAAAGAAGACGATGCGATCATTCTGGAATTTAAAGTGCAGGATACAGACGATGAAAAATCATTACAGGATACAGTTCAGCGAGCATTATTGCAGATTGAAGAAAAGAAATACGAGGAAATACTTTTGGAAAAAGGAATTTCGAAAGATCATATCAGAAAATATGGATTTGCATTCTGCGGTAAGAATGTACTAATCGGGGGAGCGAGCCGTTAAGGCAGTTTCCCTTATTTCAGCAAATCCATATGCAGTTTATGTAAAAAAAACAACCATTTATGCCATTTTTCATTTTATAAATAAAATCCATGCTACCATTATGCTAACAAAAAATAATAGCAGCATGGGTTTTATTTTTTATTGTTGCGATCCAGATAACATACATTTTGGTATCAATAACACAATAAATAAAATTCGTGAGCACCAAAAGAACAGGAGAACGAAAAATGAGCTTAAAATATGGGGAAATCATAAAACAGATGTCTCTGGAAGAAAAAGCACTGATGATGTCCGGTAAAAATACATGGGAGACTGTAGATTTTGAGAAGTACGGAATCCCATCCATGGCAATGTCCGACGGACCTCACGGGTTAAGACGTCAGGCCGGTGCAGGAGACCACCTTGGATTAAATGCCAGCCTTCCGGCAACCTGTTTCCCGACCGCAGCTACGATCGCAAACAGCTGGGATGAAAAATTGGGGGAGGAGATCGGTACTGCACTTGCAGAGGAAGCGGTGACCATGGACGTCAATGTCATCTTAGGACCGGGACTCAACATTAAGAGAAGCCCGCTCTGTGGACGTAACTTTGAGTATTTTTCCGAAGATCCGTATCATGCAGGAAAAATGGCAGCCGCTTATGTAAAAGGTATCCAGAGCAAGGGAATCTCAGCATGTCCAAAGCATTTTGCGGCAAACAGCCAGGAACTCCGTCGTATGGCAAGCGACTCTGTTGTTGATGAGCGTACATTCCGGGAAATCTATACCACTGGATTTGAAATCGCAGTCAAAGAGGGAAAATCCAAATCCATCATGTCTTCTTATAATGAAGTAAATGGTGTCTATGCAAATGAGAATCGTCACATGTTACAGGAAATCTTAGTCGATGAGTGGGGATTTGACGGCTATGTCGTATCCGACTGGGGTGGAAGCAACGACCATGCACTCGGCGTTATGAACGGAAGCCACCTTGAGATGCCGGGAACCGGAAAATCAGGCATGCGTGATATTGTCCGTGCGGTAAAAGACGGCACATTACCGGAAGAAGTATTAGATCAGCGTCTGGATGAACTGTTAAATGTTGTTTTTGCAACCCATCAGGCAACAGTTGATGGAAAAGGCAAAAAATTTGATATTGAAGGACACCATGCATTAGCAAGAAAAGCAGCCGAAGAAAGTGTTGTTTTACTGAAAAACAGTAATAATATCCTGCCATTAAAACCGGGAACAAAAGTAGCCGTCATCGGTGATTTTGCAAAGACTCCGCGTTATCAGGGCGCAGGCTCTTCCCTTGTAAATCCGACCAGACAGCCGGAATCCATCTTAGATGTGATCGCAGACAGCGGACTTGTAATGACCGCTTATGAGCAGGGATATATCCGCAACCGTAAACCGAATGCAGCACTTGCAAAATCAGCAGTGGAAGCAGCAAAGAATGCAGACGTTGTTCTTGTTTTTGCAGGATTGGATGAGATCAGCGAGTCCGAGGGACTTGACCGTACCCATATGCATATGCCGCAGGCACAGAATGAACTGATCGATGCGATCACAGCCGTGAATACCAATGTGGTTGTTGTTCTCTCAGCAGGATCTTCTATTGAAATGCCGTGGTTTGACTATGTAAAAGGTATCGTTCACGGATATTTAGGTGGTCAGGCAGGCGCATCTGCAATGATGAATGTCCTCACCGGAAAGGTATGCCCATCCGGAAAATTAAATGAGACTTATCCACTTCACTATGAAGATACTCCTGCATTCCACTACTATCCAAGCAAGGAGCGCAGCAGCGAGTACCGCGAGGCTCTCTATGTGGGATATCGTTATTATACAACGGTCGGCAAAAAAGTCCGTTTCCCATTTGGTTATGGATTGAGTTATACAACTTTTGCATACAGCAATCTCTCCGTTGACAAAGACGGCGTGACCTTCACGATCAAAAACACCGGAGATGTGGAAGGAACAGAAATTGCGCAGCTTTATGTCGGAAAACAGTCCGAGACGATTTTCCGCCCAGTCCGTGAGTTAAAAGGTTTTGCGAGAGTGACATTAGCTCCGGGAGAGGAAAAGTCCGTACATATCGCATTTGATGACAAGACCTTCCGTTTCTATGACACAAGAACGGATACATGGGAAGTAGAATCCGGTAATTATCAGATTATGGTAGGAACGGATGCAGATACCATGGTATTAGAAGGCAGCTTAGATGTTGTAGGAACTGTAGCAGAAGGCGGCTATAGCAAAGAGATTTTACCGGAGTATTTCAGCGGTAAGATTGAGAACGTGGATGACATCGAGTACAGAGAACTTTACGGAAGAGAAATCCCGGATGGAAGCTGGAGCGGTGAGATCCAGATGAACGATGCAGTATGCCAGCTTTATTACGGAAAAGGTATCTTTGGCAAACTGTTCTACGGAGTGCTCCGCATTTTGTTAAAGATCAGCGAGTGGCAGGGAAAACCGAACTTAAATGTTCTGTTCAACTACAATATGCCAATCCGTGGATATGCAAAAATGACAGGTGGTTTTGTCACAATGGAGATGGCAAGGGCATTAACAGAGATGGCAAATGGACACCGGATCAAAGGAACGGCACATCTGATCAGGGCGGCAGTGAAGAGAGATTAATGATAGAGGACGAAAAATAAATTTTACAGAAAACACACATAAGACAGCTATGGATTTTACATAGCTGTCTTATTTTTTTATGTATGGAGATAAATAAGCTAAAAGAAAAAATGGAAGCGCCAATGGTACAGGCGCACTATCAGTATGCGATCGATGTGATGCTGACAAGACTCCGCATGATCGATGCAGATCTGACCGGAAAAAATGAACGACCTTTGATCAGAAATCTGTGTAGCAGGATCAAAACTACTGAGAGCATTGCAAAGAAGCTGGAAAGAAAGAACCGCAAGGTTACTTTTGAGACAGCAGTCAATACTTTAAATGATATTGCCGGAGTCCGTGTGGTGTGTTATTTTGCGGACGATATTTATCAGATTGCGGACGCAGTGCGCAGACAGAAAGACTTTACCATTGTCAAAGAAAAAAATTATATCAGGAAGCCGAAAAAAAGCGGCTATCAAAGCCTTCATCTGATCGTGGAAGTGCCGGTCACTTATCTGGATAAGACAACCGCAGTGAGAGTTGAGATACAGGTCCGTTCAGTCGCCATGGACTACTGGGCAGAATTAGATTCCCAGATGTGTTACAAAAAGGACGCCGGGCAGTTAGAAGCGGTAGAGAAGGCAACAAAGCAGTACGCAGACGTCATTGCGGGTGTGGATAAGAAGATGCTGGAACTTCGTAAGAAGATACAGAAAATGTGAAAGTATCCGGTAATCCCAAACGGCAGACATACATAAAATGAAACGATATCAGCAAGGCAGATCAGAAAAGAGGAGTAAAAAATGGATCAGGAAAAGACAAAGGTATGGGCACACCGGGGAGCCAGCGGCTATGCCCCGGAAAATACATTAGATGCATTCCAGAAAGCAGTTGAGATGGGAGCAGATGGAATCGAACTTGACGTGCAGATGACAAAAGATGGAGAACTCGTCGTTATCCATGATGAGACGATCGATCGTGTCAGCAATGGAAAAGGCTGGGTAAAAGATTATACCTATGAAGAACTGAAAAAATTTAATTTTAACAAAACGCATCTGGAATATACAAAGGAAGAGATCCCAACACTTGAGCAGGTTTATCGGTTGATAAAACCGACAAATCTCACTATTAATGTGGAAATCAAAACAGGAATTGTTTTCTATCCGGGGATTGAAGAGCGGGTACTGGAGCTTACAGAGCGTCTTGGAATGAAGGAGCGTGTCATTTATTCTTCGTTTAACCATTATACGATCCGGAAAATCAAAGAATCAGATCCGCAGGCTAAGACGGGGATGCTTTATGAAGATGGAATTATTGATGCAGTGGACTACGCATGTGACGTCGTAAAGGCAGATGCGCTCCACCCGGCGGGATATAACGTTTTGTATCCGGGATTTCTGGATAAGTGCCGGGAACGGAACAGACAGCTCCATGTGTGGACGATCAACGAAGAAAAAGATATGAGAATGCTGTGTGAGGCAGGCGTGGATGCAATGATCACAAATTACCCGGATATTGCAAAGAAAATCAGGGATGAATACCGTTTTGGAGAGCTGCAGCCTGAACTGGTTCAAAGAATCCTTCAGAATTGAGAATGAGAGAAAAGCATATGACAGAAAAAAGAGCAGAGAACATTATGATACCGGAAGAAGCAAATTATCAGCGGTCCATGAAGTGTGATGTGGAACCGTATCTGAGAAACTGTGAAAAAGACGGTTACATAGAAAGCTATGACAGTACAGCAATTTATTACCGCACATACCGGATTCCACAGGCAAAAGCTGCTATTGTCATCAGCCACGGATTCTGTGAATTTGCAGAGAAATATAAGGAAGTCATCTATTATTTCCTGAAAAACGGATATTCCGTCTACGTCCCGGAACACAGGGGACACGGATATTCTGACCGCATTGTTGTGGATGGCGAAAAAGTTCATATCGAGGATTATGAGCAATATGTGCAGGATCTGCATTTTTTTGTGAAAAATGTGGTAGAACTCACTGAAAAACGAAGAATCTTATTCTGTCATTCCATGGGTGGAGCCATTGGAGTGCGGTATCTCGAAGAGTTTCCACTGACTTTTGACGCAGCAATCCTGTCAGCACCAATGCTTGGGATGAACACTGGAAAGTATCCGAAGTGGCTTGCAAAAGTTACCGCAGATTTTTTCTGTGCGATCGGAAAAGGAACGAGATATGCCGCCGGACAGAGTGGTTTTTCAGATAAACCATCCTTTGAAACGAGCAGCTGCGTTTCCAGAGAACGATACATGTATATCTACAATATGCGTCTGCGGAATATCAATTACCAGACTTACGGTGGAACCTATGCCTGGGTAAAAGCAGGATTTAAAGTAATCCGCAAGCTGCAGAAAAGAAAAAACATTAACGGTATAAAAATTCCGCTCATAATCTTTGAAGCGGAAAAAGACAACATGGTTGACAATTGTGGCATTGAAAAATTTGCTAAAAAAGCCAAGACCGCACAGCTGGTAAGAATGAAGGATTCCAAACATGAAATCTTTAACGCAGGCGAGGCGGTGCGTGACAGTTACTATAGACAAATATTTTTATTTTTAAATCATGTGTATACGGCACAGGAAAGAATGAATGAGGAAAACGAATATGAAACAAAAACTGACGAAGCTCGAAAAATACTGGGTACTGTATGATGTGGGAAACTCTGCATTTACGCTGTTAGTGTCCACGATCATCCCGATTTATTTTAAAAACATGGCACAGAATATGGGTGTTTCTGCATCGGATTCTACCGCTTACCTGAGTTATGCGATCTCGATCTCTACGATCATCGTTGCAATTTTAGGACCAATCCTCGGCGCAGTCGCAGACAACAAAAACCATAAAAAACCGTTATTTACATTTTTCATGATGATCGGTGTTCTCGGATGTGCAGCGTTGTCCATTCCGAAGACGTGGCTGATGTTCTTGATTATTTTTGTGATCGCAAAAGTAGGATTTTCCGGCAGCCTGATTTTTTATGATTCCATGATGGTAGATGTGACCACCGATGAACGCATGGATGAGGTATCGTCCCATGGGTATGCGTGGGGCTATATCGGAAGCTGCGTACCATTTGTCATCAGTTTATTGCTGGTATTAGGCGGTGATAAAGTTGGCATCAGCACACCGGCAGCCATGACAGCCGCATTTTTCTTAAATGCAGCATGGTGGGGACTTGTGACAATCCCACTCTTAAAAAATTACGAACAGAAATATTATGTGGAAAATCAAGGCTCTATGGTAAAGGAGTCTTTTGCCAGACTTGGAAGAAGCGTGGCGGAATTGAAAGATAACAAAAAAGTTGCCCTCTTTCTGCTTGCGTTTTTCTTCTATATAGACGGTGTATACACGATTATCGAGATGGCAACTTCTTACGGAAAAGACGTTGGGATCAGTGACGCTAATCTGCTGCTGGCATTGCTTCTGACGCAGGTTGTGGCATTCCCATGTGCGATTCTTTTCGGAAAAATGACACAGAAATTTGAGACAGGAAAACTAATTTCTGCCTGCATCATTGCATATTTTGCAGTCGCAGTTTACGCCCTGCAGTTAGACGCAGCATGGAAGTTCTGGATGATGGCAACTTTTGTAGGGGTATTTCAGGGTGCGATCCAGGCACTGTCCCGTTCCTACTATGCAAAGATTATCCCAAAGGAAAAATCGTCCGAGTATTTTGGAATCTTTGATATTTTCGGAAAAGGTGCATCCTTTATGGGAACCATGTTAATGGGAATCAGCACACAGATCTTTGATACTTCGAAAGCAGGAGTAGTCGTGATCGCAGCTATGTTTGTGGTCGGATTTGTTTTCTTTCAGGTGCAACGCAGGACAGAGACACAGGATTCCGGGACGATCAGCAGTTTTGCCGGCAGTCAGAAACAGCTGGAAAATATTTGAAGGGCAGAGGGCAGGGATATGTCACAAAAAGAAAAAAAGCAGGAGTGTTATGCAAACCGGGAACTTTCATGGTTAAAATTTAACGAAAGAGTTCTGGATGAGGCGGCAAGCCATCATGTGCCGCTCTGTGAGCGTATGGCATTTTTCTCTATTTTCCAGAGCAATCTGGATGAATTTTTTATGGTGAGAGTTGGAGCTTTATACGATCAGATGCTGGCAGATAATCATGCGAGAGAAAATAAGACATGGATGACAAGCGAGGAACAGCTTCAGGCGATTTTTGAGAAAACAAGGATCATCTCCCAGAGAAAAGACCATATCTACAAACAATATATGGAGGAACTGGAAGAGCAGGGGGTAGAACTTTTATCATTTTCCGATATGCTCCCGGAGGATAAAGTCTATCTGGAAAAATACTTTGAGGAATCCATTCAGCCGCTTTTGTCGCCACAGGTCATCGGAAAAAAACAGCCCTTCCCATTTTTGAAAAACAAAGAAATCTATGCAGTTGTCGTTCTGGGTGGGAAAAAGGGAGATAAGCTTGGCATTATCCCATGCAGCAATGAAGTCTTTAAGCGTCTGATCCCGGTTCCTTCCGGCAAAAATCATTATATGCTGGTCGAAGAGCTGATCCTTCATTATATACCGGAAGTGTTTGACCATTATGAAGTAAAGAGCAAGTCCCTGATCCGCATTATCCGCAATGCGGATATTGATGTGGATGAGGCGTTTGATGACGAGGAACTGGACTACAGGGACTGCATGAAAAAACTGATCAGCACCAGAAAGAAGCTTTGTCCTGTTAAACTGGAACATTCCAGAGTTCTTGATGATACGGTGATTGAACATTTGAGAAGAGATCTGGGAATTTTTAAAGATCAGGTATTCCATACAGAGACACCGTTGGAATTATCGTTCCTTTTCCAGATCCAAAATGCATTGCGTGAGAAAAAAGAATTGTTTTATGAGAAACGGGTTCCACAGAATTCACCGGAGTTTGTGGATGATAAGCCTGTCTTAGATCAGATCTGTGAAAAAGACAAGCTGCTTTCCTATCCATATGAAAGTATGAAACCATTTATACGCCTGTTAAAAGAAGCCGGAAATGATACGCGTGTCGTATCTATTAAAATGACGCTTTACCGTGTGGCAAGAAATTCACAGATTGTTGAGGCACTCATTGATGCAGCCGAAAACGGCAAGGAAGTTGTAGTTCTGGTGGAACTGCGCGCCCGGTTTGACGAGGAAAATAATATTGAGTGGTCACAGCGGTTAGAGGATGCCGGATGCAGGCTGATTTATGGACTGGATCACATTAAAGTACATTCCAAACTCTGTCAGATCACTTATATGTCAGAGGAGGGAATCCGTTACGTCACACAAATCGGAACTGGAAATTATAATGAAAAGACATCAAAATTGTATACAGATCTTTCCCTGATGACCGCTGATCAGGCGATTGGCGAGGAAGCAGCGGAAGTTTTTCATAAACTGTGTCTGGCACAGACAGTGGAGCATACGAATCATCTGCTTGTTGCACCAAATTGTCTGCAAAATAAGCTGATCGACAAAATAGATGCAGAGATTACAAAGGTGCAAGATGGCAATGCAGGATACATCGGAGTGAAAATGAATTCTCTGACAGATAAAAAACTGATCGATAAACTGATTGAAGCATCTATGGCAGGGGTACAGATTGATCTGATCGTGCGTGGAATCTGCTGTCTCATTCCAGAAGTGGAGGGATACACAGACAATATTCAGGTCATCAGTATCGTGGGAAGATATTTAGAGCATTCCAGAATCTATATTTTTGGAAAAGGTGGAGACAGTGAAGTTTATATTGCCTCAGCCGATTTTATGACAAGAAATACGACAAAACGTGTAGAGGTTGCAGCTCCGGTGTATGATCCGGAACTCAAAGAACGAATATTGGAAAGCTTTAATCTCATGTTAAGAGACAACGTAAAAGCGAGTGTGTTAAAGAGTGATGGAAATTATTATCACAGAGATGGGGGAGACATCCAGCTGAATTCCCAGGAATATTTTTATGCAGATGCTTATCGCAAGGCAAGTTTTCACAAAGAGAAAATATAAAAAGCAGGCTTTTCATTTGCTGATACAGAGAAATCAGTGAGTGAAAAGCCAATTTTTTTATTTACCATCATTTTACAGACGTTTTACAAAGGAAGATATTTAGATTTTACATGCTGCCTTTAAAGTAGTCATTGTCAATGAGACAGAGACAAAAAAACAAAGATGGGAAATGTAATATCCCATAAAGATTTGGAGGAAAATCAAAATGAAAAAGAAAGTAATCAGTTTATTCGTAACAGGAATGTTAACAGTCAGCATGATCGCAGGATGTGGTTCTGATAATACAGCAGACACCAGTACATCCGCAGATACCACAGCAGATGCTTCTACAGATGCAGCAGCAGATACAACCGCAGAGGAAACACCAGCAGCAGACAGCGCAGACTTTGACGCAAGCGAATATGTCAACGTATTATCCCGCGAGGATGGTTCCGGTACAAGAGGTGCATTCATCGAATTATTTGGAATCGAAGAAAAAGACGCAGATGGAAATAAAGTAGATAACACAACAGAGGAAGCAATCATCACAAACAGCACATCCGTAATGCTTACATCTGTAGCAAGTGATGAGTATGCGATCGGTTATGTTTCCCTTGGTTCTTTAGATGACACTGTAAAAGCAGTCAGCATTGACGGAGCAGAAGCAACAGTAGAGAATATCAAAAATGGTACATACACGATCGCAAGACCATTCAACATCGCAACCAAAGGTGAAGTAAGTGACATTGCACAGGATTTCATCAACTACATTATGAGTGCAGAAGGTCAGGCAGTCATCGCAGAGAACGGTTACATCGGTTCAGATGATGCAGCAGCATTCGAATCCAACGGAGCAACCGGTAAAGTAACAGTCAGCGGTTCTTCTTCTGTGACACCAGTCATGGAAAAATTAAAAGAAGCTTACACAGCCGTAAACTCCGGTGCAGAGATCGAGATTCAGGAGAGTGATTCCACAACAGGTATGACCGACGCAGCAGCAGGTACAAGTGATATCGGTATGGCTTCCCGTGAATTAAAAGATTCTGAGACAGAGCAGGGACTTACCGCAACAACAATTGCTATGGATGGTATCGCAGTCATCGTAAATCTTGACAACCCAACAGCAAATCTTACATCCGATCAGGTGAAAGGTGTCTATGTTGGAGATATTACAAGCTGGGATGAACTTGCAAAATAAATAATAAAAATAAGCTGGCATGAAATAACGAAACGACCGGATGGGAAATTCCTCCGGTCGTTTTCGGAAATAAGAATCTTCATGATCAGAAAACATTTATGATAAGGAACATTCCTCAGATTTTGGAGAACATAAATATATGAATATCAATAAATTAAAAGAAATTGTAATGAAATATGTATTTCTGTTTACCGCCATTATTTCCATTGTAGCAGTTGTACTGATCTGCGTGTTCCTGTTCGCAAACGGGGTTCCGGCAATGAAAGAGATCGGATTTGCCAACTTCCTCGGAGGAACAAAATGGAAACCCGGCAACGGCTTATATGGCATCTTCCCGATGATCCTGGGAAGTATCTATGTAACAGGCGGAGCCTTGATCATCGGAGTACCAATCGGAATTCTGATGTCTATCTTCATGGCACGTTTCTGTCCGGACAGATTACATAAGGTATTAAAACCGATCGTTGATCTGCTGGCTGGAATCCCTTCTATTGTTTATGGATTCTTCGGACTGGTCGTTATGGTTCCGTTTGTCAGGGAGCATTTCAAAGGCAATGGACAGAGCATTTTGACAGCAGCCTTGTTACTTGGAATCATGATATTACCTACAATTATCAGCGTGTCCGAGTCATCCATCCGTGCAGTGGAGGAGAGCTATTATGAGGGAGCGCTCGCACTGGGAGCCACACATGAGAGAAGTGTGTTTACCGTTGTTGTTCCTGCAGCAAAATCAGGTGTGTTTGCAGCAGTTGTGCTCGGCGTAGGACGTGCGCTCGGTGAGACAATGGCAGTCATGATGGTAGTCGGTAATCAGGCGAGAGTGCCGGACAGTATTTTCAAAGGTGTGCGTACACTCACAACGAATATCGTACTTGAGATGGGATATGCCACGGATCTTCACAGGGAGGCACTGATTGCCACAGGCGTAGTTCTGTTTGTTTTTATTCTTATTATTAATATATCGTTTTCTATTTTGAAACGTAGAGGAAAGGAGTAGAGGCAGTATGGAAAAAAATATCACTCCGATCAATCAGCTGTCGTGGAAAGACAGATTGAAATCTTACAAAAAACATCCGGGTTCTTTTATTTTACTGCTTCTGGTGGGAGCCTCGGCAGTGATCACCGTGACAGTACTTGTTTATCTGGTGGGCTATATTTTGATCCACGGTGTTCCGTATTTAAGACCAAGCCTGTTTTCACTGACTTACAATTCCGATAACGTGTCGATGATGCCGGCAATCATCAACACGATCACAATGGTATTGCTCGCACTGCTTTTTTCTGTTCCGTTTGGAATCGGAGCGGCAATTTATCTTGTCGAATATGCAAAAAAAGGAAATAAACTCGTTGAGCTGGTGCGTATCACGGCAGAGACATTGACCGGTATCCCATCCATTATCTATGGACTGTTCGGTATGTTGTTTTTCGTGACAGCGTTGCATTGGGGATATTCCATGTTAGCTGGTGCGGCAACACTTGCGATCATGGTTCTCCCGGTCATTATGAGAACGACGGAGGAAGCGCTTTTGTGTGTGCCGGATATGTACCGTGAGGGAAGCTTCGGACTTGGCGCAGGAAAGCTCCGCACCATTTTTAAAATCGTACTTCCAACGGCGATACCGGGTATTTTGTCCGGTATCATCCTTGCGATCGGACGTATCGTAGGAGAGACAGCGGCATTGATCTATACAGCGGGAACCGTTGCAGAGGCAGCAGGCGTCATGGATTCCGGTCGAACACTTGCGATTCATATGTACTCACTGTCAAGAGAGGGACTTCACACAAATGAAGCATACGCAACCGCAGTCGTCCTTCTGATCGTGGTGCTTCTAATCAACGGATTATCGTCCCTGATCGCAAGGAAACTGGAAGCTGCAACGAAGTAAATCTGAAAAGACATGCGGACAAAGAAAAGCTGCATACAGATTATTATAAAATAAAACGTCTGTGAACAGACAGATAAAGCAGAGGAAACAATATGAGTGAAAAATTTAAAATTTCAAACCTTGATTTATATTATGGTGATTTTCATGCATTGAAAGATATCAATATGAGTATCCATGCCAACGAGATCACAGCTTTCATCGGACCATCCGGCTGTGGAAAATCGACCTTTTTAAAAAGTCTGAACAGAATGAATGATCTGGTGGAAGGATGTAAGATCACAGGAAATGTTCTGTTGGATGGCGAGGACATCTACAAAGGTATGGATGTCAATCTTTTACGAAAAAGAGTCGGCATGGTATTCCAGAAGCCAAATCCGTTCCCGATGAGTATTTACGACAATATTGCGTATGGACCGAGAACTCACGGTATCCGCTCCAAAGCAAAATTAGATGAGATCGTGGAAAAATCCCTGCGGGATGCGGCAATCTGGGACGAAGTGAAAGACCGTCTGAAAAAAAGCGCACTTGGCATGTCCGGTGGGCAGCAGCAGAGATTATGTATCGCAAGGGCACTGGCAGTGGAACCGGAAGTCATCCTAATGGACGAACCGACTTCCGCGCTTGATCCGATCTCCACATCCAAGATCGAGGATCTTGTCATTGAACTGAAAAAACAGTACACCATCGTCATGGTCACACACAATATGCAGCAGGCTGTGCGTGTTTCGGATAAAACCGTATTCTTCTTATTAGGAGAGGTGATCGAGGCTGGCGAGACAGAAAAATTATTCTCAATTCCACAGGATAAACGTACCGAGGACTATATCACAGGACGTTTTGGTTGACATAAATAAAAAGGAGAGAATGATATGAGAAATCGATTTGACAGACAGTTATTAGAATTAAATAATGAATTGATCCAGATGGGAAGCCTGATCGAGCAGGCGATCGAGATGGGGATATCCGCACTGGTAAAGCAGGATGTAGAAAAAGCAGAGCAGGCGATCAAATTTGACGTGGAAGTAGACGAACAGGAGAAAACGATCGAAGCTCTCTGTATGAAACTGCTGCTGCAGCAGCAGCCGGTAGCAAAAGACTTAAGATTAATTTCCGCAGCGTTAAAAATGATCACGGATATGGAGCGTATCGGCGATCATGCGGCAGATATTTCGGAGATGACCATTTTAATGGCAGATTCCGATTATGAAAAAAGTGCCGTAAATATGGAAGTGATCAAAGAGATGGCAAAAGAGACAACGGACATGGTCATCAAGAGTGTGGATGCCTTTGTCAACAAAGATCTCGAACTGGCACACTGGGTCATCAACCGTGATGATGTGGTGGACGATCTTTTTGACAGTTTCCGGAAAGAACTCATCCAAAAAATCAATGAGAATGTAAAAAATGGTGAGATGGCAACGGATATGCTGATGGTTGCAAAATATTTTGAACGTATCGGCGATCATGCAACCAACATCGCAGAATGGGTGATCTATTCTATCACCGGAAAACACGAGGACGAATAAATTTTAACAAAACTTTTCCCTTACAGACATAAAAAAGGTATGCTAAAAGACTCCTGATTACGATTTTACATAGATTTTACATAAAACCGACATAAGATTTACATGTAGTTTATAATATGGAATCGAAATGTAAACAATAACCTGGTATATGTCTATGTAAGGGAGAGATTATGAATATTTTTGGAATTCTGACAATGATCGGCGGTCTGGCAATGTTCCTGTATGGAATGAGTGTTATGGGTGGCGGTCTTGAAAAAATGTCCGGCGGAAAATTGGAGCGTATCTTAGAGAGCCTGACCTCGAATCCGTTTAAAGCGGTATTGCTCGGAGCCGGCGTGACAGCTGTGATCCAGTCATCCTCAGCTACGACGGTCATGGTTGTCGGTTTCGTAAATTCAGGCATCATGAAACTGTCGCAGGCGATTGGGATCATCATGGGTGCAAACATTGGTACGACAATTACCTCATGGCTTTTGAGCCTGACCGGGATCGAGAGCTCCAATTTCCTGATCAGCATGTTAAAACCGTCCTCTTTTTCACCGGTTCTCGCACTGATCGGTATTATTATGTATATGTCCGGCAAGGACAAAAAGAAAGATATCGGTGAAATCTTACTTGGATTTGCAATCTTAATGTTTGGTATGGAGACAATGAGCGACGCTGTAAAGCCGCTTGCGGATGTGCCGGAATTTACCGATATTCTGACAATGTTCAACAATCCGGTATTCGGTGTGTTAGCAGGAGCGCTGCTCACCGCAGTCATTCAGAGTTCTTCGGCTTCTGTTGGTATCCTGCAGGCATTGTCTGTCACAGGAGCATTTACTTATGGTTCGGTTATTCCGATTATCTTAGGACAGAATATCGGAACCTGTGTCACAGCGATGATCTCAGCGATCGGTGCAAACCGGGGCGCAAAGAGAACCGCATTCGTGCATTTATATTTCAACATTATCGGAACCTTATTATTCCTTACAGTATTTTATATCGGAAATGCAATCTTTCATTTTGAATTTGTCGGGGAGACGGTAGGAGTTGCGGGAATCGCACTGATCCACAGTATCTTTAATGTATTTACAACTGTAGTATTATTTCCGTTTATCCGTGGACTCGAAAAACTGGCTTACCTTACGATCCCGGAATCCGAAGAAGAGAAATCTGCAAAAGAAGATGTGTTTGCTATCTTAGACGAGCGTTTTGTGAGCAGTCCTGCATTTGCGATCGAGCAATGTAAAACTTTAGTAAACCAGATGGCAGAGATCACAAAAAACAGTTTTATCGAGGCAATGGAATGTATCAAAGAGCCTTCGGATCAGAAATTTGCGGAAGTGATCGCAAAAGAAAACCGTGTAGATGTGTATGATGATAAGATCAGCGCCTATCTGACAAAATTAAACAGCGGGGATCTTTCGTATACGGACAGTCTGCGGGTGACTTCACTTTTACACTGTCTGACGGATTTTGAGAGAATTTCCGATCATGCGGTAAATGTGATAGAATGTGTACAGCAGATGCAGAAAGAGGATGCAAAGTTTTCTAAGAAAGCGGAGGAGGAGATGAACATTTACTCAAACGCCGTGCGGGATATCTTAGAGAGAACAACCGGAGCGTTTATCAATACCGATATTCCACTTGCGCGTTCCGTGGAACCGTTAGAGGAAGTCATTGACGGCCTGAATAAAACGGTAAAAAAACATCATATGAAGCGTCTGCGCAAAGGAAAATGCACGATCGGACTTGGACTGGTACTCTCTGATCTTGCCATGAACTACGAGCGTGTTGCCGATCACTGCTCCAATATCGCAGTATATATGATGCAGTTGAATGATACCGGTCTGGAGGAACACAGTTTTACAGAGCAGATGGATGAAAAAGAGAGTGCAGAATTTACAAAACTGGAAAATGAATTTGAACAAAAATATGAGATAGATTAAATCCGGGAAGAAATTCGCAGCACAATTATTGTGTTGCGAATTTTTTGTGAATCAGGGAAAGACTTATAGAAAAAACAAAGCAGACTGTATTATAATCTATTTATAGAGCGAACAGTGGGAGGAAATGATTATGGCAACAATCTATATAGTAGAAGACGATGTAAATATCCGCGAGATCGAGCGCTATGCGTTAAAAAACAGCGGATATCAGGTAGAGGAATTTGAGTGTGGGGCAGACCTTTTCAAACGGTTAGAGAGCAAAGTCCCGGCTCTGATCTTGTTAGATATCATGCTTCCGAATGAGGATGGACTTGATATATTGACAAAAATCCGTGCAGACAAAAACACAGCAAAAGTCCCGATCATTATGGTGACAGCAAAGACATCCGAACTTGACAAAGTAAAAGGTTTGGATCTCGGAGCGGACGATTACATTTCCAAGCCGTTTGGTGTCATGGAGCTGATCTCCCGCGTCAAGGCATTATTGCGCAGAACCACGAATGCGCAGGAAGAATCACAGATCTCCTACGGAAATATTCTAGTGGATAATGATAAACACGCCGTTTACGTGGATGGAAACCTGTGCGAGCTCACCTACAAAGAATTTGAACTTTTCAAATACCTTGTCATCAACAAGGGAATCGTGCTGTCGCGGGATAAGATCATGAACCAGGTGTGGGGCTTTGACTATGAGGGTGAGAGCCGGACAGTCGATATGCACATCAAGACGCTGAGACAGAAACTTGGAGAGGCAGGAAGTCACATCAAGACAGTGCGCAATGTCGGTTACATGGTGGAGTGACGTCCGTTAAGGAGCAGGAAAAAGTCAGGACAGACATAAGATGGTGATAGGATGAAAAAGAAAATCAACAGCAAATTTATGCTGATCTCAGCAATTGCAATTATTGTCATGGCAATCTGCGCCATGGTGCTTTTTTATGATATATTGAAAAAACAGATTTTTGACGACCTGAAGGCAAATGCCCATGTGATCTCCATGATGAAACCGGAGGATCTGCCGGATGAGATCAACTATAATCTGAATGAGGATGGACTTCGTATCACGTTGATCAATGAGGATGGAACCGTCATCTATGACAGCATGGAAGACGAGTCAAAGATGGAAAATCACAGGGAACGTCCGGAGATCGCTTCTGCACTGGCAGCCGGAGAGGGGCGTGCGATGCGGAAATCAATTACGTCCGCAAAACATACTTTTTATTATGCAATGAGAACAGAGGACGGAAAAGTTCTGCGTATTGGAAAAGACAGTAACAGCATCTACAGTCTGATCATCAAGATGGTATATCTCACATTGTCTGTGGGATTCTGCGTATTTGTACTGTGCACAGTCCTTGCACACAGGCTTACCAGGCGTCTTGTGACGCCGATCGAAAAGATGGCGGACAATATTGTACTGCTGGAAGAAAATGATGTTTATGACGAGATGAAGCCATTTGTTGCGACTATCAAGCAGCAGCATGTGGACATTTTAAAGCATTCCCAGATGCGTCAGGAATTTACTGCAAATGTTTCCCACGAATTAAAGACACCGCTCACTGCGATTTCCGGTTATGCAGAACTGATTGCAAGTGGAATGACAAGCGGGGAGGATACCATTCATTTTGCCACGGAAATCCATAAGAGCGCAGAGCGTCTGCAGTATCTGATCAATGATATCATCAAGCTTTCCGAGTTAGACAGCGACGACACAAAGATCGAGTTTGAGACGTTAGACCTTCATGAGATGGCGTTAAACTGTCAGGCAATGATGGAGATTCCGGCGGAAAAGAACGAGGTGACGGTGGAAGTACAGGGAGATTCTGCCGAGATCAGGGGAAACAGAAACCTGATCGACGAACTGATCTACAATCTGTGCAGCAATGCGGTGCGTTACAATAAAAAGGGTGGAAAAGTGACGATCATGACGGGCATGGAGAATGGACACCCGACGCTGACGGTGAAAGACACAGGGATCGGTATCCCCAAAGAAGCGCAGAAGCGAGTCTTTGAACGTTTTTACCGCGTTGACAAGAGCCGTTCCAAATCGACCGGCGGCACAGGACTTGGGCTTGCCATCGTAAAGCATATCGTAGCGCAGCATGAGGCGCAGATTTCACTGGAAAGTGAAGAGGGCATGGGAACGACGATCAAGGTTGTGTTTTAAATCATATGGATCTGCATTCTGTGGAAGAATGTGCTGCTCTCTTTTTAAACAATTTAGTCTTTGATAAACGAATATTTTGTGGTATATTGTAATGTAGCCTTGACAATAAATGGTAACGTAAGGGAGAAGCAGTTTGAAAGTAAAAGAAATTCTGGGCAGGGTATTTTATATCATAGCGGCAGTGTGTGTTTTTCTGCATGTTGTTATTTTATCCTTGAGTTTTTTTGACAACAATCAGCAGGAAAAATATTGCCGAAGCGTTATTCCGGACAGGGAATACCAGACAGATGAGGATAACCGCAGGTTTGTATTTTCAGCACAGGAGATAAAGGATGGGGAGAACTGTCTGCGTTTTTATACGGCGCATATGGAAGTCAGTGTGTACGCAGATGACACACTGATCTATCATGTCGGACAGCAGGCAATGCCAAAGGTGTCACCCGGAGTTGTGTGGAATTATGTCGAGATACCATCCGGAGCGGAAAAGATTCAGGTCATGATCCGTGCGGTCTATCCGGAGGTCAGACAAAAGCAGATTGATTTTTCAATCGGCGAGTATAGCCAGATGTATAGCGGAATGCTATACCAATCCATGCCGGTATCGTTTATCTGTCTGTTGGAGATATTATTGGGATTCGCCATGGTGCTGTGGTGGCTGATCGCACGGACCAGAATGCAAATGAAGCAGACAATGCTTCATTTTGGCATTTTTTCCTTTATGACCGGAATCTGGGCACTGAACCAGACAGATGCCGCACTCCTGATCCTGTTTCCGGTCAGAGTTGAGAGTGTATTCGTATCAGCGATAGCCCTGATACTCATGGTACCATTCTTTATGTGGTTTACCAAGGGATTCTTTGATATTGAGGACAAGTGGGGATCAGATATTATCTGCACGCTGGCATATCTGGATCTGGCAGTACAGCTTATATTGCAGCTTACCGGGATCTGCGGCTTCCGGCAGATGTACACGGTCACGCACGTCCTGCTGGGGATAGCGCTGCTTTATACGATCGTCATGCTGATCTCCGAGTACAGAAAGACGAAGGTGCAACGCCATCTGCGGTATGTTGTGATCGGCGGTTTTATTCTTCTTGGAACGCTCGCGGCAGATCTGCTGCACTTTTATTATGGATCATTTCAGACAAGTATATATGGCATGTATGGCGTTTTTATCTATATCTGCATTTTTGCGGTCGAAGTATGTGGACAGGTGGTGGAGCAGGTGGATGCAGGGCGGAAGCTGCAGATCTATGAAGAACTTGCAACAAAAGATATGTTGACGAAGCTCTATAACCGGAATGCATATGATGAATGGATCAAGGTAAACAGGCGACCGGAGAAGGCGAAGATCATTATTTTTGACCTTAATAATTTAAAACAGTGCAATGATACGATGGGGCATGCAGCCGGAGACACATATATTCAGAATGCTGCACAGATCATATTGCATGTGTTTGGAAATTGCGGCAATTGTTACCGGATCGGTGGGGATGAATTCTGCGTTGTGATCCAGGGGAATGATCATTCAGATATGGAAGATTTATTCCGGCATATGCGGCAGGAACAGGATGAGTTTAATGCGAAAAACGCAATACCACAGATACAGATTGCCTATGGTTATGCGGAGTTTGACCCGGAAACAGACCGGGATATCGAGGATACCAGATCCCGTGCAGATGATAAAATGTATCAAAAGAAGAGAGAAATAAAAGAAGGATTAAAGAAAAAGTAAAAGAGGAGTACCAATGAAAATGAAAGGACAGAGTAAGTAATTATATGTTTTCCGTATCAGACATTAAAGAGACAGTATATCCGGCGGCGTACCGGAGAGGGAAAGAGCTGTATGAGACGGAGGGGGTTTAGATTTTTCCTATGAGTTGTATTTGGTGGAAAAGCTGCCGGTGGCAGATGTCAAGGCAAGGTTGAGTTAGAGCCTTATTTTGAGATGGACTACGGCTATGCAAGACTGGAATTTAAAATTGGAATGGAGACAAAGTATGTGTTAAAAAACATTTCTGCGTTTTTACATTCATCACTTATTGTATGTCCAGCATCTTTAGTTTATAACTGGCAGAAAGATGAAAAAACGTGATAAGAACAGATAATTTTAATAAAAAAACGTGAAATAATAAATAAAAATAGTTATAAAAACGTGAAAATTGTGTATAATAATCATATAAAAACGTGAATAGAAAAAACAGGAGAAGATTACATATGTATCTCAGAAGAAAAATAGATGATTATCTCACACAATGGAAAAATAATGAAAATAGATACCCGCTGATCATAAAAGGCGCAAGGCAGATAGGGAAAACAGAGTCTGTGAAGCATTTTGCAGACCGAAATTATGAGAGCGTTGTTTCAATCAACTTTGCATTGGAAAAGCAGTTTCAGATGATATTGAGCGATGGGTATGACGTAGAAAATATTATAAAAAATATTTCCCTGATTGATCCTTCTAAAAAATTTATTGCGAACCGAACCCTGATTATTTTTGACGAATTACAGGAACTTCCGGATATTGCAACATCATTAAAAGCATTTAAACTGGACGGACGATTTGATGTGATCTGCAGTGGTTCTTTACTTGGAATTAATTATAAGAAAATTCACAGTAACAGTGTCGGTTATAAAACAGATTACGAGATGTTTTCTATGGATTTCGAAGAATTTTTATGGGCAAAGGGATATTCAGAAAGCCATGTAAATGAAATGTTAGAGCATATGACTTCCGGAAAACCGTTTTCAGAGACAGAGCTAATGGTTTATAAGAAACTGTTTCTGGAATACTGTGTTCTTGGAGGAATGCCGGCGGTTGTAAAGCAATTTATCGAAACGAATACATTCTCAGAAACGTTGGAAATCCAGAGACAGATCCAGCTTGACTATGAGGAAGATATCAGAAAATATGCGGAAGGGCTGGATCAGGCGAAAATAGCAAGTGTTTATCGGAGTGTTCCGGCACAGCTTGCCAAAGAGAATAAGAAGTTTCAGTTAAGTAAAATTGACAAAAAGGCGCGAAGCCGTGAATATATGGGATGTATTGACTGGTTAAAGGATGCAGGGGTAGTTTCTGTCTGTTATTGTCTTGAGTATCCGGAACTGCCATTAAAGGGAAATTTTGATGATTCCAAATTCAAACTTTATTATCCGGATACAGGGCTTTTGATTGCTTCTTTAGATGAAGAAGCACAGATAGATTTACGTGCAAATAAAAATCTCGGCGTTTATAAAGGCGCACTATATGAGAATTTTGTCGCGGAAGCGTTTTTAAAACAGGGGTTAGGTTTGTATTATTATAAAAAGGAAAATGGAACGCTTGAGGAGGATTTTTTTGTCAGAACATCAAACGAACTCGTTCCAGTAGAAGTCAAGGCAAATAATAACCGATCAAAATCTTTGAGACAGCTTATTGATAACAGCAATTATGCGGATATTAAGTGGGGAATAAAATTGGCTGACAGTAATATTGGAATAGAACAGGGAGTTCATACGTTTCCATATTTCTGTACTTTCTTGATAAAAAGATATCTGGCAGAACAAAATTAAAATTCAAAGAAAAAACTATAGCAGTCTTTTCCATTTTTGTGTTATTATAGAAAGACAGTCATAACGACAGTACCAATGAAAATGAAAGGACAGAGTAAGTAGTAATATGTTTTCCGTATCAGACATTAAAGAGACAGTATATCCGGCGGCGTACCGGAGAGGGAAAGAGCTGTATGAAACGGCGGGGGTTTTTGATTTTTCCTATGAGTTGTATTTAGTGGATGAGCTGCCTGTGGCAGATGTCAGGGCAAAAGTTCGTGGAATCAATCAGGAGTATTATGAAGTGACAGCCACTATCGACGAGGAGTTCGGGGATGTAACGAACTGCAACTGCGGATGTGAGGCTTTTTATAATTATGAGGGAATGTGCAAGCATTGTGTGGCAATGCTTTTGAATTATGTAAACAAGAGAACTCCGATGGAGATTCTCAGGTTAAAGCGGGGACAGGGCACGGAGACACCGGAAGCAGGAGAACGTCCGGTGGGGAAGATGGAGACGGCAGCGCCGTTGAAAAATCTGCTGAGCCAGTATTCCATGCGTGCAACATCCAAATATATGTTGCCGGAAACCATTTATGGAAAAGTAGAGTTAGAACCTTACTTTGAGATGGATTACGGCTATGCAAGACTGGAATTTAAAATCGGAATGGAGACAAAGTATGTGTTAAAAAACATTTCCGCGTTTTTACATTCCGTTCAGGTCAATGAGAAAGTACATTACGGTAAAAAACTTGATTTTTATCATCACATGGAAGCTTTTTCGGAGGATGCAAAGCGCCTGATCCGGTTTATGCAGCAGCAGGATGATGATAAAAAGCGCCAGAGTAAGTTCCATGCTTATTATGCCTACACCGGCGGCTATGAGCGTACCATGGAGCTTGATGGTGTGGGGATCGATCGGTTTTTGGAAGCGGTGAAAGGAACTCCTTTTCATGCAACGATCGGTTATGATATGAATGAAAGCTACATCTATAATGGAACAAAACGCAAACCAAAACTGACGCTGAAAGGTGGAAGTGCGGGAGCGTTTCTCTGCATGGAAGATCTGCCGATGATCGAGGGCGACAAGTATTATTACTTTTATGAGGATGGGGAGATTTTCCTCGGAGAGCCATTGTTGAAAGGAAAAGTATCAGACTTCTTCCAGTTTTTACACCGTCAGGTAGGGGGAGACTGCTATATTGCAGCGGACGAACTCGCAATGTTCTGCAGAGATCTTCTGCCGATGGTGCGGGAGAGCTTCGATGTGATCCCGGAAGGTTTTGATGAGGCACTTTATGTTCCGCCGAAGCCGGAATTCGAGTTATATCTGGACCGCCAGGCAATGGATGTTGTCGGAGCGAAGCTGGTCGCTGTATATGGAGATAATAAATACAACGTGCTTGCCAAAGTAGAACCGGGCGAGGTACGTGATCTGTCAGAAGAGCTGCGTATCAAGAGTCTTGTGGAGCCGTATTTCAATGAGTATGACCATTCGAAGACATTTTTTGTCATTGCAAAAGACGAAGATCTGCTCTATCAGCTCGTGGCAGGTGGATTGCAGCGGTTAAGCCGTTTTATGGCAATTTATACGTCGGATAAGTTCCGCAATATGAAAGTGGTCAATGCGCCGAGCGTATCCGTGGGTGTATCCTTAAAGAGTGACCTTCTGGAATTAAAGGTACACTCCGATGAGATGTCCTCCGAGGAGCTGGCATATCTGCTTTCCAAGTACGACAGAAAGAAAAAGTATATCCGTCTGAAAAACGGGGATTTCTTAGATATCAAAGAGGATGGGATCAGTGCGCTTGCAGAAGTCAGTGAGGACTTACAGCTTACCGAGGCAAGCCTGAAAAAAGGAACGGTCGTGATCCCAAAATACCGCGCTATGTATCTGGATGCAGCACTGAAAAATAACCAGCTTCTGTCTATCGAGAAAAACAGGGAATTCAAAGGCATGGTGCGGAACATGAAGACCATCGAGGACAGCGATTATGAGGTGGTGGATTCCCTGAAAAATGTTATGAGAAACTACCAGAAAAATGGTTTCCTCTGGCTGAAAACGCTGCGGGAGAACGGTTTTGGCGGAATCCTTGCGGACGATATGGGACTTGGAAAAACGCTTCAGGTAATAAGTCTTCTTCTGGCAGAGCGTCAGGATTATGATGCCGGGGAAAAGGAGCGCCGCAGATCACTTATTGTATGTCCGGCATCTTTAGTTTATAACTGGCAGAAAGAGATTGAGCGTTTTGCACCGGAACTTGAGACTGTGACGATCACAGGAAGTGCACCGGAACGGAAAGATATCATCCGTCACACCACGGACGGGCAGATTCTCATCACATCCTATGATCTGTTAAAACGTGATGTGGAGTATTACAAAAATATTGTGTTTGCCGTGCAGGTCATTGATGAAGCACAATATATTAAAAATGCCGGAACGCAGGCGGCAAAAGGCGTCAAGAAGATCACGGCAGCCTTTAAGCTGGCGCTGACCGGTACACCGATCGAGAACCGCTTAAGCGAGCTTTGGAGTATCTTTGATTACCTGATGCCGGGATTTTTGTATACATATCAGAAGTTCCGTGAGGAGATCGAGACTCCGATCGTTGTGAACAAAGATGAGAACAAGATGGAGCGTTTACAGCGCATGATCCGTCCGTTTATCCTGCGCCGGTTAAAAGGTGACGTATTAAAAGATCTTCCGGAAAAACTCGAAGAGAATGTTTATGCGAAGATGGAGGGCGAGCAGCTGGCGCTTTATGATGCGCATGTACAGCAGATGAAGCAGATGTTAGACGGCAAGAGCGAGGCGGAATTTAAGTCCAACAAGATCCAGATTCTTGCAGAACTTACAAAACTGCGTCAGCTCTGTTGTGATCCGGCACTTTTATTCGAAGATTACAGGGGCGAATCTGCAAAAGTCCAGATGTGTATGGATCTGATCGGGAACGCAGTGCACGGTGGACACAAGGTGCTGTTATTCTCCCAGTTCACGACCATGTTAGACCGTCTGGCGGAACAGCTGAAAAAGCTGGGCATTGATTACTACATGCTCACCGGCTCCGTCAATAAGGAAAAACGTATGCAGATGGTAGACAGCTTCAACAAAGATGATGTCCCGGTGTTCTGCATCTCCTTAAAAGCAGGAGGAACCGGATTGAACCTCACCGCAGCGGACATTGTCATCCACTACGATCCATGGTGGAATGTTGCCGTGCAGAATCAGGCAACTGACCGCGCACACCGTATCGGGCAGAAGAATGTCGTGACGGTTTACAAACTCGTCTCCCAGGGTACGATCGAGGAGAAGATCATTGATATCCAGGAGAAAAAGAAAAAGCTTGCCGAGCAGGTGCTGGAGGGCGAGGGAATGGATTCCGTAGTATTCACAAAAGAGGAGATCATGGAACTTCTCGGCTAGAGGATAAATCCCTGCAGTGCCCGAAAATACTGAGGTTGCGGTTATTCACGACTAACCTCAAAAACTTTCGCAAAATACATTGACAAACACATTTGAATGCTATATATTTGTACAACAGCAGTTGGAAAATATAGTTTTTCCATACAAAAGAATAAATTCCGTGAGGGAGTAGTTCGCGTGGAGACGTGATTTGTCAACAAACCCGGTTTTTTAAACCTGGCAAATCTTAAAGAATGAGACTCATGTATGCCTGTTCCGGTAATACTATACCGGCAGGTATACGTGGAGTCTCTTTTTATTTGTCTTTTTATGCGGCTGGATGATTGCGAAACTCATGAAAGTGTGAATTGAATTGTGAAAAATCAACAAAAGACATGAAAGACATTGGGGAACCGCCGGTTCTTAGAAGGCAGGAACGACTGTTAGTCGTGACTGGCTTCTTAGTACCGTTGCGAGTGACACATAGCGGGAGCGTGTCTTGAATGTTTTTGTTGATTTTAAACAATTTAAAGAAGAGTATGAAGAGTTTCGCAAATACCCATTTATCTGGAAAGAAAAAGGAGAAAAAATATGGCATTCGTGATCGAGTTGTTATTGATCGGAGTCGGTTTATCCATGGACGCATTTGCGGTAGCCGTCTGTAAGGGCCTTGCCATGCGCAAGGTAAACAGGAAACAAGCATTGGTAATAGGATTGTTTTTCGGAGGATTTCAGGCATTCATGCCTTTCGTTGGATGGGCACTCGGAACACAGTTTGAAAGTTACATTACCAATATTGACCATTGGATCACATTCATTTTACTGGCATTCATCGGTGGCAAAATGGTGGTCGAAGGATACAGACTGGAAGAAGATGAAACAGTGAAGGAACTGGATCCGCCTCTTGATCTAAAGGAAATGCTCCTGCTTGCAATCGCAACCAGCATTGATGCACTTGCAGTTGGCATCACGTTTGCGTTTTTGAATTATCCAATCGTGGAATGTATTACGATCATTGGTCTGACAACCTTTGTCCTATCCATTGTCGGTGTTGTTGTCGGAAATATGTTCGGAAGCAGATACCAGAAAAAAGCAGAGATCGCCGGAGGTATTATCTTAATCCTCATCGGTTTGAAAATTTTGTTCGAGCATCTGGGAATTTTTGTATTATAAAGAAAAGAGGAGAGAAACATGGAGATTTTAAAGTCAGCAGTTATTTTAGTGATTGGATTTGTATTGCTTATCAAAGGAGCAGATTATTTCGTAGAGGGCAGTTCCTCCGTGGCGAAAAAGTTTAAAGTTCCATCTTTGATCATCGGTATGACGATCGTGGCAATGGGAACAAGCTTACCGGAGCTTGCAGTCAGTGTTACTGCATCCATGGCAGGAAACAATACACTTGCAGTCAGTAATGTGGCAGGATCCAATATTTTTAATCTGATGGTAGTCTGCGGTGCCTGTGCACTGTTTACACCACTTACCATTGAAAAGAATACATTGATGAAAGAGTTTCCGTTCTCGATTCTCTGTGCCGGCCTGCTTGTAGTTATGGGATATCTTGGAATGTCATTAGGTCGTGTGGATGGTGTGATCCTGCTTGTGATTTTTGCCGTATACCTGTTCTGGATGATACAGTCTGCGAAAAAAGCAAGAACAGCCGGTGATAAACTGGAAGCAGAAGAGGAAGCACTTGCCGAGGAAGAGATAAAAATCCTTCCGATGTGGAAATGTATAGTTTTTATTATTGGTGGAATGATCGCAATAAAGTTCGGCGGTGACTTTGTAGTCGATGGCGCATCTGCGATCGCAGCCGGATTCGGCTTAAGCCAGACACTGATCGGTCTTACGATCGTGGCACTCGGAACCAGCCTTCCGGAGTTAGTGACGTCCATCGTGGCAGCGAGAAAAGATGAGGTGGATATGGCACTTGGAAATGTGATCGGTTCTAATATTTTTAATATTTTACTGATCCTCGGTGTTGCAGCGGCGATCAGCCCGGTTACCTTCCTTATGGAGAATATTATTGACATTATCATTTTGATCATCATGAGTGCTGTTGTATGGGGATTTGCATGGACATCCAAGAAAGTGAATCGTAAAGAAGGAATTATTATGCTTCTCATGTATGCGGTATATATGGTGTATATCTGCATGCGGTAAAAACATAGAAAAAAGTTATTGATAGGAAACGCTGGTTCTGGCAAATGCTGGTTCTGGCGTTTCTCTTGTATGAGCCTTTTGTTACGGATCAAGTATTCATCTTTTTAAATAAATCATCATAAAACGTCTAGACGCAAACAGTAAAGAACAGTAAAATGAATGTAAAACAGTAAAAGGCAGTAAAGAACAGTAAAACAACACGAAAACAGTAAACAAGAGTAAAGAACAGTAAAACTAAAGGAGCGCCTATGCAGAATCCATTTACGCTTACATTTGGGAAAAGTCCGTTAGAGCCGGTAGAACGTCCATTACAGACAATGGAAATTGTTGATACGTTTACAGCGGAAACGGTAAATCAGCAGATGTTCATTATCACAGGTGTACGAGGTTCGGGAAAAACAGTGATGATGACTGAGATTGCAAGACAGCTGAGGGAAAGAGAAGACTGGGTAGTGATAGAACTGAATCCTGCTGCCGATTTATTACAGGGAATGTTAGCAAAACTAAATAGCAATAAAGTTTGTGCAGCAATCATAAAGTCTGCGAAAATTGATTTATCCTTTTTCGGGTTTGGCGTAGCGATAGAGGGTGTTCCGCCACTCACGGATACGGAGACGGCGATCATTACTATTTTGGAAAAACTGAAAAAGCAGGACAAGAGACTGTTGATTACAATCGACGAAGTTACAAATAATGATTATATGAAGGTGTTTGCAGGTTCATTCCAGATTTTTGTAAGACAGGATCTGCCTGTATTTTTACTGTCAACGGGTTTATATGAAAATATTGATGAATTACAGAATGAAAAAAATCTAACCTTTTTATTTCGGGCACCAAAGATTCAGTTAAAACCATTGAATCAGCAGGCGGTTATGAATAAGTATAAAAACATTTTTCAAATAGATCAGGATGTGGCAAAACAAATGGCAGAGCTGACGAGGGGGTACCCATTCGCATTTCAGGTACTCGGTTATCTGACATGGAATCACAGTGGTCATTATGAGGCTGTACTAGATGAGTATGAGCAGTATTTGAGCGAGTTTGTATACGACGAAATATGGTCAGAGTTATCGCAGAAGGATCGCATTGTGGCAAGGGGAATTGCTGAGACGGAAAGCGGAAAAATCAAAGAAATCCGGGAACATCTTGGTATGGAAACAAATGAGTTTAATCCGTATCGCAAAAGACTTATGAAAAAGGGGATTGTCTCAGGCGAGACCGGAGGGTATGTATTTTTTACACTGCCGCTTTTTGAGAAATATGTGATCGATAATTCATGAGTGAAAACAGGCGAATACAATTCAGGCATTATGTCGTCCCCATATTGTGTACACCGTGGAAAAAGCGTATAATACAAAGCACGAAATGGAAAGATATTATATACGGACGGAGGTAGTCATTATGTCATTTTTTGATGAGATGAAAGAGTCATTGGTATCAGCAGGAAAAGATGTATCCCAGAAAGCGAAGGAAGTATCCGGTGTTGCCAAGTTAAAATTAGACGTAAAGTCCAAAGAGGATTATGTAGAAAAACAGTATGCAGAACTGGGACGTACTTATTTTGATGCACACAAAGATGATGAGGAAAATGCCGAAAATGAACAGTTCAAAGTGATCAAAGAGGCATTGGCAGAGATCGAGCGCATGAAAACGGAGATCTTAAATCTTCAGGGCGCAGCAGAATGTCCAAACTGCGGAGCAAGAATGCCACAGGGCGCATCTTTCTGCAGCAGTTGTGGAGCAAAAATGGCAGAGCCGGAGCATTTTACAGGCGAAGTTGTCGATGATGAGAAATTCGACGAATAAAGAAATGCATCTCATTCGTTTACCGAGAAACGATGCACAGAAAATGTAAAATTAAATGCAATAGCACGGAAACACCGAAAACCCAATGTATTCATTGACTTTTCAGTATTTCCGTGCTATTTTATGAGATAGGCATTCGGCGTCTGATGCAACAGGACGTGATAATGCATACGATTATTTTAATATAAAACACAATGAAAAAGAGAGTACATGAAATGGAACTCAACAGATCATCTGTACAGATGGTCTTAGCAGAGAGGTTTCCGGGATATAGCAGGGCATCTGATTTTAATTCAGTAATATCAGATCTGCAGGATATCATGGTGCGAGGAAATGAGGAAAGCTTCATGGAACATGGCTTTGGAGTGGCAGGGCTGAACGGATGCAAAAAAGTGGCATGCGATAAGTTCTGACGGGACCGCCTGTTATAGCGGAGATGTTTTTGACAGAGACAGAAAATGGACTGGCAGAGAGTGTGCCGACGGACAGAGTACGGTCAAAGACATATTGAGGTCTGTGCTGTGAGGTACAGATGAACTGAAGTGGTAACACGGAAATAATCCGTCTTCTAAGAGATTAGAGGGCGGTTTTTTATTACAGTCCACTTATTGCGCATGTGAACTGTAATAAAGATAATTATAGGTAATTGCGAAACTCACAGAAAACGTGAGGTAAGTTGTGAAAATGTGACAAAAGATTGAGAAGACATTGGGGAACCGCCGGTTCTTGCTTGGCAGACATAGCGTTAGCTATGGCTGGCATGCTAGTACCGTTGCGAGTGACACATAGTGAGAGCGTGTCTTCGAAAATTTTGTTACATTTCCACAACATTCATAACATAAATAGAGTTTCGCAATTGCCTAAAAGATAATTAAGGAAAGAGGTAGTGAGAATGAGCAATAAAGGAAAGTATTATATGACAACAGCGATTGCCTACACATCCGGCAAACCGCATATCGGAAATACTTACGAGATCGTACTTGCAGATGCGATCGCCAGATATAAGAGAGCAGAAGGTTATGACGTATACTTCCAGACAGGAACTGACGAGCACGGACAGAAGATTCAGGAAAAAGCAGAGGCAGCAGGTATTACACCAAAGGAATTCGTAGATGGAGTTGCAGGAGAGGTAAAAGAAATCTGGGATCTGATGAACACATCCTATGATAACTTTGTCCGCACTACAGATGCAGACCATGAAAAATGCGTAAAGAAAATCTTTAAAAAATTATACGATCAGGGAGATATCTACAAGAGCTCCTACGAAGGACTTTACTGTACACCATGTGAGTCTTTCTGGACAGAGTCACAGCTTGTAGACGGTAAATGTCCGGACTGTGGACGTGAAGTAAAACCGGCCAAAGAGGAAGCTTACTTCTTCAAAATGAGCAAATACGCAGACCGTCTGATCGAGCATATTAATACACATCCGGAATTTATCCAGCCGGTATCCCGTAAGAACGAGATGATGAACAACTTCTTACTTCCGGGCTTGCAGGATTTATGTGTATCCAGAACATCCTTCAGTTGGGGAATCCCGGTAGATTTTGATCCGAAACATGTTGTTTATGTATGGCTTGACGCACTGACCAACTACATTACAAAAATTGGTTATGACCCGGATGGTTCTTCTGAGTTGTTTCAGAAAAACTGGCCTGCAGATTTACACTTAATTGGAAAGGATATCGTCCGTTTCCATACGATTTACTGGCCGATCTTCTTAATGGCATTGGATCTGCCATTGCCAAAACAGGTGTTTGGCCATCCATGGCTTTTACAGGGCGGCGATAAGATGAGCAAATCCAAAGGAAACGTGATCTATGCAGACGATATGGTAAGACTGTTCGGCGTAGACGCAACCCGTTACTTCGTACTTCATGAGATGCCATTTGAAAATGACGGTGTCATCACATGGGAATTGGTAATTGAAAGATTCAACTCTGATCTTGCCAACATTTTAGGAAATCTTGTAAACAGGACGATCTCCATGAGCAACAAATATTTTGATGGTGTTGTGAGAAAAACAGGCGTGACTGCAGAAGTCGATGAGGATTTAAAGGCTGTCGTTACCGGAACCAGAGATAAAGTACAGGAGAAAATGGACAAACTCCGTGTGGCAGATGCGATCACCGCTGTATTTGACCTGTTCCGCCGCTGCAACAAATACATTGACGAGACGACTCCATGGGTACTTGCAAAAGATGAGGCAGACCATGACCGTCTTGCAGAGGTATTATATAATCTGACAGAGTCCATCACGGTCGGAGCAGGATTACTGCACAGCTTCCTGCCGGAGACAGCAGAGAAGATCGTAAACCAGCTGAATACTACATTGCGCGATTATGACGATCTGGACAAATTCGGACTTTATGAGAGTGGAAGCAGAGTGACAGATACACCGGAAATCTTATTTGCACGTCTGGATGCAAAAGAGGTTATGCCGAAAGTGGAGGAGATCAAAGCAGCCCAGAAAGCAGAGTTTGAGGCAGAACAGAAGAAACTTGCCGGAGAGACGGAAACAGCAGAAGAAGCGGAAGAATCCGCAATTGACATTGAACCGAAAGCAGAGATTGAGTATGATGATTTTATGAAGATGCAGTTTCAGGTAGGAGAGATCATTGCCTGCGAAGCAGTTCCAAAATCAAAGAAATTACTCTGCTCACAGGTGAAGATCGGAAGTCAGGTAAAACAGATCGTTTCAGGTATCCGCAAGCATTACACACCGGAAGAGATGGTTGGCAAAAAAGTCATGGTATTAGTGAACTTAAAACCGGCAAAACTTGCAGGTGTAGTCTCAGAGGGTATGTTACTCTGCGCAGAGGATGAGAACGGGGAACTTGCATTGATGGTTCCGGAGAAAAAGATGCCAAGCGGAGCAGAGATCTGCTAGAAAAACAGAAATTAAGACACAATTAAGATTTCTCTACTATTAAAATACTTTTTTAATTGCTAAAATAAAACTGTTCAGGCTGATAAACGCCGGACAGTTTTATTTTATTCATGTTTGCAGCAATGGACAGGTTTGTCCGTAAAGCGGGAGACAGGCTGTTCACAGAAAAATATTGGGAGGATAGGACATGCAGACAATTTTAGTGTGTGATGATGATAAAGAAATTGTGGAAGCAATCGAGATCTATTTACAGCAGGAAGGCTTTCATGTGCTAAAGGCATATGATGGTGAAGAAGCGCTTGAGATATTGAAGAACAATGAAGTACATCTTCTGATCATGGATGTCATGATGCCGAAGCTGGACGGAATCCGTGCAACCCTGAAAATCCGTGAGAACAGCAGTATTCCGATCATCATTTTGTCGGCAAAAACAGAGGACTCAGACAAGATCTTAGGACTGAATATCGGGGCGGACGATTATGTGGAGAAACCGTTCAATCCGCTGGAACTGGTGGCAAGGGTGAAATCCCAGCTCCGCCGCTATACGCAGCTTGGAAATGCAGCAGAATCCGGTGACAGTATTTATACAGTTGGAGGTTTAAGCATCAATGACGATCTGAAGGAAGTAACGGTAGATGGCGAAGTAGTGAAGCTTACCCCGATCGAGTACAACATTCTTTTGCTGTTGGTGAAGAATCAGGGAAAAGTATTTTCCATCAACCAGATTTATGAGAGCATCTGGAATGAGGATGCGATCGGAGCGGATAATACAGTGGCAGTACACATCCGCCATATCCGCGAGAAGATAGAGATTAATCCAAAAGAACCCCGCTATCTGAAAGTTGTATGGGGTGTTGGTTACAAAATTGATAAGAATTAAAAGTTAAGGAGCGATTATGGAGAGCCATCCTTATTCCTACGGAACAAAACTGACAGGACTGATCCTTCATCTGTTTTTTACAGTGGTTTTAACGATAGCAGTATTTTTGCTGGCATCCATGCTTAGTAAAAATATTTTTGAGTTGTCAGACGTTGGGACAGAACAGTTTCTGGATTCCGGGTATTACACAAAATGTATTGAAAAAAAATGTGATGACCTGAGCGATTACCTGCGCCTGCTGATCAAAGGTGAAAGCCGTACTTCAGAGGAGAACAGGCGTTATCTGCAATACACCAATGAGTTTAAGAGCGGTGATAGCAATTTCTGCTATTGGTACAGGATTGGTGAGGCGTGGTACACAAATCAGCCGGACACGAAGGAAGGACAGGAGTTTGACGTGGAAGCTGTGCTGATGGAGGCGAAGACCATGGGGAATTACCTGATCTATGATCTTGTGGACAAAGAATTTGGCACTGATATTAACGGCATGGCAGACTACTTCTTTGGCGGTGGGAATCAGATGCTCTGGCCTGCAGATGACATGACGCTGATCATCGGGATCGATACGGAACTGTCTGCAGAAGATGATATTTATGAGGCATCCCGGGAGTACGAACAGCTTCATCCATGGATCAAGGTCTGTACTTTCAGTGGCTTGGTCAGTCTGATGGGATGGATCATTTCACTGGTGTATCTGACTTTGGCAACCGGACGCCGCACAGGTGAGGAGAAAATCCATCTGAATCCGATCGATAAGATCAAGACGGAGATTCTGGTGGCGGCTTTTATTTTTATGATGGTGGAGCTTGTGATCCTCATTACAAAAGTAAACAGTGAGGAATGGGCTGTTTATGGGATCATTGTAGCATCAGGAACCGTGAGTCTTGTGATCGACGGTTTATTCCTGATCTTTTATCTGAGCATGGTGCGCAGAATGAAAGCGGAGATGCTCTGGGAGACAAGCGTTGCGTGCTGGCTCGAAAGAGGTATCCGCAAAGTATTTGCCAGACAGAAAACAACGGTGCGTGTGCTGCTGCTTTTTGCAGGACACATGGCTGTCTGCTTCGTACTGGCGGTCGGTGCATTTTACTATCAGAGCATGACTGCACTGGTGGTGCTGCTCTTATTTTCAGCGGGAGAGTGTTATATGATCCTGCGAAAGGCAGTGGAGCAGTATCAGATCCGGCAGGGTGTGGAGAAGATCAGGGATGGAGCGCTTTCTGGAAAAATTGACATTGAACAGCTGCACGGCGAGGAGAAAAGCCTTGCGGAGGCGATCAATAACATTGGAGAAGGTCTTTTACATGCAGTGGATGACAGTACCAAAAATGAACGCATGAAGGCAGATCTTATCACAAATGTATCTCATGATATCAAAACACCGCTGACATCAATTATAAATTATGTAAACCTGATAAAGCTGGAAAAAATTGATAATGAACGCGTGCAGGGGTACATTCAGATCCTGGATGAAAAATCCCAACGGTTAAGGCAGCTTACGGCGGATCTTGTGGAGGCGTCCAAGATCAGTTCCGGTAATGTGAAGCTTGACATGCAGGTCATTGATCTTGTAGAACTTGTCTATCAGACAAGCGGAGAGTTTAATGAGAAGTTTGAGCAGAAAGAACTTACGATCGTCACAAAACTCCCGAAGACAGCTGTGCTGATCCGTGCAGATGGAAGGCAGCTTTACCGTGTGATCGAAAATCTTTATAATAATGTTGCAAAGTATGCACTGGAGAAAACAAGGGTGTATGTGGATATCTCATATGTGGAGGAAAAGGTTGTATTCTCCATTAAGAATGTGTCGGAACATTCCCTTGCAAGGGAGAACAGCAATGCCGGAGATCTGACAGAACGTTTTATCCGCGGGGATTCGTCGAGAACGACCGAGGGAAGTGGTCTGGGACTTTCCATTGCAAAGAGTCTTACGGTTTTAATGGGTGGAGTTTTTGACATTAAAGTGGACGGTGATCTGTTTAAGGCATCGATCACGTTCCCACAATATGCAGATGGGAACGGCAGTGATGCGGGAACGGAAGATCCAGTGAGCGAAGACGATTACGAGATTGAAGAATTAGAACCAGAGGAGAGAACAGAGGAAGAATGATAAAAGCAGTTATTTTTGACATGGATGGCGTGCTAATTGACACAGAAAAATGGTTGAATATATACTGGCAGCAGGCGGCAAAAGAGGCGGGATTTCATTTTACCAGAGAGCATGGACTTGCAATCCGCAGCCTTGCAACAAAGTATACAGGACCTTATCTGCAAAAGATATTTGGACCGGAATTTGATTATGAAGCGATCCGGGCGAGACGCAAACAGCTCATGAAAGAACATATTGAGAAAAATGGGATTGAGAAAAAGCCGGATGTGGATGAAATCCTGGATTATCTCCGCTCAAAGAGCATCAAGACTGCCGTTGCAACAGCAACGGATCCGGAACGTACAAAACAGTATCTCACACAGATTGGTATCTACGATAAATTTGATCAGCTTGTGAGCGCCACAACCGTAGAGAATGGAAAACCGGAGCCTGACGTGTACCTTTATGCATGTGAGCAGATTGGGGAGAAACCAAAGGATTGCATTGCGGTGGAAGATTCGCCAAATGGAATCTTATCTGCATACCGTGCAGGGCTTTCTGTTGTGATGGTGCCGGATCTCGCAGAACCGGACGAGGAGACAGCAAAACTTCTGTATGCAAAATTTGATACACTCGCCGGATTGAAAACCATCATTTAGAAGAGAAAGAACTTTGGGGATTCCCGGAGTTCTTTTTTAAATGCATAAAACAATTGATTTATTAATTTAGTGTATGAAAGTCTTGATTTTTACAGGGAGTATCTTTATAATTCATATAAAAGCGCGAAAGACGAGTTGAGTTAGAAAGCTTCGCCGGAGATTGGGATGGAGGAACGTATGAAATTATATGATAGTGGCGTTTACCTTGTAAACGGAAAAGAAATTATGACGGACGCAGCAGAGGTACAGCAGAAGACCGGAAAAGCTGTCACAAAAGAGCAGGCTGCCGAAAATACCATCGCTTATGGTATTTTCAAAAAACATAATACTTCAGGAAACATGGACAAGCTTCAGGTTAGATTTGACAAGCTTACCTCACATGATATTACATTTGTAGGAATCATTCAGACCGCAAGAGCATCTGGCTTAGAGCGTTTTCCAATGCCATACGTCCTGACAAACTGCCATAACAGTTTATGTGCAGTCGGTGGTACGATCAACGAAGATGACCATATGTTTGGACTTACCTGTGCAAAAAAATACGGTGGAGTTTATGTTCCACCACATCAGGCAGTGATCCACCAGTTTGCAAGAGAGATGTTGGCAGAGAGCGGAGCCATGATCTTAGGATCTGATTCCCATACCCGCTATGGTGCATTGGGAACCATGGCAGTCGGCGAAGGCGGACCGGAGCTTGTAAAACAGCTACTGAATAAAACATACGATATTGATATGCCGGGCGTTGTAGGCGTTTACCTGACCGGAACACCACAGAAAGGGGTTGGACCTCAGGACGTTGCCCTTGCCATTATCGGTGAAGTGTTTGATAAAGGCTATGTGAAGAATAAAGTCATGGAATTTGTAGGGCCGGGTGTGTCGAACTTGAGCGTTGATTTCCGTATCGGTGTGGATGTTATGACGACCGAGACAACCTGCCTGTCCTCCATCTGGAGAACCGATGAAAAGGTACAGGATTTCTATGCAATCCACGGAAGACCACAGGCATACAAAGAACTGAATCCGGGGGATGTTGCTTATTATGACGGAATGATCGAGATCGACCTCAGTCAGATCAGACCAATGATCGCAATGCCATTCCATCCAAGCAACACATATACCATCGAAGAGCTGAACGCAAATCTGATGGATATTCTGGATGACTGCGAGAAACGTGCAGAAGTCAGCTTTGACGGAGCCGTAAAATTAGATTTAAAGAGTAAAGTAAGAAACGGAAAGCTTTATGTAGATCAGGGAATCATTGCGGGCTGTGCCGGCGGTGGATTTGAAAATATCTGTGATGCCGCAGACATCTTAAAAGGTGCAAGCATCGGACCGGATGAGTTTACATTGAGCGTATATCCGGCAAGTACCCCGATTTACATGGAACTTGTAAAAAATGGTGCAGTGGCAAGTCTCATGGAGACGGGAGCGATCGTCAAAACAGCGTTCTGCGGCCCTTGCTTTGGTGCCGGAGATACTCCTGCAAACAACGCATTCTCCATCCGCCACTCCACAAGAAACTTCCCGAACCGCGAAGGTTCCAAGGTTCAGAAAGGACAGGTTGCATCCGTTGCGCTTATGGATGCAAGATCCATTGCAGCAACTGCAGCAAATAAGGGATATTTGACCGCAGCTACCGATCTGGATGTAAATTATACCAAACCGAAATACTTCTTCGACAAGAAGATTTACGAGAACCGCGTCTTTGACAGCAAGGGAGTGGCTGATCCGGGTGTGGAGATCCAGTTTGGACCAAATATCAAAGACTGGCCGGCAATGAGTGCATTACCGGAGCATATGGTATTAAAGGTTGTTTCAGAGATTCACGATCCGGTTACGACAACTGACGAGCTGATCCCGTCCGGAGAGACTTCCTCCTTCCGATCCAATCCGCTTGGACTGGCAGAGTTTGCACTTTCCAGAAAAGATCCGCTCTATGTGGGACGTGCAAAAGAGATCCAGAAAGCAGAGAAGGCAGTGGAAGGCGGAGAGTGTCCGGTTGAGGCTGTACCGGAATTGCAGGCAGTGATCGATACAATCAAGACGGTTTATCCTGATTTTGGTGAGAAAGCGAGAAAAGAGAAAGGTTATGCAGGATTTGGAAGTACCATTTTTGCAGTGAAACCGGGGGACGGTTCCGCGCGTGAGCAGGCTGCTTCCTGTCAGAAGGTACTCGGAGGCTGGGCGAACATTGCGAATGAGTATGCAACCAAACGTTATCGTTCCAATCTGATCAACTGGGGCATGCTGCCATTCATTATCGGAAAAGGTGATCTTCCATTTGAAAATCTGGATTATCTCTTTATTCCGGAAATCAGAAAAGCTGTTGAGAACAAGCAGTCTGAAATTCAGGCTTACGCAGTGAAAGACGGCGCATTAAAACCATTCAGCCTTCATATGGATGCCCTGACGGATGATGAGAGGGAGATCATTTTAAAAGGCTGTCTCATCAATTACTACCGTGGTTAATTTATAAATCTAAAAAGATAATAAAAACAGAGGTCTGCTTAGTGACAGACCTCTGTTTTTGCGTTAGAATGAGAGTATAAATTACGCTTAGAAGCGCATGTTTGCACAAGTCGTTTCCGGCAGAAAAAGGAGAGCTTAAGTTGGAAGAACTAAAACAAAACGAACAGATACAGACACCGAAGACAAAAAAGACAGATGAATTTCATTTGAAACAGATCACGATCATAGCGCTTGCTATTTTTATCACATTCTGTTGCTGCATTTTATTTTTCTTTGTCATATACCGTTATAACGGGTTTACAGATTTCTGGAAGAAACTGACATATATTTTACAGCCGGTCATTATCGGACTGGTTGTGGCATATCTTCTGAATCCGTTGATGAAACTCATAGATGGAAAGTTATTTTCCCTGTTTAAAGGAAAGATGAAGAGTGAGAAAAAAGCGAAAAAAATATCAAGAGGGCTGGCAATCGCAGGTGCACTGCTGTTTTTGGTAGGCATCATTGTCCTGCTGATCGCTGCGATCGTTCCATCCATCATCCAGAGCATACAGGGCATCATATCCACACTCCCTGCTGAGGTGCGTTCGCTTGTTGACTGGATCAATGATATCGCCAAGGGAGACAGCCAGATAGCGGACATTGCGGAAGAAGTGATCACACAGGTAAGTAACTTCTTTGAAAACTGGATGAAAAACACACTGCTTCCACAGGCAGAGATTTATATTACTTCCATCACAACCGGAGTGATCACCGGAGTAAAATTTGTGATCAATATTCTGGTCGGACTTATCATCTCTGTGTATGTTATGGCGAGTCAGGAGAAATTTGCAGGTCAGGCGAAGAAAATCATTTATGCCATTTTTAAACCGGTCAGAGCCAATGTTGTAGTAGAGACTGTGCGGAAGAGCAACGAGATCTTTGGCGGATTTATCAGTGGAAAAATTTTAGATTCTGCCATTATCGGTGTGATTGCCTATATCGTGCTTGCGATCATGAAAATGCCGGATACCATGCTGGTGGCAGTGATCATTGGTGTGACCAATATTATTCCGTTTTTTGGACCTTTTATCGGGGCGATCCCATCCTTTATCATTATTGTTTTACAGAATCCGGTACAGGGATTATATTTCCTGATTTTTGTTATCATTTTACAGCAGGTAGACGGAAATATTATCGGACCGAAGATCCTCGGAGATTCCACCGGGCTTTCCTCTTTCTGGGTTGTATTTGCCATTCTCGTATTTGGCGGTCTGTGGGGCTTTCCTGGAATGCTGCTTGGTGTGCCGATCATGGCAGTGATTTATTATATTGTTTCCAATGTTGTCACATATTCCCTGAAAAAGCGTGGGATCCCGGAAACGGAGATAGATTATGTCAACCTTGACCGCATCGATAAGCACACCAATCAGCCGGTTTATGAGACCACGGAAAAGAACAAAAAACAGGATGAAAAATCGGCAGGGGAAGCATGATAATTTTTGACATCTAATTGTGCCTATGATAAACTAAAAGGTAACATAGACAAATTGAAAAAGGTAATGGATCATTACGGAAAATGCACAGTTTGAGGTGGCAGAATTGGATAAATATGAATACAAATTAAAGCTGGATCAGATGAAATCACTCACAGCCGAGGGGAAATACGAAGAGGCGGCTGAGATCGCGGATACCATCAACTGGCGTAAGATAAAGAACATTAACGCTCTGGTAAAAGTAGGAGAGATCTACGAGAAAGTAGGGCGTTATGATGAGAGCAAGGATGTTTTGCTGACGGCTTATGACAAGTCGCCGATTGGCAGAATGATCATTTATCGTCTTGCAGAGGTTGCAGTCAGGACAAAGAGTTTTGATGAGGCAAAAGAGTATTATCAGGAGTTTGTGGAGATCGCACCTCATGATAATTTAAAATACGTGTTAAAGTATGAGATAAGCAAAGCGCAGGGTGCAGATATTGGCACCCTTATTGGCATTTTAGAAGAACTCAAAGAGCAGGAGTATTCGGAAGAGTGGGCATATGAGCTTGCATATCTGTATCATAAGGCCGGTATGAGCGAGAAATGTATCGATGCCTGCGACGAACTGATCTTATGGTTTGGTGATGGCCCATATGTAGAACGCGCATTAGAATTAAAGATGTTATACCAGCCACTGACAAAACAGCAGGAAGACAAGTACCGCACATTCCGTCAGAGACATGACGGTGTTGTGGAAGTGAGACCGGAAGATCCGTTAGAATCTGGAGAGATCGTACCGGAACCGGTGCAGATCAAAGATGTGAAGATGTCTGCGGAGCGCTTTAACACACAGAACCTGCAGGAAGAACTTCAGAGAAGTATGCAGGAGATCATGAATGCCACGGAAAAAGAGGCAGTCAATGATACGATGGATAACATTAAGAAACTGGTAGAGGATATTCCGTATCTCCAGATTCCATCCGAGAAAGAAGAAGAGCCGCAGGAAGAAGAGGTTTACCAGCATATTGAGACGGATGAGGAGATTGATAATTCCTTGAAATCCAATTTCCAGGAGATGTTAGTGGATGAGGATGGCCAGATGAGCCTTTATATGCAGGGAGGCAGAGTTGCAGAACCACAGGTATCCGGTCAGATGAGCATTGAGGATGTGCTTGCTGATTGGGAAAAGACCAAGCGTGCCGCAGAGGCAGCCTTGCAGGAAGCAGAACAGAGAAAGCTTGAATCTGCAAAAGCGAGAGCACTTCAGGAAGCGGAAGAACTTCTGGGACGCCTTGCGGATGTCATTCCAATGCTTGATTCCGGCTTGACACCAAAAGACCTTCTGGATCAGAAATACTTAAGCAAAGACGGGCAGCCGAATGACAATGCAGTCTCTATGGTTACGAACATGAACCAGTTTTTACAGCAGGAGATTGACCGCCTCAGCGATGAAAATGCACAGATGGATGAACAGCTCGCAGCTGTCGGGGCATCTCCGGTTGGAGATTACATGGCAAGCGCCGGTGTGGCTGCGGAAGACGCAGCACAGAACGTTGTGGCAGCCGGTGTACAGGAATTAATGACAGAGGAAGAACTTCCGGAAATCGCAATGCCAGAAGGAATTGATACAGAAATTCCACAGGAGAATGTAGTATCTTTTGCGGAATACACACAAGAGCAGACCAGACCGGAAATGCTGGCAGAAACAGTTGACACAGAAGATGCAGGAACATCCGCAGAAGATGTGGAGGCAGCTATCTTAGCAGAGACTGCACGCCAGATGGCAAAAGAATCAGTGGAAAAAGAAGAATTGCCGGAGATCGAGTTGCCGGGTGACTTAGACCTTGGAAAAGAGGAGACAGCAGAAGAGATTCTTCCTGCCATTGCGGAACCGGAGGCATTTGAGGTTCCGGATACGATCAGTAAGCTTTCCAAAGAATTAAGAGAAATCTTTACATATTTTGTTCCAATCACAGGTATGGAAGAACAGCTCTGTCAGGCACTTACAGGTGCATCCCAGCATCTGGCGAAGGGAATGACGGCTGGAACCGGAAATATGATCATACAGGGCGGTTCCGGAAGCGGTAAGACAGTGCTTGCGACGAGTATGATCAAGGCATTACAGAAAGAAACCGGAAAGCCAAATGGCAAGATCGGCAAGATCGAAGCATCTGTCCTCAATCAGAAGGATGTTGCAGCATTGCTGAAAAAAGTAGCCGGTGGCTGCCTGATCATCGAAAAAGCCGGAGATCTGTCCCGGGAGACAGCGTTAAAACTTTCTCTTTTATTAGAACAGGATACAAGTGGAGTGCTTGTGATCATTGAGGATACAAAACACGGAATCCAGAAGGCTTTATCCAGAGATGATGGATTTGCAGCGAAGTTTTCTGAGAAGATCAATATTCCTATTTTTACCAGTGATGAGCTGGTTTCGTTTGCAAAATCTTATGCAAATGAATTGGGATATACCATTGATGAGATGGGTGTGCTGGCGCTGTATAACAGCATCAGTAATATTGAGCATGCTGACAGAGAGACAACTCTGACAGAGGTAAAAGAGATCGTCGATAAAGCAGTAGCACATTCTGAAAAGGGTGGTTTGAAAAAGGCGTTCAGCATTATCACATCCAGAAGATATGATGAGGATGATTACATTATCTTACGGGAGAAAGATTTTGACTAAAGAAGAAAACCACAGTGAGTCTGCGGTTTAGAGATAGAAGTGAAGAGGGGTAAGGCTTATGGCAAATTTTACTGAATTAGACCGCTATCTGTTCGGTCAGGCGACACATTACGATATTTATCGGAAACTGGGTGCACATTTTGCAGAGGTAAAAGGAGTAAAGGGAGTATACTTCGACCTGTGGGCACCGAACGCAGAAAGAGTTTTCGTGATCGGTTCATTTAACGGATGGAATGAGACGGCAAATGAGATGACGCGCCTGAAACCAGAGACAATGGGGATTTACGAATTGTTTATTCCGGGATTGCAGGAGGGGGAGTTATATAAGTATCTGATCGAGACAAAAGATGGCAAGCGTCTTTATAAGGCAGATCCTTATGCAAATTATGCAGAACTCCGGCCGGGAACAGCATCTGCCATTGCGGATATTGAACATTTTAAATGGACAGACAGCAAGTGGATGGAGGACCGTAAAAAAGAAGAGGATGTGTATGCACGGCCCATGGCAATCTACGAGGTTCATCCGGGTTCCTGGAAACGTCATCCGGGCAGGGATGATGAAGGATTTTACAGTTACAGGGATCTTGTGACCTATCTGATCCCATATGTAAAAGAAATGGGGTACACACACATTGAGCTGATGGGTATTTCGGAGTATCCGTTTGATGGTTCCTGGGGATATCAGGTAACCGGATATTATGCACCGACTTCCCGCTACGGAAAACCTGAGGACTTTGCATATTTTATCAACGAGTGCCACAAGAATAAAATCGGTGTGATTCTGGACTGGGTACCGGCGCATTTTCCAAAAGATGCCCATGGACTGGCAGAGTTTGATGGTACATGCCTGTATGAGTATGCAGATCCAAGAATGGGAGAACATCCGGACTGGGGAACCAAGATTTTTGATTATGGCAAAAATGAGGTGAAGAACTTCCTGATCGGCAGTGCGCTGATGTGGGTAGAACATTATCATATTGATGGTCTCCGTGTGGATGCGGTTGCCTCCATGTTGTATCTGGATTATGGAAAAGAAGAAGGGCAGTGGGTCCGCAATAAATACGGCGATAATAAGAATCTGGAAGCCATTGAGTTCTTTAAGCATATTAACACACTGATCCTGGGACGTAACCACGGAGCGGTAATGATCGCAGAGGAATCTACTGCATGGCCGAAAGTGACCGGTCCGGTGGAAGAGGACGGACTGAACTTCAGTTATAAATGGAATATGGGATGGATGCATGATTTCCTTGATTATATGAAGTTAGACCCATATTTTAGAAAAAATAATCATCATAAAATGACATTTGCCATGAGTTATAATGCGAGCGAACATTATATCCTGGTGTTATCTCATGACGAAGTGGTACATTTAAAATGCTCTATGCTCAATAAGATGCCCGGACTCGGAAGAGACAAATTCCAGAATCTTATGGCTGGTTATGCTTTTATGCTTGGGCATCCTGGCAAAAAACTTCTGTTTATGGGACAGGAATTTGCTCAGCTTCAGGAGTGGAGTGAGGAGAGAGAGTTAGACTGGTATCTGCTCGAAAACCCGGATCACAAACATATGCAGGACTGGGTAAAAGCACTCCTCCACTTATACCAGAAGAATCCGTGTCTTTATGAATTAGACGGCAATTGGGACGGTTTTGAGTGGATCAATGCGGATGACGCAGACCGCAGCATTTACAGTTTTGTCCGTAAGAGTAAAGATGGAAAGAACAATATGCTGTTTGTATGCAACTTTACTCCGGTTGCCCGCCCGGATTACCGCGTCGGTGTGCCAAAGAAAAAGACCTATAAACTTGTCTTAGACAGTGATGCAGCTGAATTTGGCGGTGAAGGAATTGAAAAACCGGTATCCTACAAAGCTGTGAAATCAGAGTGCGATGGAAGAGCGTTCTCCTTTGCATATCCGCTTTCCGGCTATGGAATTGCAGTATTCAAATATTAAGCCGGAGTTTAATTAGCGTAGTGTCGCGGATTTTGTGGTGCTTTTATAGGTTGTGAGGGGCAGATATAAGTGTCCTCTCACAAGGCAATTAATTTTACGTAATGAAAAAGAAAAACGGTATAAACGAAATATTATGTTTCTGTTCGCTGGGCATTCCGATAAGCCTCTAAAGAGTCTTATCTCCATAGCTCACAAAGAAAATAATATTTGTTTATACCGTTTTTCTTTCATTTACGCTGTGAATGACTTGTGAGAGGACGCTTATACATGCCCGATTTACGCTATGAATTGCACCACAAAATCTGCCAATTTACGTTATGGAACTCACGGTTATGGGATGAGTACCTATCAAGGAGGTGATGACAAAATATAGTCATTCTCAATGTCTTGCGATTCGCCAATGATAAAGGGCACACCTCCCGGAGTTTAAGCTTTGATTAC